>Ga0193727_1000638_pt1 | contig 13788 bp, 12 predicted proteins | sample H2c2metaG_FD_143051 | JGI IMG/M metagenome (GOLD analysis project Ga0193727, IMG submission 143051) | Soil microbial communities from a riparian zone of the East river system, Colorado, United States - H2c2 | ecosystem: Environmental > Terrestrial > Soil > Riparian zone | place: USA: East River...
ATCACACCGCCGAACTTCAATGGTGGCGCCGGGATTTGTTTCCCACTGATAGTCTCAGTGGCGCTGGCTGAACCGGGTGTGCCGTTGATTTGCTGGGTCCAAGCGGAAGGCGCAACCGCCATGACGGCGGCAGCGAGCATCCCGCCAATGAGAACCTGTTTTGCGGATTTCATAGGTGTCAATCTGGTTTGTTGTTGCTCATTCATCTCAGTAAGCGCAATATTGCAGTGCCCACGGCGATCTGCCTATGGGACCTTAGGGCTATCCACAGTGGAACCCCGCAGCCGACACGGCTGCCTCTAAAACTGTGGTGGCATGCGTGTCGCGTGCGAAACGGGACGCTAGACCCGGACCGTCGATGCCATTACGACAGGAGCTGACAATGGCAATGTTACAAACGGAGATGTCTGGGAGCGCTTTCGCGCACGCAAAGACCAGGCACAATGGCGATCAGCGAGATCAGAATGAGGGCAAAAATGATTACGAATTCAATCACAGCGAAAGCTTTTTGAATGCAGTTATGCCACGACATCATAAGAGGGTGTGATGAGTTACGAATCTTCTCAGATTGATGTGGAAATGCCTATAGGACTTTAGTGCGTAAGACATCGTCCTACGGTGCTCACCTCGCTTTTTACGAGATGGCTTCTAAGTAACTCGGCGTTTGGTTCGATCAATCCGTTAGGTTGACCTCAAATGCCTGCGCTCCAAGGGATGAGGCTAGGCCTTCGGTCTGGCCGGCGAGATACATGGTCACCCCATTCCCGTTTGTCAGTTTGGCATGCATTTTTCCCTCGATCAGGGTGAGTCCGCGGCTGATGCCATGGTAAGTTCCGGAGAAGTCGGAGAGCCTGTTTAGGTTATAGACCTTGCCGGTGGCAGAGACCTTTTGAGCGCCCGAGCCGCCAACGCCGCCACCAGAGATGGTGAAACGGTGCCGCCCGCCGTTGTAATAGAGAGTACCTTTCCCGGCTTCAGCCTGAGCGTAATAGGCAGCCGACCATTCTTGAATTCTCACAGTGGCCGAGGGTGGCGTACTTGGGGCCTGAGTCATTGATGCGCATCCGGCGACGAGGAGGATTGTGATACCGGTAAAGGCGGAATTGATGAAGTTGGTTTTCATGGTTTTGAAGTTTTTGGTTGGTTTTTACAGAGTAGCATTAACAGTTGGTCGTTATTTCGCCAGCATTCTTTCAATACATACGCTAGTTCGGCAATAGGACTTTGGTCGTACTCGGGCGAGCACGCTTGGCTCAATCCTGTCAACTAGCGCCTGCTCGCGACAGACAAAGCCGCGCGTTATGTCAATCCCACGTGGCCAACCAGCATGGTTCCATTTTTGACTTGTGCGCTAAAACGGCCCGGCCATTGGTCCCCATGGTCCAAAGCCTCCTCCCCATCCGCCCCATACACTCCACTGCATCTCTTCATCCTGGTACATCTCAGCGGTTTCGACACTCTCTCTCGCGAGCTTCTTGTCAGTGCGCATCTGTAGGTAAGTCTGGTATTCCTTAGGTCTACCGACATAGGCCTGGTTATGAGCCTGGTCGGGAAAAATGTAGTAGGTTTTCCCGCCTTTCTGGATCATGGTTACCTTGCCCGGCGGAAGGTTTTGGAGCTTTTGTTGCTGCGCTGGCGTCTTAGGTGTGATCACCTTAAAGCCCGATGCTACCAGCATGTTCTCTCTGTTCTGCGTGCTGGTCTGTGTGCTGGCGCAACCAATTGTGAGCGCTAACAGCGCTGCAGCGCTGATCATCTTGAATAACACTATCTGTTTCATTTTCATAGTTTCTTGTGGTTTGTGGTTGTTTAGATTTGTTTTATCGGCACTAGAGAATTTGCGCAAGAACGTTCGGAGTGTGCACTGCCTCCCTGTCTATAAGACCCTGGTCCAATGCGTCCGCGTGGCAGAGCGTGCAGCGGAAGCTCCGTTACCACGATCCGACGGTCCTTTGTTGGTTAACTCAATCATCTTGGTGTCAATGGCCGAGATGATTTAACGCGTTGCGCATGGGCGCGGAGGAAATCTGGATCACACCGTCGAACGGCATATCCAATTCCAGGATCAGGAAGATCGCTCCCGCTACAGACAGTGCCGACAGCATGAGCGCAACAACGACCGTGGCGTTTGGGGGTGCAAACAGGCCTACACTCGTGAAGATGATCGCCAGCCACGCGATGAGAACGATCAGCATCGCCAGGGATATCGAGCTTTCCGTTTGCTCGAACAGCAACCAGCGCATTTGCCCAACGTCGGTGGTGACCTGCACGGCCTGAGACTTGAGCGAGCGTTGCGCGTCGTTCTGTGGTGAGAGCTGCTGGATTGAGTTAAAGAATGCCTCGCCCGAGGTTGAGCCCGGGTCCAGTTGCGCAGCCACCTTACTATCCGGCCACATGCGATTAATCGCGCTCTCGGCTGAACGACGGAGAAGGTCACGCGTCTCCGCGCTCTCAGAACCGTAATTTGCCAGCACCCGGTCGAGGAAAACGATCTTTGCCGCCATCTGCGTCACTTCGTTCTTCTGGGAGTCGTACGCTCCCTTCGTTGAGGCGACCAGCAGTCCGAGAACCAGGGCTGCCATCGTCGCGACTAATCCCATCCCAACCTTTACGGCGTCTTTCGTATCAGGGTTCAGGTGATTTTCGGGAAGTATGGCACGCACGCGCACTCCCAATAAGCCGGCTCCAAAAAGGCATCCGAACACGATTGCGGCTATGATTGTGGAACTCATTGTTGGTGATTGGGTACGCCGGCTACCGTGCTAGAATCAGAGCGAGTTATTGAAAAGGCTCTGTTGCTGGATGCAGTTAACGCGCTGATTGTCGCAGCCGTTTCACGAATGCTTCAGAAGGTGATTCCGGTGGTGATTTGCGGGCCGTGCATGACGACATCGAAACGGAAATTGTTGTCCTCAAAGTTACCGCCGAGTGCCCGATAACCAATCTCGGTGAAGATGCTACGAGTGAGGTTGATACCAACCACGGTCTCGACCTCCCACATCAAGTCAGCACCAACTCCGAACCCTCCAATCTCGCCACGTACGGCGGTGTAATACGTCTTGCTAAAATTGTAACGGGCGCGCAATCCGACATAGGGATCGAACCAGTAATCGTCTTTTGACAAAGTTTGGCCCAGGCTCTTGTCCAGGCGAAGCGCAAGTTGCTTGGCGATTCGCGCCTTCGCCGCAGTAACTACTCTGTCGACAGCCTCCCGGCGCTCGACGCCTCTTGCCACGAGCGCATCTACTTGTGCGCGGAGCTCAGCCTTTTTAACCGCAATAAAATTCTCGACCCGTTGAGCAATCTCTTGCCGAATACGCCCGCCCAACGGACCGATTGGAATGTCTGGCCTACCTTGATGGCGCTCTAACGCGTTGCCAATCCGGTTGACAATATCGGCCTTGATGGTGCTCTTGAGCGCTTCAATAAATTCGCTGTTGGAAATGTCCTGATCCAACCGGCTACGCAAATCGTCGGCGATGTTGTTGACGAATCGTTGGCTCGCTTGCTGAATCGCGACCGTATCGGAATGTAGTTCGAGTCGTTGGTATACGTTAGTGTAGTGTGTGCCAGCAGCGAGATCGAGCGACCAGCGTGGCTGGTTGAAGAGCCGCCAACTCAATCCGCCGTCAAACAACGTTAGGTCCACCTGTTCGTGGATGTTGTTGATCAGCCGGTTTATCTGTGTGTCGTCGGAAAGACCTATGTAAAACACTTCACCGAATATTCCGAATGGACCTTTTCGTGCCTCCGCACGCATCGCGAAAATCATGTCGAGGTGTTGCAGAACTTCATTGACGGGGACGTCTATATCTGCGTTGACCCCGCGGACCCCGATTGTCCCATTCATGCTCGCCAGCCAACCGGGCGCCGCGATTGTAAACTGCCAGGGTTCGCTCTCGGTGATCGTTGGCGGCGCGGCTTCCGCGGCTTCCTTCGGCTGGAGCTCCATCGTGCCCGCCCGGAGACCGCCAGCGATTGCGAACACTGCGCCTGCGAAGGAAAACAGTTTTGCTCTCATAGACCGATCTTATGGTTGTCGTCGCCGGAATCCGAGAAATTAATTAATCAATTTCTGTTGTACCTACTGCGATGCGTCTATAGGACTTTGGGGGCTACAGCGGTGCCCCACTAACGATTTGCGATTTCAAAAAAATCGGCCTCCGGATTAAAGGAGGCCGATTGACTTAACCAATCCGACAAATTTGCCGTTACGATTAGAAGTGGACTCGTACACCCGCGCCGAGTAACTGCTGGTTCAGATCACGATTTTGGCGGGTATTGATCTGAGTGCTCGTATACTGGAGGAACTTGTATTCAATAAAGGTGCTGAACTTCGGGGTCCAATAGTAATCTGAACCTGCAATAATCTGCCACGCCAGGTCCGCATGACTTGACCCCCCGCCAGTATTGATAGGGACTCTACCAGTTACGGGGTCCACAACCTCGACCCCCGCAGATTCCGCATAGTAAATGCCGACCCCCGCGCCGACGTACGGCTGGAATCTTTGGTTTCCGGGTGCGAATCGCAAGATGAAGTTCGCCATAAACGCGCCCGTATTAATCCAAGTATCCACGTTCCGCTGCGCTATAGTGTTAAAATCGATATCCTTCAGGGTGAAGTTAGCGCCACCCCGAAAGCCATTGTAAAAGAAGTCGCCTTCAACCGTTGGGCGAACTACACCCGTGCCAAAGACGTAACCGAGTTTGATGCCGCCAAAGAAGCCGACGTCATTTTTTGGGTTAACTTCGAGACTGTCTCCGAAAAAAGGCGAATTCGGATCATTGTCCGAAAAAGTTCGGGTGCCACCGCGGTTTTGATAGATGTTTGCGCCCGCGTCGATTGCGCCGTAAAAGCCGAGTCCATACATTGGTGGTGGTGGCGGAGCAACCTGCTTGTAGACCTCCTGTCCGGCCTGCACCGAGGCGGTTGCAAATCCGAGCAGAAGTAACGGTAGAATAAAGAACTTTTTCATAAGCAATACAGTCTATAAGTGATGAATCGTGGTTTAGCCAATTTATTTCTTGGGTCTTTTTGTGATCAGAAGCCATCTTCAGTGGCGACCATTCGCTCGTCTATAGGACTTTAGTCTTACCTCGAACAGGCACAGGCATCATCCTACATTGGGGCTTTTGTCGTCGCGTCCTCGACCGTCGGCTCACGGTTTTCAAAATCGAACCGGACATTATCATTTGTCCCAAAAGGATCTGAACTGAGACCATCGGACGTTTCTGTGCTTGGGCTGTCGAGAGCTGCGCGTGCTCGCCTTGCCTTTCTGGGCCGATAATCCCACTGAGGTGTAAGTTGCGGCACATTCTCCTCAATGGGAGCGCTGGGTGTTTCGTTGACCTCATTTTTGTTGAGGAAAATAGCCGCGCGTGCACCAAGGAGAAGCAGGATGCCGGCAATGCCAAGCACGGCGACCGTCAACAGCCAGAACTTATTTCCAAAAAGGTAACTTCCGAGCGCACCAGCGAAAACAGCGAGCGCGACAAACGAAATAATGCATGTCGCAAGCCGTTTCTGCGTTAGCAATTCGTCGATGCCATATTTTGGAAACGAGATTTTCATCTGACGAAAGTGAGCGCGAGCCTTACGGCAGTGAGAAGTTCTTCGCCATCAAAAGGTTTGGTCAGGAAGGCCGAAGCCCCTGCGTTCAGGGCTGTAGAACGAACCAGCGGATCGTCCTTTCCCGTAAAGATGATGACGCGCGTCGAAGGCGAAATTTTGCCAAGCCGCGATTGAACTTCCAAGCCGCTCATTTGGGGCATACAGACATCGATCAACGCAACCGCTGGACGATGAGTCTGCGCATAGCTCAAGAACTCCTTGGGATCGTCAAATGTTTTTGCGTCCAGATCAGCCGACGAGAAAAGACGGCCCAATCCCTTCAGCACCGAGGGGTCATCGTCGAGCAGGCAAACAACAAAGGCATTGGCGATTCGCAAGGCCTAAGATTACACCAGCCGATCTGACTAAAGCTATGAGACCTTAGTCTTAGACGTTAGCTGCAGGTACGCTGCACGCTTTTTCCGTCAACCTCACCAGCTCTGCAACGGAAGTAACATTCAGCTTCCGCATCGCGCGGCCGCGATGAACTTTCACTGTCTTTTCCGCCGTGCCAAGTTCTCCAGCAATCTGTTTGTTCAACATGCCGGTGACGACCAGCCGCATCACTTCAAGTTCGCGAGGCGTCAACAGACCAAGAAGGTTCTGAGCTTCATTCTTTTCTGCCCCGCGCCGCCGCTGCTCGGCTGACCGAATCAGGGCACGTTCAACACATCCAAGCAAGTCATCAGCGCGAAAGGGCTTTGGAAGAAAATCGACCGCACCCGCCTTCATCGCCTGAGCACACATCGAGATGTCGCCATGACCGGTGATAAAAATGAGCTGTTCCTCCCGGCGGCGCTGAATCAGGGTTTCCTGCAGATCCATGCCATTTATACCCGGCATTCGCACATCGACAATCACGCATGCGGGTCCAGCGTATTGTTCGCGTTTCAGAAAATCGGATGCCGATTCAAAAATCTCGCTCTTGTACCCGGCCGAGCGAAGCAGTCGAGTAAGGCCCTTCCGAACTGACCGGTCGTCGTCGATCGCGAACACCAGGCTGTTTGGAGGGATCATGCAGCTGAGGTTTTGGCGCTCGCCGGCAGAGTAAACTGAAACCGTGCGCCGCCGCCATCCGCATTTTCGGCCGCGATTTTGCCGCCGTGCGATTCAACGATTGAACGCACGATCGAGAGACCCATTCCCAACCCCTTGGTCTTCGTAGTGAAAAATTGTTCGAAAAGTCGATCGCGCGTTTCCGCGGAAATACCAGATCCGTAATCGCGCACGCTAACGCGACGGAAACCATCCGCGTCCCGCTCTGTGGCGATTACTACTTTACGGCGACTGAATGGCGTGTCGCCCATCGCATCGAACGCATTAATAATGAGATTGAGCAGGACTTGTTGCAGCTGAACTGGATCGCCTTCAACCATTGGCAAGTCTGGGTCCAGAAAAGTACCCACCTCGCAGGAGTGAAGCATAGCACTGGGTCTTACCATGTGCACCACGCTGATTACAACATCGTTTAGATTGATTCGCCGGTGAGCCGAGACATCTTTTTTCACCATGCCCTGGATGCCGCGAATCACATCGCCGGCGCGGCGTCCATCAGCGACGATGTCACCAAGCAGATCGTGAAGTTCGCGAAGATCGACATTGCCGCGATTAATGAAGCGCTGTCCAGCTGCGGCGTTGCTCGTTATACCCGAGAGCGGCTGATTCAATTCATGGGCGATCGATGCCGCCAATTCACCCATCACTGCCACTCGGCTGAGATGGCTCAGCTCGTCCCGGTTCTGTTGGGCTTGGTGTTCCGCTTCTTTCCGATCAGTGATGTCGAAGAGTACGCCGCTCATCCACAGCGGCTTCCCCGCCTCATCGCAGTAACCGCGGCCACGAGCATCGACCCAGCGAATGGTGCCGTCCGTTCTCTGTGTCCGGAATTCAATCTGATATGGTAGCCGTAACTCTAGGGCGTGACGCCAAGTCTGTTTTACTCGCTCTGCGTCATCTGGATGCAAGGCTCTGTAAAATGTGTCGATTGTTATCTCTGCGTCGGCCGAGACGCCGAACATGTCCCGCGTTGCGCCGTCCCAAGTCAGTGTCTTTGCTACTTCATCCCAGTGCCAGACGCCCAAATGCGACCCTTCCGCGGCCAGGCGGAAGAGATCTTGTGCCTCCTTCTGCGGCGTTATGTCTACGGAAACACAGATGAGCCGTTTGCCTTTGCCGTGCTTCCCGGCTACGCAGCGTCCACGCCCGCTGATCCAACGAAGAGTTCCATCCGGTAGCGAGAGGCGATATTCAAGGGCGTACTCACCCTCTGTTTCTATTGCTTGTTTGATGGCACAATCCCGAAGCCGACGATCGTCTGGGTGGACCCGACTTTGAACGATCGCCTCGTCCAGGCGCACCTCGGGATCGAATTGAAACAAAGCGCGTGCCTTATCAGACATCCAAAGCTCGTTCGTAGTGGTGTCTAACTCCCAGACTCCGTGATGGGTCGCCTCCGCTGCGAGAACGACTCGTTCCTCGAACTCGCGCAAGGCCTCATCCTTTTTTATTAAATCAGTGATGTCTACGCACGATCCAATATATCCCGAAAACTTTCCATTCGAGTCATAGCGCGCCACTCCCTGGTCCGAAATCCAACGATACTCGCCATCATGACGTCTCAGCCGGTATTGCATCACAAACGCTTTGCGCGCATCGAATGCCTCCGTGTAAACCTTGAGACATTTTTGTAGATCGTCCGGGTGTACGCCTTCGGCCCAGCCATTTCCCATTTCCTGCCCCAAGCTACGGCCCGTAAACTTCAGCCACGGTTTGTTAAAGAAGGTGCAGAGTTTGTCCACACCTGCCATCCAGATAAAGACCGGCGCAGCATCCGCCACGATCCGAAAACGCGACTCGCTTTCGCGCCGCTCGGTCTCTCCAGTTGCGCGTTCCTCGATCACAGCAGCGAGAAACAACATCGGAATCGATAAGACGATTAGAAATATTTGGATTGAAAGCGTGTTTTGTTCGGCTGTTCCGCCGGAGAAGGGGCCATGACCTAGGGATCCGCTCCAAATGGCCAGGAAACCGACGATCGAGAGAGCTGTGCTTGTTCCCAGGGAGCCGAACCGTGCCGCTGCCCAAAGGAGGAATGGCAGAGTCAAAAAGAGAAGAGCCGAATCCGCTCCCGGTCCGAACTTATAAAGAACAGCAAAACTGATTGAAAGCAGACCGAAAACGATAAGGCATGCCTCCAGCAAACGTGCGCGGCCAGCTGTTCGCACGGTTAGAATTCCGTTCGTCGCCCATGTTACGATCAACGGCACCACTATTAATGCCGCCAGAGCGTTCGAAAAAAATCGTATTCGGATCAGGTCCCAGTAGCTGCCCTGGCCCCACGCATTCCACCTGACAAACGCCGCATCCAGGAACGACGACAAAAACGGACCGGCGAACACGACACAGAGGCAAAAAATGCCCGCGTTACGAAGGCTTGTGAACTGAATCGGTCCACGTACCAGGTAGCGCGTCAGACCCGCGCCGATCACCGCTTCGAAGGAGTTGCTGACGAACCAGCACAAAATCATCAGCGGCGGAACGTGACTCTGTATTTGTGCTGCGCAATGCGCCGGAAACGCGACCAGGAGAACGAACCACCAGATGCGCCGTGGCGTCAGCAAAAGCGCTGCCACCAGGATCGAATTCGGAGGCCAAAGGACCGAAACCGGATACGGCTTGAAGGTGAGCGCAAAACCAACTTTGGCAGCAAGATAATATCCAACGAACACGCACAACCCGATCACCGGCAGTCGCCACTCAAACGGCGCATTGAAACCGTTTACGTTCTGCGCTGCTGGTGGAACGGTCGCAACTTCAAAAGATTGGGAGACGCTTTTCATCTCCAGCAAACCTTATGGTTTCGAGAGCCACCTAAGGTGACTGTCGCGATTGCCCTACGCCAACAAGCGCAGGGTGGGTGCTCGAACGTAGCGATATTTTCCCTCGGCACCCTGCATTTTACACTGCCCGGGCCACGGTGAAAAGGCTGATATGTCGTTAGGATATTTGTAACAGAACCGTAACAATCGGCTCGATTGCAGCGGTTGTGATTACATTGCCATCAGGGCGGATGGCTTTGAGATATCGTAATCTTAAACCGCGTCTCTCGTTCGGCACTCTGTTACTTCGTGCTTTGATTGAGAGCATCGCGAACTGCCGTGATGAATTTTTCGTCGTCGAACGGCTTCATGAAAAAGGCGACCGGGCCGATGGCCATTGCGGTCGCCCGGGCGGCAAGATCCTCTCGCGCGGTAATGACAATTACACGAGTCTTGGGTGAAATGGCGCAAAGACGGGCCAGCACTTCCAAGCCAGTCACCTGATCCATCCAGATGTCAGTCACCACCACTGGCACAGAGTGGGTGCTGGCGTGGGTTAGAAAATCTTCCGCTTTGCTAAACGTGCGAACCTTGATCCCTTCGGACGCGAGCAAGTAATGCATCGACTTCAGAACAGAAGGGTCGTCATCCACTAGACAGACCTCATTTGCCTCCGCGTCGTTTGGATTGTTCATGCGGCCGCGATCGTTTGCCGTTGCCCGCGCACGGCTGGCAGGCGAACGAGCATGCGTGCGCCACGGTCGGGCGCGTTTTCCGCCACGATCGTCCCACCGTGCGCTTCGATAATCGATCGAACAATGGTCAAGCCCATTCCCATTCCTTTTTGTTTGGTGGAAAAGAAGTGATCGAAGACTTTGTCCGGCTGATCCTTTGGCAATCCCGTTCCAAAATCACGCACGCTTACTTCAGCGACATCGCCCCTATCCGAGCGAGTACTAACAATGACGCGGCGTTCGGCAGGCGGCAATCCTTCCATGGCGTCGAGAGCATTAATAATCAGGTTAAGCAGAACCTGCTGGATCTGAACCAAGGTGGCGCTGACTTGCGGAAGTTGAGGATCCAGCTCGGTGGTGACGACGCTTTCGCGACTCAACACGTCCGTGCTGACCAGCCGCACGGTCTCTGTAATAACGGAATTGAGGTCCAACAGAGTTTGCACGCTCGTCTCCTTACGCACCAAACTCCGAATTCCCCGGATCACCTCGCCCGCGCGTTGACTGTCGGCCACCATGTCCTGCAACAACTGCTGCAGCAGCGCCGGGTCGATATTTCCGCGCTGGAGAAAACGACGCGCGGCGGAGGCGTTGTTCGCGATAGCGGTAAGAGGTTGATTGAGTTCATGGGCAAATGACGCGGTCATTTCGCCCATCAGCGAGACGCGGTTTCGATGAGCCATCTCTTCGCGTTGATGTTGCAGTTGAAGATCGGCCTGTTTTTGCGCGCTGACGTCCAGAGTAACTCCAATCGTCTCCACAAGATTTCCTTCTTCGTCCTTCAAACAGCGTCCGCGCATAATCACCCAACGCGTTTTCCCGTACGGTAAAAGAAGGCGATGCTCGCTTTCGAACGTTCCAGATAGGGCACACGAACGATCGTAAGCCGCCTTGACCGCCGCTCGCTCGTCCGGATGGACACGTGAAAGGATCAAATCACAAGTCAGCGGCAGCTTGGAATCAAAACCATAGATCAGCCGACCTTTTTCGCTCATCCACGCGGTGTTCTGTTCCGGATACAGAATCCAAAAAGCGAGATCGGCCGATTCCGCCGCAAGACTGATACGCGCTTCGCGCTCGCGCAAAATTTCCTGCTGTCGCTGGCGTTCAATGGCAATACCCGCAATATGGGTGGCGATTTGCGTCAACCGCGTCTCCTCCGACTGCGGTCCGCGATTTTCCTCGCGGTACATGGCAAATGAACCCAACACATCACCTTGAGCGGAGAGAATCGGCGTTGACCAGCAAGCGCGCAGTCCGCAAATCTTTGCCAACTCACGATAATCAACCCAAAGCGGATCGGTCATCACGTCGGTCACCACGACCGGCTTTCGCCTGTGCATGGCGGTGCCGCAGGAACCGTTGCGCGGACCAATGGGCGCGCCGTTCACGGCTTTCACATAAGCTTCGGGCAGATGCGGTGCCGCACCGTGACGCACGTGTTTTCCGTCGCGGTTCAAAAGAAGAATTGAACAACGTAGTCCCTCCGCCTGGCCTTCCATGAGAAGAACAAGGCTGGTTAGAACATCTGCCAGCGGAGCATCGGCGGCGATCATTTCGAGGACCCGACTTTGTCCAGCGCGAAAAAATTCTTCCTCTTTGATTTCAGTGATGTCCCGGCAAACAACGACGCCGCCTAATACGTCACCGTTAGAGCCGCGCAGAGGACGACCTGTTACTCGCGTCCAGAAGCCGTGTGGCGCTTTTTCATGTCGGACAAACATCTCAATATTGTCCACCTCCTCGCCACGGATCGAGCGTATCATGGGCAACTGATCCTTCGGAAACGGTGTGACCTTGTCCGGCAGATAGAGGCCGTAGCGATGCGACCATTCTGTGGACGGCGCTTGCATTGCACCTTTTCCAAACATGCGTTCGGCCGCTGGGTTAAAGACGAGAAAGTTGTTGTCCTTGTCAGCAACGATGACTGGATCGCCCATGTTTGATAAAATCGAGCGCAGGATTTCGTTGATGCGCGAGAGTTCCGCAGTGCGGTCGGTTATTTTTTGTTCCAATTCGTCCTGACTTGCGCGCAGGGCCTTTTCCAATTCCCTTTGCTCGGTAATATCGGTGTTAGTACCAAACCAGCGCGACACCTTGCCGTCTGCGTCAAAAATGGGAAGCGCTCGGGAAAGGAACCACCTGTATTCACCGGTCTTGCTGCGCAAAGGAAACGTATCCTCCCACGGTTCGCCTGTCGCGAAGGCGATTTTGATATGTTCGACCACTCGGCCGACTTCATCCGGGTGATGGACCTTCTGCCAACCCCACCCCTTCATCTCTTCGAGCGTCGTGCCAGTATAATCGTACCAGCGATCGTTATACCAAAAAATGTAACCTTTCTCGTCGGCCATCCAGGCAAGTTGCGAAATCGAATTTGCCAGAGTGCGGAATTCTCGCTCTCGCGTCGCCGCCTCCGCGTGGGTGGCTCGCCTGAGCAAATCCAATTGCCCGGCGACGGCCGTGATCACGCTTAACAATCGCTCACTCTGTTCGCGCGATTCACGCATGAAAAACTCAAGCACGGCGATGACCTTGCCGCCAGACAAAATGGGAATTCCCACGCCCGTTTTCAAACCGGCCGTCTGCGCCGCAGCCGATCGCGGAAAGTTAGGGTCGTTAATGACGTCCTCAATCCAGCTCGGTTGCTTTGATTTCCATACCCGTCCGGGCAGGCCAACGCCCGGTTTAAAGCGAAAGGCCTCGGAAACGGCCCTGAAAGGTTTCAGTTCACCATCACCGCAACACCACGCCGCAACGAAATCAAGAATAGTCCCATCCTGGTTTGGCACCCATGCGTGGCCCAGCACCCAGCCCGTCTTCTCGCAAACGTCGCGAAGCACAACTTCCAACGCAGAAGCCAAATCGCTGGCCGCCGCAACCTCCATCGTAATCGTCTGGAGCAAGTTGAGCTGCTCTTCACTTTGCGTGTGGTCTTGTTCCCTGACAGTGGGATTATTCATTATTAGCTACCGATAGGACTAAAGATCAGCAATTCAACCGGCACACCCAGCCATTGCGCGGCCCCTTCACTCTCTTCGAGGATGCGTATCATTCGAAATAATCCATTATCGTAAAGTTGGCTTGAAATTTTCTAGCGCCGCCGAGAGACACAAGATTTTGTCATGTCGGCGTGAGACTTCCATAGGACTTTAGGGCTATCTCCGGATCAAGTTTTGGAGGCAGGACTTTCCTCGGCTCTTATTTCGACAACGCCTGGAGCGCAACGCCGAGCCAGTTGGCCGCGGCGGCGCGATCTGTAAACAAGGCCACGTGCAGCGGCGAATAATCGGTCAGCATGGCGTGCAGTTTGACATAATGTGTGCTAGCCGGAGTCGCCACATAGAAGGCGGATTTCACTGCGGGCCTGGGCGCAGCCGAAAGACGCCGGCCAAGCGCAACGTGAAAGACAAAGTCAAAATTAAGATCAACGGCATCAAGTGCCGACAAGTCGGAGAATCGGTTGAGCGGTTCGCGGTTACCTTTTTCGACGGCCTCTATGAACTCGACAACCTCGTTGACCGTTGATTCATCCAGGATGCCGCGTGGCTTCCAGAGGATGAGAGACAGATCCTTCCGAAACAGAACGTGAGCGGGAAGTTTCAATTCATTCCAAGAGTAGACG
>Ga0193727_1000639_pt1 | contig 13769 bp, 21 predicted proteins | sample H2c2metaG_FD_143051 | JGI IMG/M metagenome (GOLD analysis project Ga0193727, IMG submission 143051) | Soil microbial communities from a riparian zone of the East river system, Colorado, United States - H2c2 | ecosystem: Environmental > Terrestrial > Soil > Riparian zone | place: USA: East River...
TTTGCCGTTAATCTTCACCTTGATCATGATCGTTCCTCGCTCTTGATAAGCTGTTGATGTCCTTTCGGCATGAGCGAGAACATATTTCCTGACCGCTCGACGCCGTCGCCTTTGTCATGAGTTCTTTTGTAAGAACCGGCTGAACTTCCGTGTTGCGGGCCCATCCTCCTGTTTGATTTTTGCTTATTCATTGGATCCGCTCGGGGACGGCCGTAGCAGGACGATACCAGAAAGCGGAGCGGATCGACTTCACAACGCATTGTCTGCATTTATTTTTTTCGAAAGCGGGGCCCGCCGCTCGGAGGCTTTGCTTTTGGTCAGCAGCGCTTACGCATGAGACGAAATGTTCGTGGCGCTGGACTGCGGCTGTCGAGATCGACGTGCAAGGATTTTGAGTTCCTTCATCCGATGTCACTCTATGCGTGTCCGCTGTTGGCGTGAAGCGCGCACGGTCGATGCCGATCATGTTGAAGGTGGAGGCAATTCGTAGCGCACTGGGTCGCGCTTCGGTATAACGCGCCGCACAAATCCTGAGATGTCTGAGCCGTTCTGCGAAATGCGCATAATGTGGTTCTCTGCAGGTGTGATCTGATCAAGCATGACTGTCGAAGAGAGCGAAGCTCTTGCGCACGAAGCTTCTACGCCCAAATAGGAGTGGAAGGCGCATCGCTTAGAACAAAAACTCAAAACAAAAATCCGTCGCCTTCATTTTGGCCGAGTTGCACCTTCAGTTTACGCCATGTCTGAATCCGATCGCAGCGCGACACCATCGGTTGAAAGCATCAGTTCGGAACTTGATACGGCGATGCCGCCTTGTTCGGAGCCGACACGGCGTGCGCTCATCCTAACGGCTCTCGCCACGGGAACGTGCATGTTGGCGTCCAGACCCGCTGCTGCCGGCGAGGATCAGCCCGGCAGCGACGAGCGGCCGCAAAAAGCTGACGTTCTCGTTGTCTCCGAGGGGGAACATGAAGGTCAGGTCATCGAGCCGCAGGATCTGAAGCCCGGCGGACCGCCAGTGCGCGCCTGGCCCAAGGATCCAAAAACCTCGGTGATCCGCAACGGCTCGCGGTTGAACGAGGTGCTGGTCGTAAGGCTTGACCCCGCCGAACTGGACGACGAGACGCGCTCACGCGCTGCTGACGGCATCGTTGCCTATTCGGCGATCTGCTCGCACGCGGGGTGTCCCGTTACTGGCTGGCTGAAAGGGGCAGCGGGCGACAACGACGTGCTTAAATGCTTTTGCCATAATTCCGAATTTGACCCTCGGCAGGGCGCGCAAGTGGTGTTCGGACCGGCGACCCGGCGTCTGGCGGTGCTTCCGCTGGCGACAGCCGGCGGTTCACTCACGGTAGCCGCAACATTTGTTGGAAAGGTAGGTCAGCAAGCAGGGTGACAGCAGCCCGCATTCGCATCGGATTACATGCAACTAAAAACAAAATAGGTGAGAGAAAACAAACGGAGGGAAGCGCTATGACCATGAAACAATGGCTACTATCGAGCCTGGTCGCATCCACATGCCTCGTTCCGATTACTGCCGGCGCCGGCCCGATAGAGAATTACAGCCCGGTGACCGCCGAGCGCCTGAAGAATCCCGAGCCCGGCAACTGGATGCACTATCGCCGAACCTATGACGGTCAGGGATACAGCCCGCTCGACCAGATCAACACCTCGAACGTGAAAAACCTGACGCCAGCGTGGACCTTCTCGACCGGTGTGGTTGAGGGGCACGAGGCCCCGCCCATCATCAACAATGGTGTGATGTTCGTCGCAACCCCGATGGGGCAGGTGATCGCCCTCAACGCCAAAACCGGCGACCAGTACTGGCGATACAAACGCCAGCTCCCTGACGATCTCTTTCAATTGCATCCGACCAGCCGCGGTGTAGGACTGTGGCAGGACAAGCTGTATCTGGCCACGACCGACGACCACGTGGTCGCGCTCGATGCCAAGACAGGCAAAGTGGTCTGGGATACCAAAGTTCAGGACTACAAAAAGGGCCAGTACCTGACGCTGATGCCATTGGTGGTCGACGGAAAGGTGATCGTCGGCGGTTCCGGTGGTGAGTTCGGCGTGCGTGGTTACGTCGTTGCCTACGATGCCGACACGGGCAAGGAACTGTGGCGGACCTTCACCATTCCTGGCGAGGGTGAGCCGGGCCACGACACTTGGAGTGGCGACGACTGGAAAACGGGCGGCGGATCTGCCTGGATGACGGGCACCTACGATCCAGACACCAAGACAGTCTATTGGGGCGTCGGCAACGCCGCACCTTGGCCGGGTGATACTCACCCAGGCGACAATCTCTACACAACCTCAGTGCTCGCGCTCGATCCTGAGAACGGCAAGATAAAAACATTCTACCAGTACCATCAAAACGATTCCTGGGATTGGGACGAGGTGGACGCGCCAATGCTGGTCGACCTGCAAAGGGATGGCCGCTCTATCAAGAGCCTCATCCATCCCGGCCGCGACGCGATCTTCTGGGTACTCGAGCGCAAGCCGGACAAGATCAACTATGTGGCCGGCTGGACGTTTGTTCATACCGATGTTTGGAAAGGCATTGAGCCCGAGAGTGGCAGGCCGATTGTCGACCCGGCTCACAAGCCGATTGCTGGCAAGCGGGTTGAATTCTGTCCTTCGTTGTGGGGCGGCAAGGATTGGCCGTCAGCCGCGTATAGTCAGAAGACCCGCTTTGTCTACGTTCCGGCCAACGAGAATTTCTGCGGCGGCTTTACCGGCGAGAAGGTACCGCTGGTTCCCGGCCAGCTTTGGCTCGGGACCAAGCCCGAAGATATCGGTCTGAAGGTTCGTCCCGGCGCCGATCATTACGGCGAGTTGCAAGCGTGGGATCCGGCCACGGGAAAGAAGGTCTGGTCGTATAATTTCCCCAAATCGCAACTGTTTGGTTCGGTGACTGCTACCGCCGGCGATCTCGTACTGGTCGGAGGTACGAATGACCGGATGTTCCGTGCCTTTCATGCGAAGACAGGCGAACTCCTTTGGGAGCAAAAGACCAACTCCGGCATCATGGGCATGCCGATCGCGTATGAAGTCGATGGGACGGAGTATATCGCTGTCCAGTCGGGCTGGGGCGTAGACGCACAGCGCATCCAGGACGCATTGGCGACCCAGAACAATGTCGGTGTTGAGGATAACGTGCCGCAAGGCGGCGTCGTGTGGGTGTTCGCCGTCAAGAAGTAGTTGCCCGAAAACAGTATCCAAGTCCTGGCCGCTTCAGGCAGTGGCCAGGTTTACTTCCAGAAGTTCAAGGAGAACTTGGACAAACCTCAAAAGGCGCGTCCGCTATCGCCATAGGTCAACGACCGCTATTGGCGGATACTCTTCGGGATGCGTTTTCTTCAGCCAACCGGCTGTCTGCTCAGGTGACCAATTTAATCTTAGCTTCCGCACCACTGCCTGCCGTAACACTGGATTGTTCGCCAACTTACAACGCTTCGGTCGACGAGCTCGCGTCCAGGCCTTCTCATCGGCCAGTGCCGCTCACTCACGCGCGAGCAGGCTGCGCTCTTTCACGCACCAGCCCCAGACTGGCAACCGGCGGAGGAAGCTCACCGCATCGAGCGGAGCTTCCGATTTCACAATTTCCGCGAGGCGCTTACCTTTGTTCAGGAGATTGGTGAACTCGGCGGAAGCCGAAGGCCATCATCCGAATATCAGCTTCGGTTGGGTCAATGCGACGGTCTCTCTGCCGACCAAGAAGATCAAGGGACTGCATGAGAACGACTTCATCATGGCCACCAAGATTGACCGCATATTCGCTCGCACGGCCACGGCGTGAACGAGTTCTGGTTGTCCTGCAACTTGCGCCCCTTATCGGCGGTCAAAGCGCTGCGAAGGCGCAATCGGGTTCGCCTGCGGGCCAAGCTCCGGCGCTCGCGCTCCCCGACAAAGCCCTCCATCGCGGTACTGCCGTTCCAGAACATGAGCGGTGAAGGTGGCGATTGACAAGGCGCAGCGTGACGCCGCGTTAGCCCTCCGCTAAGATCAGGCTAACCGGAGCGGCAGAGACCAGCGCCGCAAATAAAACTCCTTTTACCACGTGGCGATAGGTCCCGCGTGGCCGTTTATGACAGGCTCGGGCGGTGAACATGAGCGCCACCGGGCGCACGCGCGCACTTGGCTGATCCGCGAGCACTACGCGGCAAGCCAAACGAGTGCCAGCGTCACAAGTGTTCAGGCTGGCGATGCGAGGGGCTTTCCCTTCTCTATGACATAGGTGATGAGAACCCTGGTCTTGGCGTCGCCAGGCTTACCACCAGCATGAGGCGTTTCGGCCGGTATTTGAAATGCATCGCCGGCTTTGAGCGTGCGGGTCGGTTGACCTTGTATGGGAAGCTCGAAGCCGCCTTCCAAGACATAAGCGGATTCGATTCCCGGATGCGTGTGCCGCCCGACGGGCACTCCGGCCTCTATCGTCGCTTCCACAAGTAGCGTCACATAGCCCGGCGCCGGACCGTCTGTCTGCGACAAGATCTTTCGCGTGACGCCGCCCGTCGCTGCGGGCGGGGTACCTTGGGCCGACGCTTCGGTGGCAATAAACGCCGTAATTCCGCAGATCGCGCAGGACGCAAAACCCGCGAATCCTCGTCGTGTCAGCATGATGTCGTCCTCCCTTGTCTGCGTCGCGTCTGGATCACCAGCGCCCGCGCTTTCTTGATGAAAATCGTAAGCCTTTCACGATTGGGTTGGCAAGGTAAAAGGCTGAGGTGCGTGATCACCGACGGGCTACGATTGAACGATTTATTCCGCGGCTACCGCGGTTTCAGACGGTGTTCAATTAAGATTGGCAGCAACAATGTGATGAGCCGCAGCCTCGTGGTCGATCTTGCTGCGCGCAAGGTTTTGAATCGCAGTGTTACCGTCGTCGATCGTGCGCGCGCCTCGAGTCCGAGTGGAACAGCGCGCCAGGGTATCAGGATTGAGAATGACTATTGGCAAAGTTTCATTTTACGACGACGGCAGGGGCTTCGGCTTTATCGTTCCTGATAGTGGCGGCGCAGACGTTTTCGTTCACGCGAATTATCTGGTGAACGTTGACGCGCTTCGGAAAGATCAGCGCGTTTCGTTCGAAGTGGTCAACGATGATCGCCGCGGCAAGCCGCGCGCCGACAAGGTGTGGGTGCTCTGACCGTGAGCACCGCGATCCTAAACCAGCAGTTCTCTCCAACTCTCGGTAGCTCTGAGCGCTGCTTTCCAAATAGTGGGCCCAGCAAACCCTTCTTCTTTGAGAGCACTCGCCAACGCGGAAATTGCCACCCAGGCGGCCTGATGAGCTTCTTCGACTTCCGGCGAGCGCAACCCGGTGTTGGCCGTTTCATATGCCAGATCCTCGACCAATATCGCCGCGGTTTCGTTGCGCGCCAAACGGGCCTGACGGAGGACCTGCAGGGCGTGATCGGCTTTCGGAAAATCCGGGTCGTCGCTCATGGTCTCCTCGCCGCTAACCTCTTCAAAACCCGGCGATCGATAATTCCAGTGCTCGTCGCGTGTATGCGTTTCCATCCCTCAGAAAATCTAAGGAGCACACGATGCGCTAGCTTCTCACGTTCTTGATTGCTCTGGCTGCGGTGGTCGGAGTTACAGCGAGTTCATTCGGCGGATCGATGGGGCTGCTGGGGGTGGGGAAGCCTGCGGCGGGGGGTGGCTGCGCCCTCGATACGTCAACCTGCGTTTGGGTCGCAGCGGTTCAAGCCGCTGGCGGGACAGTTAGCGCCGGTCAACAGACCAATGTTAATACTCTTATCACAGGCTTGAAATCGGCGGGGCTGTTCACGACTCTTGATCGCCTTTGGCTATTTGCTTCTGAAAACACGTTTCAAGCCGCAATTGACATTATTGGACTGCATGTACTCGGCACAATAACCGGCCCCCCAACGTTCACGGCAAGTCAGGGATATACCGGAGACGCGTTTGGATCGGCATTCATTGATTCTGGATTTATACCGTCCACGAGCGGCGTAAATTATACCTTAAACAATGCATCAATAGGCGTGTACAACCGGACCAACAGAACATTCAGTCAAGGGGCATCTACCATAAGCGCCCTCGATGGGTCGAGCAATGCAAGCGCGCTGCAAATATTCTCGTTCAGTTTCAATATTGCCCAGATAAACGACAACAATCCAATGTTGGCAACCCCACCGGCCAACGCTCAGGGCTTTTGGATTGCGTCCCGAAGCTCCAATGCCAGAGCGCTATATCAAAATGGAAACACAACTCCAGTTGGAAGTGATACGCAAACTCCATCAGCGTTGCCTTCAGTTTCGATTGGTCTCTTAGGTCGTAATAATAATGGTTCTCTTGACCAAAGAAGCAACGACGAACTTGCAATCGTCCTCATGGGTAGAACTCTTACTTCTGGAAACGTCGCAACGCTATCGACGCTAATTAACGGTGGCTACATGACCTCGCTCGGGACCAATGTGTACTGACGAAAGACGATCGCCGGAACGCCTACCGAGGGCGCTGCGCTTACGGTCAATAGTCCGGTCTGGATTGCAATGAGGAACAGGAATCAGGCGCTGCCGAATTAAGCTTCTAGAAATCCCGGGCGAGGTTTACGCCGCTTCTCGATGACTACTGCGGAATCGTAGACGTGGATCGCGTTGATCTCATCCCGCGCTGGCGTCTTTGTTTTCCGATTGTGATACCACGCGTGCATGTCGTCTATCATCTGCTTGACGTACTCGATCCCCGATCCCTTGCGTCGATAGCCGCCCTCCCAGTCAGGCCAATACGAAGTTTGAAGGTCTTCGATTATGTAAAGACCGCCATCCTTTATGAGCGGGAATAAAGTATCAAAGCTCGCTTGCTGGTGTCTCCCGATATGAGAGCCGTCATCCAGTATGATATCTGGTGGCCCAAACTCAGTAACAACTTTTTGCAAGAACTCAGTATCATCTTGCGAGCCGATGCGGACGATGTTCGGGCGATCAACCCGATTGGCGCACGCCGGGTCAATATCAATCCCGACGATCGTCGCGTCAGGACCGAAATATCGTCGCCAAAGTTCAAGAGAACCGCCAGCAGAGACACCTATCTCCAGAAAAAACAGCGACTTATTTCGATAGATGGAAAGATATCTGTCGTAGATTTCTAGGTAGTGGTGCCATTTATAAGCAGGGCGCGTGCCACCAGCAAAGAATGCTTTCTGCATTTCGTTCGTGACAGATGCTTTTAGCTGGTCGATCTCGCAAGGGTTGAAGGCGAACGCTGTCATCGGCGTTACAGGCGCGACGATGCCGGCCTTAACAAACGCATTGTGAGCCAGCCTGTAAAAATGATGTCGGAATTGCTTCCCCGAACGCTACCCCAACATGTAACCCGCGGTCTAGCGGTTAAAGCGGCGGCTTTGCCGACCCGTTGTTTGGGCCCGCCGGGAAAAGAATCCAATCCCCGCGAACCCGATCAGCAGCATGGCCTGATAGATCAAACCTTTGAATCGTGTTCGTAAACGTCAGCTAGCTCGTCGTCGAAAGCTCGCAGATAGATCGCAAGTTTGGAAAGTGCACCGTGTTGATTCATGACTAGCTCATGAAACGGAATTGGCGGCGGATTGTCGTAGATGTTCGACACGGTATTAAGCGTCGAGGTAACAATGAGATAGTTGCTTTTATCGTCGACACCAAGATCCTTCCACGCTTCCGCAATCGCGAAGTGGTTCATCGTTGCTTTGAGCTGAGCCATGACCTTGTCAAGCTTCGGTTTAATCGCGCCCGTCGCACGCGGTCCTCCATATTCTTGTAGTCCTGGGACAAAGGGTTCTTTAAGAGCTTCGAGGAATTGCTCCGTCACATTCATGACTGCCGCCGCGGCATGGACCGTTTGTGTCAAAACGATCTTAGCGGCTTCCTTGGCGTTGGACATTTCAGTAGCGCGCTGCTCGGCCAACCGTTGAGTGGCGCGCTTCTCTGCATCTTCTTGCGCACCGATCTGTCGCTGCACGGCAAACCAAGCGAGCACTGCCGCGAGCAAAGTTATTGCGCCCGAAAGCACGCTCCCGGAAAATCCGATCCAGTCCGAAGACTTGATGTTGTCGCCGGTCGCTATCGATACGGGGAGCATCACGACGATAAGCGTGCCCAAAACCATAGCCAAGGATATCAGCCACAGCGGGCTTAGACCCGGAAGGTTGCTATTTTTCATTCCCGCAATCTGACGCGCGATTCGCCTCGTTGTCGAGGAGGATGGTAGGCTAACACTCATCCCGCCCCGGTTGAGTCAATGACTCCCGCGCGAAAGATAGTGGATTGACTCTGGAGCAGGTGAGGCGCGGTCAATATCCGAGTAGACGTGCCGCTACCTTGAACAAGAGCCAGAGCCAGCCGACCGTCGCGACAACGATCACGATTAATAGCACGGTTAGGCTCAAGCGGATGCGCATGAGATATGCCCGCGTTCCTAAGACGCAAACACTCCGATATCTGTGCTTTGTACTCTTCTCAAACACCTCTCATTCGTCGATATTCCGCAAGCTGGGAGCGACGAGCCCAAATAAAAGACCGCCCGAAGGCGGTCTCTGTCCGAACGGATGTCTTGCTCTATTCAGCGAGCCATCCTTCCGCCTCAGCCGCGGCCCGAAACGTTCGCCAAGCCTGCATTTCGCCCGCGTCAGACGCGCTGGCGTGGTTGAGGGCCTGTCTTGCTACTTGCCAATGCGGTTTGTTTCGATAGGAAAGCCTCATGTACATCATGAAAGAGAAAGCGTCGTCGGCGCTTTTAATCCGATTAGCGCCGGACTCTGGTTTCAATCTTATCAGGATAAAAGCCATTTTCCAAAACTATCGGGGCGGTGGCGAAAAATTTAAGGCTTGAGGGGGCTTCGGCTTTCCAATCCGGTCGACGTCGTATGATCGCCCTCCGGGGACTCAATCGAACCCGGACGCATTCGTTCCGCGCAGCATCCGATCCCTGCCACCCGCCGGCCCTCAGGATTCGTTTTCCGCGGTGGGCGGTGTAGACGGCCTTCCGAGCCAAAACGTACCAGCGGCGCTCCTGGAGTCATCCAGCGAGTCTGGGGCGGCGCGTTGCCCCCGACTTTTGCCGAGATCCTTGACTGATTTGGCCACAATCGGGCGCGATAAAACGCGTGTCATGAGAACTATAGTCGGCATTTTTATTCTTGCCCAGATCACGATCGCCGGCGAGATTTATTCGGATGCTGCGCTGAGGAGCGGCTCAAGTATCGCTGCGCCTGATACCGCTGCCGCAACCATCGCGCATGGGCTCAAACGCGGGTAGTTAACGGCACATTAACTATACCGCGGCAAGAATTGCCTTGGAATGCGGCAGAACCGGAGCAGCGCCGGGCCGGCAGTCGCAAGGAGAAGCCGACGGCGTAACGCCCGCCGGCTTTTTCTCTGAGAACTTCACCATCCGCGCATTTAAAGGCGGTGAGACCGTTCAGACGGCCGCACGACATTGATTCGAATGCTGTGGCCCTGGCGAACATCGATAGCACCAGCTTTCGTTACAGCTTCTACTAGTGCGGCTTCCGCTGCGACGTGGCCGCCGAGCCGCTGCCGGGCTCGGAACGATTCACCGTCTGATCGATTGGCTGCAATATTGACCAGGAGATTCAGCCATGGGCGATGACACCACCCCGCGACCCCCGTTCGTTTACGAGGGTTTAGATCCCGCTCCGGAGCCGAAGTCCACGGTTGCGGAAGTCTCCGAAGCCGTGAAAGGCACGGTCCATCGAATCGGGGACGCGATCGACAAGGGTCGAAAACCTAGCATGCCATTGAGCATCTTGAGTAACATTGCGCGCGAAGCGCCTCTTGGGTCGCTGTTAGCTGCGTTTCTGTTGGGTGTTGCGGTGGCCCGCCGCCGATAAGATAAACGATGCTACCAACTATCTGCGAGTTTCTTCAATGTCGCACGAAAACTCAGGCTTCGGTTTCCCACCAGGGTGGTGCCGAACACCTCGGCCCGGCCGTTGGCAAAAGTCCCCGAAAACCTACTGGTGACATCCTGCCCGGCGAATAGCGGGCGAACGAAGCGGTCAGGAAAGGGCGTGTGCTGATTGGTTTTCAGTTCACCCTTCCAGGTCCCGTTACCGACCGTGTAGGAGCCGGCCGACCAGAAATAAGGGCCCCCACCGATAATCACGCCGTTTCGGAGGATGAGTACCACTGTCGCGGCCCCTTACGCCGTCGAGCATATGGATGTGAACAGAATAAAGCCCATTCTTCATTGATAATGGTGGCGCTCCTTCGGGCCAGAAAGATACAGCCTGCAGCGATGGGCGTCGAGAAGCGCCATGGGAGTGCGTGCGCCGCAATTATCCAGGGTATATCGCCGCGCCGAGTTGGCCTCATTTGACTCGCCTTTGGGACCACGGGCACACCTACCTCTTATTGAGCTCAAGATAAGCGGTCCACACGGCGCTGGCCAATACCTGCGACGGGCGCTGAGCGCATATTTCATTGACTTCGACCACTACCGCTGCCGTGTCGACTTTCGTCTCTGTTTGTTCGCTCGCTGAGGCAACGTAATTAAGTCCCGTCCACCATAAATCCAGACCGTTCCCTCCGATCGATGTGCTTGAGTGGACTGCCAGTGAGCGCAGCTCATGCCTCCTATTCCCATCATGTCGACAGAAACCTTGGCATCCTGCGCTGAGGACGGGCAGACCAGAGCGGCGCCAGATTAGCGCCGCCAATAAAACTGGTTTGACCATTGGCCATGATTGATGCTTGGGAACGTGGGTGCTTTTCCACCACGACTCTAGCGCGGCCTCGCAGACCGTGCAGACCGCGTCACCCTATGCGGTACCAAGAACTTTGTTTCAGTACGTTTGTACTCGGCGCCGCAATTGCATCGGACAATTGTCGCCATTCTCGGAATATGCGCCCGGAACCGCCCGTTTTCCAGTGTGTAGGTCCGCCATAATCAAACTGACCCATTGCCGAAAATTGGCACGAGCGACGCGCCCGTTTCCCTTAGTGCGCCGATTCGTGTTCCGGCTTTATTTCCTGATGCTCGACGGACAGCGCTCGATAGTGAGCGGCCATTTCTCCGTAATGCTGTCGGGAATTGGGTCGCACGCCGTTCGGCACGTTCTTCAAACATGCGAGCGCGTTCGATAAGGTCTTGGGGGGCGATGGGCATTGGCACCTCCTTGCGGAGAGCCCAATTGTCTCCAATCGATGAGACCAAGGTTTTGTTCCCGGTCTGAAAAGATTCCCGCGCGCCGGGTTTTCGTTTTTCTGTCATTGAACCTGTTCCGGTAGTGGAACGTTCCTGCTGGCGTCTGGTTTTCGTGGGAGGCGCTGTTCCGGTAAATGTCAGGGCCCGGGTAACGGCCTCTGTTTTATCGACGACTAGCCCAGATTCTCGGTGCTTCGCCAGCCCGGTCAAATACGGGCATTTTTTCGATATCGCTGGGGCGGCGTGCCGTAAAGACTCGGTCGTGGCGTCCAAGCCGTCAACGGTTTCGTTTGCCTGACTGCCCGAGTCGCGCCGGTGTGCGGCAACCTGTCCGGCCCCGGAACCAGTATCGGCATCTATTACGCTCGATCGACTTGGCGTTCGATTTTTCTGTGTCATTGGATTACTCCCTGACGAGTCAATCTGCTCGCTCGCTGCAGGTTCCGCCCAGCAACCGCCAAATCATCGTCCAGCCAAACCCGCACCGCCCACGAGCGGGATTTTTCGTGTGCATCAATGCCGGAATTTCCCAGCCATTTCAGAAGTAGACGTTTCGGGCATCCGTGCCGCGTCTCACTTCTCAAGTCCACCGGTGGCTCAGTCCCTGGGTACTTTCGCACGGCGGCCAGATATTTCTTGCAAGAATGCTGGTAAACGAAGCTGAGGACGAATGCCAACATGATCGAACTCCGTTGTTTGATCGCGTTGATTGTGAGCCGATCAGATCTTAGTTTCAGGACGTCTTCGCCTAGCCGCGGCGAAAATGGCTTCGTCCGACTACCAAATGGTTTCGTGGGGCACCGGCGCATGAAACAGGTTCACGCGATCGCGATCGGCAGTCCGGACGATGAGAGGTGAGGCGTGTCAGCAACCGCGGCAAATGTTTTTCATTGCAGCGTCCGTTCGCGCATTTTCTGCACTGAGCGGGTCAGCGTATTTCTCCTGCTGCGACGCCGGCGTTTTGGACGTTGCAGCTTTATCGGGGGCAGTCGGGGGCGACATCTTGTCGTAGCAAGCAAGCCGCGCGCTGGCCTTGGGTATCGACCGGCACTCCGACGTCTGCGCGATCGCGGGCTCGCAGACCGCACAAAGCAAAACCACAAGCGCGATAACTCTCATCAAATCCTCCCAGAACAGAAAGCCCTAACGAGCCTCGATCCACCGTAGCACCATTCCGTCGCGGTTTGGGCATCATCCGAACGAGGAAGGGCGTTCATCAAAGCGGCAAGGCTTTCATCTTGCTCGATCTGCTTGGCGATGGATTACCAAGGTCATCAGGTGGGACGACGGGGTACGATCCCGATGGGCGTAAAGGTGTAAACCGCTTCGTCGCGTTGATTGTAGGCGGTCCATTTGATCTTCGCGATCCCTTGCGGTTTGGTCCGCGACGGGGTCAGTTCAACCACTTCGCCCTCGATGTGGAGCACATCGCCGTGTCGTACTGGCATCATCCAACGAAGACCGTCGACGCCAAGTCCCATAAGTGGATGCGGTCCGAATGGTCTGACTTTAACGGCAAGACTCATCGCCATGGCGGCTGTGTGCCATCCCGATGCAGCGAGCCCTTTGAACGCAGTCTTCTCAGCGGCAGCTTCGTCCAAATGGAACGGCTGCGGATCGAATTCGGCAGCGAACCGCTTGATGTCTTCCATGGTGACCGAGACCTCACCGCTTTTGAAACGCATCCCCAACGTTAGGTCATCGAACCACTCGATCATTTCGTCTTCCCCTTAGTCCTAGCTCGACCAGGCGGCGGATGGCTTCTGAGCGGCCTAAACCTGTTGCGCCGCATTCTTTGAGTTGTACCGGCAAAGATGGCCGCGCGAAAGATCCAACGAAGTGCGTTCGCTGCTGGAGCTAGCGATAACGTCCAATTATCGCAAGTCAGAAGGCTTCGCCTCGCACCACGGCTTCGGGGTTTTCGGACATCTTGTGGCGCCGCACTTGAACGGAACGGCCAACCCTTCAGCGATCAGAATGTCGCCGACGTCTTTGCCGCCAGCTTTGAGAATTCCGCACGACCGCCCGTAGTTGCATGAAGGTGTTTCCTCTGCACCGGGAGGGCAGGCGCAGTCGACGTACTGGAACTCGAGCACCTCGGAATGCACGAGATCCCGAACTCGACGCGTCGCCTGGTCGCCGATTTGCCGTGCCTCGCGCTGGCGAACCGGCTCCCCGACCTTTGAAAGGCGGACGGCGGCCAAAACGCTAGAAGGTCCGCTGCTCAAGCGAGACCGGTTATCCGGTTGACCAGCCGCCTTATTGGCTGGCTTCCGCTGAAAACCCACCCTCGCTAAACTGTAGCATGCGCTATTGGTGGGTGAACCAAAACCAGACCTACCGCCATGAAGTCACGGGCGGATATTTATGGTCGCCCAAACGCAACGCTAACGGCGCACGAAATCCGTTTTATGAGTGAATGCGCGAGGAGATGAGAGAGATGAAGCTGAAACCAGAAGCTTTCCTGATAAAGAAGTGACGCAAACATTTCCCTACGGTGCGGTCGTCGATACTACAGAGATGTTGAAGGTGCGCCAGACATTGGCAGAGGTGACCGCTCTTCTTGCTGTTTACACGGCTCGTTGCTTAGCCTT
>Ga0193727_1000640_pt1 | contig 13769 bp, 7 predicted proteins | sample H2c2metaG_FD_143051 | JGI IMG/M metagenome (GOLD analysis project Ga0193727, IMG submission 143051) | Soil microbial communities from a riparian zone of the East river system, Colorado, United States - H2c2 | ecosystem: Environmental > Terrestrial > Soil > Riparian zone | place: USA: East River...
GTCTGCATCAACGCCTGCAGAGCAAAGCTCGCTCGCACTCGCTTCTCAAAATCTGGAGCATTGTTCTGCACTGGAAATGTAAGCTCAAATCCTGGGAGCGACCGCCGGAATCGATCAACTCACATCTGTCTGCGAATCCGAGCTGAACACCTTTGTAAGTCCCAATTCCCTGATCTTGTGCTGAAGACTCTGGCGGTGCATTCCAAGAAGAGCAGCGGCCCGCGTGATGTTTCCGGATGATTGGTTAAGAATTCTTTCGATGTACTTTCGCTCGAACTCCTTCTTGGCATCCTTGAACGAAACGTCCGCCGAGACGGCTATTGCGTCTGAGTCTGATACCGGACGGCTTTGGTGCTTTGCGCCGCCGCTCAGCTCAGCGGGAAACTCCTCCAACGTGACCTCGTCGCGCTCCGCCAGGACAACCGCCCGTTCGATGTAGTTTCGAAGCTGTCTCACGTTCCCCGGCCACTCGTACTCGAGCATCCCTTTCAACGCCTCTCCGGAGATCGCGACCGGATGTCCCTTGTAGGCCGACGCGTATCTCTGACAAAAAAAGTGCGCAAGCGCCGGGATGTCGGACTTTCTTTCTCGCAAAGCCGGAAGATGAATGGTCAGCACACAGAGTCGATAGTACAAATCTTCCCTGAACTTGTTTTGACGAACCTGCTCCTCGAGCTGTTTGTTCGTAGCACTCACGATGCGGGCGTCACTCGATCTGAGCTCGTTGCTGCCCAATCGCTGAAACTGTTTTTCTTCCAGCACGCGAAGAAGCTTGGCTTGAGTTGATGGGCTCATATCTCCGACTTCATCGAGGAAGAGCGTTCCCTTGTTGGCTGCTTCAAACTTTCCGATTCTCTGCGAGGCTGCGCCGGTAAAAGCACCCTTCTCGTGTCCGAACATCTCTGACTCAATCAGTTCTTCGGGCATGGCGGCGCAATTCACGGCGACGAATTGCCCGGTCTGCGAGCGGCCACGCGCGTGAATCTCTCGCGCCACGACTTCCTTTCCAGTTCCGGATTCGCCGGTGATCAAGACGCTCGCATCGGTCTGCGCTACCTTTTCTATCAGCGAATAGACCCTGGCCATCGGTTTGGACGAGCCGATCAACTCGCCGAAATCACCGGCTCCGGCGAGCTCGATTCGCAAGCGCTGGTTCTCTTCCCTCAACCTGCGGGCTTCGACCGCGTTTCTGACCAGGATTCGCAGCTCATCGACGTCGAACGGCTTTGGGAGATAATCATAAGCCCCGAGCTTGATGGCCTCGACTGCCATTCGCTCGGAGCCGTGAGCGGTAACGACTATCACTATCGGCGGGTTCTTTCTCGCGACAAGGGATGGCAGGTACTCGAGTCCTGATTCGGACGCGAGTTTGACGTCGAGCAGAATGACGTCGGGTAATCGCTTCTCGACCTGAAGTTCAGCGCTCGCGATGCTTTCGGCTTCAAGAAGCGTGTAGCCCTGCCGCTCGAGCGCGCGCCGCATTCCATACCGAGCGGTTGGATCATCGTCGACGACCAGAACTACAGACTCCATAGCTGTTCCTGACCCCGATCGGCGCGAGAACGGGGACTCGACCGAGCGCATCCACGGATATGGGAATCTACTTCTTCCCCTTCTTACCAGCCTCCGGAGAGCCAGCGGTCCAGAACTGCGGAGCATTGGTCATCTCAAACGGGTACAACTTGTCCGTCTCGGGGTTGTAGTCCCATTCAGCCGCCAGTACCTGCTTTTGGTAGTCCTGATAATGCAGAGCGATCTTCCAACGACTAGACTTCTCGCCGGCGCGCGGCTTCTTCTGGGTAGCCTCCCACCCTATTATGCTGATGTTGTAAGCCCCTTTGTTCTTCGCGTAGTCGTCAACGATCTCCTTCAGAGTCTTACCTGATATCTGCTCGTTGACCTCCGGCTTCATCGCCTGGACCTTCTCGATCATCGCCTTGCCTTCCGGCGTTGTCTTGGAAATCTTGTCCTCGGCCGCTGCAATCTTGGGGTCCTTCCCAGCAGACCTAGCCGCCGGGGCAGGCTTGTCATGGCAGGCAACGAGAACAAGCAGAATCAACACAAGTGGAACGAGCCTCAGCATTTGATCTTCTCCTTTCATCACTCCTGGGGTCGACGGCCGCGCTGCTCAATCGATTAACAGAATTCTGAGATCGCGAATGTTGTTGCCTGTCGGACCGGTGACGATAATGCCACCTGCTTCACAAAAAAACGAGGTTGAGTTGTTTTCCGCTATGAAGCTCGAGGCATCGAGGCCCACATTGCCGCCGGACCTTATCACATCGGCGCTGGCAACGGCTCCCGCCGCCGAACTGTTGCCGTCGATGCCATCGGTGCCACAGGAAAGTACCGCGATTCTTCCACTGAAATTGCACGCGGCCAAACGCGCTGCGCAGTATAGCACGAATTCCTGGTTGCGCCCACCAAAGCCCCGGCCGCTAACCGAACACGAGACCTCCCCTCCGGAAATAAGACAGATTGCCTCGCTGGATTCGGCTTCGCGCATTGCAAGAAGCTTGTCGATCAGAGCATCGGCGACGACCTTGTACTCCGCTTCGCTTTGCGTTTGGTCGATCTCCACTCGAAAGCCACGCGCCTCAGCGGCTTTGCCGGCTGCAACCAGGGCGTCAGCATTTTCGAGCAGGAGGGCGCTGTGTTGTTTGCCGCCGTCGGTGCGCCATTCCCGCGGCAGATCGAGAGCGATGCCGCTGTCGATCAAGCTCCTGATCGACTCAGGCATCTTCTCCATCAAACCGTACCGATCCACGATATCAACAAACTCGTCGTACGTAGCATCGTCGGGCAAGAGTGGGTTCGAAGCGATCGACCTCAGGTCGCCCGGGTTGACGTCGGATACAAACAAGGCGACGATTTGGCTGTGCCGCGCAATGTAACCAAGACGCCCTCCCTTTACCCGCGAGAGGTGCTTTCGGACGATGTTGATGTCACGGATGGTCGCGCCACAACTGATAAGAAGTCTGTTCAGCTCTCGCAGGTCTTCCAAGGTTATGGCGCTCGACAGCGGAAGCTCCACCAGGGAAGAGCCGCCGCCCGAGATCGCAAAGATAATCAGCGAGTCTGTTCCGCAAGACTCGATCAATTGAATGATGCGCGCGGCCGCTCTAAGGCTGTTCTTGTCCGGTAGCGGATGGCCCGCCACTATTAACTCAGACCTTGTTTCGACGCGCGCCTTTCGATTCGTTACCAGAATGCCCCGGCTCAGTCGCTCGCCCAGAACCGCTTCAATAGCTGCGCCCAAGCTCTCGCTCGCTTTGCCGAAAGCGATCAACACCACTTCGCGATAACTGCGAAGATCGATCAGCTTGCCATCCACAAGAAGCTGGTCGCCATCCAGTCGCAACTTCTGGTCTATCGCCGAATCGAGCCGAATGCGCTTCAATGATTCAAGAAAGATTGATGTTACTTCGTGTTTGAGATCTCTCATCAGAGTCAACGGCCGGCGCGAAAGTAATTCTACAAGAGCTTTCGGTAAAACAGGTTCTCGGGGGGGTGTAATTAGAAGTGAGACTTGATTCCAAGACCAAGAATCCAAAACGGACCTGTAGGGGCGGTCCCTCCGTGGCCGCCCCAGACTGGTCCTCGTTATTTGATCTGGGGGGGGTACGGAGGGACCGCCCCTACAGGTCTGCAACGTTCGGCGCTCGACAATTATCTACCACGCTATTGAGAAAAAGGAGTCGTTTGAAGTCCCGGCCAAAACCGAAGGTTCTTGCTCGCCTGGCTATTCATTGTCGATCTCTGAGGCGGTGATGTTATAGCTCTTCATCAGCTTGAGCACATCCTGGCGTATCGGGTCCCATTTTGTTGCAAGCTGTCCCGCAACTCTGCTGTTCGAGGTCGAGATCACCCGGTCGGTCCTGCGAGCTTGCCGCGCCAGATCCAGGGTCGCTGCGCGGCGCGACTGCTTGTCCCGCAGCGAGCTCATCAATCTCGAGTACAACTGTCCGGCGTTGGCGAACCCGTCGATCGCAAACAATAGTTCGATCTCCGCTTCGCCATACCGCGCGCCGTTATCGACCTCGATGCCGGACCCGGTCAACCGAACCCCGCAAAGCCTCTGGTAATACGAAAGCAAGTCGTCCGCCTGACTTTGCAAGCTGGCGCCAGCTCGTGACGCCTCGGGCGAGTCGGTACCGACGGGCGGGTCGGAACGCACCGGCGGCGCCGAGGTCGCTACGCTCTCGAGCCTGATCACTTGATCGCCGCTCGCTGAATGCACGACCACACGGCGAACATTTTCCACGCCGTCGGTCACGTCCAATTCGATGCGGCCCTTTGTGAGAACTTGCGTGACAATGCCGGATGGTTTGACGGCGCGCGCGTAGACTTCCAACGTGTCGCCGTTCACCACCTTGTCACCGAACCATTTCCATCCGCCGGTATTGGCCTGTGTGTTGATTACCACGTGAATTCCGCCATTCGAAGCTCGATTCGCATAGGCGGAACTGACGTTGGCAAGCACAGCATCGCCGGCGCCGCGTGAAGCAGTTCTTGAATCCGCGGAAGAGGGCGGATTCCGGTCGCCGGTTCGATCGATCCCGCGATCTCTGTCCGACTCCGGCGTTGGCATTGAACGCCGGGCGCCTGGGTCACGGTCGCGGCTTGACGTAGGTTTGTAGAGCCCAAGGCTGTTCGCAGTTTGCGAGTCAAGCTCGCCGTTCTCCTCCAACTTGTGCTCGCGCTGATAGCTCTTAAGCGCCGCCGACGTGCGTGTGTTGATAACGCCGTCAGCTTGCCCTTCGTAGTAGCCCTGCTCCTTCAGCGCCGTCTGCGCTTTGCGAATCATCTCCGGGGAGGAGAGCGGGAGGTCCGGTGCACTCGCGCCGGCATCGTCAACACCCGAAGGATCTTCGGGCTGCGGGCGATCGCCAATTGGGCTATCGGGCAAGCGTGAATCACGAGGAATTGGGTTGGCCCCCGCTTTATCCGATTCGCGCGAATCGGAAGGCGGCGGTTCGCCTACTGGTGTTTCGGACTCGCGCGAATCCCGCGGCAGGGGTTCGCCAACGGTTCTATCCGATGGGCGCGAATCGCGTGGTTGAGGATCGACAGCATTGGGATCGACAGCATTGGGATCGTCGGTCTGCCTCGGGTCCCGCCTTCCGTATTGATCTATGCCGGCTCCTCCCTGAGCGAGAGCCACATCACTTATCGTGAGCGGCTGTTTCAGTTGAACTCCAAATGGCGTCCCCGACGGCACTATTGCCTCGTCACCTTTTTGCAGCAACACCGCGGCAACTCCCGCACCTGCGCCAAAAACTCCGCCTATCGCCGCGCCTTTACCTCCGCCGGCTATTCCACCGAGAATCGCGCCGAGAGCCCCGCCTCCGCCGATAAAAACGACTTTGCGCTCGCTGCCTTCAGCCGAGACACGTCCCTCATCGTCTATCCTTCGCCTCGTGCGAGGATCATCCGAGGTCAGTATCCCCACCAGACCCACGCGAGCACCATTAGGAAGGAGCAGGTCGCCAAATTCAACGGCTATCGAGCCTGACCTGCTCATTCGTTTGGCGGGCGTGACCTGCGTGATTCGGCCTTCGATCAATGAGCCGGCGGGTATGACGGTCGCGCCGTCAACGTAAACCGGGACTGTAACCGTCGCGGTGAACTTGTCGCCCACGTGAGCGGTCCTCGAGGTCAGCGTGCCGTCCATCCGAACGGCGATAACGGAGTCTTCAGGCACGGTCGCACTGCGCCCGCTCTGAGGCGAGCTGTAGCGCGGCCGTCTGTCCTGCGCCAGAGACCGAGAGCCCAGACCGGCAACCAAAATAAGTACCAAAGCGCTTGCTGCCGGCTTCAAGAACTTCTTGCGTAACATACCAATGACCTCCGGGCGATTGAGTTTCCTGCTTGGGGGCAATCGAATTTCAGTTGTTGAGACGCCGTGCGCGGATCGTCCAGTTGTCCACGCCTCTTGAATTCTAGCACTCCTGGCCATCTCCCGGGGTGTTTTCTCGGCATGAGGTAATAGTGTGTTGAAGAGTGATCGAGCCTCTTTCGCCACAAAGCCAACCAAATCACAAAGCTGCACAAAGAAAAGCTTTGTGGACCTTCATGCCTCGGTGCCGTAGTGGCGAAAGCTTTGATCCAAGATTACTAGTGATTTTCGCCGTCCAATCATTTATCATCGCCTCGCTCTCATTTCAATTTTGGATTCTCGATTTGGGTTGGGATTCCCCGTCTTACCATCCAAATCCTAAGTCCCCGGCCAACTCCTGCCCCTTTCCCGATTTGGGTCGATTCGTCGTTCGGCCGCTAATCCAGAATTCGAATCATAATGCTCCACCTCTCCTGGGACGAAAGCGCAACAAAGGCATTGCTAACCGAAGGCCTGCTGACTCAGGACCAGCTTTCAGAGGCTCGAAAGCTCCTCGATCAGCTTGAAGGCCGAAAGACCGTCGGTGAAGTGCTCGTCGAGATGAACTGGGTGAGCGGTCCGCGTCTGGATGAGTTCGCGCGCCGCCATCGAAGCATCGGCGAAATCCTCATCGCGCGGCGGCTGGTGACAGAGCACGACGTCGCCTCGGCTCGCGAGCTGCAACGCCGGAGCGCGCCGCAATCTAAGCGGCTGGGCGAGACGCTGATCGAGATGGGATTGATCGAAGAGCGCCACGTCGTCGAAGCGCTTGCCGACAAGTTTAAGCTCCCGCTGTTCGATCCCGACATTACTCACATCGACGTCGAACTGGTGCGCCAGGTCTCACTCAAGTACCTTCGCCGACAAACTGCGCTGCCCATTCGAATCGAAGACGGCCAGCTTCAACTACTCGTCGCCGATCCGACGATGACTCACTTCGTCGAAGAAATCGCGCGACTGTTCAACTGCCCCGTGAGCCTTGCGCTTGCCACAAGTGCAGTGATTTTCCAGAAGCTTGAACTGATTGACGCGCTACTCCGAAGCAAGGACGCGGGTATCGCCGACTACCAGAAGGTCAAGTACCACACCATTGAAGCGCAGTCGCAGGCAGGCGAGGACCGCGTCGTCCAGATGGTCGATCAACTGATCCGAGCGGCCATCGACGAAGGCGCCTCCGACGTGCACCTCGAGCCGATGGCTAACAAGCTCCGCGTGCGGTATCGGATCGACGGAGTGCTGGTTCATAAAGTGGACTTCCCGCGCGACTACATACCGCGAATCATCTCCCGAATAAAGATCCTCGCCGACGCGGATGTTGCCGAGCGGCGCAAACACCAGGACGGCCGCATCTTCGTCAAGACCGACAAGCAAGAGATAGACATTCGCGCGTCGTTCTACGCGACGGTGTTCGGCGAGAACGTCGTGCTGCGAATCTTGAACAAGGCTTCGCTGATCGGTCTTCAGGAACTCGGCTTCGCACCAAACATTCTGCGGCTCTACAGCGAAGACGTGCTTGCAGCGCCGTCAGGAATCACGCTGATCACGGGACCTACGGGCTCGGGCAAGACTACGACGCTTTACAGCTCGATCGACTATTGCAACGATCCGACGGTCAAGATCATTACCTGCGAAGACCCGGTCGAGTATGTGATCGACGGTATCTCGCAGTGCTCGATAAACGAGAAGATCGGATTGGGCTTCAACGAGACGCTCAGGTCGATCGTCCGCCAGGACCCGGACATCATCGTGATCGGCGAGATTCGCGACAAATTCTCCGCCGACATCGCCGTCCAATCCGCGCTCACCGGACACAAGGTCTTCGCTACGTTTCACACTGAGGACTCGGTCGGCGCGCTGGTTCGGCTCATCAATATGGAGATTGAGACGTCGCTCATCGCTTCGACGATAGGCGCGGTGCTGGCTCAACGGCTGGTGCGAAAAGTCTGCGCGAGCTGCCGAATGAAGTACGAACCTGAGGACCGCGTGCTTCGACGCTTCGGATTAACACGGGATCAATTGACCAACTTCTCAATCGTCCGCGGCAAGGGATGCTCGAATTGCAACTTTACGGGCTATCGCGGGCGGGTGGGGATTTATGAATTGCTGGTGCCGAATGTAGACATCCGCGACGCGATCTTGCAGAAACGCACGATGCAGCAGATCCGGCAGCTCAGCCTTGATTTGTGCAGCTTGTGCACGATGCAAGAAGACGGAATGGTGAAAGCGCTTCGTGGCGTGACTACGCTTGAAGAGGTGCTCGAGAACGCTCCGCGTGTCTTTCATCAGAGATCGCTTGAAACCCTCCTCAACATTGTCGGATGAGGAGCATGGCAGGCCGAACGAAGTATCGACTGAAATCAAATCTCATCACCTACCAATGTGTTTCACCCTTAACACTGAGCACATTTTCCTTTTATGGCACACCCAGCCCCGACTCAAAACGCGCTTGAAAAGAATTGAGCCCGTGGCTATTATCACGACACGCTCGGCCTGTGTTGTGCAGCCAGGCAGGTCCAAATGGGAGTTACTCAGGTTCTTTTGGGTTTGGCCGATGGCCAGTCCAAACATTGGAAGCGATTTTCGCGGGTTACAAGCGCCCCCGGGTATCGACGCGCTCGGCGTCGTTGATCCCTGCGCGATAGACTTCCTGCTCAGACTCGATCTCCATTTATCGAGCCATTGACATCCACTACCACCGAGCCTAACCGAATGCGAGGCAAGAGCTATGCAGCCGACCAAGTCTCACTATTTCTTTATCAGCTACGCCAGTGGCGATAAGAATGAGTCCGAAGACTATATCCCGAAATTCTTTAATGATCTCTCGAAAGAGGTCAGCACCAGAGTAAGCGAGGAAGCGCCCACAGTTGGATTCATTGACGCCAAAAACATCGAGGTCGGAGACGAATGGCCCGAAGCTTTGCAAGCAGGGCTTCAATCAAGCCGTGTAATGGTCAGCCTCTATTCAACTAAGTACTTCAACAGCCCATATTGCGGCAGGGAGTGGCAGGTATTTCGCCTGAGACAGCAAGCTCATATGGATGCCAACAAGAGCAACCCGGCTCGACCGACTGTGTTCCTTCCCGTCCTCTGGGCGCCGGCGCATTCTCTGCCTAAGACATTGCCCGAAGCAGTCGCCAGCATCCAGCACGACCACAACTCGTTCGGGGACGAGTACGCAAAAGAAGGGCTTCGCTACCTGATGCTACGCGACGTATGTCAGGACGCGTACAAGGAATTTCTGACCAGGCTCGCGGATAGGATAGTGAAGGTGTCGAACGAACCCTCGTTGGCGCCTCTTCGGAATTTTCCATCGCTTCAAATGCTGGATAGCGCATTCGTCATTCGCAATCAGATGAAGGTCGCGTCAGGTCCTAACATCGCCGAGCTTGTGTTCGTCGCGGCCGGGCGCGACGAGTTGAAAGCCATTGAAGACAAGAGGACGAACCTGGTTTTTTATGGCGACAGCGGGTTCGACTGGCGGCCTTATCACCCCGAAGCCATCGAGGACATCTGGTCGCTGGCTCAAAGGATTGCAGATCAAGCCGATTTTCGGTCTCGACCAATGAACGTTGACGCGAGCCTCATAGACCAGCTCCGCAAAGCTCGGGTCGGCAACAGTGTTGTGGTTATCATTGTGGACGCGTGGGCCCTTCTGCTCGATTCTTACGCAGAGCGAATGCGAGAATACGACCAGAACAGATTCGCGAATTCCGTCGTGCTGGTTTTGTGGAATCCTCAGGACGAGGAAACCACAAAGTATGGTGCCGCGCTGGAGGCCGCAATCTCGGATATCTTCTATAACATCTGCGTAACCAAAGAGAAAAACTTCTACCCCACAATAGACTCAAAGAGAGAATTAGAAGAGAAGTTGAAGGCAAGCCTGATTGAGATCCGCCTGAGGATTATCAACAGGGGCAATGTGTTTAAGAGAGCCAACGGCGACCGAGTCATAACGCAGCCCATCATCTCTGCTGCCCCGGAGGCCCCGCTTAATGGCTGAGAGCGCGCCAGGTAAGATCATCACCTTCTACTCATATAAGGGCGGCACTGGCCGCACAATGAACCTTGCCAACATCGCCTGGATACTGGCGAGCAACGGCAAGCGAGTGCTTGCGATTGACTGGGACCTCGAAGCGCCCGGCCTCCACCGTTACTTTTACCCCTATCTCACGGACAAAGCCTTGACTTCATCCGACGGGGTGATGGAATTTGTCGTTGCATTTGCAATAGAAGCGGTCACGCCCGACCCCGAAAGCCAGCCTTCACCCGACGATTGGTATCTTCCCTACGCAAACATCCTGCGCTACGCCAAGTCGCTCAACTGGAAGTTTCCCGGCCGTGGCACGCTCGACTTCATACCGGCGGGCCGCCAGGATCAAACCTACGCGCGGCGCGTGAACACGTTCGACTGGGAGGCTTTTTACAATCGGCTCGGCGGCGGGCTGCTCATCGAAGAAGCCAAACAAATAATGCGCAAAGAGTACGACTACGTGCTCATAGACAGCCGGACGGGCGTAAGCGATACGTCCGGGATATGCACTGTGCAGATGCCCGACGTGCTGGCGCTATGCTTCGTGCTCAACAATCAGAGCATTGATGGCGCAGATGGGGTCGCGCGATCGGTCTACAACCAGCGCCGCAAAGAAAACGGCGATCCGGGTATTCGCATCCTTCCGATTCCGATGCGGGTTGACTTATACGAAAAGAAGCTGCTCGAAAAGCAAAAGGCATTGGCGAAAGAAAAATTCGCGCCTTATCTTGAACATCTGCCCGAGTCTGAGCGCGAGGATTACTGGGGCCAGGTCGAGGTGTTTTACTTTCCCTATTACTCCTACGAAGAGATTCTCGCAGCCGACAGCGACCAACCGGGAGAGAGGAACACCTTGCTTGCAGTGTGCGAGCGAATCGCATCTCAATTAACTAAGGGCGACGTCACGCAGTTCGTCCCTTCTCTCGAAGAGCAACAGAGCCGAGCCGCCGAGCAGGTCTACAACCAATTGACCGAAGCCGATCAGGAGGTCGCGCGGCGCATTTTCACTCGACTCGTCAGGCTAGCCCGACCTGAAGAAGGCGTGAAGGACACACTGTCACGCGCGAGCATGAACGACCTTGGCCCCTCTGCTCCTCTGGTTGTGAAGGCTTTTGCGGATGCGGGCGTATTGAATGTGGACGCAGATGGCTCCCCGGATGAGAAAGGCGTGCAGATCAGCGACGAAGCTCTCATACAAGGATGGAACAGGCTTCAGGCGTGGATCGGCCACGACTACGACTTTCTGATCGGACGGCAAGCGCTTAGGATCGCTCAATCGGAATGGGAGCGAAGCAAGCGGGACGATGGAGCTTTGTTGCGCGGCGCGCAACTGAACGAAGCCCAAATCTGGCTCGCCGAGCACCCGGCAGATCTTGGGCCTGGCGAAAAGGCTTATATTGAAGCCAGCCAGGACCTTTTCGACCGAGAGCTCAAAGCCGGCCGCCGCACGCAACGCATCACGAGGATCGCGATAGCGTCAGGACTGGTTGCTGCGGTGCTCGTTGTCATAGCCGTCTTGGTTTACCGTTCCGCCGATCGGATCAGGTTCGCGCGCAGCCTGGCCGATCAGGCCGAATCGTTGCGGACTAAAGAGCCTGCTCAATTCCAGCAAAGTATGCTGCTTGCGATTGAGTCTATTAGAAGGGCCGATTCACCGGCGGCCCAGCAGACCCTTGCCAGCGGCCTCCCACTCCTTCCGCGCCCCATCCTCTCGCTGAATCAAAATGGTGATATCCACAGCGTCGATTTCAGCCCGAAAGGCTCATACCTGGCGGTCGCTGTAAGACCGCAGCCGCCTGACGGACCTCCGGATAAATCCAACCAAAAAAAACAATTTTTCACCGTTACAGTCTGGGACGTGAGCACCAACCAGAGCGTGTCGCGCCTCGAGGTTGAACCCTGGTTGATTAGAGTTGTGTTCAGTCAAAACGAGCAATACCTGACGCTGATAAGTACCCAGGGAGCGGTTGTGGTTGAGTTATCAGCCGGCAAGGAAGTCTCCCGCATCCCGCTGACGTTAGGTCCGGCTGACGGCGTACATTACACGGGTGTAAGCCAGGATGACCGGTTCTTAATCGCAGTAGCGAATGGTCCCGCTCAAGTCTTCAATCTGTTCAATGGGAGTCAGATCACAATCGACGCCGAAGCAAGGGCATTCTGGCAAGACGGACGATCGTACGGTTTTAGCTCCGGCTATGTTGCCGGAGAATTTGAGAACGGAGCAATTGAGGTGCGGCAGATGCCTTCCTTTCGAGTCGTCCAGCGGTTGCGGCGCGAAGGGGCCGTAGGCGGGTTGCATTTTAGCAATGACGGGAAACTACTTGCCGTATCGCCCAGCGAGGGCGCCATTCAGATTTGGGATGTGCCGAGCGGGAGGATAGTTTCGACGTTGCAGCGACCCGCAAGTAAGGGCAGCCCATTGGGCCTCGTCTTCGTCCTAGATGGCAAGTATGCAGTAGTGGCAAACTTAGTGGCAAATTACCTTTCGTTTCGGATCTGGGACGTTGCGAAGGCACTTGAAATTCGCCAAATGGATCTCAAGGAAATAGGTCGATTTGTGGGCAATAGTCCCGATGGCCAATACTTTGTGACAGTGATGGATGAAGCGGATGACTCTCGCCCTTCCGAGCCAACGCTGTCGAAAGAATCTAGTTTACGCGTTTGGGAGTTGATAACTGGTCGAGAAGTGGCTCGCCTCACTCTGGCTGGTTCGATCATTCAAACTTCCTTCAGCGCAGACAACAAGCAATTGGCAATCACCACAAGAGACGGTGCGGTACGGATCTATGACCTTTCGAGCGAGCCTGGGGCTGACCTCGTCAAAACAGCATGCGAGCGCCTCTCGCGCAACCTCACGCCCGACGAATGGAGCAAGTACATGCGCGACGAGCCGTATCGGAAGACCTGCCCCGACCTTCCGTAAAACGTAAAACCGAGGATGGAAGATGCCTGACAATCCATTCAAGAAAACCTGTTTAATTCTGAAGCACTTCAGCACGCCGGTCGCAGTCATGAATCGACAATTGCTTTGCAAACCGGCTTCATCCTAGATTGTCCGATGCTGCTATAGGCTAGTGGTTGGGGGTGAGATATGACGATTGGAACAAGGCTCACGTCGGTGTCAGAATTCCTTTTTAGATCTTTGTTCAAGGTTCTATTCCGTTATGATGTGTTTATCTCGTATGCGCGTCGTGACGGCAAGGAGTACGCTCTAAAGTTAAGAGATCAGCTTAAAGCCCTGGACTTTTCATGTTTCCTGGATTATGACGAGCTGCCTGCCGGAAACTCCCTTAACAAGACCCTCAAGAAGGCAATAAGAAAGAGCGCTATTCTGGTTGTAGTCGGGACCGAACGAGCAATCAAATCCCGCTACGTGGAGCTCGAAATAGCAGAGTTCTCGAAGACAACCCGGGCGATTATCCCAATAGACATTGCAGGCACTTTAGCGGATCCCCCCTGGAGTGTCATAAGAGAACGCGACACTGTGTGGATTGACGAGGTAGCAGAATCCCTTGTCAAAGGCGTTCCTTCGCCCAATGTTGCCGATAGCATCGATAAGCTTTTCAAGTACACCAGGCGAAACACACGAGTGCGCGGGCAAGTCTTTGCTACGGCGTCTCTCTTTCTTGTAGGTGCAGCGCTGGCAATCTTCCTGATACAGGGAAAGGTGAAAGCGCTTAACGTCGCCAACGTTGCGATGCAGGCGCAACAGCAGGAGCTCGAAAAGGCGACCGTCGACGCTAAACAACAAGAGCGGAAGGCCCTGGAGGCAACAGAGGAGGCTAACCGGCAAAAAGCCGAGGCCCGTCTTCAGAAGAAGAACGCTGCGCAATTTGCCGCCACGGCGGAGGCGAAAGCGAT
>Ga0193727_1000641_pt1 | contig 13763 bp, 9 predicted proteins | sample H2c2metaG_FD_143051 | JGI IMG/M metagenome (GOLD analysis project Ga0193727, IMG submission 143051) | Soil microbial communities from a riparian zone of the East river system, Colorado, United States - H2c2 | ecosystem: Environmental > Terrestrial > Soil > Riparian zone | place: USA: East River...
TCTTCATGTTCCACATGGACCCCGTGTGGGGGGGAGACATCGGCGACGTGAAGACCCGGAACGATTTCATGTGGTACGACCACTTCTACATCTCGGGGATCCCGCAGTAACGTCACACCCTGGGCGGCTGCGCCGATCATGGTGCGGCCGCCCCGGGGGAGTCCCACTCGACAAACGCCTAGGACGTACGGCAGATTATCAGCCCCGCCGGTGCCTCTCCCGATATGGGTGCCGACGCGTCGTTGGCCATTTGCTAGGACTGGAACCCTTGACTCGACCTGCAGGATGGACGCCGTGAGGGCTGGTCCCGCCACGGTTGTGGCGTGCCTTGGCGTGGCGATAGCGGTGGCGGCCGCGAGCGCGGATTGCTCAACTCATGATGACCAGCATCCGCACGAACCGGGCGGTTTCGCACGCATCTTCGAGCACAACTTCTCGTGCCTACCAGGCGCCGGATGCGATCTGGGGGGAGCCTCCCTTCAGGAAAACATGGGCGAAGGGAGCCTGCAGGCCGACGCCTCGGCGCCGGTGAGCGCGACGAGCGTCTTCCAGGTGGAGTGGCCTGCTGGCCTGAACGATGGGAGTGGTACTCTAAGTTGGGACGGGTGGAACACCAAGGACGTCAACACGTCAACCCGTTTGAGCAAGGTGTACCTCACGTTCTGGGCGAAGATCCCGACACCCGATTTCGAGAATCAGTCGACGGGGACCAAGCTCTTCTACGTCGAGTACGGGAACACCTACCAAAACAATCAGGGGTTCCTCATGCTCGACAACGATTATGGCGTGGGGCAGACGGTCAAGTCGTCGTGGCATCTGCGCATGTATCTCTCCCAGGCCGATGACCGCACCGGCGTCGGAGACAGTGGCCTCGGCCTGGACCAAAACGTCGATGGGACGCGGTACTTCACCTGCAATGCGTGGCATCAGGTGGAGATGTATTTGAAAGGGAACACCGTGGATCATTCGGACGGCATCTTCCGCATGTGGGTCGACGGCCACCTCGTCACGGAGGTCCTAGACCAGAAATATCTCGATTCCCGCTATGGGTTCACTCAGGGGTTCTTCATGTTGCACATGGACCCCGTTTGGGGCGGTGACCGAGGCGACGTGAAAACGCGGGACGACTTCATCTGGTACGACCACCTCTACATCTCGGGAGCCGCACGGTAACTGGGGCTCAGCTGGCGCTGGGCACGCGCAGGGCCCCTACGTGCGTGTCAGGGCACGGCCACACTCCCCCCAGTGGCAGGCCGGGAGCAATCATCATTCTTGCTAGTCAAACCATTGGTGAATAATGACTTACGTGCCTGTGGTCGGTGAAGCTAATGGTTCGCTTCTTGCCCTTGAGGGCAGGGCCACTTCATAAGGATGGGCTGGGGTGCTGAGTCGGTGGTTCCACAGGACCGTTGTGTACCCGGGTGTCGTGCTCGCACGGGGGGAGGGGGCGCTTTTCAAACGCCTCGCAGAGCTTCGGGCGCTCCAGTGGTTGCCTGGTGATCAGCTTGCCCGTCAGCAAGATCACCGCTTGGCGGCCATCCTCAACCACGCGGCGGAGCGTTCTCCATACTATCGGGCCCGGTGGCCTCGGAGCGCGCCAATCGGGGCCGTGGATGCAAGGCGCCGTCTGGCTGAGTTGCCCTTTCTCACCAAGGCGGACCTCCAGACATCAGCCGATGAGCTACGTGCCTATCCGCGTCCATCGGGCCAAGTCACGCGCAAGACGACCGGCGGTTCGACAGGCCAGGCGGTGACCGTGTTGAAGGATCGCACCGCCACCGCGTACGAGCGCGCGGCGATGTGGCTCGGCTACGGTTGGTTTGGAGTCCGGTTCGGGGACCGCGTCGCGCGGTTTTGGGGAGCGCCATTCACGCTGCGGCATCGGATCGTGGCCACGGCCGCGGACTTTGCGATGCACCGGGTCCGCTTCTCGGCGTTCGCGTTCACAGACGCTGACCTCGAGTTTCACTGGAAGCGGTGTCAATCATTCCGGCCCGACTACCTGCATGGCTATGTCTCCATGCTCGAGGTTATCGCCGACTTCGCGTTGCGGCGGGGGTACGACGGCCGCAGCCTGGGCCTGAAATCGATCATCGCGACATCCGAAGCAATGTCCCTGCCGCAGCGTGCCCGCATCCAGGATTGCTTCGGGGCGCCCGTCCAGATCGAGTACGGCAGCGGCGAGACCGGTCCGATCGCGTATGAGTGTGAGCGAGGCTCCCTGCATCTCATGGTGGACGACCTCGTCGTGGAGATCCTGACACCGCACGGCCGCCCGGCGGAAGTGGGCGAGGCGGGTGAGGTCGTGGTGACGGACCTCAACAACCGCGCGATGCCGCTGGTCCGGTACCGGCTGGGTGATTTTGCCGTGCGCGGCGGGCCCTGCGCCTGTGGCCGTGGATTCCCCGTGCTCGAAAAGGTATGGGGGCGGGCCTATGACTTCGTGGATACGCCTGATGGACGACGCTACCACGGCGAGTTCTTCATGTACCTTTTCGAAGACCTGCGACGGGAGGGAGCCGGGGTCCGGCAGTTCCAAGTCACCCAGGACGGGGCGCAGTCGTTGGACGTCGCCGTTGTAGTTGCCGAGCCGGGGGAGAACAGTGGCCGGCTCGAGCACCGGATCGAGCAACTGCTCCGTCAGCGTCTCCCCGGGATGCGCATCGTGATCCGTCGCATCTCCGCGATCCAACGCAGCTCATCCGGGAAACTCCAACTGATCCGTCGAACAGAGGGGTCCAGGGCCCCGCTCGGAGCAATACCCGCGTGACGCATCCGGCGCGCCCCTCGCTCCTGTTCTTGTCGCAGACGCTTCCATATCCTCCGGACGGCGGGGTCAAGATCCGGACGTTCCACGTCCTGCGGCTACTCGCCGCCTCGTTCGACGTGACGGCCCTCTGCTTCTACCGATCGAAGCGCGGGAGGGCTCACCAAGACGTCGAAGGCGCGGTGAGGGCCCTCAACCGGCTTGCGCGAGTCGAAGCGTTCCCCATTCCCCAGGAGCATTCTCGCGGTCGATTGATGTGGGACCACATGCGTAGCTTGCTGACGCGACACGTCTACACGAACTATGTATTTGAGTCGTCGGAATTCCGCAGACGGCTAGGGGCGCTCCTGGCCGCACGCTCGTTCGATCTCGTCCACATAGACAGCCTCGATCTCTCGGGCTACCTACCCATGCTCGAAGGCCTCCCCGTGGTCTGCGTGCATCATGATGCCCAGTCCGTGCTGCTGCAGCGCCGAGCCGAGCATGAGGACGCCGCCTGGCGCCGAGCCTACGTGAGGTACCAGGCGACGCTGATGGCGCGCGAAGAACAGTGGGCATGCGAGCGGGTGGCGCTCAACGTCACGGTATCGGAAATCGATCGGGGGACGCTCGTCGCGAGGGCCCCACGCGGAAGGTTCGTCGCGATCCAGAATGGGGTGGATCTTGACGCGTTCCGTCCGGCGGCGGGCCGCGACGAGGGCATCTTGTTTGTTGGTGGAACCACATGGCTCCCCAATCGCGATGCGATGAACCACTTCTGCAACGACATTCTCCCGCTCATTCGCGGCGCGGGCGAACGGGCCTCGGTTCGCTGGGTGGGCCGAGCGCTGGAGGAGGAGAAGAAGCATTACCAGCGCCGGTACGGCGTGGAACTGACGGGCTACGTGACGGACACGCGGCCCTACGTCCAAGACGCCGCGTGTTGCGTGGTGCCACTCCGCGTGGGTGGGGGCACACGGATCAAGATCCTCGATGCCTGGGCGATGGGGAAAGCGGTCGTGAGTACATCAATTGGGTGTGAGGGGCTGGCTGCAGTGGACGGACAGAACATCCTGATCCGTGATACGCCGGCAGCATTCGCAGCCGCGGTGTGCGCCGTTCTGGGGGAGGGGGATCTGCGCCAGCGGCTGGGACGCGGCGGCCGGACGACCGTAGAGCAGCAATACGGGTGGGAGGCGATTGGCGCGGGGATGGTCAGCGAGTATCAGGCGCTCCTCGAGCCGGCGAGGGGTCGACCTGTGGCTGTGCATGCGTAGCCATGGGCCGTTGGTAACCCCGGAGGCAGGGTTGCGGACGCTGCGGCTGCCTCCCCGACCCCCCGCGGCGCCCGACGCGCGGACCAATGCGCTCGTTACCGTCCTGTGCCTCTACGTGCTCGTCGATATCGGCCGCGTGCATCTGCTCCTTCGAGTGCTCGAGCCGCTGCATCCCGCGGTGCTCATCGCAGGCGCGGCGATAGTCCTGTGTGCGTTCAGTCGTAACCTCGGTCCGGCACTGCGGGGACTGCAACACCCCGCGGTGTATTGCGTGCTGGGCTTGATGGGTTGGGCGGCGCTGTCTGTACCCGGTAGCCTCTACCCCGGCGGCAGCTTCAGATTCCTCGCGGGGGAGTATGCGAAGACAATCCTGATGGCTCTCGTGATGGCGGTCGGGGTGCGGGGGGTGCGCGATGTGGAGCGCCTGCTCATGGCATTCTTCCTCGCGGCAGCCATTTATGCCGTCGTGGTGCTGAGTCGGTTCGACATCGCCCCCGGCGAACGCCTCGCGGAGCTCTATACCTACGACGCGAACGACCTTGCCCTCTTCCTCGTCTGCGCCGTCCCGTTCGGATTATTCCTCTTTTTGCGGAACGCCGGATGGCTGCGGCGTGGGCTGGCGGTCGGCGCCTTGGTCACGCTTGCGGCAGTGATCGTGCGGACTGGTTCGCGGGGCGGGTTCCTGGCCTTGGTGGCCGTGATGCTCGTGACGGTGGCCACGTGGACGTTCGTCAAGGTGCGCTGGCGGGCTCTAAGCGCTGCAGCCGGGCTCGTGATCTTCCTTGCCAGCGCCAATGCGGGCTACTGGGGCCTAATGTCGAACCTGCTCAACCTCAGCAACGACTATAACGTGACATCGGTCGGCGGACGGATCCAAGTGTGGAAGCGCGGTCTCGGCTACATGAGTGGTCACCCGATCCTCGGAGTGGGCATCAACGCGTTCCCGGCCGCGGAAGGCCGCCTGGCGGGCGTCGCCAATCTCCCAGGCGGCAGAGGGTTCAAGTGGAGCGTGGCCCACAACAGCCTCGTGCAAGTGGGCGCCGAACTCGGCGTCCCGGGCCTCGTGATGTTTTGTGCCTTCCTGTGGCAGCTGTTTCGCACCGCCTGGCGGCTGTCGCAGCGCGATCGGTCGGGTCAGTTCGCACTGCCCCCGCCCGGTGCGGCACTAGCTGCGGTATTGCTGACGAGTCTCGTCGGGTTCTTCGTGGCGGCGTTCTTTCTCTCGCAAGCCTACGGATCCGTACTCTACTTTCTCGCAGCGATGGTGCTCGGCCTGCGCCAACTCGCCGTCCGCGCGCGTCAGGCCCCACCTCCCGCACCGAGGTGGGCACGCCAGTGATCCCGCTGGCCGCAGCGGTGGCCGGAATGTCCAGAGTTCTCGTCGCAACGCGCGTGACGGCTTGGGTCCGACGCTGGCGCAATGGCGCGGTCGTATTGAGTTACCACAATGTGGTTCCTGACGGCGTCCCGCGCGGGGAGCGCACGCTCCATGTGGCGCGAACCCGCTTTCGCGAGCAAATCGAACGCGTCGCCCAGCGGTTTCGAGTCGTATCCATCGAGGAGCTGTTGCTTCGACTGCGCGACGGTCGCTCATTGCGCGGACTCGCGGGTGTCACCTTCGACGATGCGTACCGGGGCGTCCTGCGCCACGCGCTACCCATCCTGGCGGAGTTCGGCGTGCCGGCCACGATTTTCGTCGTCGCCGGAGCTCTCGAGCGATCCGAGCCATTTTGGTGGGACCGCCTCGCCGATTCGACGGGGGGCATTATCCCAGAGCGGGAGCGACTGCTGACCGAGCTCTGCGGCGAGGAGGCGCGCATCCTCGCCGCAAACCCGGTTCCACCCTCGGTGGGGTGGGACGAGGATTACCTGCCGGCGACGGGTGAGCAGCTGGCTAACGTGGACGCCGCCGCCGTTTCGCTGGGGCTGCACACTGTCACACACCCCAACCTCACGCGGATAACGCCCGAACGGTGTGCGCAGGAGCTGACCGCGTGCTGGCGGGTGCTGTGCGAGCGTTTCGACCGCGTGCTGCCAGCGGTCGCCTATCCCTACGGGGCCGTGAACGGGGCCGTTGCCGCCGCGGCCGCGACCCAAGGGCTTGCCGGGTTCGGCGGCGCGACGGGCCTGCTTAGTCACCGTGCTTCCCCGCCGCTGCTACCCCGTCTCTACGTCGGCGCCGGGATGAGCCCGGACGCGCTCGAGGTTGCCGCCGCCGGGCTGCGTTTCAGACGGTGAGGGTAAGGCTCGCCGCGGGGCGGGCCTGGTGTTCGGGCGCACCCAGCACGCGCGCCTCGAACGCCTGGATGAGCGAGGTGTCGACGTATTGCGGGGCGAACGCTGGAATCAGACTCATCGCCTCGTGCCGCGGGCGACGCACCTTCTGCAGGACCACAGCCAGCCATGACAGCGGAACCAGGACAATTCTCGGAAGCCAGACGATGCTGAGATCCGGGTTCGAGCGCCGCAGGAGGTCGACGAGGTCGCGCTTGGTCGGGACGGTGGGTGCCACCAAGTGCAGGATCGTCGGCGCGTCGCTGAAATGCAACGCGAGCCATGCCAGGGTGCTTGCGGCAAAGGCGCGGTCGACCACACCTACGGGGTCCCTGGGCGAGCCGACGGCCACGAACACCGGCCCGACGCGCCGGCCGAGCCGGCCCGGCGGATCGAACTCCCGATAGTCGACGATCGGCCCCGGGCGGACCACTTTCACCGCCACGCCGAGCTCCCGGCCAAGGGTAACAGCGAGCCGTTCGGACTCGAGCTTCCCCCAGGCGTAAGGACCCCGTCGCGCCCCGTCCGGCGTCAGCGGAGTTGTCTCGTCCACCAGGTCTCGGGCACTCGGTGGGGTGGCGACGACCGCGAGGCTGCTGACGTGGAGCATCTGCGACACGCCTGTTGCCGCCGCCGCAGTGAGCAGGTGCCGCGTCGCATCGATCGAGTTGCGCTGGTGCGCGCCCTGACCGCCACGGGTTTCTGCCGCGCAATGAAGCACGACGTCGCATCCGCGTAACGCGGTCGGCGCCAACGGCTGCCCGAGGTCCACCAGGCGGTACTCGACGTCGGGAACGCGCTCCCACGGGGCCGGGAGGCGGCGCGTGAGCACGCAAACAGCCGCGTCGCGGAGCTGCAAGGCCCGCACCACTTCGCTGCCGAGAAACCCCAAGCCACCGGTAACGGCGACCTGCAGGCGCTCGCGTCTCCCAGGCGAGGCTTGCAGCGCGGTCGGATGCGCCGTCACGACGGCGGCGACCTGATCGCAGATCTCCTGTGTGGCCACGATGCTCGATGGGGGTACCGGGGACGGGGCGCCGCTCCGAATCGCCTCGTAAAACGCGCCAAAGATCTCGGCGAGCCCGGGGTAGCTGCGCTGCCGGCGGATCACCCGGCTCGCCAGGCCGCGGGTCGCCTCGGTGACGAGTTGACGGGCGAGCTGGTATGGGGCGAAGGCCTTGTCGATGCCCGAGGTGCCAGGGCCAAGCAGTCGTTGAACCGTGCCCACCACAAAGTCGCTATGAACCATGCCGCGCGTGCCGACGAGCCGTACGTGGTGCGCGACCGGGCGGCCCTCGAGGGTCACCACGAGAGAGCCGGTTACCTTGCCGCACCGGAACGTGGCGTGGACGGTGCCGTTCGGCCCCAGCGCGAGGCTCGTTTGCTCGATCTCGCTCGCGGGATCGGCGAGCCGCAGAAAGTGCTCGAGCAGATACACGGGATGGGGCAGTACGTCGAGCAGCTGCAATTCGGGCGCGAGAGGCGTCCGTCCGGTGGGGTCGCGTCGCGACGGTGCGAACGCGAAGAAGCTCTCAACGTGCACCAGCTGGCCCAGCAGCGGCAGCAGCTCCCGAGCCCGCGCCGCGGGCCGCTCGAACAGGTATTGGTGCCCGGCGCAGACCTGTAGACCTCGTTCAGCGGCGAGGCGCAGCACTTCGGCTGCAGCAGTGCGCGACTCGGCAAACGGCTTCTCGACGTAGACGTGACAACCTGCTTCGAGCGCCGTGGTGGCAAGCCGCACATGAGTCGACGGCGGCGTGCAGACATGTACGACGTCGACCGGGACGGCGGCAAGGAGGGCTTCGAGCGAATCGAACGCTTGCACATTGGGCCAGAGTGCTTGGATCTCTGTCTGAGTCGCCGCCAAGGGATCGGCTACCGCAACGAGCTGGACCGGCCCGCCAGCCCGTGCCATCGCCCGGGCATGGTGCGTGGCCATGCGGCCGGCGCCAGCGAGGGCTACTCGCAAGGGTTTTCCTGCCACTAATTGACTCACAGAGTTGTCCCCCGAGGGTGAGTGGAGCGGTGCCCACCATAGGGCAAGTTGTGCACCCGCTTGCGGTAAGGGTTTGTGCGAGGGCGATCGCGGGCGAACCCACAGAGTGTTGCACCCCTACCACACCCCGCAGGAGTTTGACGGTTGCCCGTCCCTACCGGGCCCGACTCCCGGCAGGTCCTGTTCTTGCCACCTTACCTGCCCATGACGCGGCGCATTCGGGTGCTTCACATCGTGCGGAACTTGAACGACGGGGGGATGGAGCGGGTGGTGGCGGATCTCGCCCGCGCCGCCGACCCTGCCGTATTCGAGATGCACGTCATGGTACTCCGAAAGTTCGGGCGGTTCGCGACCTCAGCGGGCCCCCACACGACGCTGCATCGCGCCCCACGGATGACGAGGCTGTCGGTCTTGCGACCGGCCGCACTGGCGGCGGCGATTAAGCGCATCGCGCCCGACGTCGTGCATGCGCATAGCGGGCTTTGGTACAAGGTTGCGCGCGCCGCACGTCTGGCGGGGGTTCCGGTGGTGTACACCGACCATGGCAGGCAGCATCCCGACCCCTGGACGTACCGCTGCCTCGACCGGGAAGCGGCCCGCCTCACGCGTCGAGTCGTCGGGGTGTCGCGGGCGCTGGGTGACTACCTGGTGACGCGCGTTGGGGTCCCAGCGGGCAAGGTGGAGGTTATCGTCAATGGAATCGACCTCTCGATGCTCGACGCCCGGTTGGCCCTAGCGAAAGGTGAGCATCGCCGCGGGGACGCTCCCATCGTGATCGGCACGCTCGGCCGGCTGGAGCCGGTCAAGGGCTATGACGTGTTGCTCGCAGCGCTGGCGCAATGGCCGGCCGATGGTCCCCGCGTGGAGGTGCTCGTCGCGGGCGACGGCTCACAGCGCAACGCGCTCGAAGTGCTCGCGCACCGTCTGGACGTCGCCGATCGGATCCGATTCATCGGATGGGTGGAGGAGCCGGAGTTGTTCTATCCGTTGCTGGATGTGTTTGTGCTCTCATCCCGCAGCGAAGGCACCTCCGTCAGCTTGCTCGAGGCCATGGCGGCCAGCTGCCCGCCGGTCGTGACCAATGTGGGAGGGAACGGCGAGGTCCTGGGTGCGGAGTTGCGGGATTGGTTAGTCCCCTCCGAAGATCCGGCGGCGCTGGTGGCGAAGCTGGTCACCCTGGCAGGCTCGGCAACCTTGCGGCGGCGGCTTGGCGCAGTGGCGCGGGCCCGCATTGCCGCTGTCTACGACCTTTCGCACACCGCGCAGCGATATGCCGACTTGTACCATTCAGTCGTGCAACAGTCGCTCGTGGCCGACCCGACATCGCGTAGTCCGGCATACGCCCGAGTCGAGTGACAGTGATCGAGACTACGGAACGGGGAGCGCGCATGGTGATCCTCCACGTTCTTGCGCCTGGTTCCGTGGGGGGGCTCGAAAGTGTAGTCCGATCGCTGGCCACGGGACAGAGAGACTTGGGGCATCGTGTGCGTGTCGCGGTAATCCACGAGCCTGTCGAGGGCGAGCATCCATTCGTACGCGTGCTGCGCGAGCAGGCCATCGAAGTCATACCGGTCCGCGTCACTCCACGCGCCTATCTGGCGGAGCGCGCCGCGATCGCGGGCCTGTGCACGAGCCTGCGGCCGGATGTGTTCCATGCGCACGGGTATCGCGCCGACGTGGTGGATGCGGGAGTTGCGCGGCGGTTGAGAATTCCCACCGTCACGACGGTTCACGGCTTCACCGGTGGCGGTTGGAAGAACCAACTGTACGAGCGTCTGCAACGGTGGGCGTTCCGCCGGTTCGATGCCGTGGTGGCGGTGTCGCAACCGCTGTGCGAAGTCCTGGCGGGCGCTGGGGTGTCGCGCAATCGCCTCCACGTGATTCAGAATGCTTGGGATGGCGCCGCCACGTTCCTGGACCGCTCCGCCGCACGTCGTGCGCTCGGGGTTCCTGCCGAGGGCTTCCGCATCGGGTGGGTGGGCCGGATGAGTCACGAGAAGGGTCCTGACGTGATGCTCGAGGCGCTGGCGCTCCTCGGCGACCTGCCGGTGTCGTTGTCCATGCTCGGGGATGGGAAAGGGACCGTGGCCCTGCGGGAGCGGGGGGCTACGCTGGGAGTCGCGGCACGGACTACGTGGCACGGGACCGTCGCCCCGGCGGCTCCCGTATTTCCCGCGTTCGACCTGTTCGTGCTGAGCTCTCGGACGGAGGGCACCCCGATCGCGTTGTTTGAAGCGATGGCGGCCGGCGTGCCCGTCGTGGCGACGGCGGTGGGAGGCGTGCCGGAGATTGTTTCTCCAGCTGAGGCCATCCTCGTTCCACCCGGCGATCCGTCGAGCCTCGCCGCTGCCGTTCGGGAAACGCTGCGCGATCCCCCAGCCGCAGGCGACCGGGCGCGCGCCGCGCGGCGGCGGCTCGAGCAGGATTTCGCAGCAGCCCCGTGGCTCGAGCGCTACGATGCCGTGTACCGCGCCGTCGAGCGAGGGCGAGCGGCGCCGTCAGAGGTCTCTGTCTGATGGGGCACTCATCCTCGCAGTAGTCCGAGCGCGACCTTCGCGATGTTGCTCCACTGCAGGTCCGGCATCGGGGCGGCACGAGTGCCGGCGCCGCTCGAGACCTGACCGATGGCTCGCTCGATTCCCGCCGCGACCTCGTCCGTTTCGCTGCTCACGAGTAGGTCGTGTGCCGCGTAGGGGCGGAGGTATTCATCCATTCCTCCGGTCCGGGTTGCGACGATGAACTTGCCGAAGGTCATGGCCAGCAGCAGGGCGCCACTGCCGTAGCTCTTGGCGTAGGGAAGGATGACCACGTCCGCCGCTTCGAAGAGATCCGCGGTCTCGGGGACGTTGAGGTTGCCCGGCAGAAGCCGGACCCGGTCGCCCACCCCGAGCTGCTCCGCGAGGTGGCGCGTGCGTCCGAGGGGATCACCGAGGACGGACTCCGGGTACCCGGACTCGCATCCAGCCACGACGAGCACTGCGCGCGGGTTGCATTCCCCGGCCAATGCGGCGAGAACCGCATCCACGTTCTTGTACGGTCGAATCCCGCCGAAAAACAGCAGTGCCACGTGGTCGCGTTCGATGCCGAGTCGGGTCCGCACCGCGTCGCGCACGTTCGGTCGTCGTGGGTAGAGCGTATACAACCCGTGGTGCATGACGCGAGTCTTGCCCACGACCTGTGGGAATGACCGGCCCATTTCCTCCAGAGCCATCGCCGAGTGGACGAAGAGGACATCGCAAGCGCGATACACCGATGCGCACTTTCGCGCGTCTCCAGGCTGCTCTTCGTGCGGCAAGACATTGTGCACTGTGTGCGCAACGCGCATGCCTAGACGCTTCACAAGGCTCCAGAAGTGCTCGCCTCCCGGCTCGGTATCGGGCCACTGCGTCCAGACGAGATCGTATCGGGATCGTTTCAAGTGCCAGGCGAGCTCGGCCGTGAGAATCCAGTTGCGCGCCGTCGCCCGCCAACGCCGGTTTGTTCCAGCCGGCTGCGGTTCCGTCCGTGAGGCAGGGCGTTCGCCCGGCCCGGCGGCGCGAACCGCGGCGTCGTCTCGCTGCGCGCCGCGACGCAGGATGCCCCGCTGCCGGAGGAGCAGGCTGCCGAGCACAGGGAAATAGCGGTGCCGTCGGGGCAGATCGGCGTCTTCGAATCGCGCGAGACCGTTGGCGTACACGTCCACTTGCACGCCACTGCTCGCCAGTCCCTCGGCCAGCTCGTAGGTGTACTGGCTGATCCCGAAATCGGGGAGGGGATTGATCAGCGCAATCGAGCGGACCTGGTGCGACAGATTCAGGTCGATCGGCAGCCGGCGCGCGGAAGCCCGGTTATTGGTGAAGGTAGAGGACGGCGTCACCGCTGAAGGGGGCGGTGAAGGGGAGGACAGCGCCGGCGGGGGTAGTGCCCCCGGCAACGGTCTGGCCGGTGCTCGGTGTGAACCACTCCACCTGGAGGGGTCCCGCGGCTGCGGCGAGGTCGACGGTCACGGTTCCGCCCGTGGGCAAATACACCAAGTACTCGACGGAGAGATGGGCGAGGCAATAGCCCGTAGACGCGAGTTCGCCATGCGGCTCCATCGCCACCAAGTTGATGCGATCCGCATAGACGCGCGCATTGTACGGGACCGTCGTGATCGGATAGGTGCCGTCATACGGATCCATCAAGATCGGATTGCGCCCCCGCGTGAAGCTCTTCCATACCCAGGGTTCGTCACCGCATACGCCGCACAGGTGATCGGTGTCGTCGATGATCACTTTGTCGCCCTCCGTCGCCCGCGGATTATCCGTATCCCCGTCGGGTGCGATCCAGTCGGCGGGGCTCGAATACAGAACGTCGAGGTCGCCGTGTGGGTACAACATCGTCATCCCCACGGGATGTTGCTTCGGCTTGCCGGCCTCGTATGCCTTGACGGAGTCGATCATCGCGTACTGCCAGTCCTCTGCGCCGCCGCCGCCCGTGCTTTCATTGCAGATTTCGTAGAGCACGTTGTCGAGATCGTTCACGGCATCCACCACGTGGTGGATGTAGGCGACCTGTCGCGCGACCAGTGCGGGGTCGATGAGGGTCTGGGTTTCGAGGCCTTCATCGTCGTGGTTCGGGTCGCCGTCAACGCCGTTGATGTTGTTGTCGCGGTTGTACGGGTGACCATGCCACGGGTTGTTGTTGCCCTGTCCCTTGTCCTCGATCGCCCAGCCGTTGAACAACATGATCGAGACGTAGATCCCGTGCTGGCGGGCCTCCATGACGCGCTGGCGCATCCGGGCGAAGTAAGCGGGGTTGAATTGGTCGAGGTCGAACTTCGGCTTGCCGTCGAGCGCGGTGCCGGGGCCGGGGCGCAGGTATGGCATGGGGCCGTACCAAATGTCGGTCCGGCTCTCGGCGCTCCACCGGGCCGCTTCCCAGCGCCACAGCTTCATGAAGTTGTGGTGGTGTTGTTCGAGGACGTTGAGATAGGCCGTCCAGTCGAACACCGCCGGTGGGTCGGTTGGCCCCGCGTCTTGAAAATTCGTCCAGGTGTGCGAGCCGGTAAGATAGACCGCCCGGCCGCTGCCGTCGGTGAAATAGCGGGGATTGAGCGGGTTCAGCCGGAGGGGACCGGACGCGGGCGGCTGCGTGACGGTGATCGCTGCCGCCCCGGCAATGCCGCCGTATATCGCGACAACCGTCGTGAGCCCTAGTCCCGTCGCAGTGGCGCGCCCCGTTTGCGTGCCTGTGCTTACCACGGTGGCGACGCTGGGCGCCAGCGTCGCCCAGGCAACCTGACCGGCCACCGGGGTATGAGTGGCGTCGAGCACAGTGGCGGTCAATCTCACCGTGTCTCCCAGCCTCAGGGTAGCCGTTGCTGGCGCCACCGTCACGCTGAAACTTCCCAGCGTCACGGTGATCGGTACGCTTCCCAACAGGGGTGTGAGCACGATCGTGACTGCCGGGTTCGTACCGGGCTCGATGTTGAGGGTCACCGATCCGGTAT
>Ga0193727_1000642_pt1 | contig 13750 bp, 11 predicted proteins | sample H2c2metaG_FD_143051 | JGI IMG/M metagenome (GOLD analysis project Ga0193727, IMG submission 143051) | Soil microbial communities from a riparian zone of the East river system, Colorado, United States - H2c2 | ecosystem: Environmental > Terrestrial > Soil > Riparian zone | place: USA: East River...
TCATGTCCTCGAGAAGGTGCAGCTCTGGCGCGATCGCTATGCCCGACGGACGGGAACGTGACTTCGCGAAAGCCCGGGGGTTCCACCCCGAAAAAGTCGCCGACAATCAAAGTGCCGATCAAGGAACAGGTCTCGGCTGGCGGCGTCGTGTTTCGCGGAGAAAAGGGCAGCTTCGAAGTCGTGATCGTCTCGGTGGGCGGACAAAACCGGTGGCAGCTGCCGAAGGGACTGGTCGATGCGGGAGAAAATCCCGAGACGGCGGCGGTGCGGGAAGCGCGCGAGGAAGGAGGAGTCTCGAGTGAGGTCGTGCAACTTATCGAGACCATCGAGTACTGGTATGCCGGGCTGGACAACGGGATCAGAGTACGATTCCACAAGCGAGTCCATTTCTATCTGCTTCGTTACATCTCCGGCGATACGAAGGAACACGACTGGGAGGTGAACGAGGCGCGGTGGGTGCCGATCGATGATGCGACGAGCCAGCTCGCGTTCGACAACGAGCGGCGCGTCATGCAGCAGGCGCGCGATCTAATCGGCTGACGTCGCCAGCTCGCCGAATCGATACCGGACTCCGACGTCTCGCATGAGTCCCACCAGGCGCACGAGCGGGAGTCCCATTACCGCGAAGTAGTCCCCTTCGATGCGCTCCACGATCGTCGCGCCAAATCCCTGAATCCCATAGGCGCCAGCCTTGTCCATGGGCTCGCCTGTCGCGATGTACGCCTCGATCTCGTCTTCGCGGAGGCGCCGGAACTTCACACGCACTTCTTCGATGGTCGAGCGAAGCTTCCTGCCCCTCGCGACCGCAACCGCGGTGATCACTGTATGCTCACGGCCGCTCAACATGCCCAGCATCCGCGCGGCGTCGTTAGTGTCGGCCGGCTTGCCGAGTACTTTGCGATTGATGACGACGACGGTGTCGGCGCCGATGGTGATGAGATCCGGGTCGCGAACGGCGACCGTTCTCGCCTTCTCGCGGGCCAGGCGCTCCGCGTGACGTCGCGGCGCTTCGCGCGGACGCATCGTTTCGTCGATGTTGGCCGGATTGACCTCGTGCTCGATCCCGATCAGGTTGAGCAACTGATGCCGCCGCGGAGAACCGGACGCGAGGACGACGCGGCAGATACTCATCGCTCGAGCCAGAGCGTCACGGGTCCATCATTCACCAGCTCGACGTCCATCATCTCGCCGAATTCGCCGCTCTCCACGGTGAGCCCGCGCCCGCGCAGCGCTGCGAGGAACCGCTCGTACAGGGGGATCGCTTCCTCGGGACGGGCGGCGCTTATGAAACTTGGACGCTTACCCTTGTCGGCATTCCCGTAGAGAGTGAACTGCGACACAACCAGAAGCGCGCCGCCGACTTCCGAGAGGCCGAGATTCATTTTTCCTTCGGCGTCGCCGAACAGCCGGAGCCCCGAAGCCTTCTCGGCCATCCAATCGACTTTCTCGGGAGTGTCGCCGTGCGTGAACCCGACGAGAAGGAGAAATCCCTTCCCGATGCTGCCGGCCGTTCTCTCTCCGATGCGCACTTCCGCTCGCGAGACCCGCTGAAGCAGAACTCTCAGTACTACTCCACCGTGACCGACTTGGCGAGGTTGCGCGGCTGGTCGACGTTCGCGCCCCGCTTGACGGCGATGTAGTACGCGAGGAGCTGGAGTGGCACCGACGCAAGAACCGGCGTGAGCATGTCCTTGGTCTCGGGAATGCGGAACTCGTAATCCAGCTTGCCCGCCAGCATCGGCTCTTCGCGGGTCGTGATCGCAATCACACGGCCGCCTCGCGCCTTCACTTCCTGAACGTTCGAGACGACCTTCTCGAACACCGAGTCGTGTGGCGTGACGAACACCACGGGCATCTTCTCGTCGATCAGAGCGATCGGCCCGTGCTTCATCTCTGCCGCCGGATAACCCTCGGCGTGGATGTAGCTGATCTCCTTCAACTTGAGCGCTCCCTCGAGCGCCGTCGGGAAGCTGTATCCGCGACCGAGGTAGAGGAAGTTCTGCGCGTTCTTGAACTCCTCGGCGATCTTCTCGATCTCGGGGGCGCGATCCAGGACGCTCTGAATCTTCTTCGGCAGCGCGAGCATCTCCTCGATGATCTCTTTCCCGTCCACCATCGACAGGTTGCGCAGCCGGGCGATCTTGAGCGTGAAGAGCAATAGAGCAATCACCTGGCTGGTGAATGCCTTGGTGGAGGCGACACCGATCTCAGGTCCGGCGTGAACGTAGATGCCGCCATCGCTCTCACGCGCGATCGTGGAGCCCACGACGTTGACGATTCCGTAGGTGCGCGCGCCGCGGGATTTCGCCTCACGCATTGCGGCGAGCGTGTCCGCGGTCTCACCCGATTGCGAAATCACAATGCAAAGCGTTTTGTCGCTGACTACGGGATTGCGATAGCGAAACTCGGATGCATACTCGACTTCGACGGGAATGCGCGCGAGACTCTCCAGCATGTGCTCACCGATCAGGGCCGAGTGCCAGCTCGTGCCGCAGGCGGTGATAAGGATGTTATCGAAACGGAGAAGCTCTTCATCGGTCATGTTGAGACCGCCGAGCTTCGATGTGCCAAGATCGGGGAGCAGACGCCCGCGCATCGCGTTCTCGACCGTGGCCGGCTGCTCAAAGATCTCCTTGAGCATGAAGTGGTCGAACCCGCCGCGCTCGATCTGGTCCAGGTCCCAGTCGATCTTGCTTACGCCGCGCTCGAGCTGCTGCGCGCGCTGGTTGAGCAGCGTGTATCCGTCCCGAGTGAGCACGGCGATATCGCCGTCGTCGAGATAGACCACCTCTCGCGTCTGGGCAAGGATCGCCGAGACATCGCTGGCGACGTAGTACTCGCCATCACCAAGGCCGATCAGGAGCGGACTTCCCTTTCTCGCCGCGACGATCTTGTTCTTGTCCTGGCTCGAGACGACAGCGATGCCGTACGTCCCTTCGATCTGCCAGAGCGCCTCGATCACTGCGTCTTCGAGATTTCCGTCGAAAGCCTCTTCGACAAGGTGGGCAATGACTTCGGTGTCCGTGTCCGACGCGAACACGTGCCCGCGAGCCTGGAGGCCCTGCTTGAGCGTACCGGAGTTCTCAATGATCCCATTGTGGACGACCGCGATATTCCCCTTGCAGTCTATGTGCGGATGCGCATTGCACTCGTTCGGAACACCGTGGGTCGCCCAACGCGTGTGGCCGATTCCCATGTCGCCGGCAACGGGGCTGGCAGCAAGCGCGCGCTCGAGCTCGGAGATCTTTCCGGCAGCCTTGCGGGTCTCGACTCCACCCCCGTTCATCACGGCCACTCCGGCCGAGTCGTAGCCACGGTATTCCATGCGCTTGAGCCCCTCGAGGAGGAGGGGAGTCGCGCCGCGCATTCCGATATAGCCAATAATTCCGCACATGAGATTATCTGGTTGACTGTGTTGTTACCGGCCCAGCGCCTCGACCGGCTGACGGCAGTCGTGGACAAGCTTCTGCGCCTCTGAGGCGGTCGGGGCCTCTGCTATTACTCGCACGATTGGTTCCGTTCCAGAAGGCCGGATGTGAACCCAGCGATCGGGCCACGTAAGCCTCAGGCCGTCCTGGGTGTCCGCCTCGGCGTCCGGGAAGGCCCGTCTGAGGGCTTCGTAGACGGCATCCAGTGGTGCATTGGGCCGATCGAGCTTGTCCTTAACGATAACGTATCTCGGGTAAGCGGCGATGATTTTGGAGAGGGGCTTCCCCTCCTCCAGGAGCAACTGGAGCATGAGCGCGGCACCTACCGGCGCATCCCTGCCCAGGTGCAGCTCGGAGAGGATTACTCCCCCGTTCCCTTCCCCACCAATCGGCGCTTTTTCCGTGCGCATTCTGGTGGCGACGTTGACCTCGCCTACAGGTGACAGGATGACGCGTGTACCGGCCTCCTTGGCGATGTCGTCGACGATGCGGCTGGTCGACAGATTGGTGACTACCACGCCCTTGCGGTGCCGTAGAACGACTTTGGCGGCGAGGGCGAGCGTGTAGTCCTCTCCGATTGCTTTTCCTTCCTCGGAGACGAGCGCCAGGCGGTCAACGTCGGGGTCGACGGCCATACCGATGTCGCAGTGGGAATCGATCACCAGTTTCTCGAGCTCGCCCAGGTTTTCAGCGACGGGCTCGGGCGGTCGCGGGAAGCGCCCATCGGGCTCCATGTTGATCGTGGCGAGCCTGCAGCCGAGCAGCTCCAGGAGCACCGGCATGAAGACCCCACCAGCACCGCGGACGCAGTCGAGGGCAACGCGGAATTCCTTCTTCCGAATCCCCTCCACGTCGAGGAACGGCAGGGCCAGGATTTTCTCGATATGCTCCCGCGCAGCGTCCTTGTCTTGCGTCACGGTTCCAAGCTTGTCCCAGGTGGCGCGCGGGATGTTTCCCTCTACGACCTGTCGCATGGCCGCCCCTTCGGCGGCGTCGAGAAACAGGCCGGATGGGCCGATGAATTTGAGCGCATTCCATTCGATCGGATTGTGGCTGGCGGTGATCGCCAGCCCCCCTGCCGCGCCGTGATGTTCGACGGCGAGCTGGACCGTCGGAGTGGGAACCATTCCGATATCGATCACGTCACAACCCACAGATTGGAGCGCGGCGTGCACGACCGGTTGAAACATGGGACCCGATACTCTGCTGTCACGCCCGACGACGATGCGCGCCTTCCCATCAGCGCGCGCCATTGCCCACGCCCCGAATCCGGCGGCGAACTTCGCCATGATCTCCGGTGTCAACGCTTCTCCGACGCGACCGCGCACGCCGGAAACGCCCACCATCAAACCTTCATAAGCCATTGGCGCTCTATCCTCTCGTTTTCCTGTTGGACGGGCTCAGCGGGTAATTTACTCGTGCAGGGGCCGGCGGCAGGACGGAAAATGACGCTGCAATTGGTTAACTTCCCCGCATCAACCCTTCCCTCTTTCCAGTGTGAAAGGCGCATGACCCGCATCTTTGACGAAGACCTGAAAGTCTCATTCGGCACTCGCGCGATTCACGCGGGGCAGCGCCCCGATCTGCTTTCGGGCGCCATCATGACGCCCATCTACACAACCTCCACATACGTTCAGGAAGGACTCGGCCAGAACAAGGGATATGAGTATGCGCGCGGCAAGAATCCCACGCGAGAAGCGCTGGAACGAAACGTCGCATCGCTCGAGGGTGGGACTCACGGGTTTGCATTCAGCAGTGGCATGGGAGCAACCGATTCGATCATGAAGCTGTTCAAGTCCGGCGACCACATCGTCGCGGGCGAAAGCAGCTACGGCGGCACCTTCAGGCTGTTCGACAAGATCCTCCGCAAATTTGGGTTGTGCTTCTCCTATGTCGACAGCCGCGATCCGCAGAATGTCGAGGATGCGTGCAACGAGCACACGGCCGCGATCATGATGGAGACGCCGACGAATCCAATGATGCGCATCACAGACCTCTCGGCGGTTGGTGAGATCGCAAAACGCAAGAATGCCCTTTTTATCGTCGACAACACGTTTGCTTCGCCGTACTTCCAGCGGCCATTCGACCACGGCGCGGACATCGTCTACCACTCGACCACCAAGTACCTGAATGGACACAGCGACATGGTCGGCGGAATCGCGGTCGTGCGCGACGACGATCTCGCGGAGCGGATGCAATTCATCCTGAACACGGCTGGCGCGGTGCCTGGTCCGTTCGACGCATGGCTCGTGCTGCGTGGAACCAAGACTCTTCACCTGCGAATGCCCCGTCACGACGAGAACGGCCGCAAGATCGCCGCGTGGCTGGCGGAGAAGCTCGGACACGAGAACGTCATTTATCCCGGCCTTCCCTCACATCCCCAGCATGAGCTGGCAAAGCGTCAAATGAAGGGCTTCGGCGGAATGATCTCCGTGCTTACCGGCAGCAAAGAGAAGGCAGCGAAGGTCCTCGGTAAAGTACGCGTCTTTTCGCTAGCAGAGTCCCTCGGCGGCGTAGAGAGCCTGATCAGTCACCCGGCTTCGATGACGCACGCTTCGGTTCCAGCAGAGCGGCGGGCGGCGTTGGGATTGAGAGATGATCTGCTTCGACTCTCGTGCGGAGTAGAAGACATCGGAGACCTCATCGCCGATCTCGAGCAAGCGTTCGCATGAAAGTGCTCATCATTGGCGGCGGCGGAAGGGAGCATGCGCTTGCCTGGAAGCTCCGCCGCGATGATCCCAACATTGAGCTGATCGTCGCTCCGGGAAATCCGGGAATCGCCGCGATAGCGCGCTGCGTCCCAATCGGTGTCGACCGGCTCAAGGACCTCGCGCACCTCGCCGAGGAGGAGCAGGTCGACCTGACGATCGTCGGACCGGAGAACCCTCTGGAGGCGGGGATCGCGAATCTGTTTCACGCGCGCGGCCTCCCGATCTTCGGCCCGACGCGCGAGGCCGCGCGCATCGAGACGTCGAAGCGATTTGCGAAGGAGCTGATGCTCCGGACCGGAATTCCGACTGCCCGCGCGGTTCAACACAGCGACCCCAGGGACGCGAAAGCGGCGCTCGCTGAGTTCTCGACACCGGTTGTGATAAAGGCGTCGGGCCTTGCCGGTGGAAAAGGGGTAATCGTGGCGCAGAGTGCCGCCGAGGCTGAACGTGCGATCGACGCGATGCTGAGCGACAGGGTTTTTGGCAACGCTGGCCGCGAGATCCTCATAGAAGAATTCATGGAAGGAGAAGAGATCTCGTTCTTCGCCATCACGGATGGACATCAGGCACTCCCACTGCTGGCGGCGCAGGATCACAAACGGCTTCACGAAGGCGATTTCGGGCCCAACACCGGCGGAATGGGAGCCTACGCTCCGACCTCGCGCGCCAAGCCCGAGCTCGTCACGCAGGTGATGTCCGAGATAATCCAGCCTACTCTCGCCGCGATGAGGGAAGGTGGCTCGCCGTTCACAGGGTTGTTGTACGCCGGTCTCATGATCACCGACGACGGCCCAAAAGTCGTGGAATTCAACAGCAGGTTCGGCGATCCTGAGACGCAGGCTCTCATGCCTCTCATGGATTCGTCGCTGCTCGAATTGGTCGCGACGGTCGCCGGCGGTGGCTCATTGAGCCGCGCGCGTGTCCCCGATTGGAAACCGCTCTCCTCGGTTACGACCGTAGTCGCCGCGGCGGGTTATCCGCAGGCAGCACGAACTGGCGACGTCATCCAGCTCCCACCCGCCGAGGAAGGAGTCGAGGTCTTTCACGGGGGAACGGCAGTGAATCCGTGGACGAACGAGCTGGTGACCGCGGGCGGACGGGTGCTCGCGGTGACGGCGGTCGCCCCAACCCTCATCGAGGCCGCTGAGCTTTCGCGCAATCACGCCGAGCAGGTCTCTCTCGCGGGAAAGCAGTTGCGCCGCGATATAGGTTGGCGGGAGGTGATGCGCGGTGCCCGAACTGCCTGAGACGGAGACGATCGCGCGCGATCTCGATGGCGCGATCCGAGGGCGGAGGATAACGAAGGTTGCAGTTCGGAAAGCTGATGTCCTGCGCGAGGTGAGTGCCCGGTCGATCGCGAAACGACTACGCGATGCGACGATCCTTCGCAGCTGGCGCCGCGCCAAGCTGGTGGTGATCGATCTCGATACCGGCGACCGAATCGTCGTCCAGCCGCGATTCACGGGCGCATTGCTAATCGACGACGGCACGTTCACGGGATCGGAGCTCGACTATTCAACGCTCCGACTCGATCTCGACGACGGCAGAGCTCTTCATTACGCCGACGTGCGCCGGCTGGGAACGGTTGCGCTGATGGATGCCGATCGTTTCGAAGAGTACTCGGGCAAACTCGGCATCGAGCCTCTTGACGGTGCATTTACAGCCGCGCATCTATCGGCGGTCCTTCGGGCTACGAGTCAGCCCGTGAAAAAAGTATTGATGGAGCAGCGAAAAATCGCAGGCATCGGCAACATCTACGCGAACGAGGCGCTCTGGCGAGCGCGCATCGACCCATCTCGTCCAGGCGCGGCGATCACGCTGGAGGAGTCGAAGCTGCTGCGTGATTCGATCGTCGCCGTGCTGGGCGAAGCGATCGAGGCGCGAGGGACAAGCTTCCGCGACTACCGCGACGCCCGGGGAAAACGCGGTACGTTCGTGGAAAAGCTCGAGGCCTACGGGCGGGGCGGACTTCCCTGCCGGCGATGCGGATCGAAGCTCGTCTCCACCCATGCGATAGACGGACGCGCGACAACCATGTGCGTCAAGTGTCAGCATTGAAATGATTCGCGGCGCCGCGCGGCTCGAGAGGCAGCCGACGAGCGATGCACAGCTCGCGATAATGCGATCGAACGTGCGTGACACCGCCGCCGACAGACCGGGCGTCTATCGCATGCTCTCGAGCGAGGGCGAAGTTCTCTACGTCGGAAAGTCAAAAAGCGTTCGGTCGCGCCTGATGAGTTATTTCCGGTGCGAGTACCCCGAGGACAAGGGAGCGCGAATCCTCCGCGCCGCCGAGTCGATCGAGTGGGACTACACGCCAAGTGAATTCGCGGCGCTGCTCCAGGAGCTGCGACTGATCAAGCGATACCGTCCGCGCTATAACGTGGCGATGATGCGCGATGCGAGGCACTACTCGTTCATCAAGCTCACCAAGGGCGTCGCGCCGAAACTGCTCGTGGTGCGTGGAGCTTCGGGTGAGGAGGCCGGGATCTACTACGGTCCATTCGTCGGTGCGCAGCGCGTAGGAGAAGCGGTTCGGGAGCTGAACGACGCGCTGATGCTGCGAGATTGCCGGGCGGATCTCAAGATGTTCTACAGCGACCAGGTGGAGCTGTTTCAACTTTCTCCGCGCACACCAGGCTGCATCCGCCACGAGATCTCCAAGTGCCTCGGCCCCTGCGTCGGCGGATGCTCGGCGGCGCAGTACGACCAGCGAGTCGTGTTAGCGCGGGCATTTCTGGAGGGATCGGACGACGGACCGATCAACATGCTGCGGGGGGAAATGGAGCGGTTGAGCGCACAGCTCGAGTTCGAGAGGGCTGGTGTCTACCGCGACAAGCTGGAGCGGTTGGAAGCGCTTCGTGCGCAGTTCGGCCGACTTCGATTCGCGGTGGAAAATCTTTCCTTCATGTACACCGTGCCCGGCCACGAGGGGGATGACAAGGTCTATCTCATTCGGCGCGGCGTGGTGCGGGCCGAGGTGACGAAGCCGAAGTCCCCGAAGGACCGCCGCACGATGAAGCAGCTTGTGGAGGATATCTTCTCGCAGAAAGAGTCGCCGACAGCGCAGGTTCCGACGCACGAAATCGACGAGCTGTTATTGCTCTCGTCCTGGTTCCGGAGATTCCCGAAGGAGATGAAGCGGACGAAGCAGGTCAGCTGACCTGCTTCGTCAAGCAGCTACTCTACCTGAACAGTAGCCGTAAGAGGTGCGAGTCTCCCTTGACCTACGAAGATATGGAACGCACCTCGGGCCGATGGATTGAACTGATGGGAATGCGCCTCGCTCTTGATCACCTCGGGACAGACTACGCCCTTATTCCCTATCGTGTGGTCCACTCCCCACGCCGTCAGCGACGCACCAGACGCGTCGCTCGTGGCTTCGAGGTGATCAAATGACTGGCACCCGTTGACGAGGACGGTGAGAACAACCGTTAGCGGACTACCAAACGGTGAAGTCGCGGGGGCGTCTATTTTCTGCACACCGAGCACTACGGATTGATCAGGCGAAAACGGATTGCACGCGACAGCTGCTCCAACAAGGCATGCGACAGGTATTCCAAACCAAGCACGTTTCATGATTACCTCCTGTGTGTACCGTCGTTACCGGACGCTGACAGTGGCGGAGAGATCGGCGCCCGCACCCGCTGGTTGGACCAATATTACGACGAAGGTCGATGGAAATGGCGGTGTGACCTGAACCGTCTCCACTAACGGCTGCGGAGACACGCATGGAAGCGGTCCGTGAAAGATTCCCCAGGCCGTGAGTCGTACTTCTGGGCCCACTCGCTTAATATCGACGCGATCGAACGTCGTGCAGCTGCCGGGAGTGAGAGTCAGGTTCACCGTCAGCGTTGTCGTAGGCCCAATCGTTGATGGCGCCTCGAGCTTCACGGCCGGCAATATCACCGGATCGGCTATGCCCATCGAGCCCGAGGTCGAGCTGCTACATCCTGAAACCGATGCTCCCAGAAGTGCGATCGCGAACATGCCTGACAATGCGAATTTCATGGCGACCCCCGAGTGTGCACTTCACCATACGGTAGCAAAAGGCACACCCACAGATTCATGCGGATAGCTACTTATCGCCTTCCCAACGCTTTACAAGTTTTTGCTCGACGCCAAGCTGATCCAGCATCCTCGCCACTACGAAATCAATCAGGTCAGACACCTGCTTCGGCCGGTGGTAAAAGCCGGGAGACGCAGGCATCACCACCGCCCCCGCGCGCGTCAACCGCAACATGTTAGAGAGATGAATCGCGCTGAGCGGAGTCTCGCGCGGGACGAGAACCAGCTTTCGCCGCTCCTTCAAAGTGACATCTGCCGCTCGCTCGATCAGTGAACGTGATGCGCCGACGGCAATTGCGGACAGTGTTCCCATGGAACAAGGGCACACGATCATCCCGGACGTGAGCGCGGATCCCGATGCCGGTGGTGCGCCGCGGTCCTCGTTGGAGAAAGTCTGGACGCACGAATCCCAATCATGCTTTCCGATCGCGTCCTTGAGCGCGTCTATCGAGCCGATCCCGGATTCCGCCTCGAGCAGCCGCAATCCGTACTTCGACACGATGAGCGACACCGGTCGATGGGCCGCGACCAACTGCTGCAACAGTCTCACCGCGTAGGGCGCGCCCGATGCGCCCGTGATCCCGACGACGATTGGCGGAGTGCTGCTCATCTCAACATTCGCTCGGCAAACACGAAGCCGAGGAATACGATGCTGATGACGCCATTCATCGTGAAGAATGCTGCATCGAGCCGCGAGTAATCATTCGCCTTTACGAGCGAGTGCTCGTAGAGAAGGAGGAGTCCGGCCACCGCCACACCAGCGAAATAGACAACGCCCGCTCCTGCGCCAAGCCCTGCGAGACCGAGGGCAACGACAGTCGTGAAGTGCAGAATCCGCGCAATCCCGAGCGCGTTCGCTTCGCCGAACGTAGATGGCACGGAATAAAGGCCGTTCTCCCGATCGAACGAAACATCCTGCAGGGCATAAAGGATGTCGAAGCCACCAACCCACGTCGCGACAGCAGTCGCCAGTGCGATCAGCATCCACCACGGATCGCTCCAGTGGCCGGTGATTGCCAGAAATCCTCCGACCGGCGCGATCGAAAGGCCAACGCCCAACACCAGGTGAGACCAGCGCGTGAATCGCTTGGTGTAGCTGTAAAACAGGACCCACGCGAGCGCCAACGGCGAGAGCACGAGACAGAGCGTGTTTAGCTGCCACGCCGCTACAAAGAACACGACCGATGCGATCACCACGGCGATGCCCGCCTCGCGGACACTCATCGTGCCGGAGGGAATCTCACGCGAACGCGTGCGTGGATTGCGCGCGTCGATCTCGCGATCAACTATCCGGTTGAATCCCATCGCCGCAAATCGCGCCGTCGTGAATGCGACGACGACCCAGACGACGTCACTCCAGGTGATCGGCGCCACGTAACTCGCCAGCACAACTCCAACGAGAGCGAACGGCAGCGCAAACACTGTGTGCGGCAGACGTACGAGATTCGCATGCCGGAGCAACAGCCCCTGGCCGCTAAAGGTTTGCCCTTCGCGCCCAGCCTGCGATGCTCGAGGCTCGTTAACCGGCATCAATTCCCCCTTCCCTCTTCCCCCTTCCCCCTTCCCCGATGCCTAGCTTCGCCCACATCGCGTCGACACGGTTCTTCGTCTCGACGTCCATCTCGATCAGCTTAGGCCAATTGCGTGTGAATCCCTCTTCCGGCCATTTCCGCGTGGCGTCGATTCCCATCTTCGATCCGTACGTGAACGCTCTGCTCGAATGGTCGAGAACGTCGATCGGTCCCATCGAGAATCTGACGTCGCGCTCAGGATCTATATGGTTGAGCGCGACCCACCACGCCTCCTGCACGTTCCTCACATTCACTTCCTTGTCGAGCACGACGATCACCTTCGCCAGCGACATCAGACCCTGTCCCCACATCGCGTTCATCACCTTGTACGCCTGACCAGGATACTGCTTGTCGATCGAGACGAAAACCAGATTGTGAAAAATCCCCTCGGCCGGCATGTGATAGTCGACTATCTCCGGGACCGTGAGCTTGAGCAGCGGCAGGAAGATTCGCTCAGTTGCGTGGCCGAGGTAGTAATCCTCCATCGGAGGGCGGCCGACGATCGTCGTCGCGTAAACGGGATTGTGGCGCATTGTAAGCGCGGTCACGTGCACCTGGGGATACAGATCAGCCTCGGAATAAAACCCGGTGTGATCTCCGAACGGCCCCTCGACTACCAGCGGCTCCGAGGGATCGATGTAACCCTCGATCACGAACTCCGCTTCCGCCGGAACTTCGAGATCGCACGTGATCGCTTTCGCGAGACTCACCGGCCGCTTGCGCAAAAAGCCGGCAAAGAGGAATTCGTCGATGGTGGGTGGCAGCGGAGCTGACGCTGAATAGACCGAGGCCGGATCCGCGCCGATCGCTATAACGACCGGCATTCGCTCGCCCTTCTCCGCCATCTCGCGCCAGTGCGCCGCACCCACCTTGTGTCGCTGCCAATGCATCGCCAATGTGCGCGGTCCAAGCACCTGAACCCGGTACATGCCGACGTTGCGAATACCACGCTTCGGATCCTTCGAGATCACCATCGGCAACGTGATATATGGTCCGCCGTCCTCGGGCCAGCAGGTAATGATCGGCAACTTTGAGAGATCGACCTCTTCGCCCTTTAGCACGATCTCCTGGCAAGCCGGCTTGCCGCCTTTGACGCGCGGCGGAAACTTGCCGAGTTCGAGCAGGCGCGGGAGCATCGACAGCTTTCCCATGATGCCTTCCGGCACCTTGAGATCGAGCATCTCCGTAATACGGGCCCCGACCTCGTCGAGATCGTCGACGCCGAGCGCGAGTGACATCCTCCGCATCGACCCGAAGAGATTGATGACCACGGGATACGGGGATCTTTCACCGTTGTCGAGAACGACGTTCTCGAAGTAGAGCGCCTTCCCGCCTCCAGGCTGTTTCATGACGCGATCAGCGATCTCGCACAGCTCGAGACGGGCTTTCACAGGCTCTTTCACGCGCGCCATCTCTCCAGCGCGATCGATGGCGGACAGGAATTGCGAGATGGTATCGAGACTCACTTGGCTCCGATCGAGCTGATGGGACGCTCTCCGACGTGAATCGCGGCGACTCCGAACGACAGGCTCGTCCACGTCACTTTGTTGAATCCGGCATTCTCCAACTTTCTCGCAAGCTCCTCTTCGACGGGAAAATTCGCGACCGACCGCGGAAGGTAGTGGTACGCCGTGCGGTGCCCGCTTACGAGGCGGCCGATCAGTGGGAGTACGTGATGAAAATACGTCTGATAGAGAGCGCGTACGACGCGAAGCCGGGGGGTTGAGAATTCCAATATCACGAAGCGTCCGCCCGGGGCGATCACGCGAAACACTTCCTTCAGCGCCGCCTCGAGACCCGCCACATTCCTGATCCCGAACGCGACGATTGCGCCCGCGAGCTGACCCGACGGCAGGGGCAATTGGACCGCGTCGGCGGTCACGGGGGCGATTCGCGCACCCTTCACTTTAGCCGCGCCGGCCCTGAGCATCGGCTCCGCGAAATCAGCGCCTATGACGAGACCCTGGAATCC
>Ga0193727_1000643_pt1 | contig 13748 bp, 13 predicted proteins | sample H2c2metaG_FD_143051 | JGI IMG/M metagenome (GOLD analysis project Ga0193727, IMG submission 143051) | Soil microbial communities from a riparian zone of the East river system, Colorado, United States - H2c2 | ecosystem: Environmental > Terrestrial > Soil > Riparian zone | place: USA: East River...
CGATCCAAAGATTGAGCGCTCGGTTTGTGAGAAACTGGGATTGAAACCCGCAACTCTCTCCACTCAAATCGTGCAGCGCGATCGGCACGCGGAGTTCTGTGGCACGCTGGCGCTCATCGCTTCAAGCATCGACCGTTGGGCGACTGAATTTCGTCATCTCCAGCGAACTGAAGTCCTCGAAGTGGAGGAATTTTTCGCAGAAGGACAGAAAGGCAGTTCGGCCATGCCGCATAAGCGCAACCCAATTACCAGTGAACGGTTGAGCGGTTTGGCTCGCGTCATTCGCGGCAACGCCATGGTTGCGCTGGAAAATGTCGCGCTTTGGCATGAACGGGATATCAGTCATTCAAGCGCGGAAAGAATTATTTTGCCCGATTCGTGCATTCTCCTCGATTACATGCTGGTGAAATTGCGCGACCTGGTGGAAGGCTTGCACGTTTATCCCGAGCGGATGCGGCAGAATCTCGCCCTTACAAAGGGTTTGTATTTCAGCCAATCGATCTTGCTCGCGCTGACGCGCGCAGGTGTAGAACGCAAAAGCGCTTACGAAGCGGTGCAACGCGCGGCCATGAAAACTTGGAAAGACGAGGGGACATTTGCCGACAACGTAAAACGCGAACCGGAGATCACGGCGCGGCTTTCCGAGGCGGAGATCGATCGCCTTTGCTCGCTGGATGTTCATTTCCAGCATGTCGATATGACATTCAAGGCGCTTGGCTTGGATTAACGCGATGGCTCTGAGCTGAACCGAGCGCTGTCGAAAGCGCAACGAGTTTCGTTCCCCGTGATGGGAGCTTTGGTTTCGAGTTCGCTATTCGTAGCGCAGCGCTTCGATGGGATCGAGAGCGGCTGCCCGGTAGGCCGGATACAGGCCGAAGCCAATACCAATTGCTGAGCAGACGACAAGCCCGGCCAAAGCCCAGCCGAACGGAAAAATAATGTCCACCTTTAGCCAGACAGCGAGTAAATCGCCGCCAATCACTCCTAGAATGATCCCCAGGATTCCACCGGCTTCCGAGATAAAAACCGCCTCGGTTAAAAATTGCCGCAGAATATCGCGACTGCGAGCACCGATCGATTTGCGCACGCCGATTTCTTTTGTTCGTTCGGTTACGCTCACCAGCATAATGTTCATAATGCCGATGCCGGCGGCCACGAGCGCAATGAAACTGATAACGAACGCACCGATGCGAACCACGCCCGCAATCGAAGTAAACGCGCTCTTGAGCGAATCGTTTGAGTAAATCTCGAAATCGTTTTCCTGATCCGCGCGCAGCCCACGCGCAATGCGCATCGCGCCGATCGCTTTGTCGAAAGTACGATTGTAAGTGTCCGCCGAGAATGATTGGGTTGCGATATTCACCGTGCGCTTTGCTGCACCGAAGTCTTCGAAAAAGCGCGTGATTGGCATCATGCAGATGTCGTCCTGGCTTTGCCCGAACGAGGTGCCTTTTTCCGCAAGCACGCCAATGATAGTGTAAGTATGTCCGCTCATCCGGATGACTTTGCCGATGGGTGATTCGTGCGGGAACAACCGTTTCTCGATCATCTTTCCGACGACAATCACGTTGCGGGCAAGATCGACATCCTCATCGTTCAAATTGCGGCCATAACCGAGCGTGTAAGCATTCGCCGTGAGAAAGCTGCGGTTCGTCCCGACGATGAGGAGACTCGGCGTTGTCTTCACGCCATTATAAACTGCCTGACCTTTCAACTCGTAACCGAAACACTTGAGACAAATCTCGCGCGCGTTCCCCTGCATCAATTCGTAATAATGCAGCGCCTGCCGGTAGCTAATATCTCGCCGGTTTTGATACTTCTTCTTTATTTCGCCACCGGCGTTAATGTTGGCCGGATATTTTGCGAACTGAAAAATATTTGAACCGAGAAAACTCAGGCCGTTCTCGATCGAATTTTGCAGTGCGCCGATCGCTGTCATGACTGAAATGATGGAGAACACGCCAATCGTAATCCCGGTCATAGTGAGCGCAGCGCGGAGTTTGTTCGCGCCTAACGAACTCAAAGCCATCGCAATGATTTCCCGAAATAACATGGCGATCTGGCGTTAGAGACTCATTCGTACCGCAGAGCCGTTACTGGATCGAGACGTGACGCCGTCCACGCCGGCGCGAATCCCGAAATCAAGCCGGTCATCACCGACACGATCATGCTGGCGAGGACGAGTCCAAATGAAAAGTGAATCGGAAAAGACGGAAAGGCTTTGCCGATTCCGAAGCACATTACATAAGCAAAGGTGAGCCCGATAAAACCGCCGAGCAGACAGAGCGCGGTCGATTCAATCAGAAACTGCAACAAGATGGTGCGTCTACGCGCCCCGAGCGCTTTGCGCGTGCCGATTTCTTTCGTCCGTTCTTTTACGCTCACGAAAGTAATGTTCATGATCCCGATCGCCCCGACGAAAAGCGAAAGACCGGTGATGAAAAGTCCTGCTATGGCGATTGAATTCTTGATCGGGTCAAGTGTGCTCTTCAATGCCTGTTGTTCGTTAATGCTGAAGTCGTCTCTTTTTTCCGGAGACAATCCCCGCAGGCGTCGCATCAATCCCGTGAGTTCGTCTTTCGCATCGGTCAGCTTCGTCTTGTCCTTCACCTTGACGAGAATTTCCGCTTCGCTTTTCGCGGTGAAATATTTCTGAAATGCGGGCAGCGGCATTACCACGATTGAATCGAGACTGAACAGCCCGAGAAACGAGCCTTGCCGGGAAATAACGCCGATCACTTTGAAAGGCTGACCATTAATCAGGACCGATTTGTCAATCGGGCTGGCGGATGGAAAAAGTGCATCGGCCACATCGTAACCAATCACGCAGACATTGGCGCCGTCGCGAGATTCCAGTTCGTTGAAAAAGCGACCTTCTTTGAAATCAAATGTCGAGGTGATGATGTAATCCGACACGGTGCCGCGGACCAAAACATTGTTCACTTCGCTGTCCGTGTATTTGACGCTGCGGTAAACACTGGAGGTCGGAATGGCGATGGTGAGGTTAGAGTTCGGCGTCATCGCGATCATGCGGTTAAGCCCCTCCGCGTATTCGGTCTTGATCTTCTTGCGGTCGCGGTAATTCCACCAGTCGTTCACATTCTTCCATGGCCATTGTCCAACGTAGAGAACGTCATCGCCGAAGATGGCCATGCTTTTGTTGAACCCGACTTGAATTCCGCCAATAGCCGTGCCCATCAGTGTCACGGCCACGATGCCAATGATCACGCCGAGTGCGGTAAGAGTGGAACGCGTCATGTTCGAGCGCATTTGCGCCACAGCGATCTTCCAGCTTTCGCTCAGCTCGTAGAGAAAACATTTCATTGTCAATCTTAGCTTGTCGCCATCGATTCCATCGCCGGCATAAATCCAACTTCGTCGCTTTCGATAATACCGTCGCGCAAATGAACGGTGCGCCGCGCATGCGCAGCGATGTCGCGCTCGTGGGTAACGAGAATGATGGTGTTACCGCGAGAATACAGGTCCTCGAGCAGCGCCATTATCTCTTCGCCGGTTTTGGAATCGAGATTGCCAGTGGGTTCGTCTGCCAGAATTATCGAAGGATTGTTCACCAACGCGCGCGCGATGGCCACGCGCTGGCGCTGTCCGCCGGACAATTCGTTTGGCTTATGATGGATACGGTCGCCCAAGCCAACATCGACAAGTGCCTGGGTCGCGCGTTCTTCGCGCGCTTCCGGATCCATTCCTGCGTAGATGAGTGGAAGCTCAACGTTGCGCAGACTGGTGGAGCGCGGGAGCAAGTTAAATGTTTGAAAAACGAAGCCAATCTCCCGATTTCGAATAGCCGCGAGTTCGTCATCGTCCATGGCCGCTACGTTCTTGCCGTTAAACTCGTAACGTCCGGAAGTGGGGGTGTCGAGGCAACCAAACATGTTCATGAGCGTCGATTTGCCGCTGCCGCTTGGCCCCATGATCGCGACGTACTCGTTGTGGTGAATTTGAAGCGAGACCCCGCGCAAAGCCCGCACGATTTCTTCGCCCATCACGTAGTCCTTGGTGATGTTCTCGATGTCGATGACGACGGGACCCCGTGGTCGAGTCACATCAGAGTTGAGCTTGTTCATCAAACACTCGCGCGCGGCGCGCCGCTCGACTATTTCGTCGCTTCCTTATCGTAAGTAAGTTTGGCGCCGTCCTTTAATTTGCGACTGATCGCGCTGTAACTGCCTGAAATCACTTCGTCACCCGGCTGCACGCCGCTCTTGAGCTCCATGTAGGTGTCATCCGAGATCCCGGTCGTTACCTTCACCATCTGCGCTTTGCTGCCTTTTTTTAGAAACACAACCTTGGCAATTTTTTCGTGCTCCTCTTTCTGCGTCGCCTTTTCCTGGCGCTCGTTAACGTAGTCTGCGCTGTTGTCGCCTTTGTCTCGCTGCGCTGTCTTCTGCTTTTGCTTTTCAATTTCCTCCGGACTCAAGTTGCTATCGCCCGTGCGAATCGTCACGCTCTGCATCGGCACGGCGACCGCATCTTTGACCATGTTCGTTTCAATGTCGGCAGTGCAGCTGAGGCTGGGCCGTAACCCCACATCATGATCGTCGATGCGAATTTTCACTTCGAAATTCGGCACTTCCTCCTGCGTGCCGGAGCCGGTCGTTTTTCCTGTATTCGCAATTTGCTGCACGACGCCTTTGAACTTGCGATCGCCATAAGCATCGATTTTTATGCTCGCTTTGTCGCCGAGCTTAACGTTGACGACGTCATTCTCGTTAACATCGACAACTGCTTGCATGTGCGCGAGATCGGCCACCCGCATGACTTCTGTCCCGGCGAACTGATTGGTGGCAACGAGGCGTTCGCCGAGTTTGCTATTTAAAATCGTGACCGTTCCGTCAATAGGCGAATAGATTGTGGTTTTGGAAAGCTGATCGCGCGCCTGACTCGAACCCGCTTGTGCACGCTCGATTTCATGGAGGGAGCTTTCGTACGTATTTTTCGCTACATCGTCGGCTGCTTGCGCAGCGTTGTATTCCTGCACTGAGATCAGCTTTTTGTTGAACAAATCTTCGGCCCGTTTGAGGTCCTGCTCGGTCTTCATCATTGTCGCTTTCTGCTGCAGATTGGTTGCCTTCGCCGCGCTGATCGCCGCCTCTTGCTGCTCAAGGAGGGCCTTGTAGGAATCGGGTTTAACCTTGACGAGCAGATCGCCCTTTTTAACCGGCATCCCGTCCGTAACCGGCAACTCGATAATTTCACCGGCCACTTCAGGTGAAATTTTTACCTCGGTTTCGGGTTGCACCTTCCCGGTGGCGGAAACGGTCTGCAGAATGGTCTTGCGGACGGCTTTCTCCGTAGTCACGGGAATCGGCTTCTCGCGTTTGCTTGCGACGACCCAAACAATGATCAGCAGCAATGCGAGGCAAATGGAGCCTAAAATGATGTAGCGCCTGCGCCGTGATCGTTGCTTCTTACCCGTCTCGGGCGTAACCGCGGGTGTGACTAGAGTTTGATGCATGACGGAGGGGTTCACGCCGTTGGGGGCGTCATAAATAATGGCTCTTTAGACTCTTGCAAGGCAAATCCCGTTAACAGTGACACTGATTGGATGCGAGGGCGGCGCTTTTGGATTCAACTGATTTCGGACGTTGTACCCGGAACCGTTCCCGGATCTGTTCAACCGCCCAAGCCGCGTGCTCGGCGATCAAGGGCTCAGAATCGGCCGCGGCGCGCTCAAGCGCCGGCAGGTCGGACAAATCGCCTACGTTGCCTAACGCGACGCAGACGTTGCGCAAAAAGCCGCGTCGCTTGATTCGTTTTATCGGCGAATTTCTGAACAGCGTGCGAAATTCAGCGTCGTTCAGTTTCAAATAATCCCGCAGCGACATACCTGTTGTCGATGGACGCGCGAAGAATGCGGTTTCCCGGGACGCCTGTGCAAACCGATTCCATGGGCAAGCATCGAGGCAGTCATCGCAACCGAAAATTCGGTTTCCGATTAGTGGCCGAAGCTCCAGAGGGATGGATTCTTTCAACTCAATCGTTAAATAAGAAATGCACCGACGCGCATCGAGCCGATGCGGAGCCGTGATTGCGCCCGTTGGACACGCTGTGATGCAGCGCTCACAAGTTCCGCAACGGTCAGGTTGCTGAGAATCCGGCGCCAAATCGAGGGTCGTCAAAAGTTCGCCGAGAAAGAACCACGTCCCCAGACGTGGATCGATCAACATGGTGCTCTTACCATGCCAGCCGACGCCAGCTTGAGCCGCATGATCGCGCTCCAAGATTGGGCCCGTGTCTACATAGTATTTTTGCCTACCGCCGAATTCGCGAAGGAAACTGTCGATCTTGTCCAGTTTCGTCGCGATCACATCATGGTAATCGTCCCCCCATGCATAGCGTGCGACGCGTCCATGCGCAGCGCCAATCCTTGAATTTGCAGACGGTACGCCTGTCTCTATATCTTGAAAATAATTGAGTGCCATAACGATGACCGATCGCGCACCCGGCAAAACCTTCTGCGGATCACAGCGTTTTTCTTTGCCGCGTTGCATGTAACTCATTTTTCCCGACGCACCGTCCCGCAACCAATTCCGAAACTCGCCTGCGTGGGGCGGGGGAGCGCAAGCTGCAACACGGCACGAATCAAATCCAAGCTCGCGCGCAAATGCGCTGAGCTCTTTTTTCAGTTCCTTGCCCGATATTTGCGGCGATACGCTCTCGATTTCGGATGTCACGGTTATTCTCCGACAGGGAAATTCCTGATGTTCTTCAATATCAATTCAGCGATTTCTTCGGGATTCTTTTGGGAAATGTCCACTCGTAGATCGCCCACCTTCCTGTAAAGCGGTCCACGCGCCGCCAGTAACTCCGATAGCGTCGCTCCCGGATTCGCTGTCCGCAATAGCGGACGATCACTCAAGCGATGAATGCGCGCGCGGAGCGTCGCTTCGTCGGCATCAAGCCAGACGACCGTCCCCATTTGCTTTAACAGATCGACATTCTCTCCACGCAGGACGATGCCGCCCCCCGTCACGACAATTGCCTGCTCTTCTCCGGACAATGAACGCACGGTTTCGGTTTCGAGGTCGCGAAAATATTCTTCGCCATGGGTTGAAAAGATCTCCTCGATCGGCGTTTTTAACTTGGACGAAATAATTTCGTCCGTATCGAATCGGCGAAATCCAGTTTTCTCTTCCAAAACTTTTCCGACGAGAGACTTGCCCGTTCCCATGAAGCCGATGAGGACGATCGATTTGCCTGCTCGATTCACGAAGGCAATATCAACAAGGAAGTGCGATTTCCAAGTCGCCTGACGTTTTGGGAACCCGCCGCTCCTTAAAACGGCTTTACAAGCGAACCGGTTGCGAGGAATTGACGTTATGTCTGCGCAAAAATCTTCTCCACTCGTCGCTGTCATCATGGGCAGCGCGTCGGATTGGGATACCATGCGTCACTCTGTCGAACTGCTCGAAGAGCTTGGTGTGCCGAATGAACATCAAATTCTTTCCGCGCATCGCAGCCCAGATGCGACGGCTGACTTCGCCCGAAAGGCAGCTGGTCGCGGCGTGCGGGTAATCATCGCGGGTGCAGGCGGCGCGGCGCACCTGGCGGGAGTCATCGCTGCTTATACGTGGTTGCCGATACTCGGCGTGCCGATTCAATCGAAAGCGTTACAAGGGCTCGATTCGCTTCTTTCCATCGTCCAAATGCCAGGAGGCATTCCCGTCGGCGCGCTGGCGATCGGCGCGTCCGGTGCGAAAAACGCCGCGCTGCTTGCGGCCAGCATTCTAGCCGTTTCCGACGAAAAGATTCGAAAAAAACTCGAAGCCTTTCGAAAGAAGCAGACCGAGGCGGTGCTCTCCCAGCGAGTGCCGAAGTGAAGACAAAAACCGTGGCGGTGAGCTCTGATCGCCGAACCGAGCGACAGGCAGAGACCGCCGCTGCAGATGCAGCCGTTACACTTCTGCGCGAAGGCGAACCGGTCGCCGTACCGACCGAAACAGTTTACGGTCTCGCGGCTGACGCGTTTAATCCGATTGCTGTCGCGAAAATCTTTGAAGCAAAAGAGCGGCCACATTTTGATCCTCTCATCGTTCATCTACCAGATCACGATTGGCTCGACCGTGTCGCACAAATCCGAGGCGAGGATCGACAATTGATTGAGAAACTTGTCGAGCGGTTTTGGCCGGGACCGTTCACAATCGTTTTGCCGAGACAATCAATTATTCCTGAAATTGTGACTGCTGGTCTCGACACTGTTGCGGTTCGAATTAGCGCACATCCAGTTTTTTCCGAAATTATTCGCACGTTCGGTGGGCCGCTCGCCGCGCCGAGCGCGAATCGATTCGGCCGCGTCAGCCCGACGACCGCGCAGCATGTTTTGGATGAGCTCGACGGAAGGATTCCCCTGATTGTGGACGCGGGATCGACGACTCACGGAATCGAATCAACAATTGTCGCTGTGCACGATGGTAACATCGACATCTTGCGCCGCGGACCGATTACCGCAGAGCAGTTGCGTGGCATGGGCTTCCAGCCCATGTCTCATCGGCGGGATGCCGATGCCACGATTGTTCGTGCGCCAGGCCAATCGCCCACGCATTACGCACCGAGAACGCCGCTGCGATTGATCGAAGATGACAAATCGTTTTCGCCAGATAAAAATCAGCGCGTTGGATTACTCGCGTGGAATCCGGTTAAATCAGAAAAAAACTTTACGATAGTTCGCCGTTTAAGCGGCCAGCAAGACTTGCGCGAAGCCGCGGCAAATCTCTTTCGTTATCTACGCGAGCTGGATCAATCCGGTCTCGATTTTATCGTTGCGGAACGAGTTCCTGAGGTTGGACTCGGCGCTGCGATAATGGATCGTTTGCGACGCGCGGCGCACCGTCCGTTGGATGGGCAAGGCACGCCTGAATGAATCCTTTGAAGAGTGGATGTGGTTTGTTCGGCTTGCTTTGAAACTCCGGATGATATTGGCAGGCGAGGAAGTACGGGTGATCCCGCAGTTCAATTAGCTCCGCGAGGGTACCATCGGGGGATGTTCCCGAGATGGTGAATCCTTTTTCGGCCATGCGGTCGCGGTATTTCATATTGAATTCGTAGCGGTGCCGATGCCGCTCCATCACTTCGTCGCGTCCGTAGATTTTTCTCGCCAGCGTGCCGAGCACAATTTTCGTTGGCCACGTGCCGAGTCGCATGCTCCCGCCTTTATTACGCACGCCACGTTGTTCTTCGAGGAGCGAAATCACGGGTTCCTTCGCGTTCTTGTCGAACTCGGTGCTGCCGGCGTTTTTGATTCCGCAGACATTTCTCGCGAATTCAATCGTCGCCACTTGCATGCCGAGACAAAGGCCGAGATATGGAATTTTGTGTTCGCGCGCGAACCGCGCGGCTTTGATTTTTCCTTCCACGCCGCGCTCGCCAAAACCGCCCGGAATCAAAACGCCGGCGACATCTTTTAATTGGCCGTCCGTACCATCTTGCAATGATTCGGCGTCGATAAGCTTGAGATCAATTCCGCAATCCTGGCTCGCGGCCGCGTGCGTGAGCGATTCGTAAATGCTTTTGTACGCGTCCTGCAGGTCGATGTATTTGCCGACCACCGCGATCTTGACGCACTTTTTCGGACTGACGACGCGCTCGACAAACTTCCGCCAGTCTGCCAGATCGGGTTGAGGGGTCTTGAGATGTAAAAGCTCACACACGAGTGCGTCGAGTCCCTCGGCGTGTAACATTAACGGATATTCGTAAACCGTGTGCTCGACATCGCGCGCTTCGATCACGGCCTTTTCCGAAACGCTGCAAAACATCGACAATTTCTGGCGCACATCGCGATCCAGCGGATTTTCTGCTCGGCAAATCAACACTTGCGGTTGCAAACCGATCTCGCGCAATTTTGCCACGCTTTGCTGGGTCGGTTTTGTTTTTAATTCGTGGGCGGCCTTGATGTAGGGAACGAGCGTGACATGCATGTTGACGACATTTTGCGCGCCGACTTCGAGGATGAATTGCCGGATCGCTTCGAGAAACGGCAGACCTTCGATGTCGCCGGTCGTTCCACCGATTTCTGTGATGACGACGTCATATTTGCTCTCGTCGGAAAGTTCGCGAATGCGATCTTTGATGACATCGGTGACGTGGGGAATCACTTGCACGGTTTTGCCGAGATAGTCGCCGCGCCGCTCCTTTGCAATCACCGACTCGTAGACCTGGCCGCTCGTCAGATTGTTGTGCCGCGAGAGGACGCAGTTGGTGAACCGTTCGTAATGACCAAGATCAAGGTCGGTCTCCGCGCCGTCGTTCAGCACGTAAACTTCGCCGTGCTGGAACGGGTTCATCGTTCCCGGATCAACGTTGAGATAGGGATCGAATTTTTGGAAAACAACACGCAAACCGCGGAGTTCAAGCAGCGTGCCGAGCGAAGCCGCAGCAAGGCCTTTGCCCAATGAACTGACCACGCCGCCAGTGACGAAAATGTATTTCACGAGAGAGCCCTCCGTTTTACGCGAGCAATCTTTTGCTCGAGCGCGTTTGCGTCCTCGGGCGTGTCTACGCCGGGCGATCCTTTGGCAATGACGAGCACATGAACACTTACACCATTTTCAAGCGCGCGCAATTGCTCGAGTGATTCAGAACGTTCCAGTGGCGTCGGTTTCCATTTCACAAACTGCAACAGCGTCTCGCGGCGAAAACCGTAGATCCCTTGATGGCGAAGATATTTTATCCCTGAAAGATTGCGTGGGAAGGGGATCGCAGCGCGGGAAAAATAGAGAGCGCGACCGCTAAGATCGACAGCAACCTTCACCTGATGCGGCGAAGACGCTTCCGCAGGATTCTCGAAAGGATGTGCTGCAGTAACCATCTCGATCTTGCGATTAGATCGCAGTCTTTCGACAAGCTTGTCGATCAAGCGAGGATCGACCAATGGCTCGTCGCCTTGGATATTGATTACGTGCGCGAACTCCTTCGCCTTTCTTGCAACTTCGGCAACACGATCGGTGCCGCTGCGGTGTCGCGCCGACGTCAAAGAGACTTCCGCGCCCCAATCAAAAGCGGCGCGCGCGATCCGCATATCGTCGGTCGCAATGATCAAGGAATCCAAGTTTTTAGCGCGTCGGCAACGTTCCAAAACGCGTCGCAAAAGTGGCTTACCAGCAACCAGATGCAGTGGTTTACCTGGAAAACGCGTGGAATTCCAACGGGCAGGAATGATTCCAACGGCCTTATTCATTCACAAGACCCACAATGATCTTTGTGGCGTCAACGAGATTAGGTGCAACCCAATCTGCGATGGTGCCGGTCGTGTTGCGCTGAAATCCAGTCTGAACACGGATGGTGCGCACCCCGGCATTGCGACCGCATTCGGCGTCGATCTCTTTGTCCCCGATAAAAAATGAGCGCGTAAGATCGACATGATGATCCAGTGCCGCTTCCAGAATCATTCCCGGCGCGGGTTTCCGGCAACTGGATGATCGATCCGGGGGGTCCGGACAAAAATAAGTCGCATCGATCAAGTCATCACCCAGTTGCCGTATTACTTCCGCTTCAACCGCGTGATATTGGTCAATCGAGAAAAAACCGCGTCCAATGCCGCTCTGATTCGTGATGATGATGAGTTTGAAGCCCTTTGCTTTCAAATGGCGTAATGCTTCCGGGACGCCGGCGAAAATCTGGACCTGTTTCGGGTCGGAACAATAATCAGCATCGTGCATAACGGTGCCGTCGCGATCAAGGAAGACAGCAGGCGCGAACGTGTCAGCCACGCTCCGACTCCCTCTGAAAACTGGAAACAAGTTCGTCTCGCGTCACGGTCGCTGTCCCGAGTTTGCTGACAACAACGGCGCTGCCGTGGTTGGCGATTTCCGCCGCTTCACTCGGCGTTGCCCCGCACGCGAGCGCAAGAGTGAAAAGCGCGATGGCGGTATCGCCTGCACCCGAAACGTCGAATACCTGGCGTGCCTTGGTCGGAATGTAATCCGGCGCTTTGTTCTCCTGAAAAAGCATCATGCCGTGTTCGCCGAGGGTGACGAGGAGATACTTGGTTTCCCATTTTGTCAGGAGCGCTTCGCCAGCCCGCCGAAGATCGACATCTTCTGCCGGAGCCTCATCCGGTTCGCGCCATGGAATCCCGGCGGCGAGAAAAGCTTCCGCACGGTTCGGTTTCACGACCGTCATCCCACGCCAATCAACAGAATGTCGGGGATTAGGATCGGCCGCGACGATTTTATCAGCTGAACGGGCGTCACGCGCAATTTGCGAAACGAGCTCGGTGGCCAAGAATCCCTTGCCGTAATCTTCGAAGATGATCGCGTCGGTTTCCGGAAGATTTTTTCGGACTGCTGTTACGACTTTTGCAATTTGCGCCGGCGATGGGCGGGCAAATTGTTCACGATCGACACGAACGACTTGTTGATGACGCGCGATGATTCGGGTTTTGACGATGGTGCGAAACGTCTCATGTTCGACCGCATTGGAGATGTCGATCTTTTGGTCAGCCAACAATTCGAGTAACTGCCGGCCACTGCGATCTTTTCCGAGTAAGCCGATCACTGCGACGCTGTCGACAAACTCGCGTAGATTGCGAGCGACATTAGCGGCGCCTCCTGGATAAAATGATTCGCCAGTGACCTCGACAACTGGCACAGGCGCCTCCGGCGAAATGCGGCCAACTTTCCCCCAAACGAATTCATCCAGCATCAAGTCGCCGATCACCAGCAGTCGCTTGGATGGCGCGCGGCTAAGAATTTGCTGAAGCCGGGTCAAGATCATAAAAAAAGTAAACGATCATGCCGCCGGGTTGGAGAATTGGTTCGATTCAGGGGAGTCAAAATCTTTTACGCCGGTGATTTGTATATAGCAGGGGTTCTGCTTAAGGTTTGCTCCATTAATCCTGAATACGAAGCCGAAATCAACAATCGAAGCTCCCAATGATTCCGTTCACTAGATATTTGAAACTGAGTGCGATCGTCGTGAGTAGCCTGACATTGTGCGCGCATGGCGCCCGGGTCCCACAGCATATCGATATTAAAGAATTGTCGAAAAAGGTGGAAGACGTAGTCGTCCCCTTGCCGAATGAAATTTTTGGCGCATTGAACAAGCTAGGCGTGGTTAACTGGAAAGAACATGTCCGAAGTGACAGGGGAACAAACTTTACCGAACGGCCGCGTATCGCCCTCTTGCTTGGGACGGTAATTGCCGATGGTTTCATCGCGGTGCAAGCGGAGGATGCGCCAGCCGTAAAGGAAATCGGGCAGCGCGTTTTGGCGTTATCTAAGGGAATTGGCGTGGGCAATTCAATCACGCCGCACGCAAAAGCCATCATCGAAGCCGCCGACAAGCGAGATTGGGACAGCGTGCGACAGGAACTCGATCGCACACAGAACAGCGTGCAACAGGCAATGAACGAGGTGCACGATGAAAAACTGTCGCAGCTTGTTAGTTTGGGCGGATGGCTGCGCGGCACCGAAGTGCTGACATCAGTGGTGACGAAACGTTTTTCCGCCGACGGCGCCGAACTGTTGCATCAGCCGGATCTGCTTTCTTACTTTCAGGCGAGACTGCAGGCAATGCCGGAGTTTAACGTGCCAATCATCCACGAAATTGAGGTCGGCCTTGTCAAAGTCAAACCTTTGATCGACGTGGGTAACGCGCGCATCCCGCCGGAAGCGGTAAAAAAAATCAATGAGATTACGACACGGCTCGGCGACGGCATCGTAACCAGGGATTAAAACCTTTGATGAACGCGTTGGTGAAAGCTCTCTTGCGCGGAAGCTGTTGGCTCGCAC
>Ga0193727_1000644_pt1 | contig 13743 bp, 16 predicted proteins | sample H2c2metaG_FD_143051 | JGI IMG/M metagenome (GOLD analysis project Ga0193727, IMG submission 143051) | Soil microbial communities from a riparian zone of the East river system, Colorado, United States - H2c2 | ecosystem: Environmental > Terrestrial > Soil > Riparian zone | place: USA: East River...
TCGCTACCGGCGAGAACCTGGACTGGTTCTGGGACGAATGGATTTATCAAGCCGGTTACCCCGCGTTCAGCGTCGCTGCTGCGTATGACACGGCCGCGGCCAAGCTCACGCTGACCGTGCGGCAAACGCAGCAAGACTCGAGCACGGCTGACTCCACCGGGCTGCGGTACTCGACGCCCGCCGTGTTCCGGATGCCCGTCACCATCCGGGTCGGGACCGCTACGGGCGACGTGGTGCGGCGCGTCACACTCCAAGCGCGGGAGCAGACGATCGAGATCCCGGGCGTGGCGACCGCGCCGACGATGGTCGTGTTCGACGACGGCAACACGGTGCTCAAGACGCTCAGCTTCGATCAACCCACCGCCTGGTTGGCCACCCAGCTGCGGCGCGACTCAGACCTGTGGAATCGCTTCTGGGTGATCCAACAGCTCGCGGCGCGCGGCAGCGACAGCGCCGCGGCCGCGGCGCTCACTGAGGCGGCGACGGGAGCGGATTACTTCCGCACCCGCGCGCTTGCGGTCGAGGCGCTCGGCGTCTTCCCGCCGGCCGCCAGCCTCCCTGTGTTCGAGCTCGCGCTCCGCGACACGTCAGCGGAAGTGCGCCAGGCCGCGGTTTCCGCATTGGGTGAAATCGGAGGTGCGCAGGCCGTCGCCCTTGCCCGCAAGGCGTTCGCTGTCGACCCAAGCTACCAGGTGCGCGCCGCCGCCCTCGCCGCGCTGGCGCGCACCGACTCGACCAACCGGCGCGCGGTGATTACTCAGGGCCTCGCGGAGCCGTCCTACCAGGACGCGATCGCCACGGCCGCCCTGCGCTCCATCGCGCTGGCGAACGACACCAGTTTCATCGGCTCCGTGGAGGAAACGCTGGGCCAGGTCCGTGTCGCGGCGCAGGTGCTCGGCGCGCTGGCCAACCACGGCAGCGCTCGGGCACTGGACGCGCTCAGCCGCCACCTCGACGATGACCGCTCCTACGTGCGGCGCTGGGTGCTGCAAACCTTCCGCTCCACCGTGCGGCGCGACCTCGCGATCGATCGCCTGCGCTCCGTCGAGAGCCAGTTGCGCCATCCCGAGACGAAGAAAGCCGCCGCGCGCCTGCGACAGCGGCTCGAGGAGCGGAAGCCCGGGGCGTAACCGGTGGCGACGACGCTGGGAACGGGGCTCACCGGGCGGTCCTCCTACTGGGAGGTGAGCCGCGCGCCGCGCTACAGTCTCGTGTTCGCCCTGCCGCTGCTGGTGGTGTACCAGGTCCTCGCGATACTCGAACCCGCCGGTCGTCAGGGGGCGCTCCGCAACGGGGCCGACGTCGTGCTCGAGAGCCTGTTCATCGCGCTTGCCGGACGCCAGGGTCCCTTGTTGTTCATGATTTGCTTGATTGCCGGCGGTCTCTGGCTGGTCGTACGCGACATGCGGCGCCGCGGGGGCGGGGGCGGGCTGCGCGGGGCGGTCTTCCTTCTGATGCTCGGTGAGTCCATAGCACTCGCACTCGGTTTCGGCATCGCGGTCGCGGCATTGACGTCGCAGGTCGTGCGCCCGCCCGCGATGATCGGGGCGGCACACGTCGAGGCCCTCAATGGGTGGAGTCGTCTCATGCTGTCGGTGGGCGCCGGGATCTACGAGGAGTTGTTGTTCCGCGTGGTGCTCGTGGCCGCCCTCGCCTGGATCGGACACACCGTGCTGGGGTGGCGCCCTACGATCGCCGGCGTGTGGGCGACGCTGCTCGGCGCGATGCTGTTTTCCGCCGCGCATTACGTCGGCCCCTACGGTGACCAGCTGACGCTCTACTCGTTCGTCTTCCGTTTCATCGCCGGGGTATTCTTCAGCGCGCTGTACCTGCTGCGCGGCTTCGGGATCACCGCGTGGACCCACGCGCTGTATGACCTGTTCCTGTTCGCGGCCGCACCGTGAGTCATTCCCGATCCACCACGTAGACGTTCCGCTGCGCCGTAGGCACGAGGATCATGTCCACCACGTTGACGTTCTCAGGGAGATTCACGACGTAGGCGATGGCGTCGGCGACGTCGTCACCCGACAGCGGCCTGAAGCCGTGGTACACCGCCTTGGCCCTCGCCGCGTCCCCGTGAAACCGGACCTCGGAGAACTCCGTCTCGACGAACCCGGGGTCCACGCTGGACACTCGAATTGGCGTACCGGCCACGTCCAGGTTCATGCCCTCGGTCAGCGCGCGCACTCCTGCCTTGGTCGCGCAATACACGTTTCCCTTGGGATACGCCATGTGCCCGGCGGTGCTGCCGATGTTGACGACGTGACCGCGCCGGGCTTGCACCATGTGCGGCAGGATCGCGCGCGTCACGTTGAGCAGGCCCTTCAAGTTCGTGTCGATCATGCGATCCCAATCGTCCACGTCGCCCTCCTGGATCTTGCTGAAGCCGGCGGCGAGCCCGGCGTTGTTGATGAGGATGTCCGGTACCTGCCCGGCCGCGACCAGCTCCGCGGCGGCCTGATTCACCGCCGCCCGGTCACGCACGTCCACGGCCGTCACGCGCACGGAGATCCCGTGCGCTTTCTCGAGGTCGGCCGCGAGCCGCGTGAGCCGGTCCTCCCGCCGCGCCCACAGCGCGAGGTGCGTCCCTTCGCTCGCGAAGCGGCGGGCGCACGCCTCGCCGATTCCAGAGCTCGCGCCGGTCACGAGCGCGCGTTTCCCTTTCACGCGACTCATGGAGTGAGCACCAGCACGACGAACGATCCCGGGACGATCCCCCGCCGGGGCCTGGGATTCATCTCGGTAGGAGACTCGGCGGGGGTGAACGCTGCTGTCACGGTGAACAGCCGGTGGGTGCGTCCGTCCAGCGCCATCGTACGCGCGCCCGGCTGCGTCGGGACGTTCGCGACGACGCGGTAGTGGTCGGGTGTCTCTGCTGCGATGACGGTCACAGTGCCCTCCCCGTTAGAACTGAACGCGAGCTGCGTCCCGGGGTCGAATGCCGTGTCGTCCACCCCCGCCCCGATCGGAAGGGTCGCGATCACACGCCCGTTGTCCGCGTCGACCACGACCATCCGCGAGTTGCCGCACCCCGCGAACAGGCGGCGGTGGGCCCGGTCGAGTGCGAGCCCGGTGGGCTCCTCGCACCCCGCGAGCGGCCAGGTGGTGACCACCGTGAGTGCGCGTGGATCGAGCGCGCTGATCTCGCTCCGGTCCTCGATGTTCACGAAGATCCGCCCGGCGCCGTCCGACACGGCGAACTCAGGCTTGCCGCTGAGCGGCACCGTGCCGACGACGGTACCCGCCGCGGCGTCGATCGCCGTCGCGTTGTGGCTCCGGCCGTTGAAGGTGAACACGCGCCGCGTCGCGGAGTCGTACACGATCGCGTCCGGGTTCTCGGCCGGGACCTGCACCGTGCCGAGCGTCGCGAGCGTGCGCAGATCGAAGATCGTCACCGATGCGCCGCGCCCATTCGACGTGAAGCCGCGCCCGAGGTCGGGAGCCAGCGCCACGCCGTGCACGCCCGGCGTGTTGGGAATCTCGCCGACCAGCGTGTCGGCATCGATGTCCAACACCTGCACCCGGACCCCCCGGGCCACGAACAGCCGGCGGTACGCCTGGTCCACCGTGAGGTAGTCCCAGTACCCGTCGCCGCCCACCGGGATGCGGCGGGTGACGTGGTAGCGGAGCGTCTGCGCCGGCAGCACTCCCGATGGCACCCCCAGTGCCACGAGCACCGCGATCGTAAAACGAATCAGTGGTTTCATGAGCCTCATGTGAACCGTCGTTACCGCATGTTCCCGGTGTGCCCGAGTGAATACCGGCCCGGTTGTGGCCACACTGTCAGCCCGTGGGGTCCCCGGTCAACCGGGATGCGGTGGGTGATTCCGCCGGTCTTCGTGTCGAACACATACACCTCGTAGTCGAAACGTCCCGACAGCCACAGCTCCTTCCCGTCGGCGCTGACGTTCCCCATGTCCGGGCTCCCGCCGCCCGGGACTGGCCACGTCGCCACCACGCTACGGGTGGCGGGGTCGATCACGCTCACGCTCCCCGCCCCGTGGCGCGCCGCCATAACCTTGTTCGAGCCGCGATTCGCGACGTAGAGGAGACGCCCGTCGCGGCTGGGGTAGATCGCGTGCGCGCCCTTGCCCGTGTGGATGAAGCCGATGGTGGTGAATGCGGCGGGATCGAGCAGGTGAACGCCGTCAGCGGTCAGGTCGGCAACGTAGAAGACGCGGCCGTCCGGCGAGGACCGCACGTCCTGCGGCATGGCGTGACCGAATGAGTCCGCGGGAAGTTGCAGGTACCCGAGGATCCGGTGGGCGGCGACGTCCAGCTTGAGCAATTGGCCGGAGAACTCGCACGACGCCACGGCGTAGCGCCCGTCCGCCGTGAACTCCAAATGATCGACCCCAGAGCAGGCGACGTGCACCGAGTCGTGCAACGCCATGGTGTGCGGATCCCGGAAGTCGAGGCGGTGCTGGCGTTCCGCCACCACAATCGCGTAGCGTCCGTCCGGCGTGAAATACATGTTGTAGGGATCGTCCACTACCACCCGCGATCCGGGAACGCCTGTGACGGGGTCGATCGGCGTGACGCTGTTGCCACCCTCGTTCGCGACCCACAGCACGCTCAGGTTGTAGCCCGGAACAACGTGCTGCGGCACCGCACCCGTAGGAAACGTGCGCACGACTTTGTACGTGGCGGGATCAATGACGCTGACGCTCGCCGCACCGCCGTTGGGGACGTACACCCGCGGCAGCGCGCGCTGCGCCACTGGGCTCATCATCCCGGCGCCGGTGGCAGCGTAGATGTTGTGGGCATCGACCGGCACGGGCATCCCCGGCAGCAACGTGTCTGGCGGCGGAGCCGGCGGTTGCGCCACCACTGTTTGGACGGCAGCCGCCTGAGTGCTCGCCGAGCGACGACACCCGGGCGCGAGCATGCTCGCAGCGACCAGCATCACTAGGGCCCGCGCATCACCCATCCGTCCCCCCCGTCCCCTTTCCCTCTTCCCCTCCTTACATATTCTCCTTGTCCTTCTCCTGGTCCGTCGCCGAGGGTGGTTTCAGCCCGCTCAGGCGGAGGTATGTCGCGGCTTGAGCGTAATGGTCAGCCCAGTCGATGGCGAGATCGATCATCACCGCGCCCCGGGTCGCCTTGCCCCCCCCGAAGAGGGGAACGCTGTCGGCGAGATTCGCGTCGTCCGCATGCTCGAGCGCGGCGTTGCAGAGGTCGAACGATCGATTGAGGCGCTGCACCAGCAGATCCTTCGGGTCCGTCGGGGACAACTCGTGCTGATTCGGGATTGTCGTGCCGTTGAGGGCACTGCAAAGGACGAAATTGACGCCGGCGATATGCAGGACGAGTTGGCCAAAGGTCATCTGCTCCGGAGTCGGCCTGAACCCATACCTGGCCTCCGGCATGTCTTCGGCCGCTTCCAACACGTTGTGCCCGGCGCGCCGTTCGACGCGCTGCATCGTCCTGGTGATCGGGCTTTTCTGGGCGTGCAAACCGCCGTGCGGCAGGCACAGGGCTACGCAGCCGGCGGCGAGAGTCGTCAAGCAGGGTCGCATGCGTCTTCTCCGGGGAGGACGAGACAGGGAGTTTGCGAAGATGGAAGGCACGAGGCAAGGGCGATAGGTTTGCAAGCACCCAACAACGGCAAGGAGCACGCTCATGGCCCCCGTTTCCGTCGCGCGGTTCATTGAGGAACTCGAGAAGCTGGGCCGCGAGATGACCGCCGGGACACTCAAGACCAGTGAGTACGATCAGCGCCTGGCGCGGATCATCGGCGAGCTGCGCAAACAGGGCGTTGACGCCGACCGCCCCCGGCTCACGACCGCCCTGGACGACGCGCTGCGGCGCGGTGTCATCACAGCGGCGGTGAAAGACCATCTGCTCAAACGCCTGGGGCTCACCACGTGACAATCCCAGGCTGAAGCCTGGGCTCGGCCAACACTGCCCTTAAGGGCAGCGCCGTGCCGAGCCCACCCTTTGAGGGTGGGAAAAACGTAGGCCGCCGCGCCCTCACTGCCCCCGCCAGTCGAGCACGATCTTGCCCGCGTTCTTGTTCTCGCGCATCCGCTGAAACGCGTCCGCCGCCCGTTCCACGGGAACCACGGAATCGACGATCACGCTCAGCTGTCCTGATGCGAATCCGGGCAACACCTCGGCGCGGAATCGCGCCACGATGGCCGCCTTCTCCGCGCGGCTGCGCGATCGAAGCGTCGAACCCACAATGCGGCCGCGCCGTTTCATGAGGGCCGTGACGTCGAGGTCGGCACGGGCCCCGGACATCGTCGAGATGAACACCACCGTTCCGCCCACGGCGAGTACCGCCAGGTCGCCGGCGAGCGTCGCCGCCCCGATAGGATCCAGGACGAGGTCCACCGCACCCGGGCCCCAACGCGACTCGATCGTTTTCACCAGGTCCTCACTGGGCGCGTGAATCGCGAGATCGGCTCCCGCCCGCTCGAGCGCCGAGAGTTTTTCCTTGCTGCGCGTGGTCGCGACCACGCGGGCCCCGAGCAATTTCGCGATCTGGATCGCGGCGAGCCCCACCCCGGACGCCCCGGCGTGAATCAGCGCGGTCTGGCCACGGCCCAGGCCCGCCTCGACACCCAAGTTGACGAACGCCGTGAGGTATGCCTCCGGGATCCCCGCGGCCGACGCTGAATCGAGCTGCGGGGGCGCGGGAAACAGCTGCCCGACCGGCGCCGCCACATACTCGGCATGTCCGCCGCCCGCGAGCAACGCGCACACGCGCTCATCGCTCCCTCGGACGGTCCCCGAGACCTCGAGGCCGAGGATCGTGGATTCCCCCGGCGGGGGGGGATAACGCCCGGCGATTTGCGACAGATCGGCGCGGTTCACGCCGGAGGCGGCCACGCGAACCAGCACCTCCCCTGGTCCGGCAACCGGGGTGTCCGTTTCGTTGACCTGGGCGACGTAGCGCCCGTCTTGCTCCGAAACCTCGAGAAAGCGCATCGGCCCAATCTAGCCGGGCCCACTATGGCAGCGATCAGAGGAAGGGAAAGGATGCGCACGTCCAATACACAGGCCTCCCCTTCCCCCGACCACCACCTACCTGGTGATTTCCTCGATGATCGCCCGCTTCTGCACGTCGTTGGCATTCACCGCGGTGAGCGCCGCGTTGTCCCGCTCGCCGGTCCGGATGCGGATCACGCGGTCAATCGGCTGCACGAAAATCTTGCCGTCGCCTACCTCGCCGGTCCGCGCTGATGTGAGGATGGCCTTGATCGTCGGCTCGACGAACGGCTCGGAACACGCCATCTCGAGCCGCACCTTCTCGCGGAATTCCAGCACCACGGTCGTACCGCGGTAGGTTTCCACGAGTTCGCGCTCCCCGCCGTGCCCGCTGACGCGGTTAATGGTGATCCCGGTGACGCCCGCGCGAAACAATGCGGCTTTCACCTGAGGGAGGCGTTCAGGTCGGATGACGGCCGTGATCAGTGTCATGGTCTCGTTCCCGGTAAGGAGGTGAGGCTTCTCAGGCCGCCGACTGTTCAAGGTTGCACTGGCGGCACATTTTTGTCAACGATGTGCATAACGAGACCACATCACTGTGCAATGTGTGCATCGAATATTGCGATATTTGCATAAAGTCGAGCACACCATGCAATCAACCAGGGACAGGGGTGGACCCAATCGCCCAAGTCATTCTTTGCTTTAGAGGGCACTTTTCGTGCAGTGTCGCGACACTTCCGCATGAACACTGGACGGCAGGCGCAGCGTCCCGCACCTTGGGCTCTCCTCCATCTGGAGCTTCCCCTGCACCGCGCGCTTGCCGTCGGAGCGGCCCTAGTCGGCCGAGTCGGATTGATCGGCTGTCTCGCCGCCCCCGCTGCCGGTCAGCAGCGTCCCGAGGCGCTGACCAAGTTCCTCCAGCAACGCATCGGTCTCGACTCTTCCCAGCTTGCCGCGGTGGAGCAAGGGCAGGCTGTCGTGAAGGCTCTGGATACCCAGGACAAACGCGACGTGGCGCTGTTTGGGATCATCACGGTGGACGTGCCGCGTGAGACTTACGTCGCCCGGGTGCGGGATTTCCCGCGCTCGCTGCGCACGCCCACTCGTGCGCAGTTCGGGATCTTCAGTAACCCGGCGGTGCCGTCCGACATCGCCGCCCTGACCGTCGACCAGAGAGATGTGGCGGATCTGAAGGATTGCCGCCCCGGGGACTGTGGGATCAAGCTGCCGGCGGTGGAGATGCGGCGGATCCGCGAGGAGATCAACTGGACGGCAGACGACGTGCAGGCACGAGTGGACGCCTACGCGCGCCAGCGGCTGCTCGAGTACGTCACCGATTACCGGGCCCGGGGCAACGCGGCGATGGCGTTGTACGACGATCGCGGCAACGTGCAGAGCAGCGACGCCTTCGCCGCACTGCTGGGGCAGTCGCCCTACCTGTTTGAATACGCGCCCTCGTTCCACAAATACCTGGCGACGTATCCGGACGGCAAACTCCCCGGCGTCACCGAGGTGCTGTTCTGGTCAGACGACGTGATGCCGCGGCTCAAGCCGATTCTCAGCGTCACGCACCTGGCCGTGTATACGCCGCCCGAGCTGCCGGGCGCCACGCTGATCGCCTCCAAGCAGATCTACGCGGATCACTATTTCGAGGCGGCATTCGACCTGCTGACCGTGATCGACCGGACCCCGGCCGGGGGGATGCCGGGGATGTACCTCGTACTGTTGCGCCGATTTCGCTTCGACAACATGCCCAGCGGCGGGCTCATCAACATCAGGGGCAAGGTGCTGGGGAAGCTCCGCGACCAGGCGCGGCTGGACCTCGAACGGGAACGAGCGGCCTCGCGCTGACCGCTCGGGAGCGCGCCCTCAGGACGCCGTGACCGTGTCCGGTCCTGCCAGCTTGCGTACATGGCACCCGCCGGGCACGTCGAAACGGAACCCTGCCGTGAAATGCCCGGCGCCGGACCCCGTGACCAAGGCGGAATCGCCGCTCCAGCGGATCCGGTCCCGGAAGGTGTCGTCGAACACGACGTAGGTCCCGGGTCCACCGGCCCCCGGTTGGGGGACCGCGAAACTTTGACCCGTGCGCACAATCGTTGCGGAAAGGGACAGACCGGACACCGGCGCACCGCTCCCACTTTGGACGGTCAGGGGTATCATGGCAAACAGTGCCGTGCAGACACCCGGCGCCGCCCGGTCACCGCATCCGATCAGCGACGCAAGCATGGCGACCCTAACAACCGTCTTCCTTGCGCTTTTCCTGAAATGCCTGTTACGTATGATCCACGCCACGTTCTTCTTCGTCCCCTGGAGGTTGTACAATATGCGTCCGATGCTGGCCTGTGCCCTGCTCCTTGCGGCGGTTGCGGTCGCTGCCTGCCATACGATGAAGGCGGTACCCATGGCCCAAGTGAATACTATCAAGCCCGACCGCGCGTGGCTGACCGAAACCGATAATACGGTCATCCTCGTGAACGGCCCTCAGATGGTGGGGGACACGCTGGTCGGGTACGTCAATGGGAAGTACGAGGAGATGCCGATTGCCAACTTCAAGCAGCTGGTCATCCAGACCGGGTCCACGCCGAAAACGGTGGCGCTGGTCGCCCTCGTGACGGCGGGTTTCGGAGGAATGATATACGCCCTCGCGGGTGGGAAGAACGTCACCAATTGTGATCCGTCGTATTGCGAGGAGCACTCCGAAGACCCGTGCTGCGGGTAACCCAGTTCACGAGTCCCGCTCCGGGAGGTTCTAGAATATGCGTCCGATGCTGGCCTGTGCCCTGCTCCTTGCGGCGGTTGCGGTCGCTGCCTGCCATACGATGAAGGCGGTACCGATGGCCCAAGTGAATACTATCAAGCCCGACCGCGCGTGGCTGACCGAAACCGACAATACGGTCATCCTCGTGAACGGCCCTCAGATGGTGGGGGACACGCTGGTCGGGTATGTCAATGGGAAGTACGAGGAGATGCCGATTGCCAACTTCAAGCAGATGGTGATCCAGGCTGGGTCCACGCCGAAAACGGTGGCGCTGGTCGCCCTCGTCACCGTGGGTTTCGGAGGAATGGTGTACGCCCTGACGGGTGGGCACTCCACCGACAAAATTTGCGATGCGTCGTATTGCGAGGAGCACTCGGAAGACCTGTGCTGCGCGTAGCACAGGCCGGCTGACGGCAACCCCGCCGCGAAGTTCACAAGCCCCGCTCCGGCGTGCAGCCGAGCGGGGCTTGTTTCTTGCGATATCACCGGGGGCCGTCGACGCGCGTTGCCTCGGTCCTCCCCTTTACCACGTCGCCGTTTGCGTACCGTGCTTCGAATGTGCCCCACATGGCGTCGTCCTTGAAATAGACGACGGTGCGCAACAATGTGACCGACTCCCCTGCCCGCACGATGCTGCGATACGGGCCGGCTTCGGTGACCAGACTGTCCCCTCCCAGGGCAAGGATGCGCATTGGAACCGGATCTTGAGTGGGGATCTTCATGGTCGCACTCTTGCCGTCGGGGGCGATCGTCAGCGCGAAGATGATGAGGACGCTGTCATTCGCGCCGACGACGGATGTGACGTTCCATGTGCCGGAGACACCGACGGGCTTCTGTGCGCCGGCGGCCGTGTAGAGGCCCACCAACGCGACGACCGACCAGCAAATGTGACGAAGCATTCATTCCCTTCCATGAGAGAACGACCATCCCGAGGCGAGCGTCTTCGTCCTATTCGTCCCGGTAGATCTTGACGACGATGTTCCCGTCCGGTCCCACGGACCCGCGGTACATGCCCTCCGTGTTGAACGGCATCGCGACGTGGCCGTCCCGGTCGAGCGCGATCACGCCACCTTCGCCGTGCTGCGCCACCAGCTTCCCCATGACCACGCTGTCCGCCGCCGCGGCGAGCGACTCGCCCCGATACAGCATCCGGGCGCACACGTCGTAGGCGACCACGTTCCGGATGAAGAACTCGCCCACGCCCGTTCCCGAGACGGCACAGCTCGCGTTGGCGTAGGTGCCGGCGCCGATGAGCGGCGAGTCCCCGATGCGCCCCCAACGCTTGTTGCTCAGGCCGCCGGTCGAGGTCCCGGCGGCGATGCGGCCCTGCCGGTCGAGCGCGAGCGCGCCGACGGTCCCGTGCACCCGCGCCCGCGCCGCCTTCGCCCGCTCGAGCTCCTCGTGACGCCGCTCCGTGTAGAAGTACGATTGCGGGACGAGCGGCATCCCCTGCTCCTTGGCGAACGCCTCAGCGCCCTCCCCCGCGAGCAGCACGTGCGGGGACCGGTCCATGACAAGCCGCGCCAGGGAGATCGGATTCTTGATGTGTTTCACCCCGGCGACCGCACCGGCGCGCAACCCCGTCCCGTCCATTATCCCTGCGTCGAGCTCCACCGTGCCCGCGTTCGTGAATACTGCGCCTTTTCCCGCGTTGAAGAGCGGCGAGTCCTCGAGCACGGTGATGGTAGCGATGATCGCATCGAGGGCGGAGCGGTCCGCCCGCAACAGGTCGTAGCCGGCGCGGACAGCCTGCGTCATCGTCGCGCGGTACGACGAATCTTCCTGCGGGGTCATGTCGGCTCGCCGGATGGTCCCAGCACCCCCGTGGACGACCAGCATGAATTCCGGACGCTGGCCCTGCGCCGGAGTGGGCCCGAGAGGCGTGGCGACGAGAGACACGGCGAGCGCGAGGCGGCAACCGTCCATGTGTTGGAGTGTGCCTAGGGAACGTCCCGGCGGTCAATGGGGAAAAACGACGCCCGCCGACTAATCCAAAGGGAGCACGAATCGCTGGCTCCATCGTGCGATTGTGCCCGTTCTCCGGGCACGATAGCCTCCTTCGTAAGCCTGATCGAGCCGAGGAGGATCTGCTGTGCCGAACACCGAGCCAATCTCCATGACGCTCTTCGACGAGGCGGCGGGCGACGTTCCCGCCGCCCAGCGGCTGCTGCTCGATATCCTCGACACGGTCCGGGAGTCACTCCTCGTCCTCGACGCCGACTTCCGCGTCACGCAGGCGAATCGCGCGTTCTTTCGCACCTTTCGCGCAGTGCCCGAGGACACGATCGGCGAGGTGCTCTTCGCGCTCGGCAACGGCCAGTGGGACATTGCACCCCTCCGCGAGATGCTGCGCGACAAGCTCCCGCTCGAAGCGCAACTGGACGATTTCGACGTCGACCACGTGTTTCCCGGTATCGGTCGCAAGATCATGCTGCTCAACGCCCGGCTCGTGACGCAGGGACCGCACCTGCCACGGATCATCCTGCTGGCGATCGAAGACGTCACGGAACGCCGCATCACGGAAAAGCGCCTGAACGATCAGCGCCAGGAGCTGCAACGCTCGAACGCGGCGCTGGACGAGTTCGCGTCCGTCGCATCACACGACTTGCAGGAGCCGATGCGCAAGATCCTGTCGTTCGGCGATCGGCTGAACTCGTCCGCGGGGTCGGCGCTCGAAGGCAATGCGCGCCAGGACCTCGCACGCATGCTCAATGCGGCCGTTCGCATGCAAGCCCTGATCATCGATCTCCGCACGTATGCGCAGGTGAGCGCACGAGTCCGAGAGTTCGCCCCCACGAACCTCGCCAAGATCGCCCGTGAGGTCATCGCCGATCTGGAGACGGCTATCGCCGACGTGGGCGGCCGCGTGGAGGTCGGGGAACTGTCGGTGATCGATGCCGATGCGCTCCAGATGCGCCAGCTGCTGCAGAACCTGCTTGGCAATGCGCTCAAGTACCGCCGGATGGACGCACCGCCGGTCGTCCGGGTCAGCAGCTCTACCACCGGCGGCCGGTACTGTACGATCACCGTGACGGACAACGGGATCGGGTTCAACGAGCGCTATGCGGAGAAGATCTTCAAAATGTTCGAGCGACTTCACGGCCGGACAGAGTACGAAGGCTCTGGCATTGGGCTTGCGATCTGCAAGAGAATCGCCGAGCGGCACGGCGGCACCATCACCGCAGCGAGCACGGCCGGCCAGGGCGCAACATTCACGGTCATCCTGCCAGTGAAGCAGGCTGAAATGGGGCCCATGTCATGATCTCGGAAAGCAAGCACAAGATCCCGATCACGATTCTCATCGCCGACGACGATGAGGACGACCAGATTCTCACCCGGGACGCACTGGAGCAGGCGCACGTATCGAATGCGCTGGAATTCGTCGAGGACGGCGAGCAGTTGCTCGACTACCTCTACCAGCGCGGAGAGTATGCGGGCGAGACTGGGAAGGCGCCGCGCCCCGGATTGATCCTGCTGGACCTCAACATGCCGAAGATGGACGGGCGCGAGGCCTTGAAGGTGATCAAGGGAGACAGGACGCTGTCCGATATTCCCGTCGTCGTGCTCTCCACGTCGCGGATCGAGGAGGACATCGTCCGAAGCTACCAGCTCGGCGTCAACTCGTTCATCTCCAAGCCGGTCACGTTCTCGGGGTTAGTGGAGGCGATGAACGTGCTCGGCCGTTACTGGCTCGAGATCGTCGAGTTGCCACCGGTGTCCACGTGGGGTCGCGTGGCGGCGGTGCAGGACAGCCTCGATGGCGGCGGCAGCCTCGTACCGCGCTGACAATCCAGGCAGAAAACGAAGCCCGCCGATCTCACTGATGGCGGGCTTTGTCGTACCCTGACACCTAACACCTAACACCTGACACCTGCCTCCATGGGCCCGGGAGGAGTTGAACCTCCGACCTCACGCTTATCAGGCGTGCGCTCTAACCACCTGAGCTACAGGCCCGCATCTGCTCCAATAGCGGTCCGCTAAGTTAGCCGTCTACTCTTCCCCGCGGTACTCCACGAGTTCGGCCCGGTTGCCACCGTGTACGAGAGCGT
>Ga0193727_1000645_pt1 | contig 13736 bp, 10 predicted proteins | sample H2c2metaG_FD_143051 | JGI IMG/M metagenome (GOLD analysis project Ga0193727, IMG submission 143051) | Soil microbial communities from a riparian zone of the East river system, Colorado, United States - H2c2 | ecosystem: Environmental > Terrestrial > Soil > Riparian zone | place: USA: East River...
TGGTCGGGGGAGGCGGAGATCAAAGCGTTATTTGGGCAGTCAACGGGATCATCGGCGGGAACAACACCGTCGGCGTCATTTCAGCGGCCGGCTTGTACACGGCTCCGGCTACCCTGGTGGGGAACGCCAGCCTATCGGTGGTCGTGCGAGCCACCAGCGTCGCCCAGCCGGCGCTGTTCGGCGAGGCCCAGGTGAAGGTCCTCAATCCCAACAGCTTGGGAACGGCGTTCGCTCCCTCGGTATCGGTAAGGCGAGGCGATCCAGCCGGAGTTCGGGCGGCCCGCGCGCCTCTAGTCTCAGTGCGCCGCGGAATAGTGATCAGCGGACCTTCTGTGGTATCGAGCCCACTTGTTTCGGTGCGCCGCGGGGCAGTGATCAGCGGGCCAAGCATCGCGTTGGCTCCGCTCGTGTCGGTGCGTCGCGGTGTGATCATCAGCACGGCTTCGCCTTTCGTGAGCCCGATGCTATCGGTTCGATTCGGATTCGCTCCCGGCACCGCGCCTGGCATCTTCAGCCAGTTTGTATCGGTCACTACCGGCCCGTCGATCTCGAGCATTTCGCCCGCAAGCATTGCTCGAGGGGCGACTGTCACATTGACGATGAACGGGGCAAACCTCGCAGGCGCATCGGCGCTGCGATTCATCAATTCGAGCGGCGCGGTTGACACCGCGATCACCGCTTCGAATCTGACCGTTAACGCGGACGGGACGCAGCTCACTGCAACAGTCACTGTGTCATCAGGAGCCGCAACGGGTACTCGAGTGGTTGTTGTGACTGCGGCCGCGGGCACTACGCCGGCGGTGACCGCAGGGTCTAACGTTATAACGATTCAGTAGAGGAGGGCGGCGGCGCGAGGGGCTCCTTGCGACGCGAACTCCGACGCTCATCTGGAAAAGGAGAACGAAAGCGATGTTTTCAAAACTAACCTTGAAGCGTGTACGGGTCGCGGTGCTGGGCTTCGTACTATGCATGGCTTGGACACCTGCGCCGGCGCGCGCGCAACTCAACACTTTCAGCAGCGGGTCGACGGGCGCCGACGGAGCGTTTTCGCCGACGACCAGCCACAATACAGGTGCCCGAAAGCGGCGTGTTTAACTTCACAACGATCAACATTCCCGCAGCCGTGACAATCACCTATACGCGGAACTCGAAGAACACGCCGGTCACGATTCTGGCCTCTGGCGATGTCTCAATAGCGGGAACGATCAACGTGGCTGGCGCAAATGGTCTTACAAATGGAGGCGGCGGCCGCGGCGGTCCTGGAGGCTATGACGGCGGGGCTGCCGGCTTCGGGTTTGACATATTTGTTGGCTCCACGGCGGACGGTCCCGGCGGAGGTGGCGGTGGTAGCAGCACTAACGGTACCGCCCTGAGTGGCGGCGGAGGCGGTGGGTACGCGTCAGTCGGCGGCAATGGCGCGGTGCAGACCGGCGCTGTGGCTGGGCAAGCCGGGCCTAAGTATGGATCAAGTACTCTCTTGCCGCTCATAGGGGGATCAGGCGGAGGTGGCGGCGGAGCCTTAGCAGGTAACCATGGTGGGGCGGGAGGCGGCGGTGGCGGGGCAATACTCATCGCAAGCTCAACTACCATAAACAGCACTTCCACAATCAACGCGAGTGGAGGGTCTGGTATTGCATCTGGGGGAGGCGCTTCTGGCGGAAGCGGATCAGGCGGAGCGATTAGACTCGTAGCTAACACGATCACCGGCGCCGGAAGCTTGCAAGTGACGGGCGCAAGCGGTCCTGGAGGGAGTGGTGGCCCAGGCGGCGGCACCGGTGGGGCCGGGTTCGTACGCGTCGAGGCATTCAACTTCAGCAGCTTTAACCCCAGCGTGCCTACCAATTCGGCGACGTTCGCGCTTCCCAACCCAGTCACCATACCCAATGGACCTACTCTGCGAATTGCGTCGGTAGCCGGCGTCACCGCACCGGCGACACCGCTCGGCTCGCTGGCCGGCGTGCCCGACGTCGTAGTCCCGTCGACGACCGCCAACCCGGTCACGGTAGCCATCGAGGCCGCCAACATCCCACTCGGGACCATCGTGCAAGTTACCTTGATACCGCTCAACGGCGCACGTGCAAGCGCTCAGACCGGGCCTCTTGCCGGCACCCAGGCTGCTTCTACGGCAACGGCTAGCCTGTCTCTGACCTCCGGGATGAGCGTGCTGACCGCCTCCGCCGTTGTGGACGTGTCTCAACAAGGGATGGTCATCGACGGCGAGCGGGTCAATCGAATCGAGGTCGCGGCGGCCTACGGCGGACCTTCTGAACTGACTTACGTTACGCAATCGGGAAGGCGGATCAAGGCCGGCCAGTAGGACGGGCGCCAAGCGCCGGTTGCGCAATGAGAGTCATTCCGACGGCAGCATCGCCGCCGGCTGAGTTCTCCTTTTCGGGATTCAGTGAGGATTGAAGGATGAAGACCACGAAGTGCAAACAGCGTGCGAGCATAATCACCGTCAATGTAAGCAGAGTGAAATCGCGTAAAGTGGCTTGCCGCAAACCTGACGGCTGCCGCTCGAATCTCTCGCTCCGAACGAGCCCCCTTGTTCGATCTCTGGCTCGGCGGTTGTGGCGGGTGTCACGCGGCGCCGCAAGTCCTGACCCTTCGGTCCTCACTTCTATTTTTATTTTGGTATTCGCTTGTAACTCGTTGCTCGCGCCATTCGCGTATGGCTCCGGTTTTTCAAGCCGCGCGCGAGCAATGAAGTCGCCGGCCGCCTCGGCTCCGAGATCGCGCTCGAAAAGCATTGCCCAGTCCAATACGCTGACCATATACGGCCCGCGCCGTTTTGATCGAGTGTCCGGACCTCCAACCACAATCTCTGATCAGTTCTCGCTGCCGTCCGACGCAGTCCCGCCCTTCACTATTCTAGTTCAGAACGGAGATAGCGACGGCTCGAACCGGGTCTCAAGCGCGACTATTACACTTAACGGGACCGATGTCTTCACCCAGCGCGACTTCAATCAGAACGCTGCGACGCTGACCAAACAGGTCTCGCTCATCGCATCCAACACCATCGCAGTGCGGCTTTCAAGCGCACCTGGTTCTTTCCTGACGATAACAATCACTTCCGCGCGTTCGTCGCTTGCATCGATCTCGCCAGCCAGCGGCACTCAAGGTCAGAGCGTCACAGTTACGCTTCACGGTACAAACACACGATGGGTCGGGGGTCAAACGAGCGTGACGTTCGGAGCAGAAGTCTCGGTAGGTGGAGCGGCAGCGGGCGCGCCGGGACCGGTGACGGTCGTGGATGCGGTTACGGCGACTGCCCAGTTGAGCATATCTTCAACGGCGTCGCTCGCGCCTAGAAATGTTCTAGTGTCAACCACGATACCGGCCGAGACGAGAGAAGAGCTGGAGCTGCTGATCGACGGATTCAAAGTCGTGCCGGTTACTCCTCCGGGCGCGGCTTCTACCACGGTCTCGACGCTGGCGGGACTGGCGGGTTCTGCAGGATTCGCCGACGGCCCATCGTCTCAGGCTAAGTTTCGCGACCCCGCAGGCCTCGCCGTCGCCCCGGATGATTCAATCTATGTCGCCGACGCGGGCAACAACCGAATTCGGCGCGTAGCGCCCGACGGCACGGTTACCACCGTCGCCGGCGACGGCACCGCCGGGTTTGTGGATGGCCCGGGCGGTTCGGCTCGCTTCGACAACCCGCAGGGCGTAGCCGTCGATGCGTCCGGAATGATCTATGTTGCCGACACCGGCAACAATCGCATAAGGCGAATCGCAGTCGATGGAACGGTCGCGACGCTGGCAGGCGGCACTTCGGGATTTCAGGACGGCGCGGGCTCGCAAGCGCGATTCAACGCGCCGCGCGGCGTCGCGCTCGACAATCAAGGCAACGCCTATGTCGCCGATACAGGCAACTCATCCGTGCGCTCGGTGACTCCTTCGGGGAACGTCTCGACTGTAGCGGGTGACGGAACGATCGGTTCTTCCGATTCGCCCGCGCGCTTCGACGGATTGGTCGGCATCACCGTAGACGGGTCCACCCTGTTCGTGTATGTGGCAGACACCGGCAATCACCGGATTCGAAGGCTGACCCCGTCGGGCGCGACTATCACGATAGCCGGTTCCGATAGAGGCTTCGCCGACGGATCGGGTTCGCAAGCGAGGTTCGCCGAGCCTTCGGGCATCGCCGTTGACGGCGCAGGCAAACTGATCGTCGCCGATGCCACAAATTCGCTCGTGCGCTTCGTCGATCCTGGGAGCGCAAGCGTCTCGCCCGCTGTTTCAACGCTGGCCGGGACCGGTGACCGAGGGCTGACCAACGGCACCGGCGCCGTCGCTCGGTTCTTCACTCCACGTGGCATCGCTGTGTCACTATCGAGTGCGATCATTGTCGCCGACACCGGCAATCACGTTTTGCGGAGAGTCTTGCTGCCGCCCTTGATCGCTTCTTTCACGCCCACGCGAGGGAACTCAAATAGCAGCGTGACAATCGCCGGCGAGAGATTCGACGGCCGCGCTCCCGTGCGCAACACCGTTCGCTTCACACGCACTGGCGGCGGATTAACTGATGCCGTCGTCACATTTGCAAGCCGCACTCAACTAATCGTCACGGTTCCTGCCGATGCGGCTACCGGCCCTATCACGGTTCAGACCGACGGCGGTTCCGCGACTAGCGCGGCTAACTTTGAAGTCATCGCGAATACGCCGATCATCTCCGACTTCAATCCTAAGAACGGCACGGTAGGCACGGAAGTCACGCTGACCGGCACCGCTCTCAAAGCCGACACCGGCCCGACTGTCGTGACCTTCGCGGGCGGCAACAACTCTCGCCTTCCAGCGCTGGTGACCTTCGTCAGCCCGACGTCGGTGAGAGCGCTTGTGCCCAACGGCGCAGTCACTGGAGTGATCGATCTGACTAACAACTTCGGGCACGCTACGACGGCGACCGCGTTCACGGTCGATCCGGGGCAGAACGATTATCGGCTGACGATTGCGCCTTCATCGACCACGGCAGTTCAAGCGAGCACCGCGACGTTCGTAGTCTTTCTGACCAGCCCCTCGACTACCTTCAGTCAACTCGTGAGCCTGACGGCGACGGGTCTGCCTCAAGGCGCAAGCGCCGAGTTCAATCCGCAACAGATCACAGCCGGCGCGCTGTCGACAGTGAGCGTGAAGCTGTCGGGGACGAACCCCGGGCCGGGCAGCTATTCATTTACGATTCGGGGCAGCGGGTTGGTGGACGGCTCTGAGCTTGTTCGCACGGCTACGGCTACGCTGAGCGTGATAGCCGCCGGACAGACGACATTGTCAGGGCGAGTACTGTCGACCGAAAGCGAGCCGATCATGGGCGCGACGGTCTCTCTCGACGGCAAGACCGCGACGACCGATGCCGCCGGAGCGTTCCTGCTCAGTGGAGTAACAGCCGGAGTAGACCGTGCGCTGATGGTTGATGGCCGCACGGCTTCTGCGCCCAATCGCACCTATCCCCTAATCATCGAGCCGGCGACAATCGTAGCGGGTCAGGCGAACACGGTTCCTTACACGTTCTACCTGCCGGCGATAGACACTCAGTACGAAGTGGACTTGGTGCCGGGGCAAACTACCGCGGTATCGAACCCTCGAGTGCCCGGTTTGGAGATGACGATTCCCGCTGATGCACACTTGAGGAATCGAGATGGCTCACCGGTCGCGCGAGTCTCGATCACGCCGCTTGCGATAGATCGGACTCCCGCCGTTGCCTTCGGATGTGGGGACAAACCTGGTTTATACGAGCCAGCCGGGCGGCGCGATATCAGACGTCCCGATGCCGGTGGTTTATCCGAACCTTGCCGGAGCTGATCCAGGCACGCAGATCGAGTTGTACGCGTTCAACCACGACACGGTGCAATGGTACGTGTACGGGTTTGGCAGAGTGAGCCCGGACGGCCGAAGGATAGAACCGGAGATCGATCCTGCAACGGGAAAGCCGTATGGACTGCCCGACTTCTCGTGGCATTTTCCAGACGCCACGCCGGAGGGTAATCCCTCGCCGCCAGATTCATGTCCTGTTCCTCGGACTCAGCAGACAGTCGATCTTGCTACGGGAGTAAAGATCGAACAAATGACCGACCTCTCGTTTGGTGGGGCGCGAGGAGGCATCGCGCTCACGAGGGTCTACACCAGCGAGCTCGCGCGGAACTGCGACACTTGTCCGTTTGGCCGAGGGTGGACACATAACTATGCGATCAAGCTGACGGGATCATTCCAACAAGGCGGCGCAGGGCGAGTCGTGTCACCGGAGCAAGTGAATGGCCGTCTGTTCAACTACACACGCACCGACCCGGACGGAGCGGTGGTCTTCTCGACTATCGCGACCACGGGACAACTTGGGGACGTGGTCAGGAAGCTTACAAATGGGACGTTCGAGTACCGTTACGCGGATGGAAGCTTGATGCGGTTTGACTCAAGCGGCAAGCTGACGGCACTGGTGGATCGAAATGGAAACACAACGTCTCTCAGTTATAGCGGCCAGAAGTTGACTCAAATAACGGACCCGGTGGGGCGGTCGGTTACGCTCGATTATGACGCGTCGAATCGAATCATCAGAGCAACCGATCCTATCGGACGGATATGGAGCTACACGTATGAGGGAACTCCGGGTGTGCCGGGTCCGAACGGCTTGACGACGGTGACTGATCCGTTGAGCCACTTGATGCGCTACGACTATGTGGCTGGCGGGAGATTGAGCAAGGTGACGGACAAGCGCGGGATAATATCCAAGCAGATCACCTACGACACGAACGGGCGAGTCATCGAGCAGAGGTTTTCCGACGGAGGCCTAGAGCAATACAACTATGCGCTGTCCGGGCGAGTGGTGACATTGGCAACAATGACCGACGCTGTTAGTCGCACAACCAGCATGCGGATGAACGCAAGTGGGTACGTCATCGGGACAACTGATGCGCTTGGACAGACTTCACAAACCGAGCGAGATTTGACAAGCAATCTTCCGACATCGGTTACGGGTCCGTGCGGATGCGCTGAGGTACGCAATCAGTTCGACGAGCGCGGCAACGTGACGGCGAGCACGGATCGTTTAGGCCAGACTGAGCATTACGAATACGAACCGGTATTCAACAACGTCACCAGTATGACTGACAAGCTTGGAAGGATGACTAGATTTGGTTATGACTCTCGCGGAAACTTGACCTCAGTGACTGATGCGCTAAACCAGACGACAAGCTTCACATACGATCAATTTGGCGAAACAACGAGCGTTACTGATCCACTGAACCATACAAGCCGACTCGAATACGATGCGCAGGGTAATGTAAATGTGAGAGAGGATGAATTGATCAACCGGTCGACGATGGAGTTTGACGCAATCGGACGAATAACCGCGGTGAACGATCCACTAAGCCGGCGTGCAAGCGTAAGTTACGACGCTTTGAGTCGAGTGTTGACCTTCACGGATTTAGCGGCCGGGGTCACACGTTTCACGTACGATGCGAATGGGAATCAAACGAAGGTGACCGACGCACTAAATCATGAAACGTCAACCGCCTTTGATGTGAAAAACAGGCCGATCGCAATAACTGATGTGATGTCCAGGATCAGCGCAATCGAATATGATCGCGATGACGAGGTTATCAGGATGACATCACCGTCGGGCCGAGCTGTGGATTATTCGTACGACGGCCGCGGGCTGGTCTCGGTAGTAACCGACGATCTCGCCGGGCAGATCCGGTTCAGCTATGACAATCGTCGCAATCTAGTCTCGCTGACTGAGCAGCGAGGCAACACAACGACCTACTCCTACGACGAGTTATATCGGCCGATCTCAAGACGTGACGCGCTCGGGCGAGGGTCCAGCATTAGGTATGATGCCAATGGCAATGTGGTTCAAGCAATAGACCGGCTCGGCCGCACAACCGTCATGAGCTATGATGTCCTGAATCGGATGAGCCAGGCGACTTATCTTGATGCCCTAGTGCACTATGTTTATGATGCGGCATCGAGGCTGGTGCGAATAGACGACACGGGGGGAAGCTCAATCAGTTGGGCTTACGATGATGCAAATCGAATGACGAGTGAGACAACTTCGGCAGGTGTTGTGAGCTACTCTTACAACTCAGCCAGCCAGCGCGCTTCGATGACCGCAGCAGACCGCCAGCCTGTGGGTTACGGATACGACCTGGCCGGGAGACTTCAAACGATCACGCAGGGAGCGGAGACTTTCACATATGGGTACGACCTGCTGTCGCGACGAACATCGCTGCAGCGACCGAACGGAGTGACGACTTCTTACAGTTACGACGAGGTTGATCGCCTAGTTAGACTACTACACGCGAAGGCAGGAAGCACATCAATAGAAGATTTCCGATACACGTACAATCTGGACGACGAAATTGCGTCGATTACATCGCTAGCCTCGGCAAATGTATTGCCGGCCGCTAGGACGGCAGCTGCGGCAGACGGAGCGAATCGGATTGCGCAGTTTGGCGGCGTCACTTATACCTTCGACCTGGAAGGTCAAACAACTTCGAAGACCGATGCTCAAGGGACGATGACTTACCAATGGGACGCGCGTGGAAGACTTGTGAGCGCGATCTTGCCCAGCAGTCAGGTAATCAGCTACGGCTATGACGCAGTTGGCCGTAGGTCGAGTCGAACCGCAGACGGCGCCACGACTAACTTCCTCTACGACGACGATGACGTAGTGTTGGACCGGAGTAGCGATTCGAGCGTGAATTACATCAACGGTGCTGATATTGATGAGAAGTTAGAACAATCGAGCGCAACCGGATCGCAGTATTTTGTGCAGGATAAGCTCGGCAGCGTGGCCAGTCTATTGGACGCTTCAGGCAATTCCGTAGAGCGGGTTCAGTACGAACCATTTGGCGCAAGGCCCGCGAGTACATCTACACGATACGGCTTCACTGGCCGCGAGAGTGACTCTGCAACCGGGTTGATGTACTACCGCGCACGCTGGTATGACTCTCAGCTTGGTAGGTTCATGACAGAAGACCCTATTAGCTTTCAAGGCGGATGGAATCTCTATGCGTATGTTGAGAATAATCCCATCTTGCATAATGACCCATTGGGACTGGAGAGACCCAGTAAATATACGCACACGCTGCCAAGCCAATATCGGCCAATGAAGGGTGACAATGACTGCCTCGTAGCTTGCCTCGCCGAGCACTATGGGCTCGGCCTGCTTGGTGGTGCGGCCGTAGGAAGCGGTGCGCCGGTGTTGGATAAGCCATTCGTTATGCCTGGTTCATCCACGAAGACGTCACCGGCCTCAAAGTACCTCTCAAAGGCCCTTCCCAAAAAGCTTCCATTTAGAGTGTGGGCGCCGACCACGGCGAGACCCCTGGCAAGGTCTATCGTATTAGGACGAATATTGGGAAGGTGGATCCCGATAGCGGGTTGGATTTTGCTGATTTATGATGCATACCAGATAGAAGAGTGCACCAGGCAGTGCATAAAGGACAATTGCAACAAGAAGGAGTAAAGCCATAGTTCGATTTTGACGATTCGTTTTTAGCAATACTCAAAGTTATGAGATCTGAAATGGCGGAAAGAGTAATAGGATTCGTATCGAAGCAGGTCCGCATTAACGCGGCGAAGTTGGACTTGGGGACCTCTCTTTTTCACGACCTTGGAATCGACGGTGATGACGCCGTTGATTTCTTCAAAGCATTCTCTGACGAGTTTCAGACTGACTTGTCTGAGCTTGACCTTAGAAAGCATTTCGGTGCCGAAGGGTGGACATCGTCAGGGTTTTTCCTTCGACTCCTTTCGCGTTTGAGAATTACTAACAATGAAGAGTTGAAACCTGTTCCAATTTGTCTGTCAGACTTGGTTAAGGCAGCGGAAGCAAGGAAGTGGATTCAACCACTGTAATTTTCCGAGTTGTCATCGACTATTTTCAAAAGAGTGAACGAGCGTGCCTGGAAATACTCGCCTGCTGGCTAGCACTCGCCGGGCACATCCTTACCAGCGATCTGTGAGAGCCGCCTGCAAACCTCCTTCGAGATACGTCAATAAGCGATAGCACACTCGGGCTGACGCCGTCGGCGCGAGAGGCGGCAGCGAAACGGACGTTTGCCGACAACGGCATGACACTTACGATGGGGTCGGGAGACACAAGGCCGAGAGTGTTTATCACTTACGCCGGGGTAATTGGTGGCCGGTGTTCTCTCAAAGAGGTCATCACACATGAGCTTATTCATGTCGCTGGTATTCCAGGGGTTTCTCCCGGGCGGGGGTGGGGGTGGTATTCAGGGATCGCGAGGGCCATTTCCGTCAACATACTGCGGCGTGATGACCTATCATATTGGGCGGGCTCCAGCGATGTCTTAAGTGCTTGTGGTTGTAAGTAGCTGCGTCCATGACCGATGAGCCTGAGGCTTGGGGAAATGACTTACGAGAACTTCGTACCTGAAAAGCAGCGCCGCATTATGATCGCGGTTTTGGTGTTGATTAGCACCGTTTACGTTTCACTTCTAGTGGCTGCAGACATCAGTTCTTCGCAGGACGTGGAAGCAGCCAGACAACTCGGTGTGACCATCGATCTTAATTATCGGTTCACCGGAATGAAATGGCGAATTGCCTTGGCGTTGATAGTAGCCATGTTTGCATTGTGGCCGCGAAGGAAGCAGTGGTTCCTTATTTCCGCCGTTGCTCTTGCCTGGCTAGTCGCAGAGTATGCGATGTGGTATGTCGAGTCATTCCGCGGGCGAGCTGAAGCGGGCGTCCCCAACAGCGCTGTACCAAGGACTGCTTATCTGGATCAGGCAACCTGGTTGGATATCGGCATTCTGTTCATAGTGATAGGTGTTCTGTCGTGGCAGATATGGGTTTTGGTAAGGTCTCAAAGATCGGGAGCGAATCCGTCTTTCGAGCCATAAGTCGCGCGTGGGACGCTGATCGCGAGGTCTTAGCCTAACGGTGTCACCACTTCGTTTGGGCATGGCGCAGTGGGCAGATTGAGCCGACCGCTGCACTCATCCGCCCGTCCTTTGTTCTCTATTCTAATGGCGACGCACTGACATGAAGGCCAGCCCGATCGATGAAATCAAAGCGATATTGGAGGTCGGTTCCAGTGTTCCGCAGGTCAATGTCTCGGAATGGATGAAATCTGCCGAGATAGACCTACAGGCGGCGATCGTGACGCTTTTGAGCGAGCATGGAGATCTGGTTCAGCCTCCCTTGCCCGGCTCCAAATCGTTCGACTATTGCCTTGGTTACTTCAAAAGATGTCTCCTGGAAAATCCGCTAGAAGGCGAATTCACGAATAACAGAACCGTCGAGGGTTACACGCTACAGCGCTGGTTTCGGCAACTATGGCAGGATCGAAGCGCGAATTCCAAACAGATCAGTGAGATGAAGAGATTGATAACCGACGTTTACAAATCCGGTGATGAAGGAGCAAAGTACGCTGTTGAAACCGCCATCCTCGAGCATCTATTTGAAGACCCCAGTATACAGGCGCATTTTTCAGACTGGCAGAGCGATCCAGAACTAGCCGCAGCTTACGGTCGGGCTCAAGAATGGGCTGCGGCGATAGATCGCACGGGGCCGATAGAGTCACCCGAGATCTAGCTACTGAAGAAATCGTTGTTACATGGATGTGCAGACATCGTGAGATTTCTAGAAGAGTCCGGGGCAAAAGAATGACAAGTTATAAAAGAACTTAGCCTAGTGCATTTATTACTTTCTTGGTAGAACTACCTGAGTGAGCCCAGAAGTGGCCGCCGAGTACACATACCAGAACGGGTCGTCTCCCTAATAATTCGATTTCGAGCGCAGACGGTCACTATACTATGTTGTCTATTTCCCGAGCACGCATAACTATGCGTGGATGGATGTTCGGATTCAAGCCGGCCCGCAGACGGCTTCGAGCTCGCGCGATCCCGTGAATTCCCGTCTCTATCCTCATACTATCTGGTGCTCGACTTGTAAGAGGAAGAGGAGGTGAGGTTTCCATGAAGAAGCAATCAGTTTTGCAGATAACAGTGCTAGCTAGTATCCCGCTTCTATGCTTCTGCGCTAGCGTTAAGCAGGGGGGAGACCAGAAGGCCTCCACCTCGCAGTCAAAAGCTCTCATTCGACGCAAAGAACCGGTTGCAGTCCGCGATTGACCCGATCGGCAAAGTGTCCACTTTTGAGTACTCGCGGAGCGATGAAATGATCTTGGCGACGTCAGCTTCCGGCCGAACTATCCGATATAGCTACGACGCCCGCGGACAAGCACTGACGATAACTGACCCGGCGAATGGGGTAATTCGATTCAAGTACGATAACCGGGGCAATCTGGCGAATCTGACGGATCAGCGCGGGAACACCACGACGTTTTCTTACGATGAGTTGTACCGTCCGACCTCAGCTCGCGATCCGCTGGGCCGAACCGCCAGAGTTGAGTATGACGCGGTTGGCCGAATCGTCGCGACCGTGGATCGGCAGGCCAGACGCACAACGATGACATACGATGAGCGAAATCTCGTTAGGCAGGCGGTCTATCAAGATGCAACTGTTAACTATGTCTACGACTCCGCATCGAGGCTGACTCGCATGGACGACATGCAGTCGGGAAGCCTTCAGTGGGTTTACGATGTTCTTCCCGTCTTGCGCAGTCTTGGGCACCGGAAAGATTTTTATAGAACCTCTCTACGGCGATGCATTGGATGCGACGCCCAATCGAAGCGAGCTTCGTATGCACGGCGGCGGCAGTGGGTTAAGAGGAAGAGGGCAGGACCCATATGGGCCTAGGCACGACCTGTTAGAAACGCAAGGCTGCGTCAGATTGCAGAACAGAGACGTTGACAGCCTGATAGGGGCCATAAGAGAACTCAATGATCCAAAGAAAAGAAACGACCCTCTGGAATATGTATTCGTCGGGGATAATGCATATCTGAACAACTTGGCGACCCGAACCGATTTGCCAGTTAACTTGCGCGAGGCACAGCGCCAACTGCGTATCGCCTTAGGGAGTATGGTCATCTGGACACTGTGACCGTCTTGCTGAACAAAGGCGCCGATGCGAACGCGAAAGTCACGGATGGTAGGACCGCTTTGCTTTTTGCGATTCAAAATGGCGCCTACACTGAAGTCGTAAAGGTTCTGTTGGCGCGAGGTGCTGACCCAAATACAAAACTCAGTGATGGCAGAACGCCTTTGATGCTGACCGCGGATTCCCCAGAGATTGTCACTTTGCTCGGCTCTTTGTGATCGATTATTGCCCGCGTCTTCAAATAATCATCGTGAGAGTCGAAGCTGAACTGACGATTGTTACCGCGCGTGATTGCATGGTAAGGCTCGTGCCTGACCCCAACCGCTGAGTGTCTCATCTAAACTGGCGAATTAATAGTGGGTTTCTTGCTCCGCAATCTGGCGACAACAAATGCGGTCCCAGTAGCGAACTCCTGGCCCTCGGCAATCTGAGAGGCCGAAAGCCCTCCAGCGACGAGCCAAGACTTTCTTCGGCACAAAGACCGCTGAGAGCGCCGCTGGTGTGAGCAATTTATTCTGCCCTGCCGGCGGGCAGCTCGATGATGAAGCGTGCGCCGCGCGGCTGGTTGTCCTCGACCCAGATTCGTCCCTTGTGATCCGCGACGATGTGGCTGACTATCGCAAGTCCCAGTCCGGTGCCGCGGTCCCGCGTTGAAAACTTGGGCAGAAACAGTTTGTCGCGATCTCGCGGGCTGATGCCGTGCCCGGTATCCGTCACGATCAACCGCACTGTGTCGTTCTCTTTCAAGAACCGCGACTCGATTTCGATCAGCTTGCGA
>Ga0193727_1000646_pt1 | contig 13733 bp, 16 predicted proteins | sample H2c2metaG_FD_143051 | JGI IMG/M metagenome (GOLD analysis project Ga0193727, IMG submission 143051) | Soil microbial communities from a riparian zone of the East river system, Colorado, United States - H2c2 | ecosystem: Environmental > Terrestrial > Soil > Riparian zone | place: USA: East River...
CCTTCGCGAACCCGCGACGGCGGCCACGCTGGTGCTTCCTGTACTTCATCTTCTTCGGGAGCAACATCAGCTATCGGCCTTTTCCTGCTTCGTGGGATCTTCGGTCTGCTGCTTCGGCGTCGCCGTATCGGGTGCATCAGCGACGGGGGCCGGCGTCGTCTGCGTCTCGGCCTCAGTCGGTGGAACCTCCCGGTTCCCCCGAGCCCCCTCCCCTGGTCCGCTATCGCGGACAGGCGGCTTTGCCGCCGACTCGATAGGTGCCTGGCCCTCGGCCGAAGTGGCCGTCTCGTCGGTCCGCGGCTTCTCGACGTTGTCCGGCTGCGCTGCTCGACCGCGCCCTGCAGGCCGGCCACGACCGCTCTGGCCGCCGCGGCCACCACCGGCACCACCGCGGCCGGCGCCACCGCGCTTGCGTGACGGGCGCACGGGACCGAGACCCTCGCGGTCGCGCTGGCGGTCGCGGCCGCCCTCGCGCGAGGCGCCGAGGCCCTCGACGTTCGCGCGTCGCCTGCGAGCCTGATCCTGCTCGCCGAGGCGCACGTCCTTCTCGGTGTCGAGCCCGCCGTAACCCTCCGGCATGATCTCGCCCTTGTTGATCCAGACCTTCACGCCGATGCGCCCGAAGGTCGTCTTCGCCTCGACGAAGCCGTAGTCGATGTCCGCGCGGATGGTGTGCAGCGGAACACGTCCTTCGGAGTACGCCTCGGAGCGGCTCATCTCGGTGCCGCCCAAGCGGCCGCCGCACTGAATGCGCACGCCCTTCGCGCCCGAGCGAATGCCCGATGCGAGCGCGCGCTTCATCGCGCGCCTGAAACTGACGCGGTTCTGCAGCTGCTCCGCGATCGACTGGGCGACGAGCTTGGCGTCCAGCTCTGGGCGCTTGATCTCGTTGATGTTGATGTGGACGTTCTTCTTGGTCAGCGCATGCAGGTCTTTGCGCAGCGCGTCCACCTCGACGCCCGACTTGCCGATGACGATTCCGGGCCGCGCCGTGTAGATGTCGACGGTGATCCGCTGCTTGTCCTTGCGGATCAGGATGTCGGACAGCCCGGCATGCGAAAGCTTGTTGGTGATGTGCTCCCGGATCTTGATGTCCTCGATCAGGTACGCCGGGAAATCCTTCTTGCCCGTGTACCAGTTGGACTTCCAGTCGTGGATTACGCCGACGCGCATCCCGCCGGGATGAACTTTTTGGCCCATTACTTTGCGGCCTCCTTCTTCTTCGCGGGACGCTTGGACGCGGACTTCTTCTTCGAGTGAGAAGCGGTCGTCTTCTTCGCGGCCGCGCGCTTCGGCTTCGGAGCCTCGGCAACCTCGGCCGGCGCAGCCTCCTCCGCCGCCGGTGCAGCCACCACCGGAGCCTCGACGAGAGTGACGGTGATGTGACAAGTGCGCTTGCGAATCCGGGCGACCCGGCCGCGCGCACGTGCGCGCCAGCGCTTCATCACAGGACCGCCGTCGACGTACGTCGCCTTGACGTACAGCCGGTCCTCGGCGATGCCGTGATTTGCCTCGGCGTTCGAGACGGCAGACTGCAGCACCTTCTGCAGCACCCCTGCGGCTTCACGCGAGGTGAAGGCGAGGACCGCCCGCGCCTCGGGCACGCTCCGGCCGCGGATGTGCTCCGCGACGAGCCGCGCCTTGCGCGGTGACATCCGCACGTACTTCGCCTGCGCACGAACTTCTCTTGGTGTCTCGACGCTGCTCATCAGACGCGCTTCTTCACCTCGGTCTTGCGGTCGCCGGAGTGGCCGCGGAAAGTCCGGGTCGGCGCGAACTCACCGAGCTTGTGGCCGACCATCTGCTCGGAGATGAAGACGGGCACGTGCTTGCGCCCGTCGTGGACCGCGATCGTGTGCCCGACCATGTCGGGGAAGACCGTCGAGGTGCGTGACCAGGTGCGGATCATCCGCTTCTCGTTCTTCTCGTTCATCGCCTCGATGCGGCCCATCAGCCGCGCCTCGACGAAAGGCCCTTTTTTGGAACTACGGCTCATTACTTGCGCTTCTCCTTCCCGCGCCTACGGCTGCGGACGATCAAACGGTCGGATTCCTTGTGCTTGCGGCGCGTGCGCTTGCCCAGCGTGGGCACACCCCACGGCGTCACCGGATGGCGGCCGCCCTTGGACTTGCCCTCGCCCCCGCCGTGCGGGTGGTCGACCGGGTTCATCGCCGAGCCGCGCACCGTCGGGCGCTTGCCCCTCCACCGGCTGCGTCCTGCCTTGCCGCCGGTGATGTTCTCGTGATCCACGTTACCGACCTGGCCGATCGTGGCGCGACAGGTGAGCGCCACGCGGCGCATCTCCCCCGAGGGGAGCCGGAGGACGCCGTAGCCCTCGTCCTTCGCGACGAGCTGGACGCCGGAGCCGGCGCTCCGCGCCATCTGGCCGCCGCGGCCGGGCTTCAGCTCGACGTTGTGCACGAGCGTGCCCGTCGGGATGTTCTCGAGCGGAAGGGCGTTGCCCGGCTTGATGTCGGCCGCGGGCCCTGACTCGACCAACGCGCCGACCCGTAGTCGCGCCGGAGCGAGGATGTAGCTCTTCGCGCCGTCGGCGTAGTGGAGCAGCGCGATCCGCGCGGAGCGGTTCGGGTCGTATTCGATCGCGGCGACCTTGGCGGGCACCCCGTCCTTGCGGCGCTTGAAGTCGATGACGCGGTAACGGCGCTTGTGGCCCCCGCCTTGATGGCGCGTCGTGATCCGGCCGTTGTTGTTGCGGCCGCCCTTCTTCGTCAGCTTCTCGGTCAGCGCCTTCTCGGGCTTCGACTTCGTAACCTCCTCGAAGGTCGAGACGGTCATGAAGCGGCGGCCCGGTGAAGTCGGTTTGTAGCGACGTACCGGCATCAGGCGTGCACGCCTTCGAAGATCTCGATCGAGTCGCCGGGCCGGAGCTGCACGATCGCCTTCTTCCAGCCCGGCCTGCGCCCGCGATAGAGACCGCGGCGCTTCGGCTTCGACTGGACCATGCAGACGTTCACCCGCAGCACCTTGACGTTGAAGAGCTCCTCGACGGCCTGCCGGACCTGCGTCTTGTGCGCGTCCGGATGGATGCGGAACGAGTACGTGTTGCTGGCCTCGATCTGCGCATAGCTCTTCTCCGACACAACCGGAGCGAGCAGGACTTCGTTGGGATGCAAGCTCATGAGCTCTCTGCCTTCGCCTTGGAGTCGTTCGCGGCCTTCGCCTCGACGAGCTCCAGCGCGTCCTGGGTGAGGAGCACCGAGCGCGCCCAGACGAGCGCAGTGACCTCGAGCCGGCCCGGAGTCGTCACGACGACGCGGTCGATGTTGCGGAAAGACTTGGCGACGTTCTCCTCGTCGGTCGTCACGACGACGGCGGGGAGCTCTTTTCCCCACGTGGCGAGGAGCGCAACGGCGGCCCGCGTCGAGGGCTCGGTGAACGTCGAGCCGTCGAGCACGCCGAGCGTGCCGTCGGCTGCGTGCTGCGAGAGAACTCCGCGGAGCGCCGAGCGGCGCGTCTTGCGGTTCACCTTCACGTCGAAGTCGCGGGGCGTCGGCGGAAACGCGACGCCGCCGCCGGTCCACTGCGGCGCCCTGGTCGTGCCCGCTCGGGCGCGGCCGGTTCCCTTTTGCCGCCACGGCTTCGCACGGCCGCCGGAGACGAGCCCGCGGCTCTTCGCGGCGCGCGTGCCTCTGCGGTCGGCGTTCATCTCGGCGCGCACCGTCTCGTGGACGACGTGCGGCTTCAACTGGGCGCCGAAGACCGTTTCCTCGAGCGTCAGGTCCTTGGCCTTCTTGCCGGCGGAATCGAAGAGAGGTGCCTTCGGAGCGGCCATCAGCGACTGGCCTCCCGCACTTCGACGAAGCTGTTCTTGGCTCCGGGCACGGCGCCCTTGATCAGGAGCAGGTTCTCCTGCGGGCGTACCTCGTGCACGACGAGCCCGCTCTGGGTCACACGCTTACCACCGAGGCGGCCCGCCATCTTCATTCCCTTGAAGACGCGCGAGGGCGTTGCCGAGGCTCCGATGGAGCCCGGCTTGCGGACGTTGTGTGAGCCGTGCGAGGTCGGACCGCGGTGGAAGCGGTGCCGCTTGATCGTTCCGGCGAAGCCTTTCCCGTGCGCGATCCCGCTGACCTTGATCTTCTCCCCCGGTTCGAACACCTCGACGGTGACGTTCTCGCCGACGACCGCTTCGCTCTGCCCCCGGAGCTCGAGCAGGTGCCTGTAGGCACCCTTGACGTTGTGATTCTTCAGGTGCCCGAGCTCGGGCTTCGTCAGCTTGCGTTCGACCACCTCGTCGTAGGCGATCTGGACCGCGTCGTAGCCGTCCGCGTCGGCCGTCTTGACCTGCACGACCGGACACGGCGCAGCCTCGATCACCGTCACCGGGGTGACGACGCCGGACTCCGCGTCGAAGACCTGCGTCATCCCCAGCTTCTTTCCCACGATCCCCTTCATCCCAGCCTCAGAGTTTGATCTCGATGTCGACGCCTGCCGGAAGGTCGAGCCGCATGAGCGAGTCGACGGTCTTCGGGGTCGGCGAGTGGATGTCGATCAGCCGCTTGTGCGTCCGCACCTCGAAGTGCTCCCGCGAGTCCTTGTCCTTGAACGGAGACCGGATCACGCAGTAGACGTTCTTCTCGGTGGGCAGCGGAACAGGACCGGTGATGGTGGCGCCGGTTCGCTGAGCAGTGTCGACGATGTCCTTCGCGGACTTGTCGAGCTGCTGGTGGTCGTAGCCCTTCAGACGGATACGGATTTTTTGAGCCAACGAACCGGCGCCTTTCTACTTGATGACTTCCGTTACGACGCCTGCGCCGACGGTGCGGCCACCCTCGCGGACGGCGAAGCGCAGACCCTGATCCATGGCGATCGGCTGAATCAGCTCGACGTCCATGTTGGTGTTGTCGCCCGGCATGACCATCTCCTGGCCTTCGGGGAGCTTGATCGCGCCCGTCACGTCCGTCGTGCGGAAGTAGAACTGCGGGCGGTAGTTGTTGAAGAACGGCGTGTGGCGGCCGCCCTCGTCCTTCGAGAGGACGTACACCTCTGCCTTGAAGTGCGTATGTGGCGTGATGGAGCCCGGCTTCGCGAGCACCTGGCCACGCTCGATCTCCTCACGCTTGATGCCGCGAAGCAGCGCGCCTGCGTTGTCGCCTGCCTGCGCGTAATCGAGCGTCTTCTGGAACATCTCGAGACCGGTGACAACCGTCTTCTCGGTCTTCTCGTGGATGCCCACGATCTCGACCTCGTTGCCCGACTCGATCTTGCCCTGCTCGATGCGCCCGGTCACGACGGTGCCGCGGCCGGTGATCGTGAAGACGTCCTCGATCGGCATCAGGAACGGCTTGTCGACGTCGCGCTCCGGCTCCGGAATGAACGAGTCGACCGCCTCCATCAGCTCCAGGATCTTCGGGACCCACTCGCCGTCGCCCTCGAGCGCCTTCAGCGCCGAGACCTGCACGACGGGGATGTCGTCGCCCGGGAAGTCGTACTTCGAGAGCAGCTCGCGCACTTCCATCTCGACCAGCTCGAGCAGCTCGGGATCGTCGACCATGTCCGCCTTGTTGAGGGCGACGACGATCGACGGCACCTCGACCTGACGGGCGAGCAGGATGTGCTCGCGCGTCTGCGGCATGGGGCCGTCTGCTGCGGAGACGACGAGGATCGCACCGTCCATCTGGGCGGCCCCCGTGATCATGTTCTTGATGTAGTCGGCGTGCCCAGGGCAGTCGACGTGTGCGTAGTGCCGGTTCTCGGTCTCGTACTCGACGTGCGACGTGTTGATCGTGATGCCGCGCGCCTTCTCCTCGGGTGCGTTGTCGATCTCCTCGAAGCTCTTGATTCCGGTCGTCGAGGTCCCCTGGTCTGACAGCACCTTCGTGATCGCCGCGGTCAGCGTCGTCTTCCCATGGTCGATGTGACCGATGGTGCCGACGTTGAGATGCGGCTTGGTGCGCTCGAACTTCTGCTTGGCCATGCTTCTCCTTCCTATCTCTTACGCGTCGCTCGTGACCAGCTCGGCCAGGATCGACTGCGGAACTTCCTCATAACGTTCGAATTGCATCGTGAACTCGGCCCGCCCCTGCGACATCGACCGCAGATCGGTCGCGTAACCGAACATCTCCGCGAGGGGCACGATCGCCTTGATCACCTGGGCGTTGCCCAGAGGCTCGAGGTGCTCGACGCGCCCGCGCCGGGAGTTGAGGTTCCCCATGACGTCGCCGAGGTAGTCCTCCGGCGTGATCACCTCGACCGCCATGACGGGCTCGAGGAGCTTCGGCTTGCCGCGCTTCATCGCCTCCTTGAAGGCCATGGAGCCGGCGACCTTGAAGGCCATCTCGCTCGAGTCGACGTCGTGGTACGAGCCGTCGATCAGCTCGATGCGGATGTCGACAACGGGATACCCCGCGAGCACCCCGGACTCCATCGCCTCCTGGATGCCGAGGTCGATTGCCGGGATGTACTCCTTCGGGATCTTCCCGCCGACGATCTTGTCGACGAACTCGTAGCCGTCGCCGGGCGTCATCGGCTCGGCGTTGATGACTGCGTGTCCGTACTGGCCGCGGCCGCCGGTCTGGCGGACGAAGCGGCCCTGAACCTTCTCGGCCGGCTTGCCGATCGTCTCGCGGTAGGCGACCTGCGGCCGGCCCACGTTCGCGTCGACGTTGAACTCGCGCTTCAGCCGGTCGACAATGATCTCGAGGTGGAGCTCGCCCATGCCGGCGATCAGCGTCTGGCCGGTCTCGTCGTCGGTCCGCACGCGGAAGGTCGGGTCCTCGTCCGACAGTCGCTGCAGCCCCGCGCCGAGCTTGTCCTGGTCGGCCTTCGACTTCGGCTCGACGGCGACCGAGATCACCGGATCCGGGAAGGTCATCGACTCGAGCTTGATCTGCGCCGTCTCGGTGGCGAGGGTGTCGCCCGTCGTCGTGTCCTTCAGGCCGACGCCGGCTGCGATCTCGCCCGCGCCGATCTCCTCGCGCTCCTCGCGGTGGTTTGCATGCATCTGCAGGATGCGGCCGATCCGCTCGGTCTTGCCGGTGCTCGTGTTGACGACGCGGTCGCCGGCCTTCAGCTGGCCGGAGTAGACGCGGAAGTACGTCAGCTTGCCGACGTAGGGATCGGACATGACCTTGAAGGCGAGTGCGGAGAACGGCTCGTCGAGCGCCGCGCGGCGTGAGAGCTCCTTTTCCGTGCGCGGGTCGATGCCGTGGACCGGCGGGACGTCGAGCGGGCTCGGCAGGTAGTCGATCACACCGTCGAGCAGCGGCTGCACGCCCTTGTTCTTGAAGGCAGAGCCGAGCAGCACGGGCGTGATCTTGTTCTCGAGCGTCCCCCTGCGGAGCGCGCGGCGGATCATCTCCGGCGTCACGGACTCCTCGTCCATCAGGTACGTCTCGGTCAGCTCGTCGTCGAACTCGGCGATCGAGTCGATCAGCTGGTGGTGGTACTCCTGCGCTTGCTCTGCAAGCTCGGCCGGGATCTCGCCGAGCTCCATCTTGGTGCCGAGGTCGTCGGACCAGGTAATCGCGCGCATCTCGACGAGGTCGACGACGCCTCGGTGGTGCTCCTCCTGGCCGACGGGCAGCTGGACCGGCACCGGATGGGCGCCGAGCCGGTCGACCATGGACTGGATCGAGGCGAAGAAGTCGGCGCCGGTGCGGTCCATCTTGTTCATGAAGGCGATGCGAGGAACGCCGTAGCGCTCGGCCTGGCGCCAGACCGTCTCGGACTGGGGCTGGACGCCGGCGACCGCGTCGAAGACGGCGATCGCGCCGTCGAGGACGCGCAGGCTTCGCTCCACCTCGACCGTAAAGTCCACGTGGCCGGGCGTATCAATAATGTTGATGCGATAGTCGCGCCACGACGCGGTCGTCGCCGCAGACGTGATCGTGATGCCGCGCTCCTGCTCCTGCGCCATCCAGTCCATCGTCGCCGCGCCCTCGTGGACCTCGCCCATTTTGTGGGTGCGGCCGGTGTAGTAGAGGATCCGCTCCGTCGTCGTCGTCTTGCCCGCGTCGATGTGGGCCATGATCCCGATGTTCCGGACGCGGTCGAGCGCGATACTGCTCTTGGTGTCGATAGCCATCGCTGCTACCACCTGTAGTGGGCGAAGGCCTTGTTGGCCTGCGCCATGCGGTAGACGTCGTCCTTGCGCTTGAAAGCCCCGCCCTGCTGGTTGAGGGCGTCCATGACCTCGTTCGAAAGCTTGTCGATCATGCCCTTCTCGCGCCGGGCGCGCGCGAAGTCGACGAGCCAGCGCACGGCCAGCGTGCGCGCGCGGCGCTGCGGCACCTCGACGGGCACCTGATAGTTGGCTCCGCCGACGCGGCGGCTCTTGACCTCGAGCACGGGCGTGACCGTCTTGACGGCCTGCTCCAGCACCTCGACCGGCGGCTTGCCGGTCTTCTCGCCGATGCGCTCGAGCGCGCCGTAGACGATCTGCTCGGCGGTCGACTTCTTGCCGGCCGTCATCACCTTGTTGATCACCTGCGTGACCAGCGGCGAGTTGTAGATCGAATCCGGCTCGATCGGCCGGGCCTGGACTTCACCACGGCGAGGCATTAGCTGCCCTTCTTGGCGCCGTACTTGGAACGGCCCTGCTTGCGGTCGCTGACCCCCGACGCGTCGAGGGCGGCGCGGATGACCTTGTACCGGACGCCCGGCAGGTCCTTGACGCGGCCGCCTCGGACGAGGACGACGGAGTGCTCCTGGAGATTGTGGCCCTCGCCCGGGATGTAGGTCGTGACCTCCATCTGGTTCGTCAGGCGGACGCGCGCAACCTTCCGGAGAGCCGAATTCGGCTTCTTCGGGGTATGCGTGAACACGCGCGTGCAGACGCCGCGCTTCTGTGGCGCTCCGCCGAGAGCAGGGGTCTTCGTCTTCCCTTTTTGGAGGGCGCGACCCTTGCGGACGAGTTGGTTAACGGTGGGCATGAACCTCCTGGAAAGTGCGTTCTCACACAGCAACGGTCGGCGGGGCCGATGACCCTGCCAACCGGACGAGGCATGGTAGCGAAACGTGAGAAGGGCCGCAAACCCGGAATCCCGCTCCTGGAGCGGAACCAGACCGGCTTCCGGCGCGTTTTCACTCCGAGCAGGGGCCATGCATTTTCCTACTTTGAAACGCTAGTGAGACCGCCCGACCGCCACTACAGTGAGTCGGCGGGTTTTCTCCTTCCTGCGGCGAAGCGATGACCACCGTTCTGATCGGCATCAGTGTGGTTCTGGGCGCCCTGGTGGTGCTACTCCTCGTCCTGCTCGTGATCCGCTGGCGCTCGGGCAACTCGACCGACGAACGGGTGGCCGAGGTGGTGGCCAGCCTGAACACCCGGATGGACGAGCTCGGCCGCGAGCTGGCCGGCGCTCTCGAGCGCGCCGAGGAAGAGGGACGGCGCAGCCGGATCTTCGGCGAGCTCGCCGGGTCGATCGACCTCGACGAGGTGCTGTCGCGAACGCTCGAGGCGGCGGGAGCGCTCGAGCACGCGGATGCGGCGCTCGTCATGCTGCCCGACCCGAACGGGGGGAAGCCGCTCGTCGCAACGCTGGGCCTGTCCGTCGAGGAGGCGGAGCGACACGCCATCACCGGGCCGCCGGACGGCCGCCTCGCCCGGTCGATCACGATGTCCTACACCTATCCCGAGCTCGAGGGGGAGTCCTCCAGCGGGGACGGCGTGATCAACGCCGGGCTTGCCGTGCCGCTGCCGGGCGACAACTCCACTCTCGGCTACCTGACGGTGTTCACACGCCGGAAGGGACACGAGTACGCCGACGACGACGTGCGCCAGCTCGAGACGCTCGCGCTGCGGGCGGGCCCGGCGATCGAGAACGCGCGGCGCTTCCGGGAGGCGCGCCAGCTCGCCGACCTCGATGCGCTGACCGGCCTGCACAACCGGCGCTACTTCCACGAGACGCTTGCGCGCGAGTGCGCCCGGGCGCATCGCTACGAGCGGAAACTCTCGCTGATCGTCTTCGACCTCGACGACTTCAAGGAGATCAACGACCGCATCGGGCATCTTGCCGGCGACACGGTTCTCGCCGAGGCCGCGGAACGAGTGCGCGACGTCGTGCGGACGGCGGACATCGCCTGCCGCGTCGGCGGCGACGAGTTCGCGGTGATCCTCCCGGAGTCCTCACTCAACGACGCCGACCAGCTCTACCGCCGCATCCAGAACGCCGTCTCCTCCCGCCCACTCGGCCAGGGCGGCAAGCTCTATCTGTCCGCCGGCGTCGCAGAGCTGCGGGCAGAAGACGACCCGGCGGCGTTCTTCCAGCGTGCGGACGACGCGCTCTACCGCGCCAAGGAGGCCGGCAAGGGCCGCGTCGTGTCCGCAAACGCACCGCGCCTCGGCCCGGCTTAAAGAGCCACGTTCCAGGGACAGTCCCTGGAACGTGCCCGGAACCGACGGGTCCGAGGGACTGTCCCTGGAACCCCGGTTTAAGAGGTCAGCGCGAGGAAGGGGAGGTAGTTCGTCAGGTCGACCTCGCCCTTCTCCGGCATCTGGTCGCGCCAGCAGATCGCTTCCGGGAACGCCGCCTGCTGGGCCGCGGCGAGCCAGGCCGGATAGCGGTCTTCGCGCGCCTGCGCGAGAAGGGCTGCGCGGATCGCCTCGCGCACGTTGCCGAGCGGGAGGGTCCCGAGCGGGAGCGGAGGACCGAGCGGCCGCACCTGAATCGTCCCGAGCGGCGACCACAGCGGAGCCCAACGCCCCGACGACAGCGTCATCAGCTTGGGCGGCGCGGCCGACTCGACCGCGTAGCCCGCGCGGCGCCCGCCGAGCCACGGCGTCCCCGACTTCGCCTGCACCAGACGAGCCTGCAGATCGCCGTACGTCTCGTGGAAGTCCGCGATCGCGCGGGCGCTCGGGGCAGACACCCTGAACTTGCTCTCGATCCTCGCGCGACGGAGCTCGTCGCCGATGATGCCCCGCGCGACGGAGAGATTCGTATGCACGTCGGCGATCGCCGCGAGATACGCGCCGCGCGAGCCACCGAAGGCGGCGCTGATGATGGAACGCTCTGCGGCGAGGATGTCGCCGTAACTGACTTGCGCCGAGCGCTGCGCGACGGCGCGGGCGAACGCGTTCGAGAACGCGAGCTCGGGGTCGCCGGTCAGCTTCAGGATCGGATTGATCTGCGACCAGCGCACCGCGGTGTGCCCTAACTGACAGCGCAGGCCCGGTGACAGGATCAGCTGGCCTTCGGTGCGCGAGTGCACGAATCCCTTCCCGGCCGCACGCGGCCCGTTGCAGAGGTTCGGGTTCCGGGCCCAGAGGTAGACGCACGCAGCCCGCGGCTTCGCAGGATCCATCTCGCCGGGCGTCGTCTTCCACTCCGCCCAGCCCCACGACCAGATCGAGCTGAACTTCATCTCGTTGGCCACGTAGCGGGCCGCCAGCGCCTGCCACTTCACAGTACGGAACCAAGCCTTTGCCTCGAGACCCTCGCGTCCGCCACTGCCCTTCGACGTCTGGAAGCCGAGGAAGATCCCGAGCTTCGACACGGGGATTCCCTCCTTCGTGAAGTCGAGGATGCCGTTCCGGAACGCCTGGCGGAGAGTGCGACTCCCTCGAATGGGCCCTTGCTTATAGATCAGCGGCGCCGGGAAGTACACCTCTCGGACGATTCCTGCGACGTCGGCGACCTGGCGCCACCAATCGCCGGCGGTCCCGTCGGTGTACGGCTTCGCGTTGACGAGCAGCCACGGTTGCGCACCGCGCTGGCGCAGCGTCTGCAGGAACAGCAGCACGTTCGACCGGTACTGGGCGTTCGTCGCCGACCACGGCACCGCGAGCCACGAGCCGAAGAGCTCGTTCTCGGCGATCACCGGATTCGAGCAGTCCATCGCCTGCGCCGCGTACTCGTAGAACTTGTTCGCCTTGTCCACGATCGTCGCCGGATCGGCGGGCTTGCTCGTCGTCCCGACGCGGCGATTCAGATAGAGATCGAAGTAGGCGGTCTGCGCTCCGCCCGCCCGCAGCTTCGGCGGAAAGATGAAGTTCGAGGCGAGCGCGGTGATGCCCGGCTTCGCGAACATGTTCCAGAACGGGACCGACCCGTCCGCGAAGTCGAGCCACAACGGCGACTTGCCGAAGAGCGAGCAGTTCGCCTGCAGCTGCTGGGCCGGCGCACCTTTCCCACCGGTGAGCGCGAGAGCCAGCGCGACAGCGACGAGGACCCCTAACCTCTTCACAAGGGCTAACAGTAGCCGCGAGCCCGGGTGGGCCTCAGAAGCGCTTACGAACGCTTTACCAACGGCAGCCCCACGGGTAGTTTGGGCGCGTGCAGCGAAGGATTGCGTTCGCGCTGGTCGCCGTCGCCGCCGTGGCCGCTACGGTCGCAGCGATCGCGGCCGGGGGCTCAGGGAGTGATGGACCGACGTCGCGAACGTCGGCGCCGACCTGGAACAGCGTCGCCCCGATCTTCGCGAGCAAATGCGCCGGCTGCCACACGCCCGGCGGCATCGCTCCGTTCTCGCTCCGTAATGCGAAGACCGCTGCAGCGTACGCCGACCGCATTCTCGCGATGACGCACCTCGGGAAGATGCCGCCGTGGATGCCGGGCCGGGACTCGCCGTCGTATCTCGGACAGTCGCAGCGGATCCTCACGGCCGCCGAGAAGCAACTGATTGCTCGCTGGGTTCGAGGAGGTGCACGGATCGGTGACGGCAACACCGTCAAGCCGGTCGGCGGACGAACCAAGGCGCCCGGAACGACGATGACGCTCGCGCCGACGAAGGCCTATCTCCCAAAGCCTGCTGTCGGTGGGCTCGACGACTACCACTGTTTCCTCCTCGAGCCGCACCTGACGAAGGACGCTTACGTCACGAGCGCTGTGATCAAGCCGCAACGCTCGACGATCGTGCACCACGTGATCCTGTTCGAGGCATCGGGCCAGAACGCAACCGATGCGCGACGACTGAACGACGCCTCCGGCGGCAACGGCTGGACCTGCTTTGGAGGACCGGGCCTGTCCGAGACGCATCCGACGTCCGACTCGGCGTCGAACGACCGGCTCGGCGCGCCCCCCTGGATCAGCGCGTGGGTGCCCGGCCATACCAACAACGACACGCCGGCCGGGACCGGGGTGCTGGTACACGCCGGAGCCGCGATCGTGATGCAGGTGCACTACAACCTCATCCACAAGGCTCAACCCGATCGCTCGCGCGCTGTCATCCGCTTCGCGCCGGCGGCGACGAAGCTCACGCCTCTCGAGACGATTCTCGTTCCCGCCCCGGTCGAGCTGCCGTGTCCGCGCAGCGTGCATTCGACGCTCTGCTCGCGCCAGGTCGCCGTCCAGGAGGAGATCAAGAAGTACGGCTACAACGCCGGGCTGATCCCCTCAGGACTGCTCTACCTCTGCGGCAAGTCGCTCGACAACTATCCGAGCAACCCTGCGAGCGTGAAGTCGCTCGGCACGAGCTGCGATCGGCGCGTGACGCGTCCACTCCGGATCTACGGCGTCGCGGGTCACATGCACACGCGTGGCTTCGACATCAGGATCCAGCTGAACGGAAAGACGCTGCTCCACATCCCGCGCTGGAACTTCCACTGGCAGGACGCGTACTACCTCGCACAGCCCGTCGACGCGAACGTCGGCGACACGATCCGCGTCAGCTGTAAGTTCGACAACTCGCCGATTCGCCAGCCCCTCGTGAACGGCAAGCTGCTGAAGCCGCGCTACGTCCTCTGGGGCGAGGGCACGACCGACGAGATGTGCCTCGGCCTGCTTCAGGCCGCCGGGCGCTAGGAACAACCAGGGTCAGACCCCCGAAAG
>Ga0193727_1000648_pt1 | contig 13724 bp, 17 predicted proteins | sample H2c2metaG_FD_143051 | JGI IMG/M metagenome (GOLD analysis project Ga0193727, IMG submission 143051) | Soil microbial communities from a riparian zone of the East river system, Colorado, United States - H2c2 | ecosystem: Environmental > Terrestrial > Soil > Riparian zone | place: USA: East River...
CCATCAGGGTGCGTTCCGGTTCGGCGCAGCTATTGCGCGCGGGACATCGCCGACGCCGTCAAGATCGGGCGCCTGGCCGTAGCCTATGCGTTTGATCTGCTCATGCACCTGCGACATCTCGGCCTCGAACCAGTCGGGCAACGAATAGATGTACTTGCCGCCGGTGAAGAAAATCAGCAGCCCATAGAAGATGTTCAGCGTTGCGACCGAGACGATGATCGATGGAATTCGAAGTTTCTGAATCAAGATCGCGTTGATGGCGCCAAGCGTACCGCCGACGCCAATCGCGATGGCAAAGACGATAAGCCAGTTGGCGCCATAAGCGTTCGCCGCCGCAAGCGCCACGTATTGCGCCACCGATGCCGTTGCCGTGAAGGAGATGTCGATTCCGCCGGCGATCAACACCACGAGCAGCCCGAGCGCGAGAATGCCCACGAACGTATAGGACGTCAGCAGGTCAAAAAGATTTTGCACCGTCACGAACTGGCCGTTTCGCGACCCCGAGGTTGACGCAGATCACAAGGATGACGATGAGCAACCAAAACTCGTGGCTGCGCCGAAACCTGCTCAATGAAGCAACGAGCGATGGCATTAGGTCTTCTTTCTGCGGCGTTTCATACCGGAAATCGCTGCGGCGATCGCTTTGGAAAAGGACAACATTTGGACGCAGGCGAATATTCGTGTCCATGCGTCCGTGATGGCGACCAAGAGTCCGTATTTCGATTCGGCATGGCTTCAAGCGCCAGGTGCAGCCCTGTGGGATATTGGTCCGCACGTCCTGTCGGCGCTTATTCCCATGATGGGAGCAGTCACCGCTATCGAGGCCCAGCCGGAACAGGATGGTTTTTCGATTTTCCGGACATGGCATGAGCGCGGTGGCGTTGCCGATGTGTCGCTGTCGATCCGCTGTACCCCTGACGCAGTCGCCAAATGAATATCGTTTTGCCGGTCCGGGGCGTGAGCTTTCGCTCCCCGAACCCTCAGTTCTCGCGTGTCGATGCGTTCAGTCGCGCAGTGGGTGAACTCTCGGATGCAATTGCCGGCGGGCTCCGCGGCTTGCCGTGTGACCTGTCGCTTGGCGTCACGGTCGTCGAATGGCTGGAGAAAGCGGGACTGAGCCAGCAACAGGGGACCAAAGTTTCCTAAAATCGCCTGGCGTTGTCCGACATGTGCAGGGCACTTTCGACGCCAAACGCCCGGGAAGAGAAGATTCCAATCACCTAAGATCAAACGCGGTAGAGGTGCATGCCACCGCCAACGTCGATATGGATGCCGGTCGCGTAGGGGATCTCCCCGCGCGCAAGAACGGCGACGACCCGTCCGATCTCTTCAGGCTCGCCCCAGCGAGCCATCGGAATGCCTCCCGCAGCAATCAAGTCGTCATAGCGCGCCTTCGCCGCGGCAGTCATCTCGGTGCGAATGACGCCTGGTCTTATCTCATAGACCGCGATTGCCTCGGTGGCCAATCGCGAAGCGAACAACTTCGTCATCATCGCAACGCCGGCTTTGCTGATGCAGTAGTCGGCTCTGTTCTCGCCAACTATTTCTGCGTTTGCCGAACCGATGAAAATGATGGATCCTAGACGCCTCTCGACGGCGCACAGGCGTCTCTTCGCAAAAGATTGCGTAAGGAAAAAAGCTGCCCGAAGATTGATATTCAGCGTCCGGTCGTAACTTTCCGTCCCCAATTCCAGGATATCGCCACGTTGCAGCGAGGTTACGCCGGCGTTGTTGACAAGACAGGAAGGATCGCCGAGTTCGTTGGCAATCTTGGCGAGCAGGGCGTCGTGCTCCTCAATGTTGGCGATGTCACACCGGTAGTACCTGTCAGCCTGCGGAATCGTCTCCACCTCGGCTTCAAGGCTCACGCGGGCGACCGCAAAATTCGCCTTGCCGAGCGCGTCCGCAATCGCACGACCAATGCCGCGCCCTGCACCTGTAACAATTGCCACATCCTTCATCGGGGCGACCCTCCATCTGGCATCCATCGAGGCACGTCTGCGATCAACAGTCGAGCAGTCCCATGATAACCGATGGTCACTGCAACTGAAGTCGGCTGACCGGTGGAAGCGGTTACAGGACTGGAGGTTAAGATCAATATCTCGAAAACAGGGTAGGGCTTGGTCGGAACAGATTTGGAACTCAAATCCCAAATAAAATCGACCAAAAAGCCAAGTCTTTTTCCCGCAAAGGTCAGAAAGACCGAGCTATCATAAAGTCTGTAAACGATTACATTTTTCCGTTGCCGGCTCGTTGAAGTTGGAATACCGTTCCAACTAATCGAGTAGCTACCCCCTTTGAGCGGTGTGGCGGTCTCGTCGCGAAAGCGCGCGCCCCTCACGTTCGCGCCAAGAACAAGCATGGGAGTCAGGGATGGTTTCGCAGTCACCATCCGAGTTGATCGGCTCGACTTCAAACTATTCGGAATCGAATAGTGCACTCGATCGTATGCCGTTGCTGCGCGGTTTGATGAAGATCGGCTGGAATCTGCTGCCTCCGCTGACATTCGTCGCCATCGTCGGCGCATGGTCGCTGGCGGTCAGCGTGTTCAAGATTCCAGCTTACTTGTTGCCTGGGCCCGGTCCCGTCTTTGCGCGGCTGATCACCGATGCAAGCATGCTTTGGAGCAACGCCCTGGTAACGCTGACCGAGATCGTGCTTGGGTTCGGACTAACCCTGGTGACGTCGATCCCGCTCGGCCTTTTGATCGCGCTTTCGCCCGTCGCCCGGCAAATTCTCTATCCGCCCATCGTGCTGTTGCAGCTTGTTCCGAAGATTGCGGTTGCACCGCTATTTCTGGTTTGGCTGGGGTTCGGAATTGAATCGAAGGTTCTGCTGACGGTCCTGATGACCTTCTTTCCGTTGCTGCTGGCAAGCATCAGCGGATTCCAGATCCTCGATACCCGACTCCTGTATCTGACGAAATCGATGGGCGCATCGACCTGGCAGACCTTCCGGTTTCTGCGTGTTCCGGCCGCGCTACCCGTCATCTTTTCCGGCGTTAAATCGTCAGCGACGATCGCCGCAACGGCCGCCATCGTCGCTGAATTCGTCGGCTCCAATCAGGGGCTTGGATATGTGCTGCTGAAAGGCACCAGCACGATGGATCTCGAGCTCACCTTTGCAGTCCTCGTCGTCCTGACGATCATCGGAATCATCATCAACTACGCTGTCGAGCTCAGCGAGTGGCTGATGGCTCCCTGGCAGCGAGCCGAGACGAATTAGCACCATACGTTCCCAAAGAGCGCCAATTCCAAAGTTAGAAATCAAAGGGAGGGAACTCAATGAAGGATATTATGGCCAAGGTTCTGATCGCCGCAAGCTGTGCGGCGGGCTTGTGGAGCTCGACTGCGACCGCCCAGACCGCGGTCACGTTTCAGTTGAACTGGACCGCTGGAGGTGCCAACGCCGGATTTGCGGCGGCGCTCGGCGAAGGCTTCTACGAGGCGGCCGGGCTCGATGTGACGCTCGTCCAGGGCAATGGCTCCGGCAATGCCGCTCAGCTGGTCGCCAGCGGCCGCGCGCAATTGGCCTATGCCGACGCCGTCGCGGTGAGCCAGATGATCGCAAAGAGCGCGCCGATGAAGGTCGTTTCGACCATCTACCAATCCAATCCCAATGAAGTTTCCGCCCTTACCAAGAGCGGGATCAAATCTATTGGCGATTTGAAGGGCAAGAAGGTGGGAGTCCCTTCGGGGTCGTCCCAGACCACGATGTTGCCACTGCTCCTGAAGGCGAACGGCCTGAGGGAATCGGACATGACGATGATGAATATGCCGGTTGCGGCCATGGTACCATCGCTTCTCCAGGGCCAGGTGGACGCAATCTTGGGATCGATGGACGCGTATCAGATCCAATTGGAACAGCAGGGGGCAACGCTCGATAACTATCGGTTTGCGGACTACGGCGTACCGACCGTCAGCACCTCGATCTTCGCTTCCGACAGCTTCATCAAAGATAATCCTGATGTCTTGAAGCGATTCATCGCCGCCAGCCTCAAGGGCTGGAGCTTCGCCCTCGACAATCCGGAAAAGACGGTCAAAGACCTGAAAACTGCTTTCCCAGACGTCAATGAAAAGCTTGCAGCGGCCGAGCTGGCGGCGATCACACCTCTGTTCTGCAGCGGCGGTGCCAAATTCATCGGCAAGGCCGAAGACGCCAACTGGACCAAGACGCAAGCTTTGCTTTCCGAAGTCAAGCTGCTGCCGGAGGGCCAGGACCCGAAGAGCTACTACACCAATGAATATTTGCCTCCCGCCAGCGAGATGCGGGCGTGCAAGTAGCGCGCCCGATTTCTTGGCCCTGACAACGAGCATTGCCATGAGCGACAAGCCGAGACTGGGATATCGCTTCGAAGACCTCCATGAGGGCATGACGTTTCGAAGCCCCGGGCGCACCATCACCGAAGCCGACCTGATGACCTTCGCCGGGCTGACCGGCGATCACTCAGAGCTGCACACGAGCGATGTCTACGCCCGTTCAAGCCAGTTCGGCCAGAAAGTGGCGCATGGAATGCTCGGCCTCGCTTACGCCCATGGTTTGATGTGGGCGAGGACCGGAGAACTCCGCGAAACAGCGATCGCGTTCCTTGGTATCAGCGATTGGAAATTCGTCGGACCTATCTTCGTCGGAGATACGATCTTCGTGAACTACGTTCTCGCGGAACTGCGCGACAGCCGCTCGCGTCCGACGCAAGCGATCGCGAATTTTGACGTCCAGGTCGTCAAGCAAAACGGCATGGTCGTTCAGTCGGGCCGTAAGGCACTTTTGGTCTCCAAGGTTCCGCTCGAGGCCGTAACGGCTTCGGCCGCCATCCCGAACCAAGCGAAGTGAGAGACGCAATCATGACGGCGCAATCCGACATCGCGGCCCGAACGGGTGTTCCGATCACGATCAGCAACGTGTCAAAGGCGTTTGGTGAGGGGACCGGCAAGCCTTTCCAGGCGCTCAAACCTATCGACGTCACGATTCCCGCCGGCGAGTTCATTTCCGTCGTCGGTGCCTCCGGTTGTGGCAAGAGCACGCTCATGTTGATGGTCGCGGGCCTGCTGAAGCGTTCAAGCGGAGAAATTACGGTCGCTGGCCGCACGGTCACGGAGCCGGTTACGGATGTCGGCATCGCCTTTCAGGATCATCTATTGCTCGATTTTCGAACGGCGTTCGAGAACGTCATGCTCCACGCTGACATCCGGAAAATCAATCGTGAAAAACTTGCGGAGCGGGCCAAGGAGCTGTTCGCCCAACTGCGCCTCGAACACGCGATCAACAAGTATCCTCGCCAGCTATCGGGCGGCATGCGCCAGCGCGTATCGCTTATTCGTACGCTGGTTCACGATCCGTCGGTGATCTTGATGGACGAACCATTTGGGGCGCTCGATGCGCTGACCAGGCTGCAAGTGCGAACGGATCTCGAGACTCTTTGGCTGCGCCGTCGACCAACAGTGGTCTTTATCACCCACAGCGTTGAAGAGGCCGTCGGTCTCTCCGACCGCATTCTGGTGATGAGCCCGAGTCCGGGGGAGGTCATCGATGACATCCGGGTCGACCTGCCGCGGCCACGTCCCATCGTGCTTGGCGATGCCCCGGAGTTCGGCGCGCATGTGGACCGGATCCATCGCCATTTCGAACGCTTGGGCATCCTCCATGGAATCAGTGCTCCTCCGAAAGCTGTTCGTGTACAGTGATGACGATGATCTTGCAGCAAACTCCGCCGCAGACCCTGGTCCATTTCGTCCGCCGCGGGACTACCGCCGAGATCGCTCTGGCTAACGGCTCCCTGAATTTGGTGACGCGCGCGATGCTGCGCCAGCTCAATCAGATCATTTGTGAGGTTGCGGGAGCGCAGGATATCCGCTGCGTCATCCTGTATGGCGGTGATGCGAAGGCGTTCTGCGCAGGCAGCGATATCAGGGAGTTTGGGCCGCTACGACACGATGCGAGCGAGCAGAAGATCCTGTTTGAAGATATGGTTCTTCGCAATTTCGCCAGGCTGCCGATGCCGACGATCGCGGCGATGGATGGCCCCGCGCTTGGCGGCGGATTCGAGCTTGCCTTGTGTTGCGATCTGCGCGTTTTACGGCGCGGAACGATGGTCGCTCTGCCTGAATGCCGTCTTGGCGGACTGGCAGGCAACGGGGCCGTGCGCGCGACGCGTCTCGTCGGTCCGGCCCGCGCCAAGCAGCTGCTCTTTACCGGCGAGCAAATCGAGGCCGAACGTGCCCGCGAGTGGGGCCTCGTCAATTTCGTGGCGGATGAGGGCTCGGCTCTCGAGATGGCACGCAACATCGCCGACTCGATTAGCGCGCGCGGGCCGATTTCAAATCGGCTTGCCAAGGAACTGGTCGAACAATCGCAAGATGAACCTCTCGACGCCGGCTTGCTTCGTTCGACCGTGGCTCAACAAAAGATCTTCGACTCGGACGATCTTCAGGAGGGCGCCGCGGCGTTTTTTGAGAGGCGCGCGCCGGTCTTCTCGGGTCGCTAGGGAGATACAAGATGCCGTCACTTCAGCTCCATACAGGGGTCGACGATGGCTCACATTCCGGCTGAACGCTGCTTGTCGATCATCGAGCTGCTGGTCGACGCGGCAGGCGAATTGCCTTTGGGCGAGATCGCAGAGCGCCTGACGCTCCCAAAGAGCGGCGTGCATCGCCTGCTCTCGGCGCTGATGGATCAGGGCTGGGCCGAGCAGGACGGTAGGACCGGCCATTACAGATTGACCCATCGCCTTACGATACTTGGGCAGCGTCTCTATCGTGCGACGGGTATTCCCGATATCTGCCAACCACTTCTCGAGCGATTGGCCCGCGAGACACACGAATTCGTCCGGTTGGCCGTTATCGACGCACACTCTTTGGTCTGGGTGGCGGAAGCGCAGGGCGCCCGGGGCGGTCTCTTGTACCAACCACTGCTCACGTCAAACACCGTCCCGCTCTATGCCACGGCGAGCGGCAAGAGCTGGCTCGCCCGGCTTGATCTCGAAACAGTCCGCGAGATCCTCGCCCTGAACGGAAATTTCAGTGACGCGAATAACTATGGACCGAGCGTGATCAAGACCTTCAAGGACCTGACACCGGAATTGAAGCGAACCGCTGAACGAGGCTACGGTATCGCCATCAGCGAAGCGGAGCCCGGCGTCACGGCCGTGGCTGCAGCGGTGCTCTCCGGGGGGATTGGCTCACCCGTTGGCACGGTGAGCGTCGCAGGGCCCGGCGTTCGGATGAACGAAATCCGTGTCGCGGATTTGGCGCCATTGGTTATGCGTGCTGCGCGCGAACTCTCTGATGTCTGGCCATTGCGGTAATGCATCATGCCAACAACCGCCACGCCACGCTCAGCGGTTCGCGCGGGCTCACTTCGACCACGGATGTTGACACTCGCTTCGATCTCGGTCCCATCCTTTACCTCAACGACCACATGAAAGGAACAGTTGATGAAATTAGTGCGCTTCGGCCCCTCTGGGCAGGAAAAGCCCGGCGCGATTGACGCCAACGGCAAACTACGTGATTTGTCTTCGATCGTCCCTGACATCCACGCCACCGCTCTGTCTCCGGACGGGCTGGCGCGTCTCAAAGCAGTCGATCTGCGCGCCTTGCCGGAGGTGTCCGGTTCCGTTCGCTACGGCGTTCCGGTCGCGCACGTTCCGAATCTCGTCTGCATCGGTCTGAACTACACCGACCATGCCGAAGAAACCAATGCGCCGATTCCCAAACAGCCGATCATCTTCAACAAGCATACCGGGGCACTCTGCGGCGCAAACGATCCGGTACTGCTGCCGCCGGGGTCGAAGAAGCTCGATTGGGAGGTTGAGCTTGCCTTTGTCATTGGCCAGACCTGCTGGCACGTCAAGGAAGAGAACGCGCTCGATTACGTCGCTGGGTACATGGTTTTGAACGACATCTCAGAACGCGAATATCAAATCGAGTGGGAAGGTCAGTGGGCGAAGGGCAAAAGCTATCCAGGTTTCGCACCATGCGGGCCCTGGCTAGTGACGCGTGATGAAGTCCCTGATCCTCAAAGGCTCGATTTGTGGCTCGACCTGAACGGCGCTCGGGTTCAGACGGGCACCACGACGCGCAAGATTTTCAGTATCAAGGTGCTTGTTTCCTATCTCAGCCGCTTCATGCGTCTGATGCCCGGCGATATCGTGACAACAGGCACTCCGCCGGGTGTCGGACTGGGCATGAAGCCAAACAAGTTCATGAAGGCCGGCGACGTCATGACCCTTGGCGTCACTGGTCTTGGCGAACAGCGTCAAATCGTGACGCCTGCCCAATAAGCAACATACGAACATGTACCCAAGCGTAGATATGCCCGCTTGGGATCAGGAGCTGGTTATCTGCTCTTAGCTTGCCGATCATCCCGGCCAGCTTCGGCTCGATACTGTATCGATGCTCACGCCGAGCCAATCCCGAAAAAGGAGAGGAGGGCGTCTGCCTGTCCGCTGATCATGGCTGCGCCATTCGCGGTGGGACAGCCTTTCTCGCGCGCGAGCGCAAGCAGCGAGGTGGTTTCCGGTTTCGGAACGATATCGATGACGGTGAGGCCAGGGTGAAGTTCGCCGGCGAATGGCGCGAACGCGAACGCCGGCGCCATCCCGACCGGCGTGGCGTTGATGAGAAGGTCGCAGCCGGCGACCTCAGCACCAGTTGCGAGGGCGCGGCAACCGGGAAAATGTGTTTGAACGCGGGCGGCAAGTCCGGCGGCTCGGTTCCCGTCGAGATCGAAAATGCCGATCGTAGCTGCACCTGATGCCGCAAGCGCCATCGCAATGGCGCTTCCGGCACCGCCGGCGCCGAGGATCAGGATCCGTCGGCCAGCGGCGGTCTGCCCCAGGGACGCAAGCGCACCGACCAAACCCGCACCATCAAACATATCGCCTGTCCAGGAACCATCCGGCTCCCGGCGCATCGCGTTGATGGCGCCGACTGCCTGACCGATCTGTCCGACGCGGTCGGCATGGGGGAAAATTCGCTCCTTGTGAGGATAGGTAACGACAAGCCCCAGCAGATTACCGATTCCCATCACACCCTTGATGACGTCGTCGAATGTCGCCTGCGGGATCAGCATGGGCAGCAAAACGGCATTATGCCCGGCCTTGACGATCCGCGGATTGAAGATCTCGGGTGAGCGAACCTGCGAGACCGGGTCGCCGATGATAGCCAACAGTCTTGTTTCACCGTCTATCCTGATCGGAGCTTGTTCCACAATGGTTGTTCCGCGTATTGAGATGAGGCCCGGCGAAGCCTTTAGGAGGCAGTCATACCGGGGCCGGTCCTGATGATTTCCGGATGAGCAATTCTGCATCGCATTCAAACGCGATCTCGACTGGCCGCTTCTCGATCCGGCTGATGACGAAGCGCGCTGCGTCACGACCGACCAACTCGCCTTGCACCCTTACCGTCGTGATCGGGATCGGGAGGTGGCTCATGATTTCGATATCGTCGTAGCCAACGATCGACATCTCATCCGGAACCTTGATGCCCATCGCCTGGCTTTCGAGCAAGGCTCCCACGGCGAGGAATGCGTTGCCGCAGATAACCGCGGTCGGCCGCGGTTTCTGCGCCATGATCTGTCGAAAGAGAGATCTTCCCTCGGCGATTGTCCATTCCCCCATAGCGAAGTGTTGCGGACGGACCGCCAGGCCGCGTTCCGCAAGGGCATCTCGGACACCTTCCAGGCGCGCGGCTGCACGATCGTTGTTCTCCGTCGACTGCGCAATCAGTCCGAACCGCGTGTGGCCTTGATCGACCAGATAGCTCGTCAGTTGGAAGAGCGCTTTCCGGTTATCAGGCCCGACGCAGGTGCCGTGCGTTTCAGGTTCGTAGACGAAGGCGTAGACAAACGGCACGCTACGCTGATTGAGAAAGCTTTCGAGATCGGGATGATGCGCCTTGCCGATCAAAATCAGACCATCGATGCCGCGTTCGACAAACTTGCGGACTTGCGCGAATTCCTGGGCAGCATCGTAATTTGAGCAGGCAAGCAGCAACGTATAGCCATTGATCAACAACTCCTCCTGGATGGCGTTGGTCGCGCGCGCAAAATCGCCGTGAGAAAGGGTCGGAAAGACAGCGCCAATTGCATTCGATTTACGCGTCGACAAGGCGCGTGCTGCACCGTCGGGCACCCAGCCAAGATGTTTGACGACGGATTCGACCCTCTCCCTAAGTTTTGGCGACACGGCCGCCGGATTGTTGATCACGCGAGAAACGGTGGCCGTTGATACGCCTGCCGCACGCGCAACGTCCCTCAGGCCAACACTGCTCCGAGACGAAGCAAACTCTTGCTGATCGGGTTCTCCAGGTGAGGGCATTGTCTTTCCTCGATCGGAAGCTGCGAACGACCGGACTCCGGTCCTAATGCTTACACGGTCAAACACGATTCTCCACCGGAGTTGCCGATCGAACCTACGATTTCGCAACCTCTGCCTTCGTGAGAGCAAACTGCAAGGAGTAGAGCCCGCGATTGATGCCGATCGCGGCCCCGTGACGCTCCAATTCGGAATTGCTGCCGGCTTCCGAACGGAACTTGGTCAGAACATCGGATTTGCTGCCCTCGACCAGCAGGATCCATGCCGCAACCTTGTCCGGCGTTCCGCGCAGCTCCTTTTCGGCAGTCTGCCCCCGTCCGGCCTGCGCCTGACCTTGCAGGAGATGGATACCGACAACCCCCGGAATTGCTGCGAGCGCGGCACTCAGCGGGCCTTTGAGGTTAGACGCCACCGCACTCGGCTCGAGCGACGTCTCGAAGTTGATCGCCTCAATGAAGCCTCCCTCACCGAGACCGATGCTCCAGGACACATCGCAGATCGTCCGCGACGTATCCAGAAAGTGCGCCACGACCTGACGGGTCCACGCCGTTGGCGCGTTCAGCCGCGCCTGATAGGAGGCCGACGACAGATCGACGACGCTCGTTGTTTCGTAGAAGTTGAAATACTTCGGGTGTCCGTCCAACGCGACATAGCGCCTGCCGCGCAGGAAGCCCGGCAACCCAACGCGCTCGGGAATATGCTCGCGAACATGCCAGGCGACGAAATCGTCCTCCGCCTCTGGTTTGATGCCATTCCAGATGGCCAAGACACCATTACCGAGAAGAGCCATAGCGCATGCCTTCCACACCCAGAAACAATCGATGGGTGCCTGCGAATGTAACGGCTGTAGAGCCGATCGAATATCGATGAAATATCAATAGGATCATAACGGCTTGACACCCCAAAATAGTCCATCTATGTAAACGGTTACACGACAAGCTCTGCGACGTCAATCGGCTGAGGGATTCTTCCGTGAAGGTTATTTCGGCATTGGACGCGGCGAAACTCATCCGGCCTGGCGACAGTCTGATGATCAGCGGGTCCGGTGGTGGCCACTGCATCCCGGAGTCCATCATTGTCGCCATCGAAAGGCGTTTCCTCGAAGAAGGGCAGCCGCGCGATCTGTGTCTGATTCACGTGGTCGGGCTTGGCGACCGTATCTCACAGGGCGTCGATCGCTTTCGGCATCAGGGCATGCTCAGGCGCAGCGTCACCAGCGCGCTGGTCGACTCGCCCTCGCTCGTCCCTTTGGCGCGAGACAACAAGATTGAATCCTACACCTTGCCCCAGGGAGTGCTGTCGCAACTTACCCGGGACATGGCCGGACGTCGTCCGGGACTGATTACCAAGGTTGGCTTGCATACCTTCATCGATCCGCGTCAGCGCGGCGGGCGCCAGAGCGAGACAGCCAAGGACGATCTGGTCGAACTTATGGTGATCGATGGCGAGGAGTGGCTTCGCTACAAGCCGCTCCCGCTCAATGTCGTATTGCTCCGTGGGACGACGGCAGACGAAGACGGCAACGTCACCATGGAGGATGAGGCACTGTTCGGCGAAATGATCTCCACGGCACAGGCCTGCCGCCAGCAAGGCGGGACGGTGATCGTTCAGGTGAAGCGCCTGGCCAAGCGCGGAACGCTTCCGCCGAAAAACGTGAAGATTCCGGGCATCTTCGTCGACCATATCGTCGTCGATCCCAATCAGCGCCAAACCTATGCCACCGATTACAACCCGGCTTATGCCGGTGAACTACGCGTTCCGCTTGAACATCTGAAGAAGCTGCCTTTTTCCGAGCGCAAGATCGTTGCCCGCCGAGCCGCAATGGAAATCCTTCCGGGCGCTGTCTGCAATCTCGGCGCTGGCATTTCCACGGGCATCTCGGCCGTCGCGTCGGAGGAGGGGATTCTTGACAATATCATCCTGACCAACGAGCAGGGCTTTATAGGTGGCGCGCCGCTGACCGGCCCGGATTCCGGCGGCGCGCAAAATTACGACGCCGTCATCGATGCCCCCTACCAGTTCGACTTCTATGACGGCGGCGGCCTCGATATCGCCTTTCTATCGTTCGCGGAGGTCGACCCGGCAGGCAACGTCAATGTCTCGCGGTTCGGCGACAAGATCGTGGGCGTTGGTGGCTTCATCAACATCAGCCAGAACGCGCGCAAGGTCGTCTTCAGTGGCACTTTCACGGCCGGCGGGCTGGAGGTTGTTTTTGAGGGTGGCAAGCTTCGGATCGTCAGGGAAGGTCGGCATCGCAAGTTTATCCGCTCGATCGAACAGGTTTGCTACAGCGCCGAATTCGCGGTGAGAGAGGGCCGCACGGCGCTGTTCGTGACCGAACGAGCCGTGTTTCAAGCCTCATCAGAAGGCCTTCAACTGATTGAAATCGCCCCCGGCATCGATATCGAGCGCGATATCCTGGCCCATATGGATTTCCGGCCGACGATTGCAGGAAACGTCAGGACAATGGATGAGCGGCTTTTTCTCCCGCAGCTGATGGGGATAGCCGCAGACATTTCGAACCGTGAGCGAGTGAAGCGGTCGCGTTAAGAGATAAGCGCGTGTGTCGATGTGCTTTGACTTCGATTTGAACTGGTGCGTCTATCAGTTCCTTCGCATGCGAGCATCCGTGTGCATGCATCTGTGATGGCGACCAAGAGTCGGTATGATCTCCCGTCGAGCGGTGTCATCCCGGCGAAAGGAAGCGGACCTGACGATGGCAATAGGGCCCGAGTTCATATCCCGCTTATTTGGTGACATCATGCTCAAGATCGCAATCGCAACAGCTGCGGCACTCGCGTTCAGCGGTTCAGCGTTCGCTGGCAGCTACTGCGAAAACACGTATGCAGAGTCAGCGGCAACGACCAGGCTGCCTTTTCCCCGCAGATTGCGGCCGTATACAATGAAATCAGGAAGGTCCAAGAATCGGGTTTGGATCCTTCGCGATATGTCGTATGGTCCGCTATCGTAGCGAATTGGCCAAGGCCACCGGTGAAGCCGAGGGGTGCGCCAGCGCGGTTGCTCCGGCTGATACTGTCGTAAACGGTGCAGTGAAGGCTTATGCGATTTGGGCCACTTATGGTTTGGCTCTGTTGCTGCCAGATCGCATGACGAATATTGACGTTGGCGAAATCATGCACGGCAAACCCCTCGGAGGTGACGGAGCGCTCATCCCGCACTTTCGCGAGCAGTTGCTCAACGGTGACACGGGTACCCTTGCAAACATTATCCGCGACCCCATCCGTTGCGCGTTCTTTCTGCGGAAATGCTGATGAAATGCAGGAGTCGGCGTCTAAGCCGTGTGGGTACCGAAAACCCTATCCGGGCTTGTTGAGCGAAGAATCGGCTAAGTTGGCGCGATGATCGCGCTTATCTGCTTTGTTCTGGCCGTGCTGGCCTCGCCGTTCAAGTC
>Ga0193727_1000649_pt1 | contig 13721 bp, 16 predicted proteins | sample H2c2metaG_FD_143051 | JGI IMG/M metagenome (GOLD analysis project Ga0193727, IMG submission 143051) | Soil microbial communities from a riparian zone of the East river system, Colorado, United States - H2c2 | ecosystem: Environmental > Terrestrial > Soil > Riparian zone | place: USA: East River...
CCACGCGTGATCTCGCCATTCGCCGAACCGGCAACGCGCTGGAAGCCTATCGCTCCCACGGCATGGTGCATGAGGCCCAAACACGCGAGCAGGCGCGCGAGGATCTGATCGACCGCTGGGACCGCGACCGGCAGGCATCACCGGATCGGACCGGCATCATCCTCACCCATACCAATGACGAGGTGCGGGCCCTCAACGAGGCTGCGCGGATGCGGATGCGGGCCGCTGGTGATCTGGGCAATGAGGTGCGTGTGACGGTCGAGCGCGGCGACCGCGGCTTCGCCAGCGGGGATCGTGTCATGTTCCTGCAAAACGAACGAGGCCTTGGCGTAAAGAACGGCACACTCGGGACCATCGAACAGGTGAGCGCGCAGTCCATGACCGTTCTGACCGACGACGGCCGATCCGTTCGCTTCGACCTCAAGGATTACAATCGGATCGACCACGGTTATGCGGCGACGATCCACAAGGCGCAGGGCATGACGGTGGACCGCACCCATGTGCTGGCGACCCCGGGCATGGATGCCCATAGCAGCTATGTGGCCCTGTCACGACACCGCGATGGCATGGAGCTGCATCATGGCCGCGACGATTTTGCCAATCCTGAACGCCTCACCCGTACCCTGTCGCGCGACCGGGCCAAGGACATGGCCACGGATTACGAGCAGCGCGATCCGGCGCAAGGCTATGCCGAGCGGCGTGGGATCAGCTTCGGCGAGCGCGTGGCCGAGATCGTACGCAAGGTCGTGCCGGAGAAGGTGCGCAACATGTTCGATAGCCTGCGCCCGTCTGCCGAAGCTGTGCCTGGCACGGGCAGCGCGCGGAGGCCGGCACGGGAAGTGCCGGAAAGGAAGGCGGTGGAAGACCCGGATGCGGCGCCGCGTAAGGCGCGCACCAAGGCGCTGGTCCGCCATGCCCGAGCCGTGGATGCGATCTTCGATATGCAGAAGCGGGGCAGTAAGGCCAGCCCGGCGCAGGTAAAGGAATTGCAGGAGGCCCGCAAGGTCTTTGAGGAGGTGCGGCCCCATGGCTCGCACGACGCCGAAGCCGCCTACAAGAAGAATCCGGAACTGGCCCTGGAAGCCGCTTCGGGCAACCCCGCCCGCGCCATCCGCGCACTCCAGCTCGAAACCGAACTGCGCACGGATCCGGGCCGCCGCGCTGACCGCTTCGTGGAGCGCTGGCAGAAGCTCGACCACACCAGCCTGCGCCAGTATCAGGCCGGGGACATGGCCGGCTACAGAACGACGCGCTCGGCGATGGGCGACATGGCCAGAAGTCTCGAACGCGATCCGCAACTGGAATCCATCCTCGCCAACCGTAAGCGGGATCTCGGCATCGCGTTCGAATCAGGCCGGCGGCTAGGCCTCGAACTCGCCTTCACCCACGGCATCGACCTTGGCCGCGGCCGGGGCATGGGAATTTGATCCATCCGATCTAGCGCCGGTTCTTCGCCGCAGTACGGTGACGGGTGAAACCCTCTTGCGTGTTCTTGAATGCCTGCCCTGTCTGCTCTCAGCAGTCATCAGAAACAGCCGGCAGGAGGCCGCGCGGCCATGCGCGAACCAGACCGTATCATCCGTCTGAAAACTGTCCTTTCCCGGACCGGGCTATCCCGGTCCACCATCTACCGCAAGATCGCCGAGGGTACGTTCCCGCCGCAGATCAAGATCAGCGTCAACGGGAGCGGCTGGCATGAATCCGACATCAACCGCTGGATCGCCGATCCCGTCTCATGGCGTCCGAAACAACAGTGCGACGAGGTCAGATGAGGCAGGTATGTTACCTTTAGATCGCCACCCCGGCCGGCTGGGTCGCCGACCGAGAATCTCGCTTACCGACGTGATTGATCATCTCCGTAGGATGCAGCGCGGCCGCGCCGAACCGCTTCTGCTGCTAGTCTGCGCTCGATGTAGTCGTTTATCGACTTGACTGTGATGCGTCGCGACTTGCCTTCGGTGTAACTTTCCAACTCGCCCGTGTTGATTAGTTCGTACAGTTTTTTGCGCGAGACCTGTATCGCAATCGTCGCCTGTTTCGGCGAAGCTACGAGCGGGGCGTCAAACGTAACAGACACGGCGTAAGACATATGAAGCATCCCGTTATTCCTGGATGTTTCTGAGCATGCCAGACTGGATTTTCGGCGCAAAGCAGTCATGGGACCATGCGCATTTTTCGGATGGCCGGTCGTACGACGTCGCGCTCTTTTCGGTCCAAAACCTCGATTTCTTTTTGGTATAGCATTGGGCAGAACCAGAAGCCCTGTGGATCAGTCTTGGGCGAAGGCTGAGTTGTGGAAGATGGATTAACCCGCTTTGTCGAGGCGGACGACATTTGATCCTACGAGAAATTGCGCCCAATCTTTCATGAGGACGCGTCGCTTCTCGAGCTTTTGCCCGCGCTGGTAGGCTGCCGTGGTCTCTGATTTGTACTTGTGCGCCAGCGCTGCCTCGCGGACGCCATCAGGATTCTCCGTGCATTCTTCGGCCCAGGTTGCGAAGGTCGAGCGGAAACCGTGCACCGTGACGTGATTGTAGCCGAGGCGATCCAGCACGGCGAGCATTGCATTCTCCGAAAACATTCCGTCATCGGGGTTCGGAAAAATCAACTCGCCCTGAGTGCCATTGTGCATCTTGTCCAGGATTGCGAGCGCAGGATCGGAAAGCGGAACGAAATGGTCCTGGTGCATTTTCATGCGTTCGCCGGGTATCTTCCAAGTCGACGAGGCGCGATCGATCTCGGACCAGCGGGCATCCACAACTTCGTTGGTGCGGCAGGCCGTCAAAATCAGAAAGCGGAGCATCGAAGCTGCGGTGCCTCCGGCTGCGGACAAGTCGGTCATGAACTGCGATGCTTCGGCGTAGGGTAACGCTGGATGATGCCGCACGACGCGCTTCGGCCGCCTTGGAAGTTTCTCGCGGAGCTGTTTGGTGAGCTCAGCAGGATTTCGAAAATCGGTATCGTCAACATCGACGTTCTTCGCGATGATCGTTTCGATCCGTGACCGGACACGATTTGCCGTCTCTCGTTTCTCAACCCAGATCGGTCGGAGCAACTCATAGATGTGGCTGGGCTTGATCTCCGGGATCGTTAGCTTTCCGATTGTCGGGTAAGCGTAGCGTTTGAGCGATGATGGCCATTGATCACGATGCTTCTTGCTCCAGGCTACCCACCGCTCGCGAATATAGATTTCGGCGCATTCCTCAAACGTGGGCAGGGTGATTTTGATCTCTGTAGCTTTCGCTTCCGCGCGCGCCGCTCGCTTCTCCTGCACAATGTCGACGCCGGGTGTGCTGCGATCGCCCTTGACGCGAAGACGCGCGGCATCGCGCGCGAGGCGCGCATCCTTCAATGACACATCCTTGAAGGAGCCCAAACCGAGCCAGCGCTGCTTCCCACCCTTCCAGTACCGGTAGCTCCAGTTCTTCGACGTGGCGCTTGCGATGATGAGGTAGAGACCGTCGCCATCGGCATACTTCCCGGGCCGAGTTTCACGTTCGACGTCGAGCGGCTTGAGTCGGCCCCTTTGGCCATCTGGGCGATGGCCTCTAGCGCGACGGTGTCGCCCGAGAACGCAATCGATCGATCGGGAAAATCGAACCGATATCCGAGCGCAGGCTTTACTGGTGGATGCTGCACCAGGATCGAGGTGACGTTGACGGTGTCGTCTTGCATGACCGGCCCTGAGTTAGGAATCTCGTACACTTCGATCGTTCGGAGTGGCGACATGTGGAAATCCTCCGCCCAGAAGCCGATAGTCGCTTTCGCTGAGCGAAAGTAATCCTCTGTCATCTGCGCAAGCGGGGGCGGTCCATAGGCACGAACGGACTGGCGCATGCCTGACACCCAGCCGATGATCAACAAGGGCCCGTATTCAATATTATGGTCCGGGTGATGGTGCGTGATAAAGATCGAGCGCAGGGCGCTGAAGGGGATGCCCGTACGTGCATATTCGTTGGTCACTCCGATACCGCAATCGAGCACGTAGGCTGCGCCGTTGTGAACCATCAAATTTGATGCCATACGGCGCGGAAGACCTGGAATCGGACCCGAGCCCGTACCCAGGAGGACGAGCTTCGTGCCCTTGGCATCTTTGAGTTCAGCTTTTGCACGTGCCGCCGCTGCGTCGATATTTTCTGCGCGTGCCGCCGTGGGTGCTGCTGCAATGGCTAACGTGGGTGCAGCCACGATACCGGTGAGCAAAGTGCGCCGACAGACAAAGTGTGTTGCATTCTGCATTGCTTATCTCCTCGTTCGGGTTTGATTGGACCTGTCAAATCACGCTTGTGAGGAATTTTCCCAGCGGAATGTTCATGGGTGAGCTGCTTCGCCACCCCAAGGCATCGCCGCCGACGGATAGGCCGACAGTTTTGCCCTGAACTTAGGTTGCGAGAATTCAGTCCGGAAATCAGCGGTCGACTCCAGACCGCATAGTTTAAATAGGTCGGGCTTTCGCCGATCGCGCGGTGAAGTTGGGTGGAGATGAAGCCCGGCTGGCGCATCATGAAGGCCGCGTCGTCCTCCCGGGTCTTGAGGAGGGTCTGCTCGTCCGCTTTGTCGAGGGTGAACACGTTCACCAGAACGACGGGGCTGGCCTCGATCGCGATCTGGCGTTGGATCGGGAAGGCGGGGTCGAGAGGGCGCAGCGGCGACATGACAGGCTCCTTTTCGACTTGGTCGTATGATGTCATATGATGCATAATATCATCTTGACATTATCATGTCGATTATGATTTATGGTGACAGATGAAGAAAATCAAGCGAACCCCAGCCGGCGAGGCCCTAACCAACGTTATGCTCGACCTATTCAGGCTCAGCAGCCTGCTTTTGACGGCCGGCGATCGGCTGGTCGCGCGGCTGGGGCTGACGAGTGCCCGGTGGCAGATCCTCGGCGCAATCGCCTACGGCGAACGCCCGCAACCCGTTGCGTGGCTTGCTCGCGACCTCGGCGCCAATCGTCAAAACGTGCAGCGGATTGTCAATGACCTGCACAAAGAGGGCCTCGTCGCATTCGACGTCAACCCGCATCACCGGCGAGCGCAACTCGTCATGCTGACTGAGAAAGGAAGGCGGGCCTTCGAAGCTGCGATGGAACTGCAGGCGCCTTGGGTCAACGACCTCTCGGACGGGCTGTCGATCAAAGACATAGAAACAGTTCATCGCGTGGTCACGGCGTTGCGAAAGAAACTGGAGGGAGATGATGAACTTCGAGAGCGCGCTCCTAGCCGCCAGCATATGCTCTGAGTCCGCAATGGGTCGATCGCATCGGTTTGCCGGTCGGCCCAGCGCTTCCGGTCTAATCCCCTCAACAGACATCGTCAGAGCCGGCCGTCAGGTCTCAAATGGTAGAGTCGAGGTTGGGCGCGGTAGCTTGGGGCCTATGGCCAACGCCCCGTTTCCCATCCCCGCTCATCAAACCGGGCGCGCCGATTTCCGGCACCCGGCTTTCCGACTGGCTTCACCGCAAGGCACACGGAGACAAACTAACCGCACGCGGCTTCGGCACGGTGAGTAATCCGCCCAAGCCTCAGATTTCTCCGAGAAGAGTTCGCTAATTCGGTGATCCTGCAAATACCATCCATAGGCTATGCTGAACTCCGGCTTCGGATGATAAAACTCCGCCAAGTCGATTTGGTTGCAACGCAACAGAGCCCGAACGCGAGTTTATGATTTGACAATCGCGGTCAGGCTGCGAGACCAGCGCGTGAGAGACCACCGATCAAGATCATTACCGCTTCTGGCCGTGTTCGCGTCGGCGATGACGACCTCCCGAGTGGTAGTCGATTTTTGCCAAAGCCCTATTCGGGGCGGGAAGTGGCGGCACACCTGAAAGAGTTGACGGGTTTCGATCCGGGCGCGCCCAGCGCTTAGGCTTAGGCTTAGGCTTGCTTAGGCTTAGGCTAGTGAGGTTGTTCACCAAACTATCCGCGATATGGACATGGTTGCCATTGGCCGCGTGGTGCTGACGAGCCGCAGCACGCATCGGCGTAGAGCCTTGAAAAGGATGAGGGAAGGCTGAGGCGGACCATTGCCCCTAGCGGTTTCGAAAATGCTTCGCAAAAACGCGCACTTTGTTATCAGTGCTAACGTCGCCAGTATCCCACAAATAGCTAGCCACGACTTCGATTTTGTCGCGGAGCCGCAAAAATTGCTCATGCCTGTCCGGGGCGCTAGATCTCGCTTTTTCAAGCCTGTCCATCGCGATGCCGCTGACCTCGCACAAGATCTCTTCGGGTCCCTTCCGCATCGAGAACCGATAGACCATAAGTTTTGCGTCGTAACCTATAGGCGAACCTCGATCCAACGGCATTTACGGCTCCGAATTACCTCCTACTGCCGCAGGTCAAACTCGAACTGCATTTAGGTCGCTACTGCATAACGGTAATCTGAACTGTTACTCCTGAGAGGACTTTCCCTGACTAACCATGTCTCCTTATCCTGAACTCTATAGAGAGCAGCATGCCTTTCTGCTCCCAAAAGGTTGGTAATTCCGCCGCCCGGTCAAACAACGGGCCAATGCTCTGATCCTATGCACTTCACCTCGTCCTTCCAACGCATAGCAGTGCAATGGCATAGACCGAAAAGCCGAAACCGAGGCAAGCCGGAACTGCGCCCCAGAGCCACGCCGTGTGTTCAGTTTGAAGGCTGAGGACTACTACGCCCTGCCCACCAGCGACGCCTCCCCCGAGCACAGCGGCAGCCCAAGCTGGGCTAATGGCGCCAGAATTTCCACCGATCAGCGGGCCCAAGACGAGCGGGCTGAATGCTAAGTGTAGGCAAAGACATGCGAGCTGCGCGATCAGAAACCAGTCTTTCGCGAAGCAATCGTTGAGTAAGAACAAGGCGGCGAGCACGACGACGCAGAGAACCGCCCCTACTCGCGAAAGCCTCGTTAGGCGGCTGCGCAAACTCCGGCCCCAGCGTGGCTGGAAGAATATCGTACCGAATGGTCGCTAAGCTTGAAGAAAACATAGCACTCATGGTCGAAACAGCCATCGCGATCAGGCTCACAACCAACAGCCACAGGGCAAGATCCGCTACTTCGTTTTGCTGCGAAGCAAGGTTGACAAGGAAGGCCTGAACGAGGTCGCCCTCAGCGGACGTGCCCGTCGCAAGTACTGCGATCGTTCCAAACACGCATATGAACAACCACAGCAGCGCGCTAGCGCCGGCGTACATCCCAAGCACTCGCGCTAATACCTTTCGGGGTCGGACTCCATAAATATCATCCGAATACGCTCGGGCCTCAAGCGCAGCAATTCTGAGCCAATTTGTGGTCTCTACAATCGGATAGAAAGTGGCCAGAAGGATGAGACCTAGCATGCCAGTGTTGGATAGCCGCGTCTTATCCTGCAAAGCAAGGATGCTCTCAGTGACGGCTGGAAGGCCTTGGGCATATAGATCAATTTAGAGCGATGGCCAGCGTTGTAGCGACCAAAACTCCTATGACGTCATTGAGAACCCTCGAAAATCTGCGGAACACGCGCACGCTTATTGGATCGAAATTTGCGGATTCGCTGGAGACAGTTCTTCCGATCGGGCTAGTGTCGATATATCGCGATCGCCGATAGATCAGCACGATTCCGCAGCAGGCCGCCAGGACTTCCACCGCAAACGTTCCCTTCGGCGGCATTCGTAAGGCTGACGAAATCAGCATGTATAAAACAACGAGGGTCGATCCGACCAACCCAAAATACGAAACGCCAAGTTGCGCCTGCGTCGAGCGCATAGCTCCGGAATTCCCTGCCGGTATTGTGTAAATCATCATCAATGCCAAAAGACCGACCGTTAACAGGATCGCATTATTTAAACCGCTCGGCAGAATCGGCTTTACCAATGACGCGACGCCGATCGCCACGGTTGTCATCATGCCCGTAAAGGCGACAACGCTTAGCGCCGCCGCGAGCAATTGTATGCGCGGACTGGCGCCGTGCTGCCGTGCTATGAAGCCGGGGACGGTGACGGATCGATCGCGACCAAGCGCCCCGGTCAAAAAAACGAGGATTCGCCGCCGAAAGCTGTATATTAAACACAGGCCCACGCCAAACATCGCCGAGAAGATCATCGCCGGCCAGAAATCGCCGTTGGCGCCCCAGCTGAAGAATTGGCCAAAGGTCAAAATCTGCAATGAATACGCAACTGAACTGTTCTGTATAACACCCGGAGGAGTTGGCTCGGAGGCGACGAAGTATTCACGGGCTGTGCTGTAATTTCCCCGGAACAAGATATAAACTGGGATCAGAGAAATCCCGAGGAAAGTGATGAGAGCGGGTAATGCAAAGGACTGCATAAGAGCGTCAGAATTGCAGACAACTGAGACCTTATCAACAATTTGAAGGCCGCTATTGAAGGCAGCAATCGAGCTTACCGACCACCAAAAAGGTAACAGAGGGTCATCGGACGCACTTTTCGATCGGTCAGAGATCTTGGGAGGGGCCTGTGCGGAACTACCGTAATTTTGCCGGTTCGTGTGCAGGAGTGTTCGCGGTCGTCACCCAGCTATATTGCAGCCCCGCCATTGCCGAGGTGCGTGTGATTTTACTGCGAGGTTGGTTCGGCGTGTTCTCGACAGGCCTAGACGACATCGCCGACGCGCTCAAAGCCAAGGGCATTCGTGCAGAGGTGGCCGGGCATCTGTCTTGGAAAACCGCCGGTGACGAAATCCTGCGCGCCCGCGCTGAGGGCAAAGCTGACACTCTCGTCCTGGTGGGCCACTCGCAGGGGGCCAACAACGTCATCGACATGGCTCGAATGCTTGAGGCACAAAATATGCCGGTAGCGCTATTGGTGACGCTTGCACCATATAGGCAGAATCCCCTCCCCGCTAACGTCATGCGGGCGATCAACTATTATCAATCTTCAGGTTGGGGCGCTCCGGTTACGGCGGGACCTGGTTTCCGAGGCAAGCTTTCCAATATCGATGTGAAGGAAGACACAACGGTTTCCCATATCAACATCGACAAGAGCACTCGAATTCAAGCCGAAATCGCGCGTGAGATCGGGTCTATCTCGAAGGCGAATTGACGTCGGACAGGTGTGTGTACCGAAAATCTAAATCCGGACGTAGTGGTGATGAAGTCCGCCAGGATGGGAAACGGTTTGATGCTTCCAGTCCGCTGAACCGGGCGGAAGATCGGCGCATCCTTGTTCAAGGATCGATGAGTTCTGACGCCGTTGTAATAATCCCCGTAGGATCGCAGAATTCGGCACAGATGCGCCTCGCCTAAGACAATGATGTGGTCCACACACTCACGTCGAATCGATCCGATCAGCCGTTCGGCAAAGCCATTCTGCCAAGGCGAAGCTGGTGCGGTAGCTTGTCCCGGATGCCCATGGCGCGCAATCGGCGTGTGACGATGGTGCCATAAATGCGATCCCGATCGCGAATGAGGTGTTGTGGGGCCTCATCCCAAGGAAAAGCCTCCGTGATCTGACGTGCAATCCATTCTGCCGTCGGGTTTGCTTTGACGTTGATCCAGACGAGGTCTCTGCGGTCTAGTCGAACGATGACGAAGGCATAGAGCAGGTCGAAACCGATAGTTGGAACAACGAACAAGTTCATGGCGGCAATATCTGGGCATGATTGCGCAGGAACGTGAGCCATCCCTGGCTTGGCGCTCCCCATCGTTTGACCATATACTTGGCAACGCTTCATTGAGCGACCTCAAACCCGAGCTTGAGCAGTTCGCCATGGATGCGTGGCGCACCCCAAAGCGGATTCTCCATGCTCATCCGCCGGATCAGCGCGCGGAGCTCCGTCTCGATTTGCGGCCGCCCTCCCAGTGAGCGCGCCTTCCAACGCCAGTAGCAGCGAAAGCCGGCCCGATGCCAACGAACGAGCGTCTCGGGCCGGATGATCGTGAGGACCTGCAGGATCGACGGAACCCAGCGGTAGAGCTGGATAAAGAACCAGCGATCATGGTTCGTAAGCCGGACGCGACCAGGGAGCCTGTGCCTCAAGACATTCAACTGATGTCGAAGCACCGCGTTCTCAGCTTCAAGCCGTAACTTCGACTTGAATGGCGAGGCCAGCACGGCCAGCACGGCCAAAACGAAACAGAGCAGCCCGATCATTCCACCAGCTTAGGTGACTCCATTGGTCCATCAACACGGATAGGGTTTTCGGTATACACAGACGATCGCCATCGGCTTGCGCGATTTGTTTGACGTTTTCTTCGCCTTGGCCGCGGCCTTTTTCAGGACCTGGACCTCGCGATAGACGCACAGAACCTCCGCCATCTTCTGCTCGAACTCGGCATCGCGGCGCTCCAGATAGTAGCGCACCTTGTGTGGTTTGACTTCCTCTTGACCGAGAATCTTGCACACCGTGCCTTGGACAAGATTGGCGAGACATCCGTGTCCCGCCGCCGCCCCGCGCTCGCGCGCATGACGCGCCAGCAGACGCGTCGTCCACAACTCGTGCCCATAGCCGTGGTCCTTGGCCTTGTCGCACGCCAGCGACACCAGCCAGGCTTTGGCCTCCGGCGTAATCGTTGGCTCCTTGCCCGGTCTGGGGCGGTCATCAAGCGCCATTAGCGGCCCATAGGCCAGCGCCCGCTCGATGCAGCGTTGGACCGTCTGATGATGCACACCAACCCGTTGTCCTACGACAAAAAAAGATGGGTTTTCGCGATAAGCCAGAAGCATCTGCGCACGCTGCACCCGGCTCGCCGACTCGGTCCGAGACCGCGAAAGCACCATCAATCGCGCGACCTCATCGTCTGTCATCGCCACCTCAACGGCTTGCCGCCATGTTCCCATGATGTCACTCCTCGTTCAGCCGTTCTCAAACGAGGAATCCACCAGTATCCTTCCAGTTCCAGTGACCCCGGGCTTTTTTAAATGCCGGTTTCATGGAATCGATCGTCTAGTACCTCTGCACAGTGATTATGACTCTTTGGACGTGTCTGGGTAAGCTCGCCCCATTTTGTCCCAGGCCTTTTCTGTCGTAAACATCCATTTGATGCGGGAACGCGCAGCATTTCGCTGGCGTTCCCAAGCGGTGATTTCGCGACGCAATCGCTTGGGGTCGTCGATCCTGCGAGCAAGGCACTGTCCCCGCAAGACGCCGATCTCGATCTCAACCATGTTGAGCCAGCTTGCGTGCTTTGGGGTGTAGTGGAACTCGATCCGCCGCAAGAGCCGCCTGGCTTCGGTGGGCGGGAACGTCTGATACAGGGCGCCGGCGGAGTGGGTCGATAAGTTATCCTGCACAACCCGGATGGTCTCGGCATCGGGATAATGGATGTCAACGAGGTCGCGTATGCATTCGGCATAGTCTTTTGCCGCTCGCCGCTCCGTGAGTTTGACTTTGCGCCAGGGACGATGCACGTCGAGGAGAACGAAGAGATTGACCGTCCCATTGCGACGATACTCGTAATCGTAACGTTCGAGCCGGCCCGGCTTGGCCGGGATTGGCTGACGGACCTCGCCGATGAGTTGCCACCGGACTTTCGTCGAAGCATACGACCGGCCGCTTGAGATCGGGCGCTTCGGCATAGAGATCAAGCACGTTCTCCATCCGGGCGACGTATTCGCCATCGACCTGCGGAATGCACCACATGTCTTTGCCGCCAGGGTTTGAGGTCATTTTCCGCCAGGCGTCGCCGAACCGTCTCGCGCGACGGGCTGTTGTGTTCGGTGAGTTTGACTATCGCACCTGCCAGCAGCTTGAGCGTCCAGCGGGCACGGCCCTTTGGAGGGTTGGCACAGGCGGTCGCTACCAGCAACGCTTCTTCCTTACCCGTGAGTTTGCGCTCCGCTCCGGGACGCGGCTCTTCGCTCAGCGCCCGCTCCAGATTGCCTTCCACGAAGCGTCGCTTGGTGCGGTACACGGTCGAGCCGCCCACGCCAACGCTCCTGGCGATCTCCTCGTCGCTGACCCTGGCATCGGCAGCCAGCAATCTGTGCTCGTTTGAGCTTGCGGGCTGCATGCTTGCCGCCGCTGAGCAGCGCCTTGAGTTCGATGCGCTCGACTTGGCTGAGTTCGACCCGATAGCGTACATTCATGCCTGCCTCCTTGAGCGAGGCACGCACGAACAACTGAATCAGATGGCCGGCGTGAGTCCTTCGGCAAAAAAACCTTCACGCCTAAACAAGGGCAGTACCTTGCCTTCATCCACCTCTATACGCGGCTGCACCGCAGACCACCGGCGGAACCCGACATGCAAGAATATTTTCGCGTTACCCCGCCTTCGGTTCACCAAATGGTGCTCTCGCTCGAGCGAGCCGGCCTCATCAAAAAGGCTGCCCAGGACACCTCGCAGTATCGAAGTCCTCGTTGATCCCAACGACCTGCCGGAGCTAATCTGACCGCCGGATCCAATCCGTCAAAATCACCGTGCAGAGCCACCAGCGGGATAAAGTCTTCCTTCTCTGCCATTCAGCACAAAATATTCGCCGTGATCTTCCACAATTCTCTCTTGAGTCACGTCCACCGTAATCGCCTTGGCAATAGCTGTCGCAAAATGTAAGTCCTTCGCCTTCATGCAATAGTCGAGCGCGGCATGAAGCGCTGAGTCTCTGTAAAGTTTATCTGTCTGAGCTGCACCCGGTTCCGAAGACACCCGCTTAAGCTAATCCAGCCTGCTTCTCGAACTCCATGGGACTCATATAACCGATCGTCGAGTGCCGGCGCTAACAGCCCCATGGGGCGATCGGCAACAAGCCGCCGATCTTGCTGCAAAACCACGCTGGCGCAACCAGCCCGCCAACGTGATCACAGGCGCAAAACTCTAGCTCTGGGTGGTCCAAAGTTCGGTCTCACTGCAAAAAGCCCCAGACTCTAACTGCCGCTGGATGAAAGTTCAGTGGCAGGTCAGGTAGCACCCAAGCCGCCCAGAATCCCAAAACGCTCAAACGCCATGCCAAATCCTAACTAATAGTCGTCCGTGAAATATCCCGAAATGTTTGACCGGCAACAGAAATCGCAGGAATTGCTGCAATAGGATTTGCCGGAAATTGGGGCTCCGGCATCGATTTTCTTGCAAATTCGTGTTGGGGATTCCCTCGAATCTGAAGCTGTGATTCTCTTCGTTTGCTGGGATCGAGCGGAGGGATTTTCGATGCGGCCACGGGAGCGTCGGGAGAGCGGCGAGCAGGATCTGTTTCGTTCGCGGCTCGATCAGGTCATCAACATGGACCATGCGCTGGTGAAGCTGGCGCGGACGATCGACTGGAGATTTCTGGAGGAGAAATTTGGCGCCGTTTACAAGGATGGCCCAGGCCAGCCGCCATTGCCGACTCGGCTGATGGCGGGGCTTGCGATCCTCAAGCACACCTACAACCTCAGCGACGAGGTCGTGTGCGAGCAGTGGCTTGAGAATCCGTATTACCAGTACTTCTGCGGGGAGGAGTTTTTCCAGCACCGGCTGCCGCTCGATCGCTCCTCGATGACTAACTGGCGCAATCGCATGGGCGAGGAACGTCTGCAGGCGCTGTTGCAGGAGAGCCTGGCGGTCGCAAGCAAGACTGGCGCGATGAAGCCCGGCGATCTCGCCCGCGTCATCGTCGATACCACGGTGCAGCCGAAGAACATTACCTTTCCTACCGACGCCAAGCTGTTGAATCGGGCGCGTGAGAAGCTGGTGAAGCTCGCCAAAAAGCTGGGCGTGGCGCTACGGCAGTCTTACACGCGGGTCGGCAAGTTCGCTCTGATCCAGCATCAGCGTTACGCCCATGCCAAGCAGTTCAAGCGCGCCAACCGGTCTCTGCGCAAGCTC
>Ga0193727_1000650_pt1 | contig 13714 bp, 7 predicted proteins | sample H2c2metaG_FD_143051 | JGI IMG/M metagenome (GOLD analysis project Ga0193727, IMG submission 143051) | Soil microbial communities from a riparian zone of the East river system, Colorado, United States - H2c2 | ecosystem: Environmental > Terrestrial > Soil > Riparian zone | place: USA: East River...
GATCTTCAGATAGTTCCAGTCGCCGCCGCTTCTTACCGATTTCACCGACGCCGGTCTCACAGAGACCTCAACGCCAAAAGTCGCTAGATCGGTTGCCAGCGTTCGCGCCGATTCCAGTAAGAACGTTCTGAACTCTGCGTCTGACGCGCAATGCTCCTTCCGGTGTAGTAAAGCAGACATCAGTTCTCCATATTTCTTATCCATGATCGCTCTCCTTTTTCGCGCTGGATTGGGTTCGCCGGTGTTTATCTAGTCGCCAGCCTCGCTAAGCGCAGGCTCTGGCATCGGGCCGATAACGTTTCCGGTTGGCGCGGGAATATGGGGGGCCAACCCTTTGATAACTGCAAACCCGGCTGCGTCCTCGTACGCATAAGCCTCTTCACCGTGCTGAGTGAGGTCCAGACCGATCGCTTCCTCATTGTCACTCACTCTCAACCCGATTGTGACATCAACCAGCTTTAGCACGGCCAACGTGCCCGCTGCGGCAATCAGCCACGACGCGCCAATCGCAATCGCCTGGTTAACAACCTGATGCAGATTGCCATCGATTGCGCCGACCGGAAGCGGCTGGCCACCGGCGTCCTTGAATATCGGGTTTATGGTGAACGTCGCAAACACGCCGGTCAGCAACGCCCCAAGCGTGCCGGCGGCTCCGTGCACTCCGAAGACATCTAGCGAATCGTCGTATCCGAACCTGCGCTTCGCTGCCGTTGTCATCAGATGGCACAAGGCGCCGCCCATCAAGCCAATCAACAGGGCGGAAGCCGGGGACACGAAACCCGACGCCGGAGTCACTGCTACCAAACCCGCTACAGCTCCTGAAATTGCTCCAAGCAGCGAAGGCTTGCTTGTTCGCGCCCATTCGGCGGCGATCCAACCGAGCGCGCCGCTTGCGGCCGCGAAGTGCGTCGCCACGAACGCGCTCGTAGCCAATCCGCCCGACGACACCGCGCTGCCGGCGTTGAACCCAAACCAGCCCACCCACAGCAGACACGCTCCGATGAAGCTCAGGACAAGGTTGTGCGGCGGGGATTGAATCGACGGGTAGCCGGCGCGCTTGCCTATGTAGATCGCGCACACCAGCGCCGACACGCCGGAGCTGATATGGACTACAGTTCCGCCTGCGAAGTCCAACGCAGGGAATCTTCCGCCCAGCGCCGCGTTGAACAAGCCTCCCTTTCCCCAAACCATGTGCGCCAAAGGATTGTAGACTACGATCGTCCACAACACTGTGAACGCAAGCATCGCGCTGAACTTCATTCGCTCGGCGAACGCCCCGGTGATCAACGCCGGAGTAATGATGGCAAACATCAATTGAAACATCATGAAAGTCTGGTGCGGTATCGTCGGCGCGTAGTCGGCGTTCGGCTCGAGTCCTACTCCTCGCAAGAAGGCATGGCTGAGCCCGCCTACGACCGCGTCACCGCTGCCAAAGGCCATGCTGTACCCGAAGCTGAACCACAGCACAGTAACCAAAGCCATAAGCACGAAGCTTTGCATTACCGTCGCGAGTACGTTCTTGCGGTTCACCAGACCACCGTAGAACAGCGCGAGCCCCGGCCCGGTCATTAAGAGCACCAGCGCGCAGCAGACGAGCATCCAGCCGTTGTCGGCCGCGCCTTGCGCCGCAGCGGCTGCGTCCTCGAGCTTCTTGAGCCGGTCCTCAACGGCGGCGTCTTGCGCGTATGCCGCAAACGGAAACACGGCGGGTAGTACCAGGCCAGCCAACAACCAGGTTGTCCTCCTAACTCTCATCAATCCTCCGGTGTTTTTTGCAGTGGATAAACAGGGCCCCGCCGACATCACTGGCAACCGCTGTACCAGTGAGACGCCACAAAGTGAATTTGCGTTTCGCGCCGTGTTTGCGGGGTTTCAAGGAGGCGCGAACAAATCGGACGGAACGCCTGGGAGACAAAATTGTCAGCTCAGCATAACTTGCCGACAAAATTGTAGGATGCAAAAGGTTTGAATAGCCTGGGAGCGCGGGCGTCCCGCCCGCATCAATCTGTTTTTGAAGGTGGGCGGGACGCCCGCGCTCCCAGGTGGTAACACAGAATGGGGGCTAGCGGAAGCGAAGGCTGTCTATATCGTACTTCTTGACCTTGTAACCAAGTATTCGCTCGGTAGTATCGAGAAGCTTGGCGGCGCGAGCGCGGTTGCCTCGAGCCGTCTTGAGCGCATCCTGTATCAAGTCCCTCTCGTAAGCTTCGATAGCCGTGCCGAGCGACAATCGCGTAACCGTGTCGCTTGCCGACGCGGTCTGCAACGTCGGAGGCAGGTCGTGTCCATGAATCACGTTGCCCTCGCAGACAAGCAGCGTGCGCTCGATACAGTTTTCAAGCTCGCGCACGTTTCCGGGCCAGTGATACGACGAAAGCATGTCGATGGCGGGAGTCGAGATTCGTTTGATTCGCTTGTGATGTTCGCGGGCGTATTTATCGATGAAGTGCTCGGCCAACGCCAGTATGTCGGGCCGGCGCTCTCGGAGAGGCGGGAGATAGATCGCAAACACGTTGAGGCGGTAATACAAATCCTCGCGGAATGCCCCCTCGCGCATCGCCATCTCCAGGTCTTTGTTGGTCGCGGCGATCAACCGCACGTTCGCTTTGATCGTCTCCGTTCCGCCGAGCCGCTCGTATTCGCGCTCCTGGAGCACTCGCAGCAGCTTAATCTGTGTGGCCTGGCTGAGCTCGCCTATCTCGTCCAGAAACAACGAGCCGCCCTCAGCCATCTCGAAGCGGCCTTTCTTGCGAGCGGTTGCGCCGGTGAACGCGCCCTTTTCGTAGCCGAACAGCTCCGATTCGATCAAGCTCTCGGGAAGCGCCGCGCAACTGACCTTGATGAACGGCTTCTTGGCGCGCGGCGAGTTGTAGTGTATCGCGTGTGCGATCATTTCCTTTCCCGTCCCCGACTCGCCGCGAATCAAGACCGTCGTGTTGGTCGGAGCGACTTGAGCGATCTGCTCGTAGACCTGTCGCATCGGGCCGCTGTTGCCGATGAGGTTTGAGAAATCGTAACGTTGCTTGAGTTCCTGGCGCAGATGAATGTTTTCGTCCAGCAGCCGCTGTTTGTCCATCTCGACTATATGATGGACCTTGAGCGCCTGGGCAATCATCGAGCCCGCCACCCGCAAGAACTTCACCTCACGATCGTAATCGCGGTCTTTCTTGTAGCGCAGCACGGCGGCGAGCGCGCCGAGGGTCTTGCGGTTCACCGTTATTGGAACGCAAATGAAAGTGATTTCATGTTTGCTATTTGGTTTGGTTTGCGTGGCTCGTCCGAGGAATAGAGGCTCGCGGCTGGCTTGTGGGACGACGACCGGCTTGCCGCTTTCGACGACGCTGCCGGTGATACCCTCGCCCAGCCGATAGCGAGCGCGCTCGCCGCCGGCAGTCAGCCCGAACGCCGCTTCGATAAAGATGTCTTTCGACTCCTCGCGCAGAAGCATCACCGCGCTGCTGACCAGACCGTGATGCTTCTCGAGTACTTCGAGCATGCGATGAAGGCCGGCCTTGAGGTCGAGCGTCCCCGACAATGCCTGGCTGATCTCCAGCAATGTCGTGAGCTTTCTTATTTCACCACTCTGGTCCGGCATTGAAGACATAGAGATCTTCCGGTGCTGGTCGCGTTCGTTGATCCTACAATTCTGTCGTCAATTTACGAGATCCAAACATTATTGTAGGTTGACGCGCAGCGTCAAGGGTCTAAAGGGGTGCGCGTCAGTTCTTCGCGTTGGTTGTGCTCCTGGCTTGCAGAACTTCTGGGGTTGATCATTGAAGAGTTGCAACCGTGCGCAACTCCGCTAGGAGTTGGATGTATATAGGTACGGGGCGACGAGGGCTGCTCACCCCGTCAGGGGTGATATGGTCTTGCGCCTCGGCACATAGCACTCCGCTGGAGTGCGGTCGCGGTGTGGCTCACAGTTCTATAAACATAGCACTCCGCTGGAGTGCCTGCACTCCTATGTGTCCATGATTCGCTATAGCCGTGTGGAGTGGCTACTGATCGTTGCCCGTGCTTGCCGCATCGGGGGCGCGCGCAGGCGGCTCGGGTCTTCCCACTCCAAGGTTGTTGTAGTTCAGCGCGGCGTTGAATAACAGAAAGAAGCTTCCTTGCGTCTGATGCCGCCACATCGGGTTGTTCGCGAACATCACGACGTGACCCTTGCCAACCGGCACGTCAACCACCGCGGCCTTGCCTGCAAGCTCGCTCCCGCCCGCGAGCATTCCGCTGATCAACAGATCTTTCTCGCTCGAGTTGAATCGCAGCACGACGCGAGGGCGCATGCTCAGGGGAGGAATCATCAGCGGAGCGAATTGGCGAATCTCCTCGGGGACGCCTTCTTCGCCTGGACGCACTTGCTGCGCCGGTCGCGTTCCCGCTTGCGGCATCGACTGAACGATGTCGGGGTCGCTTAGAGCCCCGCGCCCCGACGGTCGAGGGCTCGCACCACCGCCTCCTCCCCCGCCGAAGCCGGCGCCTCCGCCGGGTATTGCGCTCACGTTGAACAGCGGCGCCTGGTTGAAATAGACACCGAGCGTCTCGCCGTAGCCATAAGCGATCGGGCTTTTGCGATCGGCGAACGTCGCGTTGTAAACCGACCCGCGCGCCTGGAGCTTGTCAGGTAGTTGAACAGAAACGCCTGTGGTAATCCCGTAGTCGATCGGTATCTGAGCGATGTTCGCGATCGTGATGAACAGACCGCCGTCTTCGATGAACTTTTGCAAGTTGACCACGCCCCGCAACTCCATCCCTCCCCGCATATCGTCGGTCTGATCGGGCGACGAAGCGAAGTTCGGCGTGATGTCCGATTGCTTCCATGGAATCGCGTCGCCGCGCTTCGGCGTGCCGTTGACTATCGTCTGGGCGCTTCCGCCAACCGGCGGGAAGATGATCACGTCGTACTTATCGCGAAGGTTCAACGTATCGCGAAGCTCGTGATCCGAGATGTACAGGTAAGGAATCTTCAAGCGGTCGAACTCGATGCGGAACCAGCCCTCGTTCTGAGTGTTGGTCCAGGTGTGAAGGATCGCAATGCGCGGCGCCGCAAGCTCATGCGTCTTCACGTCGGGGAGCTTGTCTACCGCAACCGCCGTCAGGCCAAGCTCGGTCACCGCCGCATCGAGCTTTTGCCGAAGGTCTCCTGCATTGCCTTCGGGCTTGATGATGAATGAGCCGGCGTTGAACTGCTGATTGCCGATCTTGAACGAATCCTCCGCCGCGCTCATATTCACGTCCTTCAACCGGTAGCGCAGCGTCGCGAGCGTGTTGTCGGTGTTGTGGTTTATGATGAAACCGGCTGTGGAAGACGGTCCTGCGATCTTGCCTTTGATCTTTGCGTCGCTTGTCAGCAACACCATCGGCGCTTCAAGCACAGCCTTGTCTGTAACTCTGACGGTCTTCACGTTGCGCAGCGCGCCCAGCGTCCAGCCGGTGTCGTCGTACGGACGCGGATCGTTAACGTTGTAGTACTGGGTGTCCATCAGCATATCGGCCATTCGCGAATAAGGCTGATCCATCCTGACAATGTAAGAGCCCGCCGGGTACTTCTGGTCTTTTATCGAGACCTCCTTTGTCGCGGTGTGAACTTCGACTCCCAACAGCCGGAGTAAGTTAACCATATCGGCCGCTTCAACCGGGCGCGGCGTGTCGCCCGGAATCACATAAGCCGCGGGGCCTTCATTCGCAGCCTTCAGAACCGAGCGCTTGCTCTTGATGTAAAAGTTGTTCAGAAAACGGTCCTTCTGATTCGCGACGTAGTTCATCGCAAACAGAATTCCCGACTGCTGCAAATTGATGTTGTTTCGGATCGACCACTTCACCCAGGGCAACGGCGGGTTCGGTCGAAACCAGTCGCGTTGCGACTGCGCGCCGACGGTTCGCACGCTGGTATCCGCGCCTTGTCCGCCAAACGTTTCGTAGAACCTCCCGATCGAGTTATGGCCGTTCGCCACGTAGAACATGTAGTTCGGCGCCCAGCCATCGTAAAACCCGTGAGTCCAAACGCCGGGCACGCCGCGCTTGGTCATCTCTTCAATCTCGTGATAAGCCAGTACGTGCCACTCATCGACCACCAGCGGATCGAGCCACGCGTTGTAAGGCCCGGTACCGGTCGACGTGTAGAGAAACGGCACCGATTCGTGCAGGTCGTGCAGTACGGCCGGGTGATACTCGAGGAACGTCTTCATCTGGTTGCGCGAGAGCGCCAGCGCCATGCCCAGGCCGTCGCGGTTGTTGTCGTGCGCTACGTACTTGCCCCAGTAAAGCAGCGGCGGCGCCTGTTTGTTTGGATTCGCCTTGCGATAGTTGTATTGGTCAACGGCGCGATCGCGGCCGTCCGTTTCAAGCGTGGGGGTGATCATTACAATCACATTCTTGCGAATAGCCGCGATGAACGGCGAGTCCTCGACCGCTAGCCGGTACGCAAGCTCCATCAGCATCTCGGGCGAGCCGGTCTCGGGCGAATGGATCGAACCCGACGCCCAGTAGAACGCTTTGCCTTCGCCGATCAACTGCTGAGCTTCAACGTCGTTTGTCTTACGAGGATCTGCGAGCCTTGCAGTGATTTCCTTGTAGCGATCGAGCTTCGCGATATTCGCTTCGTCGCTCACGACAACAAGCAACTGCTCGCGGCCTTCTTCCGAGCGCTCGGGCGCGGTGAAGACCCGCACGCGGGGAGTGGCCTTCTCGAGCTCGCGATAATACTTGTACATCTCCGTGGTGTGAGTGAGCTTGTTCGGAGTTCCGACGACATAGCCGAGCACCTTGTCGGGCGAAGGGACCTTGTCCGACGCGGGCAGATGATCTACCAACTCGGTCAGGAAGTATTTCTCCGTCGTGTACTCCTTGATCTTCGCAGTGTACTGCTCGTTGACGCGCGAACCCGGAGCGGCGGCTTTAGCTTTGTCTCTTTTCTGCGCGGCCGTCGCCGCACCCGATGGGCGGCTACTCGCGGTCGTCACTGCGAGTATCACGCAGGCGATAAGCAGTGGCGCAGCCTTCAGTCTGCGTGCGTTTGGTGACGAACAGACCGGGGAACGCAGTCTGAAGTCCGCGCCACCTCTGATTAGAAACGAGCTTCGAGGGTTCATCGGGTCCTCCATTGGTAGATTCTGATAACAGGATTAGGGCTAGAATAAACAGTGATAGACGGAGTATACAAGATCAAAATGGGGAAGCCGAATCAGCCGACCTCGTGAGCCTGAGTGTCCGTGTCGAAATGCCGAAGGAAGCGGGCGGAGCGTGCTCGCGTCCGCGCCAGTGGAAGCACGGTCACGAGCGCGCCCGCCTGACTCTCAATACCGAAGCGGCTTCGAGCCGGTTACAAGAAATTTCTTTGCGTTGCGGCTTCGGATTGAGTACCCGACGGTGAGGAAGTGAATCGCGTTCGCCACCGACAGTTGAAGTCGAGCCCGCGAGTCTTGCCAAGTAATTCGATAAGATCATATCCTCTGATCATTGAGAGCCGTGCTGCTCTCATCGGTGACAAGTCGTGAGCGTTTCTCTTTCAACAGATATGGATGACCCGTTGGCCGTTCCATATTTCCTATGGGACGACCCAATGACGATTTCGGAGTTACGGCATCGGCTCAAGACGGCATCGCCATCAGAACAGACTCGCCTCCTCAGCAAAGTGCTTCGAGAAGCTCGAGACACCGATGTGTGGAAGTTCACCTCACCAGAAGACGTCTGGCGGCAATGGCCCGAAGTCTCCAAGCACCTCGGACGGCGCCGCCGGTTCTGGCAGTTTCTTCTTGAGCGTTGGCATAAAGAGGGTCTCATTGGAAGGTAGCAAGCTCACCGATCCGCCGGAGGAGATTCTCTCGAACAAACTTTGTGCGCTCTTGTCGCGGTCTGAGGTACGGGATCTGGTCGACGTCCGAGCACTCGAGATGGCCGGCTACCGAGTTGAAGACGCGCTACCGGCGGCCAAATTGAAGGACAGCGGATTGACGCCTGCGCAGCTTGGTTGGGTGCTGAGCGAGATAACGCTTGGCGACGATCTGGTTCCACCGGGTAATGTCTCAGCCGAAGAACTTCGCGAATACCTGGCGGACCTGACAACCCGATTGGCGCGCATAGCATTTCCTGGATGAACTCAGTCTCAGCATCTCTCCGCGGACTACGCATTAGAAGCGCTGACCACTTCTTTGAACTCTTTGACGAATGACTTCATCTCCGCCATCGTGCCGAGCGAAACTCGCACGTGTTCGGGCAACGAGGGAAAAAGACGCCCCACGATCACGTTCCGTTTCTTGAGTTCTTCGATCAACGGTTTTGCCGGGCGGCGGACTCCGATCGTCACGAAGTTAGTTTCCGATGGAATGTACTTGAGCCCCATCGCCGTGAGCTCACCGCACACAAAGTCGCGAACCTCGGAGTTCAACTTGCGCGCGCGCTTTACAAACTCATCGTCGTTCTTCAGAGCAGCCAGCGCCGCTGCCGTCGCTAGCTGATTCGGATTGTTTGCAAGCCTGCGTTTCGCCATTCGCTTGATCAAGTCTTTGCGGCCTATCGCGTAGCCGACTCTCAGTCCCGCCATGCCATAGATCTTCGAGAAGGTTCGCGAGACGACGACTGGAAGGCCTTCCTTGACGTAGCGCAAACAGCTTTCATAATCCGGCCGGTCGACGTACTCGCCGTATGCTTCGTCGCTGAGCAGCACAACGCCGCGCGGCAGCCTTCGAACGAATCGCTCGACTTCCTGCTTGTCGATCAACGTGCCGGCAGGATTCGAAGGATTACAGAAGAAGATCAACCCGGCGCCGAGACTCGCGCGCAGCATTCTCGGCAGATCGTGTTTGTACTCCTGGGTCAGGTTGATCTTGATCGACCGCGCGTGAACGAACGGGCAGGTCGACACCACCGCTTCGAATGTCGGCTCGGCGACGACCGCCGGGCGCGATGAGTTGCAAAAAGTCTCGGTCGCCATTCGCAGGATCTCAATCGAACCGCAACCCAAGAGCACGTTATCCTTCTCGACGCCGAATCGTTTGGCGATTGCCTCTTCGAGTGCTTTCGGTTCTTCAATCGGATAGCGGAAGGACTTGGGATCGACTGCGCTTCGCACCGCTTCGACGGCGGATGGTGAGAGCCCGTACGGACTCTCGTTACGGCTCAGCCTGAGCGGCGCGGTCGCTTCGACGTTTCGACTGCGAGGGGTGAGGCTGAAAGCCGACGAGACCGCCAAACCGATCGAGCTCGAAACGAAGCTGCGTCTGGTCAATGCGTGCTTGTTTGCCATGTCGGGTCCTCCTGATTTGGGTGGATGCTATCAGACAGTCAAACAGGGAACAACGTCGGTTTCACGCAAAGACGCAAAGGACCGCAAAGGCGTCACGAGTTGCCAAAATCATGCTTTCATCTTTGCGATACTTTGCGTCTTTGCGTGAAATCACTTATCGGATAACAGGTATCCCTTGGCGAGTTCCTCAAACAATCTGATCTGCTCCGACTGCCAGTCATCATCGCGCTCGAGTTCTTTCGCCATAAGCTCCGCCACTCGCGGCGCCATCTCAATTGCCGCTCGCGCGTTCAGAAACAACGCGCGGGTTCGGCGCGCAAGCATATCTTCCACTGTTCGAGCCATCTCCGCTCGCGTCGACCAGATGACTTCGGCGCCGCAATAAGGCAACGCCGAATGAAGCGGCTCGCCTCGACTTGGATCCGAGTGAATCAGGTCCTGAATCGCAAGCGCGTCCGATCCGTACATTCTAAGACTACCGAACTTCTCGGCTTGCCGGTGAAATCCGTGAATGTTCAGATCCTTTGTGACGCACGGTTTCTCCGGAAGCCTCGCTAGCGTCGCCGCCTGGTTCACGCAGTCCTCTGCCATATTGCGATAGGTCGTCCACTTGCCGCCGGCGATGGTCAGCAAGCCGGAACTGTCTATGTGAATCGTGTGATCTCGCGAGAGCGCGGCGGTGTTAGACGCTTCCACGCTCTTGACCAGCGGCCGAATTCCGGCGAAGACGCTGAGCACGTCGCTTCGCGCTGGAGCCTTCTCGAGGTACTGGCCTGCTGTTTCAAGAATGAATTCGATCTCCTCTTCCAGCGGCCGAGGCTCAAGCACGGGTTCGGTGATCGGCGTGTCGGTCGTGCCCACCAGGGTATGGTTGTGCCATGGGATCGCGAACATCACGCGCCCGTCGCTTGTGTGCGGGACCATGATCGCGCTGTCGCCCGGAAGAAACGAACGATCGAAAACGAGATGAATTCCCTGACTCGGGGCGATCATCGAAGCGGCGTTCGGATCGGCCAATCGGCGCACCGAATCGCTGAACGGACCGGCAGCGTTGATCACCACCTTCGCCCTGGCTCTGAACTCAACACCGCCCTCCATGTCCGTCGCACCGACGCCGTCCACGAAGCCGTCCTCGTCGCGATAAAGCGCGCCGACGCGGGCGTAGTTCAACAGCGCTGCTCCCTGCTCGGCGGACGTCGCCACAAGGTTGATCAGCAGCCGCGAGTCGTCGAACTGCCCATCGAAGTAGACCACGCCGCCTCGCAAGCCTTCGGTCTTGATCGTCGGCAGCCGTTCGAGCGTTTCCTCGCGCGTAAGAATTTGCGATGAGCCGAAGCCGTACTTACCCGCGAGAAGGTTGTAGACTTTCAGACCAATGCCGTAGAACGGAGCTTCCCACCACTCATAGTTTGGAACTACGAAGCCAAGATCGCTGACCAGGTGGGGCGCGTTCTGTCTCAACAGCCCACGCTCTTTGAGCGCTTCCATAACCAGGGAGATGTTTCCCTGTTCGAGGTAACGCACTCCGCCATGCACGAGCTTGGTGCTGCGGCTTGAAGTTCCTTTACCGAAGTCACTCTGTTCGAGCAGCAGGACTTCGTACCCGCGCGAGGCCGCATCGACTGCTATGCCGGCGCCGGTCGCCCCTCCGCCAATGACTATCAAGTCCCACGGCTCGTCACGGGCGAGAACGCGGCTCATCATCTCGGGACGATTCATTTCGTTTACAGCGACTCCATTCGAGAAGCAACTCCGCCAGGAGTTGAATGTTTATAGAAGCAGATCGTTCCGATGGCGCGCACCCCAGCGGGGTGCTATGTCAGTGACCCTATCGTACGGGTCGATCCGCCACGTAGCACCCCCGCTGGGGTGCGATACCTAAGATCACCCGTTTCTCCATTCGATCAACAACTCCGATAGGAGTTGAATGTTTATAGAAGCAGATCGTTTCGCATTCGCACCCCAGCGGGGTGCTATGTGCCGGATCAAACGTTCAAACGATGCGCGACACCGACATAGCACCCCGCTGGGGTGCGATACCTAAGATCACCCGTTCCTATAAACATTCAACTCCTGACGGAGTTGGCAGATAAAGATTGCAAATCATCTGGCTTTCCTTAAAAACCCGTCCGGGGCTTCGACGCTTTGACTTGTCCCAATCACCTCTCGTTCTCCAGAATCTCCTTCGCCTTCAGTAACTCTCGTTTGTGTTCTTCGCTCACCGTCGGGTATTGCAAATTGAGCTTTCTCAGCTTGTCGAGGATGACCCATCCCACCGCCAGCCGAGTGAACCACTTTCGATCCGCCGGTATGATGTGCCACGGAGCCCACTTGGTGCTGGTGTGGTTGAAGGCGTCTTCGTACGCGCCCATGTAATCATCCCAAAACGCTCGCTCCTTGACATCGTTGACCGAGAACTTCCAGTTCTTCTCGGGCCGCTCGATCCGTTCTAGGAACCGCTTCTTCTGTTCTTCTTTGGAGACATGAAGAAAGAACTTGAGAACGATGATGCCGTTCGCGACAAGATACTTCTCGAAGTTGTTGATCTCCTCGAATCGCCGCTTCCAGATTCTTTTGGTTTTGCTCTCGGCGGGAATTCGCTGGCGCGCGAGTATCTCGGGATGAACCCGCACGACCAGCGTTTCTTCGTAGTAGGAACGATTGAAGATCCCGATGCGCCCTCGTTCCGGCAGCGCTTTGAACGAGCGCCAGAGATAATCGTGATCCAGTTCCTCGTCCGACGGAGCCTTGAAGCTATACACCTGGCAACCTTGCGGGTTCACCCCCGACATCACGTGCTTGATCGTGCCGTCCTTGCCGGCGGCGTCCATCGCTTGAAAGATGATCAGCAGCGCATACGTGTCCTGGGCATAAAGCTTATTCTGCAACTCGACCAGTTCGACGATCCCCTCTTGCATCAGCGCATCGGCGTCTTCCTTCGTCACGAAGTCGGGCTTGTGACCCGGATCGTAATCTCTGGCGAGCGAAATCTTCGAGCCGGGCGGCACGATCAATCGCTTGTAGACTTCTTCGGCCTGAGCTTCCAGCTTTTTCATGTAATGGTCTCCCAACCCTTGGAGCGCGCAAGCGCCTCATTCCAACGCTCGCGCAACCTGCTCGCTTGAGCGCGCGGCATCTTTGGCTCAAACCTTCGGTCAGCCTTCCAGTGCTGCGCAACATCGTCCGCGTCTTTCCAGAAGCCTACCGCAAGCCCCGCCAGGTAAGCCGCACCGAGAGCCGTTGTTTCGGTTACCGCCGGGCGCACGACTGGAACATTGAGAATGTCGGCCTGAAACTGCATCAGCAGATCATTCCTGGAAGCGCCCCCATCCACTCGAAGCTCAGTCAGCGGCACGCCGCTGTCCGCTTGCATGGCGTCGCCCAGGTCCGCGACTTGATAGGCGATGCCTTCAAGCGCGGCTCGCGCGATGTGACCCGCGGTCGATCCGCGCGTCAATCCGATGATCACGCCGCGCGCATACTGGTCCCAATGCGGCGCGCCCAAACCGGCGAACGCGGGAACGAGATAAACCCCGCCGTTGTCCGCGACCGATTCGGCAAGCGGTCCAACTTCCTCGGATGACCTGATCAATCCAAGTCCGTCGCGCAACCACTGCACCACCGCGCCGCCGATAAACACACTTCCCTCGAGCGCATACTCGGTCTTCTCTCCTGTCTTCCACGCGACCGTTGTGAGCAGTCGATTCCTGGAAGCGACCGACTTGCTGCCAGTGTTCTGAAGCATGAAGCAGCCGGTCCCGTACGTGTTCTTTGTCAAACCTGGCGCTATGCACATTTGTCCGAACAATGCAGCCTGCTGGTCTCCGGCGATTCCGCCTATCGCTATCTCGGCGAGACCAAGACTCGTCGAAACCGATCCGTACATCTCGCTCGACGAGCGAACCTCGGGAAGCACGCTTGCTGGTATCCGAAACAGCGCAAGCAGCTCTTCGTCCCACCGACCCGTCTGTATGTTGAACACCATCGTTCGCGAAGCGTTGCTCGGGTCGGTGACGTGCAGCCGCCCGCTGGTGAGCTTCCAGATCAGCCAGCTATCGACGGTGCCGAACGCAAGCTTGCCTGCTTCGGCTCGCGATCGAGCGCCTGCGACGTTGTCGAGTATCCAACTGATCTTGCTGCCGGAAAAGTAAGCGTCGATCATCAATCCGGTCCGCTCTTGAATCATCGGCCCGTGTCCGTCAGCGCGGAGCTTGTCGCAGAAAGAGGCCGTGCGCCGGTCTTGCCAGACGATTGCGTTGTGAACGGGTTCGCCCGTCTCGCGGTCCCAGACGATTGTGGTTTCGCGTTGATTGGTAATGCCGATGGCGGCGACATCTCGCGGCTGGAGGTTCGCTTCGGCAAGCGCTTCGACGGCGACGCTGATCTGCGAGGTCCAGATTTCCTGGGGATCGTGCTCGACCCATCCGGCTCGAGGAAAGATCTGTTTGAACTCTTTCTGCGCGACCGCTT
>Ga0193727_1000651_pt1 | contig 13711 bp, 11 predicted proteins | sample H2c2metaG_FD_143051 | JGI IMG/M metagenome (GOLD analysis project Ga0193727, IMG submission 143051) | Soil microbial communities from a riparian zone of the East river system, Colorado, United States - H2c2 | ecosystem: Environmental > Terrestrial > Soil > Riparian zone | place: USA: East River...
CGTCGGATTCTCCAATCCTTCGATTTCGTTGAGATATGTGTGGTCCAGGATTTCTAGAAGCGGCTTCATTGCCGCGCTGATGTTCGCGTGATCATAAACCCACCCGATCGCCGGATCGACATCGCCCTCGACAGAAACTTCCACCTTGAAACTGTGTCCGTGCACGCTCCGGCATTTGTGGCCCTCTGGCGCTTTTGGCAAAGTCTGCGCTGCTTCAAAGGTGAAATCCTTGGTTAACCGCGCGCGCATAATCAGACGCCGCGTTGCGTTGGCTTCCAGATGAATTTGTGCATCTGTAGTTGAAAACGGACGTTCAGTTTGTCTGCGAGAATCCATTCCACAATTTGGCGCGGGTCGATCCTGCCGAAAATTGGGGAGAAGAGCACGGCGCGACACCGGGAGGGAAGCTTGAAGCGCTGCACTTTATCGCGCGACCACTCGTAATCTTCGCGCGAGCCCATGACGAATTTCACTTCATCCCCAGCATTGAGGTGATCAATGTTCGACCAAAGATTCTTGTCCACTTCGCCGCTCCCCGGGGTCTTTAGATCCATGATACGGTGCACGCGCTGATCGACTTTCGATATATCATGCGCACCGCTCGTCTCCAGCAGCACCGTGTAACTTGAGTCAGTCAGCATCGACATCAGCGGCAGCACGTTCTTCTGCAATAATGGTTCCCCGCCTGTAATCTCGACTAAGGGGCACCGATATGCTGCAACCGCGTCCAGAATTTCGACCAAGCTTCGTTTGTTCCCCTCGTAAAAGGCGTACTCCGTATCGCAGTAGTTGCACCGCAAGTCGCAGAATGTTAGGCGCACAAAAACGCACGGGCAGCCGGCCCAAGTGCTCTCGCCTTGGATGGAGTGATAAATTTCGTTGATCGTAAGCGTCTTTTCGCGCTCTGACATGTCGTTCAAGATTCCTGCTGAACCGATGTGGAACGTCTTACGCGAACGACTGCAAAGCAAATTTCTCCTGCTAAACCGCGCTTTCTTTACATGCGTCCGACGGCGCCCTCCAGGAGGGGTTAAAAGCCTCTCCAAAATTTCCTGATTTTTACCTAGATTTTTTTATTGACGGCTATATGGCGGCAATCTAGTCTCGCGGCCATGCGCCCCGGTTATGCTCTGTACATCCACCCCTTCGCCCACCTGATTGTGGGAAGAACGTCGGCACTCGTCGCAGCAATATTCTTCGCGGTCGTTCTTGCTACGCAAGCACAGGAGTCCATTGAAGAGGTGGCTCTGCCCCCCTGGTCGGAGCCAACGCTTCCATCGAGTGAACCCGCGCCGTCGACGCAAGCAGCGCCGCTGCCTTCCGCACCGGAACCGCTGCCATCTACACCAGAACCGTTGCCTTCTACACCAGCCGAGCCGTTACCCTCTTCGTCTGCACCGTTGCCTTCGTCAGAGCAGGCATTTCCGTCGTCACCCAATCCGTGGTCGCCTTCAAGGAACTACACTACTGCGGAAACAACCGTTGTTCCGCCGCCAGTAGCAACGGGTCCTTACGGGGGGGGCGGCACATACAACGTATTCCCAGCCGGCGAAACGGTTTTCTCACACGAAGGGGGTCTTTTTCACTACCAACTGAGTCTAACTGTGCGCGGTGTGTGGGATGACAACATCTTTATCAGTCATACGGACAAGGTCTCGGATTATTATTTCGCGATTGAGCCGGTGATCACCGTTGGAGTCGGCGACATTGAGGGGCGCAACAGAAGTTATCTGACGTTGAGCTACATGCCGAGCGGTATTCTGTTCGTTGATCACTCGGATCAAGACGCATTTAACAACCTGATTAGCCTCTCGGCGGGATATAGCACTGGGCGGCTAACGTTGACCTTCAACGAGAACATAGCGTTACTCCAATCGGCGAACGTCAACAGCTTCTTCGATACGACGGGTCTATGGGCAAACACCGACGCAAGCGCGCCCACGCGGATGAACATCTTCTACACGAGCTTGACGGCAAATTATGCACTGACCCCGAAAATATCTCTGCAGGGCGAGCTCGGTTCCCCGATCTACGTCTATCCCGGTCACATTAGTGACTACACAGTTTCTGGCGGCCTTTACGTTTACTACGATTTTCGGCCAAAGCTATCGGTGGGTATTGGCGGCACATTCGGGTACGATTGGGTGGATAATCCAACTACTGACCAGTATTGGGAGCAGGTGAACTTGCGCCTTAGTTATGCGTGGACATCCAAAGTAGGTTTGTATGCTTCCGCCGGCGTTGAGTTCCGCCAGTTCGACGGCAACCGCGATACGTACGACTCACCGGTGTTTGAAGTCGGATTAAATTATAATCCCTTCAGCGGTACCTTTATCACGCTGGCGGCCGGCCGGCGGATTTACAATTCCGGGTTCTCTCCTAACCAAGATTTTGCGAGCACATACGTTGCGGGCCGGATTCAGCAGCGTCTATTCCACCGTTTTTATTTCGGCTTGGGCGCCGGCTATGAAAACTCGGATTACTTCGCCACTAACCGGGACACCAATGCGAGAGGGAATCAAGACTACTGGTTTATCGAACCGTCGGTTGACGTGCTAATTAACAGGTGGCTGAGCACCGGGGTATATTACCTGCACCGCGAGAGCAGCGCCGACGAAGATTTCTTCAGTTGGGAGGATAATCAGGTCGGCGTTAGGGCAACATTCAGGTTTTAAACAGGGTTTGAATCGTTTGCGAGCTGGGACAGAGGGATGGTTGGCAATTGCGCTCGCGTTGTCGCTGTCAGGGTTCATGTTGGCCCAAACCATGCCGGGGTCGGCCGCGTCCCAGCCCGCCGCCGCCTCTTCATCGCGAGCGGCCGCCTCGGCGCCCACATTAACCGGCGGCGTAAGCGCACCGGCGGGTTACATTTTGAGTCCTAGCGACGGGGTGGCGGTCGAGGTTTATGGTGAAGACGATCTGCGCACAAACGGACGGTTGAACCCGGAGGGCAACTTGAGCGTGCCATTGCTGGGGTCGATCCATTTGGGAGGACTGACTCTGACGCAGGCAGTTTCGAAACTTACAGAGCTGTACAGCCGCGATTATCTGGTCAACCCGAAGATCAACGTTACGCTTCTCAGTTACGCAAAACGGCACTTTTCGATTTTGGGTCAGGTAAATCGCCCCGGCAGCATCGAGATGCCTGAGAGCAGCCCGGAGGGCATCGATCTACTGGAGGCGATCGCGTTGGCGGGTGGATATACGCGCATCGCCTCGCCGGAAAGAATAACCGTGCGACGACAAAACGCCAGCGGCGATCAGACTTTCAAGGTTAATGCGAAGCGCTTCACCAAGGGAAAGGGCGGAGGCTTTCTCGTCCTGCCGGGTGATACCATCAACGTCGGCGAAAGTATTTTTTAGCCGAAATTTCTTCCGCCGTCGCCTTTGCGAACGCACTTCTTGGTGTAAGGTTCGAGCCAGTATTTTGCCGTGATTGACCCTGCCCAATCTCTGAGGGGAGCGACCGTTGCGCCCGTTTCCGACAAACCAGGCGTTCCGTTGACAGCGGAGTACGCCGATGGACTGCCCACGTTCGATTTTCGCCGGTATTGGCATTCCTTCCTCGAACGTATTTGGATCGTAGCGATTTGCGTTTTGGCCGGCCTATTCCTCGCGTTGGGCAATCTCGCGCGGACGCCGAAGCTTTACCAAGCGCACACGCTTTTGGAAGTGGAATTTCAGGAGCCGAGTTTCGTTCCAACGAACGATTCCGCGACGCGGACGCGCTCGGTTTTTTTGGCGAGCTCCGAGGCGCTGCGAACGATCGAACAGAATCTCTCTAACCAAACACTTCTTGCGCGCGTTGTACGCTCCGAAGGTTTGGCGCAGGACGGTGGACGCGCTCTTCTGGGCCAGAGTGTCATCGCCAATAAGAGTTCCAGCGCGACCGAACGCCCGGAGCCGTCGCAGGCTACCAACAAGACGCAGAACGCGAGTGCCGTCACGACATTTACGCCGCTCGAAGAAGCGTTGGGTCGAGGAATGGTCGGCATGGTACATCCGGCGATCCGCCGCGGCACGCGTTTGATAGATTTGTACGTGACACACAGCGATCCAGCCATGGCACAGCGTCTCGCCGAAGCAGTCGGTCGAGAGTACATCCGCAACTCAATCGAGCGCCGCGCGTCATCGAGCGAGGACGCATTGCGTTATTTGTTGGAAGAAGAAGAGCGATTAAAAAGGAACCTGCAAAAAAGTGAGGCGGCCGCCACCGAATACAAGGCACAAAATCCAGATGCTCTCCAACTCGGCGGCAGCGCAGCCGCGACGGGGTCACAGGGGGCTGGCGGATCTAAGGGCGGTTTGGTAGAGGACAACCTGCAAGACATAAACACCAAATTGGCTGCAGCGAAGACCGATCAGATTCGTCTCGAAAACCAGGTCCAGCAAATGGATCAGATTGGCAATAATATCGACGCGTTGCTCGCGATTCCGGGTATCTCTTCCGCCCCAATGGTGGCTACCGCGCGAAACAGTATTATACAGATCGAAGCGGGGATCACCACCCTGGCCTTACGATACAAGGACAAGCACCCCAGAATGATGGCGGCCAAGGCCTCGCTGGCCGAGGCGAAAGACAAGCTGCGTCAAGCGGTCTTGGCGCAAGCCCCGATTCTGCGCAGCACGATCGAGCAAATCAAAGCGCAAGAGGCCAGTTTGCAACAAGCTTTGCAAGCCCAGCAGGGCGTCGCGGTTAATCTCAACCGCACAGCAGTCGGCTATCAGGAATTGGCGCGGCAAGCCGAAACCGATCGTGCGTTGTACGAAAGCGTCCTTCGCCAGATAAAAGACACGAACCTGGCAAAAGACGTCAAGGCGAATGCGGTCAGCGTGATTGAGCATTCCTCACTTCCGAACTTTCCTGTTAGTCCTCGACCCTCGAGAACGATCCTGCTGGGGCTGCTTGGCGGCCTTGCTGTCGGTTTGGCTTTGGTTTTTGGAGTCGATGCGCTGGATCGTTCCATCAAAACTGTGGACCAGGCAGAAAGCACGCTCGGGCTGCCTGTTTTTGCAGCTGTTCCCGACACCACTGATGAAGGGCCCGTTAGCCGACTGAAACGACGAAGCAAAGCTTTCAGAAGTTCGAACTATCGCGTCGTAGTGGAAACCCCTGAAAGTCCGGCGGCGGAAGCGTTTCGCAATTTGCGCGCTGCACTTTCTCTCCTGGGTCCGGAAGCCGAGCGAAAAGTTTCGCTTTTCACCAGTGCTGTCCCTAACGAAGGCAAAAGCTTCACAAGCGCCAATTATTCGCTCGCACTGGCCCAGCAGGGTTATCGCGTGCTCCTGATCGACGGCGACCTCCGCCGGCCAAACGTGCACAAGATTTTCCGGTTCCCGAATGCGCGAAATAATTCCGATGAAGACAGCGCGCCGGGAGTGACGGATTGCCTGGTTGGTGAAGCGGACGTGGCCTCGGCAGCGCGCCAGATTCCCGCCGGAGAAATCCAGCTCGTCGATGAGAGCATTGAGCTGACGGAAAATATTCTCGCTGCGACGGGAGGCGAGCTGTTTGTCCTCGCAGGTGGACGACGCGCGCCCAATCCCGCTGAGATTCTCGCCGGCCCGTTCTTCGGACAGCTGATTGCTAAGGCTGCAACCCTGTTTGATCGCGTCGTGGTCGATAGCGCGCCGATCCTAGCAGTCAGTGACACTCTCCTCATGATGCCACATGTCCAAACTGTGTGCATTGTTGTTCGGGCGGCAAAAACACCGCGTCCAGCAGTCCGCCGCGCGATTACCTTGCTGGCAAAGTCAGGAATTCGCCCAGCCGGTCTGGTCTTGAATCGATTGCGGCGGGGTCGCGGAGTCGGCTATTATTACTATTATGCTTCGCACGGTTATGGCAAAGAAGAGGGAGCGTATTCTCGCGGCTACAGCTACGATCGCCGATCCAAGCCGGACCACGAAGGCAACGGAGCGTAGTCGACGCCTGCGTCATCAGCCCCGATGGTCTAGTCGATGGCGATCATTTCGTTTTTGAGCGAGTTTTGATCTTGAACCAGAGTTTGATCTTTGCTGCTACCTGAACCTTTCGTGCCACAAGCTGCTTCCCCAGCAAAGACCAAGGCAGGCCGCGACATATAACTGGATTGACTCGATCTGGAGTGGAAAATCGACCAGCGCATGCACGGCAACTCCTGCCAGCGCAATGACGACCAACGGCTGTAGCACTCGCCTCCGCGGCGTCCAGCCAAGTGCGTACTTCCTGTAGTTGCGAATAGCTACTGTCATTCCTCCAAAGAACAACAACGCCCACGGGCTGCTTCCCAGCCACCCCCATTCCAGAAGCGTCTGCAAGTAGTCCTGATGCAAAAACCTCCAAGTGCCAGCCACATCACTGTTAGCTGCGACTTTGTACGCTGGAAAAACAACGCGAAAAGTCCCCGCACCAGAACCCAAAAGCCCAGTCTCGGGTAAGGCGGCTATTGCGACACTCCACGCCTGCCACCGGGCATCAGCGGGAATTCTTGCGGTCTGTGCCTGCCAGCGGCCAAGCGGTTGTTCCAAATGACTGGCCTGAGCTACCGCGATCAGCGCGAGAACAACCGTGACAGCCCCCGCAACCGCCACACTCTTCTGCGCGCCCGACAGATTTCGCAAAAGCACTGGTCCAAATTGCACGCATACAGCAACCATCAAAAGCAGCGCGACGATGTGAGCCATACGGGAAGTATTCGCCATCACACCTGCGACCGTAATGATAAGAATGACGATCCAGATTGCACGCAACCCCGGGTGAGATCGCTTGCTAAACGAGCGGATAACCAGGCCAAGACTCAGCGGCCACACCAGGTTTAGAAACGCACCGGCGTTCCCGTGATAGTAATAGGTGGAAAAAAATGTGCCGACCCATAGGTGCGGAGGCGGCGGTGGCTGCCAGAAGATCATTTGCGCACTCGTGGCTTTCTGGAGCAAACCGAGCAATGCGATCGAGCCGCCGATGAGAGCAACTACGTACCATAAGCGAAGCAACCACCGGTCACTCCGAGAAAGATCCGAAACGAACAAGACCGTCCCGAGCAGCAGCGCGCCTCGGATCATCCACGCAGCGCTGATCGGGTAATCAACGGAGCCGGTCACAGGCGGCGCGAAGTTGTGTAGCGGCACAAAAACAAAAAAATCCGAGTCGTAGACTGACTTCGCGTTGAAGACCATCCAGCCGCCCACGCAGATCAAAGCGGCGGTTAAGAGGAACAGAAGCCATGGAATTCGCGGCGTTCGCCTACTAACAAGCAACTCAATGGCCCAAAGAACGAGTGCAGTGAGTAACACCCAGTTGGTTATTTGGATGCTTTCCGATGTTGTGGCGCCGTACGCCCACGGCGCATAGACGAGGGCTGCGAAGAAAATCCAGCGTGATACGGTGCGAAGGATATGAGAAATCACATGTTAGACGTCAGACGATTCTGATCTCCGACCGCAGGCATCCGATTTCCATCGGTTTCACCGTCCCTTGCCGAATAGCATCGTATATAGCGTTTTCAGCACGATCATGGCATCCAGCTTGAGTGAGTAATGCCGGATGTAATAGAGGTCGTACTTCAACTTCTCCGCCGCGTCCTCGTCACTCTCGCCGTATGGGTAATTTACTTGCGCCCAGCCCGTGATGCCCGGTTTCACCAGGTGCCGAAAATGATAAAATGGGATTGTTTGCTCATAGCGTTCGGCGCACTTGCTCCACTCCGGCCGTGGACCAATCAGGCTGATGTCTCCTTTGAGCGCGTTCCAAAGCTGCGGCAACTCATCGAGTCGAAGTTTCCGCAGCCATCGCCCTACAGTCGTCACACGACGATCATCTTTTCGCGTGTAAATGTCCTCGTCCGCTTCATCGGAGCATCGCATTGTTCGGAATTTGAAAAGAATGAACCGTCTTCCGTCACGGCCTACTCGTTCCTGTCGGAAAAACACCGGACTGCCGTCCTGCATCCGGATAAGAAGAGCGACAAGCACAAAGAGCGGAGCGCAAATGATCAGTGCTATTGACGAGGCAACAACATCGAAAAGCCGCTTGAGATGATGGTAGGGAGAAGTGCGAGCTAGCTGAAAACCACTCTGGAGCGGCCAAAATGGATCGATGATGCCTAGCGGCAGATAACGCCATTGAGTTTCGTAAAAGGATTCGAGCGTGTAAACGCGCGTCTCCTGAAATTGCGCATGCACCAGGCGCTCCAGCAATTCCGTGCTGAGCGAACTCGCTTTCGCAGCGAGAATGATCCCGCTATAACGTTTGCCGAGATTATTTAACTTTGCTGCGAGATTGCCTTGCACAATCGGCGATCCTTGACCAGCAATTGGCTGGCCCACCCGTTCCCCAGTCACATCTACGAACTCGAGCTTTTGTCCGTTTGGTGAGTTCGTGTAAGCCTCGTAAAAACGAGCCGCCGTCACTCCGCCGCCGATGACGAGAAACGACCGGCCAGCGCTGCTGGCAACGACATACTGCCTGATCCATCGACGGTAAGCCAGCGAGGCTGGTAGGAAAACTGCGAAGCTCAAAAGCAGTACACCCCGACTAGGCTTCATTGTCTGATCGAACGTCGCTGCGGAATAAATCAGCATCGCGCTGACTGCGGCCGCTGCGATGATGGCCAGAATGTGTTCGGCCGCATACCCAAGGTTCAGCTTCTCGACATTACGATCGTAGCCGCCGACAAAGTAAAGCGCCGCCACGATTACGCCGAGTTGAATCATGTTGACGATGAAGAACTGAAACGGCGTGGCATAGAACGCATCGAACCTAAACCAACCTGTCACTCGATAGATTGCGAGCCAGCTCACTACATCCAGGAAGAGGTACAGCAGTGCAGACGACCATTCTTGGCTGAGGAAATGCGACCATGGACCGGTCCCACCGAAGCGGCGAGCGGTACTGGCGGGCTTGCCGAAGCCTTTTGAGCGCTCCTGAAACTGAAGGAGCCTCTGAGAGATCATCTGCGATTCTTCGCTGTTCGCCATGAGGCCGGCAATTATATGCTCAATCGCAGCCAAGGGAAAGATGACTTTGTGTCGACTGTGGTTGGGTTGGGGTCCTCGCGGCGACCCGAAGAGCAGTTCTCGGGACCGCAAATCAAGGAAAAGCTCGACCCGGGCACTACTCTTGACGCTCCAAGCCGCATCCATAATCTGAAACACACGCCGCTCATGCGGCGCGGGCTCGTAACGTGAATATTTTGGCAGCTTTTTATCGCTCGTCGGTTGGCAAAAAAATGGTCGTCGCCGTCACCGGCATCATTTTGATCCTTTTCGTTATCGGGCACCTGCTAGGCAATTTGCAGATTTTTTTGGGTCCTGATTGGGTCAACGGTTACGCGCAACACCTGCGCGACCTAGGGCCTTTGCTTTGGGTAATTCGTTTGTTCCTGCTCGCAGCTGTCGTCGTTCACATTTACGTGACGATTCAACTGGCGATCGAAAACCGCCGTGCGCGACCGCAGGCCTATGTCGACCGGGAGTATGTGAAAGCAACATTCGCTTCGCGTCACATGGTGATGAGCGGGTTGATCGTGCTTGCGTTTATCATTTATCACATTGCGCATTTCACAGTGCGTGTCACCGATCCTCGTTTTGGTTTGCTTAAGGCCGATCCGCTCGGGCACTACGACGTTTACTCAATGATGGTGTACGGATTCCAAAATTATTACGTTTCCGGGTTTTACGCGCTTGGCCTGTTTCTACTCGCGCTTCATCTCAGCCACGGATCGTCGAGCTTCTTTCAATCGCTCGGATTTAATGACAAGAAACTGACGCCGCGTCTCGCGTCAGGGGGCCGAATCTTCGCCTGGCTTCTTTTTATCGGCTACACGTCGATTCCCGTCGCGATCCTGACTGGCGTTGTTACGCCGGCACAACAGCTGTAAGAAAAACGACTGAGCTGCTTACAGATCGACGACCTGCAGCCCTTCCGTTGCGGTTCGTTTCGCGTAAAGATCGCTCAGGCGTTTGGTCATCGGTCCGATTCTTCCGTCGCCGATTTGACGATTGTCTATCTTGAGCACGCCGGCTAGTTCGCCCATTGTCCCTGTGCAAAACATTTCATGCGCACCATAGACATCGACGAGTGACAAATCAGTCTCGACGCAACGAATCTTTTCAGAGAAACAAATCTCGATCACAGTCGCACGAGTTATCCCATCGGGGCACGCTACAACGCGGCCGGTTGCCAAGTCGCCGCTTGGTTGCGATTCATCGGAGTTACGCACAATAAAGACGTGCGTCGCGTTCGTTTCAGCAACGAATCCGCGCGTGTCGAGCATGAGTGCATCGTCCGCACCGGCATTGTTCGCTTCGATCTTTGCCAGGATCGAGTTCAACAGGTTTGCATGATGAATACGCGCATCGAGCACATCCGGCGGCGGGCGGCGGATCTTGCTCGTGATCAAACTCAGGCCCGTTTTTGCATAAACGGGTGGCTTGTGTTCAGCGAGCACGATCAATGTCGGCCCGCTTTGGTTGAGTCGCGGATCCATGCCCGAAGTGATCTTAATTCCGCGTGTCAGCGTGAGCCGAATATGCGCGCCGTCCCGCATTTTATTTGCAGCGAGCGTGCGTTTGATTTCGTCGATGATTTTTTCTCGTGGCGGAATTTCCTCGAACGAAAGTGCGCGGGCTGAACGCTCGAGGCGATCGAGGTGTTCGTTTAGCTTGAAAATCCGGCCGTTGTAAAGTCGCAGCCCTTCCCACACTGCGTCACCTCCCTGCACCGCCGAATCGAACGGGCTGATCCCAGCCTTATCACGATGCGCCAACTCTCCGTTGATGTTTACGAACAGGTCGCGGTTTCGCTCGTCGAATTTTTGAAGCATTTGAATTACCTCACACAACGTCCACTACGGGACACAAAGAAAAACTTTCATTTCAACGGCGTTGTGCCCGTCTTGTTCTTTGTGCGAAAACTTCAACACAGTCGGTATTCATAAAGCCGATGATAGCATTCATAGCACCGCTGATAGATCTCACGCAATCGCGCCGGAACTTCGCTCGGTGACGGACGATACGGTTGAAACGAGGTCGTTTTTGCAACCTCGCCGTACCAATGCCTGGCCCAGATACCGTCGGTCTCACGCACGCCCGGCGGCCAGGAAAGCATCGACTTGCTAAACTCGACGCCGACCGCCTCGCAGAGTAGTCGCAGCGTCCGTTCCGGATTTTGCAGCACGTCGCTGGCATCGACAACGGGCGGAACGGCGTTCGTACGTGTTCGGACGAAATCAAAAATCTCTGCCTGTTGCACGAAACCAAGATCCTCGAGCGCGGGGTGTTCTCGCTTTTTAATGTAGGAATTAATCACTTCGCGTGGGTCGCGAATCAGAAAACAATTAGTCACAGCCCCGAGCCATTCGCGATCTATCTCGGGCAACAGATGGTGTGTCATCTGTTTCTGAAAAAAAATCCGCTTGCGGTTGGCGATCGGCGCGGTGAGGTGCGTCAAAATTTTTCGCCAATCGGTTTCGCCGGTTGCGATCACTTCGTCCGCACCGGGATGTTCTATGCCCGTCCCTTTGAGGTAATAGGCGTAAAACGGCTCATCGATAACGACGGTGTCGTCCCGATTGCCCCATGCGCGCATCATGGCCGTCGAAATATTTCGCGGACCAGACCACATGGCGATGCGGATGCTCACGGCCGGAACAGTCAGGCGGCAAAGCCGCGTGTGCAACGGCGTTGAAGACAACGCGTTCCATCTTTGTTTAGGTGGATCGGCTTCTCCGAAGACGATGTCAGCCGCCGCAGGCGCGGTTTTAAACTAACTCTTCGCGAAAACGCCAATCAGCGGCCGCGGCGATGGCGTTTTTGAACGAAAATCGCTGACAAATCCAGTCTCGGTCCGGATCTCCACATGACCGGCCGCGCGCTTGGCGCCGTAGACCAACACAGATCCCACAGGCGCTTCATATGGATTTGAGACCGGCAGTTTTTTGAACCCGTAATTGTTCACCAGCTCCTGACCGGCTTGTTTCGCAAGAGGTGTTTGCGGCCGCGATTTTACTACGCCGGAGGCAACGAGCGCTTCCTTTACGAAACGCCAGCACTTGGACAGCGAGTGCGCACGTGCGCGCTCCTCGGCAATGGTAGCGGCCCGGCGCAATTTCGGATCAATCTGCGCATCTTGCTTCGCAATCGGCTGGACGATCTTCTTCGGATAATACTTGTCCACAACGTCGACCGATTGTTTTTTGCCGGAGACGTCGGTGTAATTAAACTTTGGAGTCGGCGCCGAGAATCGCAGCGCCATTGCGGGACGCGGACATATTGCCACGGATCCCAGGATAACAAACGTGAGGGTGAGAAGTTTTCGCATAAAGCGGCGATGTATCGAGTATATCGGCCATGGTCGCAACCGATTTTTTTAGCAAAGGAAAGATTTATAATTTGACTTGCGCTAGATGTACGAAGGGCGCCGTGGACCTACAACGATGAGACCAATTCCGCCATCCGGCGGCGCAATTTTGCATCGGGCAACAGTCCAATTCCGCTCTGCATATTAGCTTCGAGATGATGCGGTTTATCCGTCGCGGGGATCGCGCAGGTGATGGTGGGATTTGCCACAATCCATTTCAAAAAGAATTGAGCCCACGAGCGGCAATCAAATTCCGCCGCCCAATCCGGCAGCGGTTTCGAACGCACTTTGCCGAACAGATCACCGGATCCTAGCGGCCGATTCGCGATCACGGCGACGCCGCGCTCCTGCGCCAAAGGCAGAATGCGTTCCTCGGCTTCGGGTTCCATCAGCGAATAATTGATCTGGAGGAAATCGAACTTCTGGCTCCGCATTAGTTTTTCGATTTCGCTCAAAGCTCCGGACTCGTAATGCGTGATTCCGGTGTAGCGAATGCGGCCCTGCTGTTTCCATTCCCGCAGGGTTGCGAGTTGTGTGTTCACGTCGACGAGATTATGCACCTGCATCAGATCGATTCGGTTCGTGCGTAAAAGCGACATGGAACGTTCCATTGACTGAATTCCGCTCTGCTTGCCCTTAGTCCAAACTTTGGTCGCGAGAAACAACTTCTCTCGAATCCCAAGAGCAGAAGTGAGATCGCCGATCACCTCCTCCGCGCGACCGTACATCGGCGAGGAATCAATCATACGGCCGCCAAGCTTCACAAACAGCGACAGAACGTCTTCGAGTTGCCTCCGGACGTCCGCGCTAAAATCGACATCGAACGCCCTCCATGTTCCGAGGCCGATTACCGGTATTTTCTCGCCAGAGGAAGGAATGCTGCGTGTTAACATCGCTGACGATTCGCCTTTCGCTTTCGCGCTGATCGGAAAAATAAGAGCGGCCGTCGTGCCGCCGATTACTTTTGCAACTTCGCGTCGAGTCATTCGGTTCACCTTGCCATCAGTCATATCGAGCGGAGTCGAGACATCTCGAATTTTGAATGGATAACAGCAAGAGATTCCTCGACTTCGCTCGGAATGACAAGAAGGTTGCGGATATTATGGATCGCCGTCGTTTCATAAAAATATCCACCGCGACTGCGCTTGCGTCGCGAGTAACTCCAACATCTTTATTTGGAGAGAAGACACCGACACCGATGCGCATACTCATACTCGGCGGCACCGGATTCACAGGCCCGTATCAGGTGAAATATGCGCTCAGTCGCGGACATAAGGTGACCACATTTAACCGGGGTAAGACGCATCCCGGCGAATTGCCTGCTGAAGTCGAGCAGCTTATCGGCGACCGCAACGGTAATCTCGACGCCCT
>Ga0193727_1000652_pt1 | contig 13707 bp, 10 predicted proteins | sample H2c2metaG_FD_143051 | JGI IMG/M metagenome (GOLD analysis project Ga0193727, IMG submission 143051) | Soil microbial communities from a riparian zone of the East river system, Colorado, United States - H2c2 | ecosystem: Environmental > Terrestrial > Soil > Riparian zone | place: USA: East River...
ATTACTGAAATGTCCCGCCAATACACATTGCAACGCGCGCCAGCAGCGACCTCGATTCATCTCGATTACGCTGCCGAGCTAAATCAACAACAGCTCGCAGCAGTGACTGCGGCGCCGGGTCCGCTACTCGTGATCGCGGGTGCAGGCTCGGGAAAGACGCGCACACTGACCTATCGCGTGGCTTACTTGCTCGAGAACGGGATCGATCCTCGCAATATCCTGCTTCTCACGTTCACGAACAAAGCTGCGCGCGAAATGCTGAGCCGTGTGGCGAATTTGCTGCCAGTGGACGCCAGCGGACTCTGGGGCGGCACATTCCATTCGATAGGAAACCGGATCTTGCGCCGGCACGGCAGCGCGCTCGGCTACTCAAGCGCTTTCACCATCATGGACCGCGAAGATCAAAAGGATTTGATCGACGCCGTCGTAATTAGCGCAGGAATTGATCCGAAGGAGATTCGATTTCCGAAAGGTGATGTACTCGCGGAAATTTTTAGTTTTGTTGTCAATACGGAGAAGCCGGTGGAGGAACTGCTTGCGGACAAGTTCCCCTATTTCCTGCCGCTACTCGAGAAGATTCAGGACGTTCGAGAGCGCTACGAAAAAAAGAAGAAGGCAACTAACTCGATGGATTTCGACGACTTGCTGCAAAAGACGTTGTCGATGTTTCAACAGCACGAACGAATCGCGGAAATGTATCGACGGCAGTTTCAGTTTATTCTCGTCGATGAATATCAGGATACGAACAAGATCCAGGCTGATCTCGTCGATCTGCTCGCGCATGACCACCGAAACGTGATGGTGGTGGGCGATGACGCGCAGTCAATCTACTCGTGGCGTGGCGCCAACTTTCAAAACATCCTCGAATTTCCGAAGCGTTATCCAGAAGCGCAGGTGTTCAAGATCGAGATGAATTATCGCAGCGTGCCAGAAATTCTGGACGTAGCGAACGCGGCCATTGCCGCCAACGTTCACCAATTCCGCAAGCGCTTAAGCGCAACGCGCGAATCTGAAGCGCTGAAGCCTGCCCTTGTGGCACTAAACGATGGTGCGGAGCAAGCGCAGTTTGTGGCGCAGCGAATCCTCGAACTGCGCGATGAAAATGTTGATCTCAACGACATCGCGGTGCTCTACCGCGCGCATTATCACGCGGTCGAGCTGCAGCTGGAGCTGTCACGGCGCGGCATACCTTATCAAATCACCAGTGGCATCAGGTTCTTCGAGCAGGCGCATATCAAGGATGTCACCGCGTTTATTCGCTTCGTAGCCAATCCTCGCGATGAAGTCGGATTCAAACGCATGGCGAAATTGCTTCCCGGCATTGGCAATCGCACCGCAGAAAATCTTTGGCAGAAATGGGCGGCGGACGTCGTAGCCGCGGGCGCTGACCGCGGTTCCGAAAAAGAATCAGCTGCCGCTGTAGCCGCGGGCGTTGACCGCGCCGCGTACAGCTTCGGCGAACGCCTCCTGGCCATGAACGTTGCCGTGAAATCAAAGAAGGCGTGGGAGCAACTCGCGCACACCCTGGACGAAATCGCTCCAGGCGGTCAACCCAATATGCCATCGGAAATGATCACGTCTGTCGTCGAAGCGATCTATGATGATTATGCCAAAGCGAACTTCACAAACTATGAACTCCGCCGTGAAGATTTGAATCAGCTCGCAATTTTTGCGCGGCAGTTTAAGGACGTGCACGAATTTCTTTCGCAATTGGCGCTGATCAGCAACGTTGATGCAGAAGCCGCGTCAGTTCAGGCCGGCGACAAGGAAGCCGTCAATCTTTCTTCAGTGCACCAGGCCAAGGGCCTTGAGTTTCACACAGTGTTCGTAATCTGGCTGACTGACGGAATGTTTCCAAGCAATCGCTCGCTCGATACACGCGACGCACTCGAGGAAGAACGGCGTCTATTTTATGTGGCCATCACACGCGCCCGCGACGAATTGTATCTCACGTATCCGCAAATGCGTCTGAGCGGAGGATATGGCGACGTTTTCCAGCGGCCCTCGCGTTTTCTGCAGGAAATCCCAAACGAGCTCCTCGAAGACTGGCAAGTCCAACGTCGCTGAATTCATTGTTTAGCATTTCGGCGAAGCGCTCAGAAGTCGATGAATCTCTCGCCGTTTGAGAAAACGAATTAGAATGAGAGATGTCTCGACTTCGCTCGACATGACAAGATGACGCATCAAGGACTGAATCTTTCATCGGAGAAAAAGATTGCGGGCGTGCTCGTGCCGTTGTTTGCGCTGCGCGGAGAGAATGATCTGGGAATCGGTGATATCGGCGCGCTCCGGGAATTTATCGATTGGGTCGCACAAATTGGATTCAAGCTTGTCCAACTCCTGCCCATCAACGAGACCGGGGCCGACAACAGCCCGTACAACGCGATCAGCGCAATGGCGATCGAACCAACCACGTTGCACCTAGCGCCAAACTCGTCACCAGATTTAACCCGCGAAGACTTTGATGCTGCAGTTGCTGGCACCGATCTTCGCAGTCTTCGTCTTGGCGAAGTAAAATACCGGCAAGTCAAAAAATTGAAACGGCGCATCCTAGAGAAAGCGTTTGCGAATTTCTCCGCTAACGCCAGCGAAGACCGTCAGTTGGAATTCGAAATATTTTGCGAAGAGGAAGCCGCATGGCTGCGCGATTACGCCTTTTTTCGCGCCTTAATGGAAGAGAATGAGGATTCCGCCGCTTGGAATCGATGGCCGGCGCAACATCAGTCAATAGAAAGAGCGCGAAACTGGTTACGTAGTCTGCCGCAAGATCGACAAGCAGGGCTGGCAGCCCGTCAAAATTTCTTCTGTTATGTGCAGTGGATTGCGCACCAACAATGGCGCGCAATCAAATCATACGCTGAGGAACGCGGCGTGGCACTGATGGGCGATATTCCATTCGGGGTCAGTTATTACAGCGCTGACGTTTTCGCTCGGCCGGATGACTTCCTGCTCGATTGGTGCGGCGGAGCGCCTCCCGAGCCCTACTTCAAAGACGACGCATTTACCCAGAAATGGGGACAAAACTGGGGTATTCCGCTGTATCGCTGGGACAAAATGCGCGCGAACAGCTTTGCGTGGTGGCGGCAGCGCGTCCGTGCTGTCCGGCGCATTTTTCATCTCTTTCGCATTGATCACGTGCTTGGATTTTATCGCATCTATGCCTTCCCGTGGCGGCCGCGGAAGAACAAGCAATTTTTTCTGCTCGATTGGAATCAAATGCTCGAACGAACTAGCGGCCGCGCACCACGTTTCGTTCCACGTGACGACGAAACCGCCGAAAACTCCGAGGCGAACAAATGCGAAGGCGAAGAATACTTGCGCGTTGTGCTGGACGAAGCTGGGGCCACGCGAGTGATCGGCGAAGACCTCGGCCTTGTTCCTGATTACGTACGACCAAATCTGCGCGCGCTCGGGATCGCGGGATTTAGAATCCCGCAATGGGAGGTTCGTGGTGAACAAGTCACGCCCGGGAACGAATACGAGCGGCTTTCTGTTGCGACTTATACAACGCACGATCACAAACCGATCCGCGCTTTGTGGGAAGACGCTTTTGAGCATCCGACAGCAACATCGGAACAATCACGATTTGATTTAGCAAAAATCGCCGTCTTCGCTGGGTTCGATCCAAGAATCGACCGCGTCGATTTTGAAAAAGACTTTTACCCTGCGATTATGGGAGCGCTTTTCGGAAGCGAGGCATGGCTTGCCATTGTCATGATCACTGACCTGCTGGGGCGCAAATACCGTTTCAATGTGCCCGGGACAAAGGCAAACTTGAATTGGACACGGCGAATGCAGCGCTCGGTTGCGCAGCTCCGTTCCAGCCGCAAAGAGCAAAAGCGAATGCGGCTAATCCATGAGCTGCTGGAAAAAACTGGACGCGTTTGAACGCGGCGTTGATCGCAGGCACTTCGCTCATGCTGACTTCTCAATCGGCGCGCCAACTCTGTTGCCCCATTCCGTCCAGGAGCCGTCGTAGTTCCGCACGTTATTTAGTCCGAGCAGATAAGTGAGCACGAACCATGTGTGACTCGAACGCTCGCCGATGCGGCAATAAACGACTGTGTCCTCGTTGCGACTGACTCCGCATTGATCGAAATAGATTTTTGCCAGTTCCGAAGCCGGCTTGAACGTACTGTCGTCCTCGGTGGCTGTTTTCCACGGCATGCTCTTCGCTCCGGGAATATGGCCGCCGCGCAGGACGCCCTCCTGTGGATACTCGGGCATGTGCGTAATCTCGCCTTTGTATTCGCCCGGTGAGCGCACATCGATCAGCGGCTTGCCGCTTTTACTTTGCGCCAATGCTTCATCGAAGAAGGCGCGGATCTCTTTGTCGAATCGTTTCTTCGGCACTGGATAATTGGTCTTTGCATATTTAGGGACGTCGCGCGTCATGGGACGGCCCTCCGCTTTCCATTTGTCGCGACCGCCATTGAGAATTTTCACTTTCTCGTGTCCAAAGAGTCGGAACGCCCAGAGTGCGTAGCAGGCCCACCAGTTGGCTTTATCACCATAGAAAATGCAGGTTGTATCCGGTGTGATGCCATTACGGCTGCAAAGCTCCGCAAATTTCTCAGGCGAGATATAGTCACGAATCACCGGGTCTTGCAGATCAGCGCGCCAGTCGATGTGCACCGCGCCGGGAATATGTCCGGTATCGTGAAGAAGCACGTCTTCATTCGCCTCCACGATCCTGATCCCATCGTCTTTGAAATGTTTCTCCAGCCACTCGGTCTCCACCAGCGCCTCCGGATGCGCGTATTGGGTAAGTTGTGTAACCATAAGAAGAAACTTCAGGCGGCGCCCACAACCCGGCAAGGGGTTTTACAATTTCATCGATGATGGAGCCTCACGGTCATGGCGAAAACTCTGGTCGGACCCGGGCAAGCAATTTCGGTCAACGAGAAACTACAGTCTTAATGCTTCTTTGCTTGCAAGAGCTTGATGGCGTCGCGCAACTCCGCCGCGCGCTCATAGAGCTCTTTTGCAATCGCAGTTTCCATCTCGCGCCGCATGATCTCCAGCCTGGAAAGCGGGCGTTTCGCCTTCACTTCCTCGAGCCATTCGTCGAGAAATGCGATCTCGGAACTCTTGGACACCAGCTCCGGAAAGTTCGACTGTTGCAAAAAATCAACGATCGCGTCCCGGCCACACTCAATTTCAGCTATCGCCTCCACAAATTTACCCTGGCCTAGAAAAATGGACGCCTTCGCACGAGTGTTCATCATGAGCACGTAAGGACGGAATTGTTGGAGGCTCCAGGAAAATTCCTCGCGGTCTGTATGCTGGGAGACAAAGGTGAAAAGATCCAGGTTACGCTGTGTGTCGCGCACGACCCCTTCGAAGTCATTGATCTGAAAGAGGCTCAGATAGCGATGATAATATTGGATACCTTCCTGTTGGAGTTCTGCGCATTGTTCGGGCACGAGCTCGTAGGTTTCGCCTTTCGCCTCGGCGCGCGCAGCCCGCCTTTGATGATATTCCAGAAGCGACTCACAATTGTGGGGACGCCGGCCATCCGGCCGACCGGCCAATTCCATTTGCAACACGCCGAGATCGACCCGCAGCTGTAATTTCTCACGGCCATCGAGGCCCGCGATTTTGCGCACCTTGATATTGCCGTTCTCGTGCGGCCAATCCTTCAGGATCGTATTGAGGTCCAAACTCATCGTAACTAAACATCGGACACTTAAGGTTGCCTTGTCAATAATATCGCAATGGGTGGAGATCTTGCGCTGCGATATGCGTCACGGGCGCGACAGCAAGGTGCCGCCCTGGCATCCGGTTTTGCACCCGACACGCCTGCCGCTACACTGTGGAAAATGGAAGACGCGATCGAGTCGTTCATCCGTTTCCTCGCAATCGAGCGCGGTCTCTCTGAAAATTATCAGCTCTCTACCCAAAGATCGCTGAGTGAATTCGCGCGCTGGTGTGCGGCCAGAAAAAAAATTGACGACCCGCGCGCGGTGACATTGCCAGCAATTAGCGAATATCTCGCCGATCGCAAGCGCGCCGGACTTTCCGCTTCTTCGATCAAACTCATCGTAGTCGCGTTGAAGATCTTTTTCCGGTTCCTGGTGGCTAGAGGCCAGGTTCAGCGCGATCCGGCTGAAGCGCTGGCGCTTCCGCGGATCGAGCGATACCTCCCCGAAACACTGAACGAATTACAAATCGAGCAGTTCCTGGAAATGATTGACACGAATGCTCTTCACGGGTTACGCGATCGGGCGATGATCGAACTGCTTTACGCAAGCGGTCTGCGTATTTCGGAGCTGGCAAACGTGCGTCTTGAGAATTTCAACTTCGAAGAGCGAGTTGTACGGGTAACCGGCAAAGGAAACAAGACGCGGCTTGTGCCGGTAGGCCGTAAGGCATGCGAAGCGCTGGCAGCGTATCTGTCCACTGAGCGGCCGAAACTGGTGAAGCGCCGCAGCAGCAGCGAAATTTTTCTTTCCGAGCGCGGCACCAAACTAACAACAGTGCGCATCTGGCAGATCGTAAAAGAACATGCGCGACGCGCCGGACTCGAACAGCGCATTTACCCTCATCTTCTGCGACACAGCTTCGCGACGCATCTGCTGGGGAACGGCGCCGATCTGCGCATCATTCAGGAAATGCTCGGCCACGCCGACATTTCGACGACGCAAGTCTACACCCACGTCGATCAACAGCGCTTAAAAGCTGTGCATCGCCAATTTCATCCCCGGGCATAGCAAGAGCCATATCGGATTGTCGATTCTGGATGCTCGATGACTTTGCGTTTGATCGGGTATCGAGCATCGAGTATCGGAGCATCCGCGCTGAGAGGCGCTGTTTATGAGACGAATTCTGTTCCTGATCATTGCGGCCGCCGTTGCCGCATACGCTGGTTGGTACTACTGGAATTTTTCCAAAAAGATCTCGAGCGCTCCTGTGGCCGAGCTTCTCCCCCGGGACACAATCTTTCTGGCCCAAATGGCGGACTTTAATCGGATACGCGAAGAGTGGCGTCAGTCGGATATTTATCGGATGTACAGCGAGCCGGCGGTGCAGGATTTTTTGCGCAAGCCCCTGGACAACATGCCAACCTCGAAAGCTCTTGGGACTCTGCAGGAGATCGAACAGCTGGACCCGAAGAACGCCTTCTTCGCCTTGACGTCCATCAGCGATAGCGCTCCAAGTGTTGTGGGCGGTTTTCGTTTTCGCGGGACCCAGGAGGACGCTGAAAGGGTCATCGGCAAATGGCGCGCGATGCTTTTGGAACAACGTCCAGGCACCAAGGGTGAGAAACTTCAGTATCAGGGCCACGAAATCGATGTGGTCAGGGCGACTCCTTTTACTCTGGCAACAACGTATGATCGCCCATGGTTCTTCGCGGCGACAAACGTGACGGAATTAAAGACGCTGCTCGATCGCGTCGACCATCGTGCGAAAGATTCAGGGGAAACGCTTGATAAGGACGAAGCGTACCGGACAGCCGCCTCGCACCGGCCATCGAACTACGCAGCATTTTTCTATCTCCAACCCAAAGCATTTTCCGAGCGACTTGCCGCGTTGCGTGCTGCAGTTCAATCAAGCCCCACTCCCGGCGAGACCACCATGCTTGAAAAAATGCGGTGTATTACAGGTTCGTCGCGATTTGAGAACGGAAAAATACGCGACGTACTTTTTCTCGGAATGCCAAAGTTGGAGACTGATGGTACGCTCAACCGCTCCTCGCTGACGCTTGGAACAAAGGAGACATTTTTCTATCTGGCGATGTTGCTCAATCTCGGGGAAAAGATGGAAACACTAAACCAGGCCGCTACACTGGGCGGCGCGGCGCAGAAAGTCTTTCAGGACTTGGCCACCAGCGGGATCGCAGCCGATGATTGGAAGGCTGCGTTTGGCCTCGAGCTGGGAGCGCTGGCAGACTGGCCATCCAGTGCCCATTGGCCATCTTTACTTCTGACTCTGCCAGTGCTGGACATGGCCAAAGCCAGCAAGATCATCGAAGCGTTCACACGCGACGATGAAGGGGCAATCTGGACGCAAACGGAGAAGGACGGCGTCCGTTATTTCTCCAAACAATCGGCCGCCACACTTGTCGCAATCACTCCAACCATCGCGTTGTCTGACCGGATTCTTATCGCCGGTCTGAATCCCGTGTCAGTAGAAGAGGCCGTGAAACGCAGTACGAGTAGCTCGTCGGACCTTGCCAATTTGCAAACGTATAAGGCGGCCGAGCGATTGCTGCCTGCGCCAACGAATTTTTTCTCATACGTGGATACTGCGCTGCTGTATTCGCGCCTTGATGCTTCGCTTCGTCCGATGTTGCTAATGGCGGCGGCGTTCGTGCCGGCAATAGCTCGTTCCGTTGATCTAGGTAAGCTTCCATCGCCAGAGGTGATTACGAAGCACCTGAGTCCGATTGTCTCTTCGCAAAGATATGACCGCGACGGCTATGTGGCCGAGTCCCTCGGGCCAATTACGTTAGACCAGGCGGCGATCGGGCTCGCCATCCTCAGCAGCGCCGGCACCGCGGCACGACAGCAGGCCGCCACAGGCTTTGGCAGTTGGGCGCCTTCTTCTACAGCCACGCCGCAGCCAGCGATAAGCAGCCCATCGCCCACGCCGTAGGTGGGAAGCCCGCCGGAGACCTGGGCCATTTCGGCACTCTTTGGAGTTTCAGCCACGGGAAACTAAAGAAAAGTGCTGTAGTTGGGCAAAAACGTGCTATGTTTCTCACCTTATGGCTATTCTAAAGAAAAATGCATTCTCCCGTCGCGTTCCTGATCTGGTAACTGAGGAGCTGGTCGCTGTCCTCTCACGGCGTTCGTCGTTCGAATTTAAGCAGTTGTTCGACATCGTGCACGAGAATCTTCGGGCCCGGAACGCCGCCAGCGGTGGCGAGGAAATGCTGCGCTTGCGAGCTTATGAAAAATTGCAGAATCTCGTGGCGCGAGGCGCGGTCAAGAAGAACGGCAAGAAATACAAGGGGTTGCCTTCGGCTTTGGCCAACGCGATCGCTCAGCAGAATGGCCATCTTGCTGGTGTAAAATAACCGAACCCTGCTGGTTCGAGAGAATTCCGGATGCTAGGCGAATATTTGCCGGTTCTCCTGCAAATCCTCGTAGCCGCCCTCTTCGCTGCTTCCGCTTTGGTTGTCAGTATGCTGGTAGGCAAGAGTGGAAAACGTACGCCTGCCAAAGATACTCCATACGAATGTGGCATGATTCCCCAGGGGGGACGCCAGCCGCGCTTCAGCGTGAAATTTTACGTGGTGGCGATGCTTTTTATCCTGTTCGATATCGAGATCGTGTTCATGTACCCGTGGGCAGTCGTGTACCGCGACGCTATCAGACAAAGCAGCGTTATCTTTTGGAGCATGCTCAGCTTCATCACAATCCTGATGGTGGGTTACGCTTACGCGGTCAAAAAAGGGGCCTTGGATTTTAAAAGGTAAGGACGAGCAGAATCCGCGACTGCAAATGCTCGCGACGTGTTCTCGCCGCGAATCTCAATTAGGCGATCCCACATTCCTCTCGCGTCCCGGGTGTTGAACACAGCGCTTCCAATAGCCGGGCGACGCCATTAAGTCCATTGCCATCGGGCTTTCCGCCTGTTGCCAGAGGAACAACTGCTTCAACCGCTGCTGGATCCTGAACCCCCTCGGGCCAACTGACGCCGCCAGTTGTTGCGGTAGGTTATATGATAAGTGGTGATGAGGAGTTTAAGGCGAATCGTTTCTTTTTTGCCGAGCGAGGATTGGATCGTGGTCGGTTGGGTAGTGGCTATCAAGGTGCTGCTGTTCTTTTTCGGCGCGAAGAGCTACGCGGTATTATGGGATAGTTACATAACGAGCCCATACCAATGGTTCGAAATATGGGATCAGTGGGATTTCGGATATTACCAGAAGATTGCCGAATTCGGGTACAGCGGCACCGACGGCTCCATAGCGTTTTATCCTCTGTTTCCGTGGTTGGTCCGTCTGGTCGCGTGCGTCAGTAGAAGTTATCTTGCGGCGGGATTTATCGTCTCCGGTATCGCTTCCGTTGTCGCAGCGATCCTGCTGCGAAGACTCGTTCAGCTTGATTACCCGGCGAGCGTCGCAATGCGCAGCGTCTGGTTCCTTCTTATTTTTCCAACAGCATATTTCCTTCACATTGGATATAGCGAAGGCCTGTTTCTAGCTCTGGCGTTGGCTTGTATCCTGGCGGCGCGCGGCGAACGATGGTGGTTGGCGGGAGTGCTTGGCGCGTTCTGTTGGATGACCCGCGCCACAGGTGCCGTTCTCGTTCCAACTCTGGCCGTAGAAGCGACCCAACAGTATTGGGTGAGACGCCGGTCTTGTAGCCAGGGCCCTGTGGGCTGTTCGGCCTGGAATTGGAAGTGGCTCTGGATTGCGATCGTGCCCGCTGGCTTTGCGGTCTATTTGCTAATTAACTGGAGCGTGAGCGGAGATCCATTCGCCTTCCTGCAAGCCCGAAAGACGTTATTTGACCAGTCGTTCGCCTTACCGTTGACGGGAATTCGCCAGGCAATTTGGGCTCACTACCCTACTCCTCACGAAGCAGAAATGGTGGGCACACAGGAGCTGTTTTTCGTAGCGCTCGGTTTTGTCTGTACGATCATTAGTTGGATCAAGCTGCGTCCGGCTTACGCCATGTGGATGGCTGGGTCCTGGATTCTTTCCGCGAGTGTTAACTTTTTTCGGAGCATGCCACGTTACACACTAACGATGTTTCCGATTTTCATCCTCTTCGCACTGCTTGGTAGAAACCGCTTTTGGGCCGGCGTCCTCACAGCCTGGTCACTATTGTTTTTCGCGTTGTTTGCCGTGCTATTTGCGCGTGGTGAATGGGCATTTTGATGTTTTTGGAATTAAGCCGCCAGGTGTGAAATTGCGAACGACTATTTTCTCATCGAATAACGATCGAGAACTCTTTGAACCGCCAAAAGACGGATGCGCGATGGCGGGAACTCCCGCAGCCGTCGTCGGTCTGGCAAAGAAAGGTCCTGACGCCGTTCCCCGATTTCTGCCGGTTCTGGTGGTATTGAGCGTCCTTCTTTGGTTCTATACCACGACCGGTGGGCGACAGGTTTTTGTTAAGGAGGTGTTAGGCGGTGCGTACGATTCCCAGGCGGAACATTTTCTGCAGGGTAATGTGGACGTCGATGTGGCAGCGATCGGCCATGAAGCAATGATCGTCGACGGCAAAGTGCGCATGTACTTTGGACCGTTCCCAGCTTTCCTTCGAATTCCATTGAATTTCGTCTATCCGGCAGGACATGGGAAATGGTCACGAGTTTCGGGATTTTGCGCGGGAATCATTGCGCTGTGTGCCTTTGCAAGCCTGATGCGCACAGCCTTGCCCTTCTCTGCCCTTTCCTTACGGGCCCGCAACTGGGTGGGAAACGCATGCATTGTCGGGTTCGCGCTCGGCTCGCCGTTGCTTTTGCTACTTGGAAATCTTTCTATCTACGATGAAGCGATCATCTGGGGCCTGGCCTGGTCGCTTGCCACATTGTACTTCGCTCTTCGCTCGCAACAGGTCGAGACCAATGCCCTAACGCGTTCATTGCTGGGATTCTCTCTGTGCGCCGCCGGAGCTTTACTTTCCCGAGTCACTTTTGGCATTCCGTTCATCTTAATCGCCCTGCTTCTTGCTCTTCGATTGCCACGAGAGAATCGAATAACCAATCTGTTGGCCCTTCTTCTTCCAATTGGCGCCGCCTTTGCGTTTTATATTTGGTTAAGCTACGCAAGATTTGGCAGCTTCGTTGGAGTAAACTGCGACTACTACGTCAACCCGGTCCATAACGAATTCGTGCGTAAATACGGCCTGTTCAGCCTGCGTCGTATCCCATATAGTCTCGCTGATTACTTCAGCCTGCGCTTTCCAGGCATCGAACGCCAGCCGCTTTTTCTCGTCGCCGATCGATATTCCTATAATTATCCTTCTCTCTTTTCGAACCCTGACAGCGAGGTATATATCTCTCTCCTGTGGTCGTCCAGCTGGATGGTCTTTGCCGCCATTATGGGAATCACATGTCTGTTTCGCCGCAAAGGATTCAACCTCTTTGCGCGAGGGGCGACCGTGGCTCTACTTGCCCAATTTGTTTGCATCCTATCGTATTTCCTGCTCGCCCAACGTTACGCCACCGATCTCTATCCTTTCCTGATCTTTTGTCTGGTCGTCTTTCTTGGCTCAGGCGAAACAGCCTTACTGAGATCGCGTTATCTGTTAACTGGACTAGTCGCTCTATCGGTTGTCATAAACTCGCTAGCCACCGTTTCCTGGTTAATTAATGCTGACCAAAATGTGCCTGCCGAAACAAGGGCTGCTTGGGAAAAGCTGTTAGGCCGGAGTCCCATGAGAAATTGAACTGAAGACCGGTGATGGCTGAGGACCAATTACGGAAGGCTCACAATAGCCGCGACCTTTGGCTTGCCCTTGGACTATCGCTATTTTCGGCGATCGCATTTTATTTCTCGACCAAGGCAACCCTCCACGACCTGGATTACACGAATCAGATTGCTTCGGCTTTGCTCCACGGCCAACTGGGTCTTCAGGAAAAACCGCCTGACTGGTTGAACGAGATGATTCCGTGGGAAGGCAGATACTACTCAGCCTTTCCGCTGGGAGCAGCGCTTAGCATGCTTCCCGTAGCGCTCCTGCGAAACACGGGCCTGATCCAGAGTTTTCCTGGGCGTGTCTTAGCAGCCTTGATCGCCGGTTTGTGCGTCTATTTCTTCTTTCAACTGGCGAACGCATTTAAAGGGGACTGGAACAACTCTTCGCCGATTCGCCCTCTCGCCCTCTCGCCGTTTCGTCGAGTTCTTCTGGCCCTGTTTCCGATTTTCGGAACATGGACCTGGTGTAACCTCGGATTCGGCGGCGCCTGGCAAATCGCTCTTGGCCTGGCTTTGCTGGGGCAAACCGCAGCGCTCTATTTCACGCTGGTCCGGCCATTCCCGTTCGTTGCAGGAGCGTTCTTTGCCCTGGCGTTTGGAAATCGCACCGAGCTTCTTATCACGTTGCCTGTTTACGTTTATTTTCTTTGGCGGCAGCCAAACGAAAAGCTGATCACTTGGAGGAACCTAAAACGAGGAGTTCAGGAAAACCGCCGAATGCTTATCCGTTTCCTCAGCCTGCCCGTAACACTCGGACTCCTGACTGCCGCCTACAACCTCGCACGTTTCCATTCCATTTTCGACTTTGGTTACCTTCACATCCCGGAAGTGGCGCAAGAACCCTGGTACAAGCACGGGTTGTTTTCGATTCAGGCTATCCCGTGGAATATTTACACGATGCTGTTTCAGGGCTTCGAAAGTATTTCTTATTTTCCCTACATCCTCCCAAACGGTTTTGGCTGCTCGATCTTTCTTGCCAGTCCTTTCCTATGCCTCCTATTTCGCCAAGGCGGACCATACAAGGTGGTAGCATGGATAGTAATCGCCTTCTTAACACTCGTGCTTTGGTTGCATGGAAACCCGGGCAGCTGGCAATTCTCCTACCGCTACGCCATGATCCTTGTTCCATGGATGTTCCTTTTACTGACAGGCAATGGCCCGGCGAACCTATCCGTGCCTGAGCTCTCGCTTTTCGTTGTCTCAGTTGCTATCAATGCAATAGCTACCTGGCAATTTCTCTGGACCAACCAAATTCAGCCGTAGAAAGTATGGTTGCGGCCGGGGTCGCAGACCCCGGCCCGCGTCTGGGCCCCGAATGGCGAAAAAACACA
>Ga0193727_1000653_pt1 | contig 13701 bp, 12 predicted proteins | sample H2c2metaG_FD_143051 | JGI IMG/M metagenome (GOLD analysis project Ga0193727, IMG submission 143051) | Soil microbial communities from a riparian zone of the East river system, Colorado, United States - H2c2 | ecosystem: Environmental > Terrestrial > Soil > Riparian zone | place: USA: East River...
TGGCGAACGCCGAAGGTTGCGCGGATGCAGCCGATGGCGCGGAACCGTACGCGGGCGCCTCGGAGATACCGGATGCTCGCGCCTGCAGCGCGCGCATTTCCGCCAACACCTGTGTGATTTGCATGCTGCTCATGATTTACACCGCCATGAATTGTTGTTCGTGCACGCGCGGCACATTGACGCCCGCCGCCTTGAACTGCTGCAGCTTGTGGCGCAGCGTGCGCGCACTGATGCCTAAGCGCTCCGCGGCGAGTGTGCGGTTGCCTCCGGTGGCGCGCAGCGTCGCCAATATCAACTCGCGCTCGCGATCTTTCAGATCGCGATCCAACCCCAGCTCCTGCGCTGCGGCCGGCGCTGCGGTTTGCGCAGCCACCGCGCTCATCACGCCGGTGTCCAGATCCGCGGCGTCGATCATGCCGCCGGCGGCCAGCCACGCGGCGCGCTGCACGATGTTGTTCAGTTCGCGGGCGTTTCCCGGCCAGTCATGGCGCATCAGTTTGTTTTCCGCCTCTGCCGTCAGGCTCAAGGCCGCCTGGCCCGCGCGCGCGCAGGCCAGCATCGCCCGGCGCGCCAGCGGCAGGATGTCGCCGCGGCGCTCGCGCAGCGCCGGCAGGCGCAGCGACATCACGTTGAGTCGATAAAAGAGATCGGCGCGGAAGCGCGCGCCGCGCACTTCCTCCGGCAGATCGCGATTCGACGTGGCAATCACGCGCACATCCAGGCTGATGGTGCGGGTGCTGCCGAGGCGCTCTACTTCACGCTCCTGCAATACCCGCAGGATCTTGGCCTGCAGCCCCAAATCCATTTCCGAGATCTCATCGAGCAGCAAGGTGCCGCCCTGAGCTTGCTCGAATTTTCCCGCGTGCGCGGCCAGAGCGCCGGTGAATGCGCCCTTCTCATAGCCGAAAAGACCGGCTTCGAGCATGTTCTCGGGGATGGCCGCGCAGTTGATGGCGACAAAAGGCTTGTCGGCGCGCATCGAATTGTCGCGAATGAAGCGCGCGTACACTTCCTTGCCCGTGCCGCTCTCGCCCGTGATCAGCACGGTTGCATCGTTTTCCGCGATCTTGCGCGCCAGGCCCACCAGCCGCTTCGACTCAGGATCGATGGCTATCAGTTCGTTCGGCGTGACCCGCGCGGCCAATTGACGCTGCGCCATGTCGATCAGCGCCTGGGCGTCGAAGGGTTTGACGATGTAGTCGGTGGCGCCTTCGCGCATGGCGGCCACCGCCTGCGCAACCGTGCCGTAGGCCGTCATCAGCACGACCGGCAGGTACGGGTGCAATCGCTTGATGGATGACAGCAACTCGTAGCCGTTGGCTCCCGGCATGTGCACGTCGGATATCACCAAGCCGATATCTTCGACAGCGAGCAGCTGCAGCGCGCCGGGCGCATCGGCTGCCGCAAGCGCCGTAAGTCCGGCTGCGCGCAGCGTGTCGAGCAGCGCCTCGCGCAGCGCGGCATCGTCCTCGACCACCAAAACTGCGTCGTTCACTTTGCTCATGGATTATCCTCTGCCGGAAGTTCGATCACGAACGTGGCGCCGCAAGCCGAATCAGCCAAACAAACACTGCCGCCCTGCGCCTCGACCACGGACTTGACGATGGACAGGCCAATGCCGTTGCCGCGCGCACGGGTCGTGAAAAAGGGTTCGAAAATGCGTTCACGGATGTGCGCGGGCACGCCGGGGCCGTTGTCGCTCACGACGATTTGCGCGTGGCCGGTTGCCGTGCGCCGCGCCAGTAATTCCAAATTGAGCGGCGCAACGGCGGCCTGCAGCGCATTGGTGGCCAGATTCAACACCGCGGATACCAGCGAGGGCGCATTGGCGCGCACCATCAGGTCCGGCGCCTGAGTGCGGATCGTCAATCTGTTCCCGTCGCGCAGCGCCGGCCGCAGCCATTGCGCCACCTGTTCCAGCAAGGCACTGACGCTGACGGCTTCGCGTACCGCGCCGCCATGCGCGAAGGCCAGCATGTCATTCACCAGCTTGTCGAGCTGCTTCAGGCTGCCGACAGTCTTCTCCGCGCAGCGCTCCATATCCGCGGCGTTTCGGCCGGCGAGCGTCATTTGCGAGGCGTACAGCAATGCGGCCGCCAAGGGGGTGCGGATCTGATGGGCAAGACCCGCCGCCAATTCGCCCAAGGTCAGCAGCCGCTGTTGACGCGTCAGGAAAATCTGCATCAGGTGCGATTCGGTCACGTCAGTGAGCAACACCACTTCGCCGCCGTTTTCGAGCTCTCGCTTCGACACATTGACGAACCGGCCGCTGCGCAATTCCGTGTGTTCGCCCATGCCGCGAGGATTGAGCGCGGCGCGAGCGCAGACGCTGCTGAAAACTTGCCCGAGAAGCGGCTCGCCCAGCAGGTCGATGGCCGCCGGATTGGTTTCCTGGATCTCACCGCGGGTATCGAGCACGAGCACGCCGCCGGGCAAGCCTTTGAGCAAGGCCGACAAACGTGCGGCCAAGTGCGCATTGCCGGCGTGTGCCTCGCAGAGATCTGCCCGCAGCTGCGCCACTTCGCCGCGGAGCGACTCAAAGGCGCCTGACAATTGGTCCGAGACGGACCCGAAAGCCAGGAACGCCGCCTGAAGTTCAGAGCGACGGTTTTCGATCAGCGCGAGTTGTGTGGCGGCCATGCCTCAGGAAGAAAGCAACTTCTGTGCCTTGACAGTATTTGTTCTGCCTATCAACCAGTTACGGCGTGATCAACATTCCTTTTTTGAAAGGCGTCAATAATCTGTCAGGCGCTGAGACGGTACTTGCGCAGCTTTTCGACCAAGGTCGTGCGCCGAATGCGCAGCAAGCGGGCCGCGCCGGCGACGGTGCCGTCAGCCTCTTCGAGCGCTTTGCGAATCAGTCCGATTTCAATCGACGACATGTGATCTTTCAAATCGATGCCGCCGCGCGGCAGGGCCGCATCGGTATCCAGCATTTCGTACACCACCGTGCCTGAGTCGAGGTCCGACAGCTGCGGTTGCCGAAGTATCGCGGTTTCCTCGATCGGCTCAGGCCGTGCATCGATCCGCACCTCGCTGCCGAGCCACCCCACCGCGGGGGCGCTGCGATACCGATCGGGCAAATCAGCAGCGCCAATGGTTTGAGCCGGGAATAAGATCGCCAGCCGCTCCAGCAGATTCGCAAGTTCCCGCACATTGCCCGGCCAGCGATTGCGGGCAAGACAACCCATGGCGGCTTGATCCAATTGAATTTTGCGCCCTGCACCATGTCCGTGGCGCTGCACGAGATGCTCGATCAACACGGGCAGATCATCGAGGCGTTCGCGCAAGGGCGGCATCTGCACCGGGAACACGTTGAGCCGGTAGTACAGATCTTCGCGGAAACGCCCTGCGACGATGGCGGCGTCCAAATCGCGATGCGTCGCGGCGATGATTCGCACATTGCAGCGGATGGTCTTATTGCTGCCGACGCGCTCGAAGCTTCGCTCCTGCAATACACGCAGTAACTTGACCTGCATTTGCAGCGACATGTCACCGATCTCGTCGAGGAAGAGGGTTCCGCCCTCGGCAAACTCGAAACGGCCGAGCCGAGTCGACAGTGCGCCCGTAAACGCACCTTTTTCATGGCCGAACAATTCACTTTCCAACAGATCCGCGGGGATGGCGCCGCAGTTCACCGGCACGAAAGGATGTGCCGCGCGACCGGATAGCTCGTGAACGTGGCGCGCCACCATTTCCTTGCCGGTACCGGATTCTCCGAGAATCAGCACATTGGTATCAAAGGGCGCGACTTGCTCGATCAGCCGATGCACCGCCCGCATCGCCTTGGAGGCGCCGCTGGGGCGAAAGCGATGAGCGCCAGGTTGGGTCGGATGGCCGCTGCGCACGTTTTGTGCCTGTTGCAGCACGGACGACAGCCGGCGCTGTTTAACCGGTGTCTCCAACTGAAACCAGGCCAAGTCGCCGCAGCTCTCGGCAATTTTCGGCAAACCGTCGGCGCTGATGCAAATGACCGGCAGCGGCTGGCGCATCCCGCGCAGCATCGCCACGAGTTCGGCACCCAGCGCAGCCACGGTTTCACGGCGCGCGATGACAGCCAGGCAATCCGGCATATTGCATGGCGCTGACAGGCGCAGTTCAGCCAAGTCGCGAACATGGATCGGTTCCAAGTCCAAGAAACGCAACAGCGCAGAAAGCGCGGCTGCCTCTGAATCTGAGGGTTCGATCACAATCACTTTTGCTTCAACCACGACGCGGGGCTCCTTCCCTTTTATTAGAGTGTGACGGAGTGCACAAAATCTCGGGTTCCGTCTTAATCTTTCTTCCTAACCCGTTGAGATTGTTCAATCAATGCTGAGGGCGAAGTGATACTAACTGATGAACTTGAGACAAATGCAGTTGGCATACCCCCGTAAAAGGCATAGGGGCATCCCTTAAAAATGCGAGCGGTGTTTGTCCTTAGGTGCGGGCCAAGTATTAGTGCGCGGCGAGCCTCGCGCCGGCCACGAGGCGTCGATGGTGCCGGAAAATGAGCTTCTCCAGCATGTCCACGACGGCATCGCTCAAGCCCACGAAGCGCAACTGCGTGGCGCGCGAATCTTCAATAATGCGTTGGCCGGCAACCACACAGGGAATTCTCAAAGCTTGCGGTAGTGCCGGGTTGATATAGATCGACAGCAGCCCGGTGTCCCCGGCGGGAAGGGCATGTTCCCCAAACCACTCCACAGCGTGCGATGACATGCGCACTCGCTCCGCAGGCGGCAGGCCGCTGCTGCGCAACGCCAGCTCGGCCGTGAGCCGCAATAATATATTGACCTTGTACTCGAGGCGCTGCAGCTCATGCAGCAACGCAGGGGATTCATCTTTCAGCGCTTCATGCACCCGCACCTCATCGAGAGAAGATTCAGCGCCGAGCAGTTGGTGATTGTCGGTATTGAGGCGCGCCAGCACCAACCCTTCTGCAAGCGGACCCGGCGTCCATCCCACAGGGAGTGACTCTTCGAATATCAGACCATCGCCGAGAAATGGCTCAGGCATGGCTCCCTACCGAATACTGGAATACGCAGCTACAGCTCGCCGGCCGACCGCGGCCATATCGATATCGCGACCCTTGCTGCGCCGTTGATGCTCCAACAGACCGATCGTCCGGTCATTCGTCTGAGAGATTTGTTGAAGCAAGGCCCGATCCGCGGCATTCACGTGCCTGGCTTCGAGCCGAAAGGACTTTAGCAGGTCCAATCGTTCAGCGTCGAGCAACTCCAAAGATTGCAGGTTTACTTGTTCGGCCGCCGCCAGCATTTCCTGGGAAAGAGCCAATGCGCGAGCCAGACCGGAATTTTCCTTTGCGTCCTTCATCGAATTTCGACGATCTGGTCCCAGCCGGTTTTTACTTTCAGGATCAGCGAGGCCACTTCCGCGACGATGCTCGAATCATTGGTCACATTGGCGAGCGTCAAGCGCGCCAGCATGTACACATACAGCGCGCGCAGATTCTCGGCAATTTTTTGACCGCGCTCCATGTCGAGGGTGTTATTGAGATGATCGATCAGGCGAATCGCCTTGCCCAGCGACTTACCCTTGGTAATGACGTCGTTGAGCGGCATATTGTTGTCGATGCGGGCCATACAGCCTTGCGCCGTCGCCAACTGTTCGAGGATTTGCTCGAACATGATCTGCACCAGTCTTGCGGGACTGGCCTCGGCGACCAGTCCGTGGCTGCGCACCGCGCGGTACTGCGCCGCTCCGCGTTGAGGGTACATGGGTTACCCGCCGACGCCGAGGTTGCCGCTGCCCAAGCTCGAGTTGCTGGACGAGGTGCCCGATGCCGCGTTCGCGCTGGGATTGAACTCGGCGTTCAGATAGGTCTGAGTTTGCTTGAGCAGTGCGACCGCCGTGTCCATTGCGTTGTATTGCGCGGTCAGCCGGGCTGAGTACGCCGCCAGTTGCGCGCTTAAATCTGATTGTTGCCTCGAGACATTGCTCAAGCTGGTCTGCAGACCTTGGTTGATGGTGTCGAGCAAACCGCCCGGTTTGGTGTAGCCATCCACCAGATTGGCGATCTTTGTCGCTATGCCGTTGGTGCCGCCGAGCAAATTGCCGATCGAGGCGAGACTCGCGCTCAAGGCGTTGCCCAGCTTGGTGTTATCGGTGGCATAGCTACCGTCAGTGCCGGCGTTGATGCCCAGATCCGTCAGTGACTTTACCCCGCCTGATCCGGTCACCTGGCCGAGGATATTTTGCAATTGGTTTTGGAATGCCTGGAGCGTGGCATTGCCGTTCAAGGGGCCCGCGGTCTGCGTCGACGGATCATAGCCGGTGAGAGTTTGTATGCTGCTCAAGACTCCGTTCACCGCGGTCACAAACTTAGCGATCGACGCCTGCGCCGACGAGGTATCCGGACTGATGGTCAGTGTGGTCGGCGTGCCCAGGGCTGAGGCCTGCTGCAGATTAATCGTCACGCCGGTGATCGCTTTGCTCACCACGTTGCTGGCGCTCGTGGCTGGGAAGCCGTTGATCGAGAAACTCGCATCCTGCGCCGCCGTGGTCTGAGTCAGGGCCAGCGCCGCAAGTCCGCCGTCACCGCCCGATGGCGTGACCGTGATGACATTCGCCGCGCCGGTGGAGGTTCCGGTCAGAACCAACCGCGATCCGTCGGTGGTCGTGATGATGCTCGCAGTGACACCGGGATTGTTCGCGGCGGAATTGATCGCCGCGGCGATGCCGGACAGCGAGCTATTGGTCGAGTCTATGGTAATCGGGATCGAACGCAGCCCCACTGCGATGGTCAGGGTTCCGGTTCCCAAGGCCGCCGTCAGGCTGCCTTGCGGCTTTGAAGTCAGTGCCGCCGAGGTCGCCAGATTGTTCACTTGCAAAGAGTATTGGCCTGCCACCGCATCGGAGTTGGTGGTGGCGGTGGCAATGTTCTTGTCGGCCACCGTCGCCGCGAAGCCCGCCAATTGGCTCGCATCCTCGAGCGGCGGCAGCGCCAGTTTCAGGGTGTCGAGTGCGGCGGTGAAAGTACCGTACGCCGATACCTGCGAATCCAGGGTGGTTTGCTGACTGGTCAACTGATTGGTTTGGGCAGCGCCGAACGCACTGGTGAGCGAGGAAACGATCGCGCTGATGTTCAACCCCGACCCAATGCCGGTGGACGTAATCAGCGTACTGGCACTCGCCGGGGGAGAAATGACTGAACTCATAGGGTTAAGGTCCGCGTTAGGTTGCTCAATTTATCGGCAAACTTCGCAAAGACTTAAGCAAGCGGCGTACCAAAAACCGGTCGCAATCGACCTGTTACGCGTGCTCATCGACGACGACGCCTGAAATTCCCATGCTACGGGCCAGTGCCGGGAATTCGCTGGCCAGAAACTCGCCAACCACCTCACCGGAGGCGGGATTGACTTGCTGGATGACCTTGCCGTCAGAGGCCGGATCCAAACGAAACTGCTCAGGCTTGCCTGAGTCATTGAGATACTTGTTGAGGAGAGCGACTTGCGCTCGCAGGTTTGGCTCAGGCGCCGGCGCCGGCTTGCCGGGTGGCGGCAAAGTCTTGCCGCTGTGTTGAACGGCCACCGCTGCGGCGGCCTGACTTCCGTGTACCAGGCTTATCGTCGGTAGCTTCACCGTCTGTCCATCGCTAGCCATGACTACACCTTATTTACTAACCGCCATACCTCGTCGCTGGTTCGAACTCCATTCGAAGACCACGGCTCGAACCAAAGTTGGTCGAGCCGTGGGATTTTTTCGACTATCTTTCAGATGTCGGCAATTACTGCAGAAGCTTGAGGATCAGCTGGGGCTGTTGGTTGGCTTGCGCCAACACCGAGATACCGGCTTGTTCCAACACCTGAGATTTAGTCAAGTTCGCCGTTTCCGCCGCAAAGTCCGCATCCTGAATGGTGCTGCGCGATTGCGTCAGGTTCTGTGCAGTTGACTGCAAGTTACCGACCGCCGCCGTGAAGCGATTCTGGATGGCGCCCAATTGGCTCTGAAACGCGCTGACCGTCGCCAGTGCCGCATCCACCGAGGAGATGGTGCTATTCGCACCAGCAACCGACAGTACGTTCTGGTTGGCCAAGGTCGCCGTAGCGCCGCCGGTCACCGTGCTGAGGCCCGTGGCCACACCGCTGGTGAATCCAAGCGCCGCAGTGCTGCCGCCGCCGCCGACGTCCGTCAAGGTGACGGGCTTCGAGTCCGTCAGAGTGATTTTACCCTGCGTAGTGACCGCACCGGCCACCGTGGTACCTGCGACAGCCGCGGTGAATCCGCCGCCTGCCGTGGCGGCCGTACCTTCGGTCACCAACTGCCCAATGACGATATCGCTGCCATCGGAGTTGCTCAGTGTGATCGCGCCTACCGGGGATGTGCCGACAGCGACCGAGTTGACGCTTGCGGTGACGCCCGTGGTGCCGGAGAACAAATTGATCTGTGCGGCGACCGCACTGCTGGACAGCGAAGTGCCGACGGCCACGTTCAGCGCACCGGAATAAATGGCTTGTCCATTGATCGTCAAGTTATACGTGCTGGGTGCGGTGCCGCTCTGACCGATGGGTCCGAATGCCGCTGTATCTGCAACGGTTGTCGCCGCGCTTGCCGTGACGCCCTGCAGACCCGCGCCGTTGATGGCCGCGGCTTTCGCATAGGCAGAATTCACGCCCTGAACGGTCGTGGAACCCACGAAACCTGAGGTTGCGCCAATGGTGGCAGTCGACGTGCCGTCGCTGATCGTCGCCGTGGCGAGACCCGTCAGCGCTACGGCGGTGGTCAAACCGCCCGTCTGAGTGGAATACTGACCGATCTGGTTGGAAGCCACACCCTGCTGCAGGCTGACGGCAATCGTGTTGCCGACGTTGGCGCCGACCTGATAGACAGTCGTGCCGCTCGAGCCGTTGAGGACGTTCAAACCGTTGAAGGTGGTCTGCTGCGCGATCTGAGTGATTTCCGCAATCTGCTGCTGCACTTGGTTATTCAGCGCGGCGCGATCCGAAGCGCTGTTCGAGCCGTTGGCCGATTCGACCGCCAAGGTGCGAATGCTCTGCAGGTTGTTGACGATCGTATTCAGCGCGCCCGCCGTTGTTTGGGCTTCCGACACGCCATCGTTCGCATTTCTGACGGCCTGATTGGTGCCGTTGATCTGCGTGGTGAATTGCTGACTGATCGCGAGGCCCGCGGCATCGTCGGAGGCGCTATTAATGCGCAAGCCGGACGAGAGACGCTCCAAGGACTGGGACAGTGATGCTTGCGAACCCGACAGATTGTTCTGCGCGTTCAGCGAAGCAATATTGGTATTGAGTACTAGTGACATTGATAGCTCCTGAAAGTTTAACCACCGGCCCTTAGGCCCTATGTGTTCACTTCACCCCTTCGGGCGGACCGGTGACACATTCAAGGTCTTTATCGGACCGTCTCGGGGGTTCTTGAGGGGAAATCACGATTTCCTGTGCAGCTTTTATTTGCGCCAAGTCGCAAAATTGACGACTTGAATTTGACAGTGTGAAATGGCCTGTGACGGGCAGCCGCGGCCTCTGCGCCCTGTTATCGGCCGGGAAATCCGGTTTTGGAGTACAATTTCGTCCCGAACCTGCCATCCGTCCGCAATACCGTGAAAACTGCTACACGCAAGAGCCCGAAAGTGGGCTTTGTCAGCTTGGGCTGTCCCAAAGCACTGGTCGACTCCGAACGTATCCTCACCCGCCTGCGGGCCGAGGGGTATGAGGTTGCGGCCACCTATGGCGCCGCGGACCTCGTCGTCGTCAATACCTGCGGCTTCATCGACTCTGCGGTGGATGAGTCACTGGATGCGATTGGCGAAGCGCTGGCGGAGAACGGCAAAGTGATCGTGACCGGGTGCTTGGGCGCCCAGCCGCAGAAAATCCTCGATCGGCATCCGCAAGTGCTCAAGATCACCGGCCCGCAGCGCTATGAGGAAGTGGTTGCGGCAGTGCACGAACATCTGCCCCCGAAACACGAACCGTTTGTCGATCTGGTCCCCGCGCAGGGCATCAAGCTCACGCCGCGCCACTATGCATATTTGAAGATCTCGGAAGGCTGCAACCATCGCTGCAGTTTTTGCATCATTCCCTCCATGCGCGGCGACCTGGTCAGCAGGCCCATCGGCCAGGTGCTGCGTGAGGCTGAACAACTGGTGCGCGCCGGCGTGAAGGAGATCCTCGTCATCTCCCAGGACACGAGCGCCTACGGCGTCGACCTCAAATATGCAGCCCAACCCTGGCGGGACGTCGAACGCCGCGCCCGCTTCTATGATTTGGCGGCCGCGCTCGGCGAATTGGGCGCCTGGATCCGCCTGCACTACGTCTATCCCTATCCGCACGTCGATCAGGTCATCGAGCTGATGGCGGCGGGCAAGGTACTGCCGTATCTGGATATCCCCTTCCAGCACGCCAGCGCCCGCATCTTAAAATTGATGAAGCGGCCCGCGGCGGCTGAGAATACCTTGGAGCGCATTGCGGCTTGGCGCAGGGTGGTGCCCGATATCACCATTCGCAGCACTTTCATCGTGGGTTTCCCGGGTGAAACCGAGCAAGACTTCGAGGAACTGCTCGCTTGGATGCGAGTCGCGCAGCTCGATCGCGTGGGCTGCTTTGAGTACTCACCGGTCGAGGGGGCGGCGGCCAACGCGCTCAAGGAAACGCCGGTGCCCGCGGGGCTCAAGGCCGAGCGCCGCGCCCGCTTCATGGAACTGGCGGCAGAGATCAGCGCCGCGCGCCTCAGGCAAAAGGTCGGCCGCACCATGCCGGTGCTGATCGACCGCATCGACCGCGACGGCAACAACGCCGTTGCCATCGCGCGCTCCAGCAGCGACGCCCCGGAAATCGACGGCACGGTGAGAATCACGGGCGCTCGCGGCTCCGCCAAAGCCCTCACGGTGGGTTCGCTGGTCGACGTGCAGATCACCGCGGCGGGCGACTATGATCTCGAAGCCAGACTGATCCCCTGATTTTGCAACCCCGGTGCGCAAGGCGCGCACCTTTTTTCGGAGAACACCATTGGAAATTTCCGCAGATAAAGTCGTACTCATTCACTACACCCTTAAAGACGCTGACGGCGGCGTGATAGACACCTCCGCCGGCAGTGAACCGCTGGCCTACATCCAAGGGCACGGCAACCTGGTGACGGGCTTGGAGAAGGCGCTCGAGGGCAAGCCTGACGGCAGCAGCGTCGCGGTGTCGGTGCAGCCTGAGGAAGGCTATGGCAAGCACGATCCGGCGTTGATCCAACGCGTGCCGAAGCGCACCTTGCAAGGCATGGGCGAAGTCAAAAAGGGCATGCAATTCCAAGCGCGGACGCCGGACGGCATGCGCCTGTTTACGGTGACTGGGGTCATGGGCGACATGGTGACGCTCGACGGCAATCATCCGCTCGCCGACAAGACCTTGCATTTCGATGTACAGATCGTGGCGGTGCGCGAGGCAACCTCGGAAGAATTGGAGCACGGTCACGTGCATGGCGCCGGCGGGCACCATCACTAGGAGCGGCTCTTAAGCCGGCCGCTACAGGAATTTGAACAGCGACAAGCCCTGCGTCAGGTTGAAAGCCTGCAAAGCAGCGCTCAACGTGGTGTTCTGCTGTTCCAGCGTGGTGATGGATTTCGCGAAATCCAAGCCCTGCAATGTGGAGATCGACTGCTGCAATTGCGTTTGCGAAGCCGTCGCGACCGACTGCTGCGTCGTAATCGAATTGAGGCGCCCGCCGACGGTGGCCCGGACGTTGGAACTCTGGGTCAGCGCCTGGTCGATGTTGTTGATCGCGGCGTTGATCGAATTGTTCAAGCTGGTCGAGGAGGCCGCACTGGTCACGCCGCCTTGCAGCGCGGATACCAAGTTCTGTACGGTCGTGAACACACTCTGATTGGTGCTGGGCGCGAGGCTGAATGAGTCGCCGTTGGCGGGCTGCCCGCTCAGCGTCACCTGCACGCCGTTGAATGCAATCGTGCCGCCGTCGGTGTAAGAACCGCTCGCGACCACGGTCGCTCCTTCCGTCACCGTGTAAGCGCCGGCCGCGGCAAAGGTAATCGCATAGGTGCCGCCATCATAAGCGGCCGGATTCGACACCGTCGTCGCGCCCACGATGCCCGATCCTGAGTTGCCCGCAATGGGAGCCACGGTGAACGTACCGTTACCGGTTTTGATCTGATTGAAAACGGTATCGCCGTTATCGCCGTCGGCGACGGTCTGGCCCGCCGCGATTTGTACCTGGCGCTGTCCCTGGTCGCCGTTATACGCAGCGCCTGCCGCGCTCAAGGTGAACGGTTGTGTTTGAGCGGCGAAACCGCCGAAAATATATTCGCCGTTACCGTTCTGCGTGTTGGCCAGCGCCAACAGACTGTTCTGAATCTGCACGGCCTGCGTTGCGATGGCGCTGCGATTGGAATTCGTCAAGGTCCCGCTGTTGGCCTCCAGCGCCAAGGTGCGCAGCGCCTGCAATTGGGTCTGCACCTGCGACAGCGCATTGTCCTCGGTGCTCAAATTCGTTTGCGCGCTGGTGGCGTTGGTGGCGTATTGCCGGCTTTGCGCCAGCGCCTGATTGTAGTTGTTCACGGTTCCGGCCGCCGTGGGATTCTGCGACGCGGTGGTAAACTGCAGGCCGCTCGACTGTTGATTCAGTGTCTGGTTGATGCCCGATTCCAGCGCATTGATCGACGCCAGGAACTGCGTTTGATTGAGGCCTTGTGTTACGCGCATGGCTGTTCTCCTTAACCCTGGTTCACTGCGCTGATCAACGTCGTGAATAAGCTGTTGCCGATGACCAGTGCCTGCGCTGCCGCCTGATAGGCCTGTTGCCATTGCAATAAGCTCGCCGCCTCTTCATCCAGATTCACGCCGCTGGTCGACTGCACGCTGCTGAGCGCCTGCGCATTCACCGCACTTTGGGCGCTTTGCGCCGTGTTGATTTGCTGCGCTTGACTGCCTAAACCCGTGATCAATCCGCTGATGCCGCCGGTGATGCTGATCGTGCCGTTTTGCAGCACGCCGACATTTTGCCGATTGGCCGCGGCCAGGGCATTGCGATTGTCGCCCGTGCCGCCCGCATTGCCGGAGACGGTAAAGGTATCGCCGCCGGCCGGTGCGCCGTTGATCTGCACCTGCCAGCCATTCACATTGATATTGCCGCCGCTGGTAAAGGCTACCGCAGGCCCGCCATTGACCGAAAAGCTGCTGGGGGGATTGGCGAATGTGATGGTGACGGGTGTCAGTAAATTCGAGTTGGTTGAATCCAGCACCGTGCCGGAACTGATGCTGGCCGCCCCGGTATTCGCACCGGCCGCCGCGGTCTTGATTGCGCCGGCGGCGGCAATTTGCGAAGGATTGCTCAGCACCACCTTCAGGCCCGCCGCGGCGCTCGCCGTTGGCTGAACCAGAAATTGATCGCCGTTTGCCGGAGTGCCCGAGAGAACGATGGATATGCCGGCGGCGGTGTAGGGGCTGGCCACGGTGCCCGCACCCGCGGGTGTCACGCTGGTGCCGTCGCTGGTGTTGGTCAGCTTGGGCGTGCCGCCGACAAAGGACAGCACGTAGTCGTTCGCGGTCAGCGCTCCCAATCCAGTCGGGCTCACACTGACGCTCGCGGTCACCGCATCGGTGTTGCGCGAGGATCCGGTGGCGAGCGGCGCAGTCACTGAGAAAATGTTGGCGCCCAAGTTGCCGCTCAAGTCCAAACCCTGCGCCTGCTGTGAATTGACGGTCTGAGACAGCGCCGTGGCGACTTGCCCCAATTGATTCA
>Ga0193727_1000654_pt1 | contig 13686 bp, 11 predicted proteins | sample H2c2metaG_FD_143051 | JGI IMG/M metagenome (GOLD analysis project Ga0193727, IMG submission 143051) | Soil microbial communities from a riparian zone of the East river system, Colorado, United States - H2c2 | ecosystem: Environmental > Terrestrial > Soil > Riparian zone | place: USA: East River...
CTGGTTGCGATCCTCTAACCCCCAGTCAACCACGCGGAGGTCGACGTCACCGATGCGCTCCACCCGTCCCTCGTCCCCCGTCCCCCCTCCCCCTTTCAGTAGCTCTTCCACCCTCTTTTCCAGCTTCTTGTTCTCCTCGAGCAGCTGCTCGATCCGCCGCACCAGGTGCTCGGGCTGGGTCTTCAGCACTCCTGCCGCTTGATCCAATTGCGTGCCGAGTTTGCGGACCAGCTCGTAGGCAACTGGTCCTGTCACCGCCTCGATGCGCCGCACACCGGCGGCCGCGCCCGTCTGGTGGGTGAAGCGGAACAGAGCGATGTGCCCAGTCGCCGACACGTGCGTACCCCCGCACAGCTCGAGCGATACGCCGGGGATATCCACAACCCGGACGACATCCCCGTACTTCTCCGTAAAGAACGCCATCGCCCCGGCCGCGAGCGCCTCCGGATATTTCATCTCGCGCGTCTCGACCGGGAGGTTCTCCCACACATGGGTGTTCACCTCTTCTTCGATCCGCGCCAGCGTGGCGTCGTCAATCGGCCCGTGATGCGCGAAGTCGAACCGCAGCCGGTCGGGCGCGACCACTGACCCCTGCTGGCGCACATGGGGGCCGAGCACCCGGCGGAGCGCGGCGTGCACCAGATGGGTGGCCGTATGGTTGCGCTCGACGTTCTCACGCCGCAGCTCGTCCACCTGCGCGAGCACGGGAGTTGGCTCGAACTCCTGTTCGAAATGGCCCACCACCGCACTGACGCCGTCCACCTTCTCGACGCCCTCTACGTCGAGCGCCCACCCCTGCCCCGTGACCCGGCCGGTGTCGCTGACCTGACCGCCCGATTCGAGGTAGAACGGGTTCTGCTCGAGCACGATTTCGAGACGCTCGTCAGCCTGGCGAAACTTGAGCACATCGGTCTCGGCGGCCGTTGTCTCGTAGCCGACCCATTTCTGCGTGCCCTGCGGCTTGGCTGTGCGCCATTCGCCCGTTCGCCTCACATGCACGGCAGGCATGCCCGGTTCCGCTTCAGCGGTGCGCGAGCGCTGACGCTGCCCCTCGAGGGCCCGCTCGAAACCTTGGAGGTCCACCGTCTGCCCCCGTTCGGCCGCAATGATCTCCGTCAGGTCGATGGGGAATCCGTAGGTGTCGTACAGTTTGAAGGCCTCGTCGCCCGAGATGACCTTCGCACTCTTGAGATCCTCGAGGCGGGTCAGTCCGCCCTCGATCGTGTCGAAAAAACGTTCCTCCTCGGCCCGAATGACGCTTTCGATGTGGGTCCGCTTGGCGATGAGATCGCGGTACGCGCCCCCCATCACACCTTCCACCGTGTGCGCCAGGTGCACCAGCGTCGGCTCGCGGCGGCCGAGCAGCCAGGCGTGCCGCACGGCGCGGCGCAGGATGCGGCGCACTACGTAGCCGGGGCCTTCGTTCGAGGGGTACACACCATCTGCCAGCAAGAACGCGACGGCCCGCGCGTGGTCGGCGAGTACGCGATAGGAGGCGCCTCCGGGACCGCGATCGTACTTCTTTCCCACCACCTCCACCGCTCGCTCGATGATCGGGATGAAGAGATCGGTGTCGAAGTTCGAGGGGACACCCTGCAGCACACCTGCTATACGCTCCAGTCCGGCGCCGGTGTCTACGGATGGCGCTGGCAGAGCCAGCTTCGATCCGTCCTTCTGGAGATCGTACTGCATGAAGACGAGGTTCCAGATCTCGAGCAGCTTGCCCGCCTCCTGCAACTCCATGAACTCGTCTTGGCTCAGGGCACCCTTCCCCCGTCTCCCGTCCCCCTTCCCCCGAATATCGACGTAGATCTCCGTGTTCGGTCCGGCGGGTCCCGTATCCGCCATCTGCCAGAAGTTGTCCTTGTCACCCAGTCCGTAGATGCGATCCGCGGGAACCCCCGTCACTTTGCGCCATAGCTGCCGCGCCTCGTCATCGGTGTGATGCACGGTGACGTACAACCGCTCCGGGGGGATACCGAGCCATTCCTTGCCTGTCACCCACTCCCAGGCGTACTCGATCGCTTCCTTCTTGAAGTAGTCCCCGAAGGAGAAGTTGCCGAGCATCTCGAAGAAGGTATGGTGGCGGGCGGTATGGCCGACCTGCTCGAGGTCGTTGTGTTTGCCCCCGGCACGGACGCACTTCTGGCAGGTGACGGCGCGGGTGTAATCACGTCGTTCCAGACCCTGGAACACCCGCTTGAACTGCACCATCCCGCTGTTGGTAAAGAGGAGGGTGGGGTCACCCATCGGCACCAGTGACGAACTCGGTACCTCGCGGTGGGCGCGGGCCGTGAAGTAGGCGATGAACTTGCGGCGGATCTCAGCGGATTGCATCGGGAGGAATATAGTCGCCCCCGCATGGTGCGAGTCCTGACCTGGAACCTCCTCACCTTTGCCGGATTACCGGAGATCTCGGAGAGGCCTGCACCACACGGCTCACCGGCTGCGTCTGCCGATGAGCACCATGCTTGGCGTAAAGACCAGGTTTCTTCCCGATACCAGGTTAAGGGCGGAGGCCAGGCGAAAATAGACCGCTTGCGCCGTGCCCCACCTCGGGGACGAACGCAGTGGCGACGGAAGTGCGCGAACGTCGCCACACCCGAGGCGTCGAAGATGGTCCTCCAGATACTGACGACTGAAGATGTAGTAATGCTCCCGATTGAAGTGGCGGACACGGTCTTGGAGCATTCGCTGCATCGCTGTGCTGAACACGTCACGCATGCGCTGGCGGATCCGAATCTGCGTCCATCTATTTGGGACTCGAATGACGATCGAACCCCCGGGGGTCACCAACCGTTGCAAGACGGACCACAGCAGGCGAAGGTCCGGTTCGTAGTACAGGACGTCACTCAGGACGACAACGTCATAGGTCTGCCGGTGAGACTCCAGGGCTCGGACATCTCCGCAAATCGTCTGAAACCCGAAATTCGTGGCTGCCCAGGTCGTGGCTATGATGGAGATGTCGTGAACGGTCACTTGCAGGTCCGGCCGCCTGAGGAGCGCCCGATGCATGAGATGGCCCTTTGCGCCGCCGATGTCGAGTATGCGAGCGCCCGGGCTCGCGTGCTTGTCCACAATAGCAGCGAGGTGCTCGTTGATCGCCTGACGGTCCTCTGCAAAGTAGGTCTCGTCTTTGTACTCCCTCTCGAAGTGGCTCTGCATCACCGCCTGGTCAATGCGGGCGTCGGCCCACATCAACGTGCATCGGCGGCACTCCAATAGGCGGATCAGCGTGCTGTAGTAGACAAACTGCCCGATGGAACGGTTGGGTCGCCCTCCACACTCGGGACAGTCGCTGATCCTCACCGCCTCCACGGGCTTAAAACCATGGCCTAGGGCGTATTCAACCCAGAGCTCCGGTCGAGCAAACCCGGCGTTGTGGTGAAGGATTCTGAGGATTTCTTCTCGCGTAGTCGGCATTTTAGCTCACGCCGCAAACCTCGTCGACCACCTCTCTCACCTCGGCCCCGCCGTATCCGCGCCGTGCCAGGTAGGCAAGCAGCCGTCGCTTCCGGACGGCTGGAGCAAGGGCGGAAAGCTGCGACGCGCGCCGGGTGGCGACCGCGCGCAGGGCGCGCTCGGGATCGATCCCTTCATCCGCGAGTGCTTCGCCGACTGCCGTGTCCGCCACGGCACGGTCCACCCCCTGACCCAAAAGGTCGGCGATCAGCCGCGCCGGCCCGCGCCCGCGCGCCGCGTGCCGAGCCGCATACGCAACCGCGAATCGCCGGTCGTCGAGCAACCCCTGGGCGTCGAGTCGTGCAAGCGCCTCATCCACGGCCTGCGGGGGGTGCTGCTTTTGGATCAAGCGCCGCCGCAAGTCGCGACGTGCCCGTCCCCGGGTCGCCAGCGCGCGCAGCGCTGCCCGGCACGCGGCCTCGACATCGGCGAGTTCCTGGAGACGTTCCAACACCGGGGGGGGAAGTTCCACCCCCGGCTTGAGCGGGATTGGCAGCGCTTCAAGCGCCTCACTCGGGAGGGAGGCAAACCGCCCCCGATCCACTTCCACCACCCGGTAACCCGGCTGGCGTGGATCAGGGGCGAGTTTCGTGACGGTAGGCACTTACTCCTCCGGCGCGGGCGCCTCCTCGTCGGCGAGGGGCCGGGCCTTCATACCCAGATGCTCTTTTACCTTGGCTTCGATTTCGGCGCCGAGATCGGGGTGATCCTTCAGGAACAGCTTCGCGTTTTCGCGACCCTGCCCGATGCGCTCTTTCCCGTAGGCATACCACGCTCCCGACTTCTCGATGATCCCGACCTCCGAAGCGATATCCACCAGCAGCGACTCGTGGCTGATGCCTTCGTCGAACATGAGGTCGAACTCCGCCTGGCGGAACGGTGGTGCCACCTTGTTCTTCACCACCTTCACGCGGATATGGTTGCCGATCACTACCTCGCGATCCTTCACCGGCGCAATGCGGCGCACATCGAGCCGTACCGAGGCGTAAAATTTGAGGGCGCGCCCGCCACTGGTGGTTTCCGGATTGCCGAACATGACGCCGATTTTTTCACGCAGCTGGTTGATGAACACCACCGCCGTGTGCGAGCGGTTGATCGCGCCCGCCAGCTTGCGGAGCGCCTGGCTCATCAGCCGGGCCTGGAGCCCGGGCAACGAGTCGCCCATCTCGCCTTCGATCTCCGCCTTCGGCACCAGTGCGGCCACCGAGTCGATCACGATGACGTCCACCGCTCCCGAACGGACCAGGATCTCGGTGATCTCGAGCCCCTGCTCACCCGTGTCGGGCTGGGACACCAGCAGGTTGTCGATGTCCACGCCCAGCTTCTTGGCGTACTCGACATCCAACGCATGCTCGGCGTCGATGTAGGCCGCCGCCCCGCCCAACCGCTGCGCATTGGCCACCACGTGCAGGGCCAGCGTCGTCTTGCCGCTCGACTCCGGACCGAAAATCTCCGTCACCCGGCCGCGGGGAATCCCGCCGATGCCAATCGCCGCATCCAGGTTGATCGCCCCGGTCGGGATCGCCTCTATGCGTACCTGGGGAGAATCGGCCCCCATCCGCATGATCGAGCCCTTGCCGCAGGTCTTCTCGATCTGGGTGATGGCCAGATTGAGCGCCTTGCGGCGGTCGTCGGAAAGCCTAGGGGTTTCGTGGTTTTCGGCCGCCATGAGAGTCCTCGACATGTGTTGCGGGCCTCGGTAAGGGAGGCCCGAATATATACCGAAGCATGATTTACCGCCAGCCTGGCCTGAACGCGTCCTCGAGGTGGTCCAGCCGGCCATCCACCACCCCCACGCAGTCGAACCGGTAGATGTCCGATGGCCGGCCAAACCGGTCCACCCAGACCCGGGCCACCTTCACGAGCTCCCGTCGCTTTGGCCCAGTCACCGCGGCAAACGGGCTTCCAAAGGCCTCCCCGCGCCGGGTCTTCACCTCCACGAACGCCACCGAGTCGCCCCGGCGGACAATCAGGTCGATCTCCGCGCGGCCAACGCGAAAGCGGTGCGCCAGAAGCGCCCAGCCGCGCGACAGCAAATAGCGAATCGCCTGTTCCTCCCCCGCCAGCCCGCGTTTCTGGCGCTCGTCCGTCCACTGCGTCGGGTCACTCCGGAGGCCGCTCTTCACGCACCGAAACTATCAGTGCGCCGGCGAACCGAATAAGCGAATCTATGCCGACGGTGCCCTAATGATGCAGGTGTCAGGTGTCAGGGACCGCGCCCCTGACACCTGACACCCGACCCCTGACACCTAGACGTCGTCCAGCTCCTCCAACCCCACCAGCACATCCCGCGGCTTTGACCCGTTGGCCGGGCCGAGAACGCCCGCTTGCTCCAGCTGGTCGATGATGCGGGCCGCCCGGCCGTAGCCGATGCTCATGCGGCGCTGCAGCAGCGACGTGGAGCCGAGCTGGTTCTGGATGCACACCTCGGCCGCTTGCCGGAACAACGAATCCCGCTCCCCCGGCGTGCCCGCCTCGCCCGTCCCGTGCCCATCCTCGCGCGCTGCGGCTTCCTCGATCGCCGCGATTTGTTGCTCGATGTCGCGCTTTCCCTGTTCGGCGATCGCCGCAGCGGGCGCGCGTCCGCGATACCACTCCATCAATCGCTCGGTCTCCTCGGTGGAAATAAACGCTCCCTGGATGCGCATCGGCTCGCTCTTGCCCGGCGGGAGAAATAGCATGTCGCCGTTGCCGAGCAGCGCTTCGGCGCCGTTCTGGTCGAGGATCGTGCGGCTATCGACTTTGGCGGAAACACGAAACGCGATCCGGCAGGGAAAGTTCGCCTTGATCAGGCCGGTGATCACGTTCACCGACGGGCGCTGCGTCGCGAGGATCAGGTGAATGCCGATGGCGCGCGCTTTTTGCGCGAGCGTCGCCAGTGGCGTCTCAACTTCTCCCTGCACCGTGAGCATGAGGTCGGCAAGCTCGTCCACAATCAGCACGATGTAAGGGAGCACGCCACCTGAGTAGTCAGCGTCGAACGGCATCTCGCGCTGCAACCCTGCCTGGGTCGCGAGCGTCTCGCGCGGGCCCTTGAGCGGCCGGCGTTGCTCGACCTTCCGATTGAAATCTCCGAGGTTCCGCGCATGGTTCGCGTGCAGCAGCCGGTAGCGGCGGTCCATCTCCCCGACCGCCCACTTGAAGACGGTCGCGGCCTTGTGATTGTTCGTCACCACCGGGTGGCCGAGGTGCGGTAACGACGCGTACATGGACAGCTCCACCATCTTCGGGTCGATCATGAGGAGCCGCAGAGTCTCCGGGGGGTGCGCGTACACGAGGCTCGTAATGATCGTGTTGATGCACACCGACTTCCCGGAACCGGTCACGCCGGCGATGAGCAGGTGCGGCATCTTGGCGAGGTCATCCACCACAGCCTCACCTTCGAGATTTCGACCCAGAGCCACGGGCAGGGCACCCTGGCGCCGCTGGTAGTCCGGACTGTCGAGCATCTCGCGAATCGTCACCATCCGCGGCGTCGGGTTGGGGACTTCGATGCCCACCGCCGCCTTGCCGGGGATCGGCGCGACGATGCGCAAACTCTGGGCGCGCATAGCGAGGGCGAGGTCGTCGGCAAGCGCCGCGATCCGTCCCACTTTCACACCGGGCCCGGGCGCTACCTCGTACTGCGTCACGACGGGACCCACCGTCCGGCCCGCGATGGTTCCTTCCACCCGAAATGTCTGCAGCGTCTCGATCAGCTTCACGCCCATCCGGTCGATCTGCGCAGCTCCGGCGTCAACTTCTTCCGGGGGCGGCACATTCAATAGATCGAGCGGGGGGATAAGGACACCTTCAGGAATCAGGTGGGCTTTGGCGGAAGTGACCTTCGATCGGCGGCTTCTTGGGGAAGAGGGAAGTACATCCTCCTCGGGATCCTCAACGATGGCGGCGGTACCGGTTGTCGCGCGCTTGGGCTTCGACGTTACCCTGCCCTCTTCCGCCTTGCCGCTTCCCTTTTCTCTCGCCCGGAGCGCGATCAATGGATGCCACCCGATCGTAAGGATGCCGAGGGCGGAGATGGCGAACAGCCCAACGAGGGCCCCTCCTGCGGTCCCAACCGCGCTGCGGACACCCCCGGCGAGAAACCCCGAGAGGAGGCCGGCGAGTCGCTGGGAGGTGGTCCACGATACGTAGTCAGCGGCGAGGCCATCCACACGAACGCCCGTGGCGACGCCGATCCCGTAGGGGACCAGGACCACGAGGCCGGCGCCCAGCGCCGCGGCCCGCAGGCCGGAGAGGGACCCAAGTCGTTCGAACGCCGCCAGGGCCCACGCGATCCCCATGACCGGAAGCAGTACCGCACCCGCGCCGAAGAACTCCCACAGGCGGAGCCCCAATCCGCGCCCCCAGGTCCCCGTCACATGGGTGGGGAGGAGCGTCAGGCCGAGGAAGACGCCGACCATCAGCGCCCCGATGCCGATCAGCTCCTCGCGCACCCGTAGGTTCACGTGATACGGCGCTCGGCGTACCGGGGGACGGCGCCAAACCGGTTCGGCTTGGCGCAAAAGGCGACGTCGGCGCTGAGGTTCGCCTCCACCAGCTGGCGCGCCGCGACGGTGCCCGCGAACGCATCGGCCCAGCCATCGTAGGCGCCGGTCAGGACCAGGCTCGCGTGCGCCGCGTCATTCAACTCGACCTTTCCGAGGCCCTTCTTCACCGCCTTGATGAGCCGTCCCGCGGTGTACGCATCTTCGAGTGCGAATTGCCGCTCCCGCCCCGCGCACACAATGACCAGATCTCCCCGCTCCGCCCGCGCTTCGCGTGCCCGAATGGTCAGGGCCGCAAAATTCGCGGGCGCGCCGACCAAGACGGGATCACCTCCCTGCGATGCGACGAGCGCGGGTGTCCCGTTGGTGGTAGCGAGCACGATCGTCTTCCCGGCCACCACTTCCGGCGTCATCTCGAGCGGTGAATTCCCGAGGGCAAACCCCTCGATCTTCACACTCTTGCGCTCACCCGCCAGCAACACGCCGTCCTTTTCGAGGTTCGACGCCAGCCGGACGGCCTCTTCCGACGTCGCGGCCGGAATCACTTCCTTCGCGCCGTTGGCGAGCGCGGTGATCACGGTCGTCGTGGCCCGCAGCACGTCGAGCACGACGACGCCTTTCCCGTTCAAGTCTCCGGGATTCAGGCCGGTGGGTGTGAAGTGGACGTCGATTCTCATGAGTGGCCCGTGAGCAGTTGCGGCTCCCGCTCGAGGAACTTCGTGTCCACTTTGCCGGCGATGAAATCGGGGTGCCGCATGACCCGGCTGAGAAACGGAATCGTCGTCGTCACGCCTTCAATGATGAACGAATCGAGCGCCTGTCGCATCCGGGCGAGCGCCTCCGCCCGGCTGTTCCCGTGCACGATGACCTTGGCCAGGAGCGAGTCGTAGAACGGGGGCACCGTGTACCCGGCGTAGATGTGGGTATCCACCCGGACTCCAGGGCCGCCGGACGGATGGTACGCGGTGATCAAGCCGGGGCACGGCTGAAAGTTCCGCGCCGGGTCCTCCGCGTTCACGCGGCACTCGATCGCATGGCCGCGCAACCGGCTGCCGTTCATGACGAACGACAGCGGCTCGCCGGCCGCAACGCGAATCTGCTCCTTCACGAGATCAAAGTTCGTGCACATCTCCGTCACGGGGTGTTCGACCTGAATCCGGGTGTTCATTTCCATGAAGAAGAACGAGCCGTCCTCATCCAATAGGAACTCGACGGTCCCGGCTCCGACGTAGCCGATGGCTTCCGCCAGCCGGATCGCGGCCTCGCCCATGTCATCCCGGAGCGTCTGGTCCAACGCCGGACTGGGCGCTTCTTCGATCAGCTTCTGATGACGACGCTGCACGGAGCAGTCGCGCTCGCAGAGATGCATGATGCGCCCGTGCGAGTCGCCCATGAGTTGGATTTCGACGTGCCTGGGCCGGCTGAGGTATTTCTCGATGTAGACCTCGTCGGAGCCGAAGGCGGCCAGCGCCTCCTGCTTCGCGAGCCCGAAGGACTGGGCGAACTGATCTTCGTCCCCCGCCACCCGCATCCCCTTCCCGCCCCCTCCCGCCGCGGCCTTCACGATCACAGGGAAACCGATCTTGATCGCCACCTTGAGCCCGGCCTCGACGTCGTCGACCGGGCCGGGTGACCCGGGAACGGTCGGAACCTTCAGCTTGTGCGCCAGTTTCCGGGCGGCCGCCTTGTCCCCCATCTGACGGATCTGCTCCGCCGTGGGGCCGATGAACGTGATGTTTGACGCGGTAACGGTGTCGGCGAACTCGCTGTTCTCGGCCAGAAATCCGTAGCCGGGATGAATCGCGTCGGCGCCGGTGATTTCCGCCGCGGCGATGAGCCGGGGGATGTTCAGGTAGCTGTCCCGCGCCGGCGGACGCCCGATGCACACGTCGTCGTCGGCAAACCGGACATGCAGGGACTCACGGTCCGCCTCGGAGTACACGGCCACCGTGCCGAGTCCCAATTCTTTGCATGCGCGGATCACCCGCAGGGCGATCTCCCCGCGGTTGGCAATGAGGACCTTTGTAAACATCAGGGCGTCAGATCGTCGGTCTGGATGCGGCCTGCCGTTCCGCCCGACGAGCCACCAAACGCCTTACTCGACGCGGAATCGACACCCGAGACCTTCAGCGCGAACTCGCTGGGGTTGGTCGCGTAGAAGACCGCGCTCTCATAACTGATCACTCCCTGTTGAAACCACTGGAACAGGGACTGATCGAAGCTCTGCATGCCGTACTGGATCGACCCATCCGCGATCAAGTCGGGAATGGAGAGCTGCTTCGTGATGTCGCGGATGTTGTCCTGGACTGCGGCGGTATTGATGAGCACTTCAGCCGCGGGCACGCGGCCCCTCCCGTCCTGCCGTGGCACCAGCCGGAGCGAGACCACCGCTTGGAGCGCGGTCGACAACAGGTGCCGGATCTCCTCGTGCTGATGCGGCGGGAAAAACGAGATCACGCGGTTGATGGTCTGGGTCGCGTCCGTCGTATGCAGCGTCGAGAACACGAGGTGGCCGGTGTCGGCCGCCTTGAGCGCCGTGTCCAGCGTGTCCATGTCGCGGATTTCGCCAATCAGAATCACGTCGGGATCCTGTCGCAGCACATGACGCAGCGCCGAGTTGAACGACAAGGTGTCGTTCCCCACCTCGCGCTGCGAAATGTTCGCGAGATTGTCGCGGTGCAGGAACTCGATCGGGTCTTCGATCGTGATGATGTTGACGCGGCGCGTGGAATTGATGTGGTTGATGAGCGCGGCGAGCGCCGTGGACTTGCCCGAGCCCGTCACCCCCGTCACCAGGACCAGGCCCCGCGGCCGCGCGGCGATCTCCGCGAGTACCGGCGGCAGGTCAAGGTCCTTGATCGACTTCACCTCGTAGGGAATGGCCCGGAACGCGAACGCCACGGTGCCGCGCTGTTGATAGACGTTGGTGCGGAACCGGCCCACCCCCGGCACCCCGATGGCGAAGTCAGCCTCTTTGTGCTCGGCGAACTCTTTCACCTGGCGCGGGGTCATGATCTGCTCGGCGAGGGACTTCAACTCTTCGGGCTTGAGCGGTTGGGTCTCGAGAGCCACCAGGTCACCGTTCACCCGGATCGTCGCCGGTCGGCCGACTTTGAGCAGCAAATCCGAGCCGTTCCGCTGCACCATGTGCGTGATGGCCTGCTTGAAGTTGAATTGCCCGCCCTGCGGTGCTTCAGCCATGCGGATCCACTCGGAAGAGGGTCTGGCCGAATTCCACGGGCTGCGCGCTGTCCAAGCACACCTCCTTGATCACGCCCTGGATCTCGGACTCGATTTCGTTCATGATCTTCATCGCTTCGATAATGCACACGACCTGGCCGGTCGAAACGCGGCTGCCGACCTTGACGTATGGTTCGGCTCCCGGCTGGGGAGCGGCGTAAAACGTCCCGACCATCGGTGACTTAATCTCGAGCAGCAGCGCGGTCGCAGCCGGGGCCGCCGCCCCCTCGGCACGCCCACCCCCACCCCCACCCCCGCCTGGGGCCGGTGCGGACCCTGACGGCGCCGGGTGCGGGACGCTCGTCCCAGATTGGGCCACCACGACGTGATCGCCGGCGCTCGAAGGGTGACCGGACCGCGACACGCGCACGGCGGACCAGGCCCCGAAAAGACCCCGGCGAACCTCGATAGCCCCCAACTCCGGGGCGTCCCTGAGGATTTGCACCAGGCGCGCGATGATGTCCAAGTTCACGCGTGCGCCCCTCTCCAGCGGCTCACTATGCAGCGGTCCACGCGAATCCGTCCCCCTGCGAGGTGAACACCAATAGACTATCCACGGGAGCCGCCCGTCAATCGCCCCTACACCAGCTCCGTCAATTCCGTACGCCCATTGGACAGCAGAACCGGCCCGTCGCAGCCCAGATAGACGTCGTCCTCGATGCGCACACCGCCCTGGCCGGGGAGGTACACACCCGGCTCAATCGTCACGACCGCGCCCATCGGCAGCGGTTCGGGGTTCGTCTTGGACAGTCGCGGTGCTTCGTGGACCTCGAGCCCCAGTCCGTGCCCCAGGGAGTGTCCGAATGCCTCGCCGAACCCCCGGCTCTCGATCAACTCCCGCGCCAGCGCATCTGCCTCACACCCCGCCATCCCAGCGCGAATCCCGGCGCGCGCCCGCAACTGGGCCGACTGAACCAGTTCATACAGGGTCCGTTGGCGTTCGTCGGCGCGACCCCCGACCACCACCGTGCGGGTGATGTCGGCGCAGTAGCCGTCCACCTGAGCCCCGAAGTCTAGCAGCAGCCACTCCCCCGCCGCTACCATCCGTTTGCTCGAGTGCGCATGGGGAAGAGCGGTGCGGGGGCCGGACGCAACGATCGTGGGAAACGGATGTCCCTCGCTGCCCAGGCGCCGCAGGTGTCCTTCCAAGATACCGGCGATCTCCAGTTCGCTCATGCCGACACCCACTTGGGCGAGCGCCGCCTCAAGGGCCTCGCCGGAAAGTGTCGCGGCATCGCGAATGGCGGTCACCTCGCCCTGGTCCTTGCTTGCCCGCAGCCGTTCGACAAGGTCGCTCGTCGCCGTCCAGCGCCAGGACTTGCCTGCTCGCGCGAGTCGCTCGGCATCCTTGACCGTGAGCGCTTGCGCTTCGTACCCGATACACGCGAGCGGACCGAGCGTGGGGAGCTCGCGAAACATGCGATCCCAAACGCTGGCGCCGTCCACTTCCACGCGCGCTACGGCTCCCGCCTCGATCCGCGCCTGCTCGTCATAGCGGAAGTCGGTCACCAGCATCAGATCGCCCCGCGTCGCCACCGCAAGCGCCGCCGATCCGCTGAACCCGGTCAGATAACGAATGTTCGCGCGTGACGTGACCAGAAGGCCGTCCAACTGCGCAGCTTCGAGCGCTCGGATGAGGGCCTCATGGCGTGGCCGCCGCGGGTCAGCGCTCATGGCGGGACTTGAGATGGTGGACGAGGCCCTCGAGTCCCAGCCGGTAGCTTTCTGCGCCGAAGCCGGTCACGACCCCAACGGCTGCGTCCGCGAGCAGCGAGCGGCGGCGCTCCGGCTCGCGGGCAAAGATGTTCGAGAGGTGCACTTCGACGAACGGCACCTTCACGGCGAGCAGGGCGTCGCGCAACGCGAGGCTGGTGTGGGTAAACGCCGCGGCATTGATCACCGCCCCGTCGGCGTGGCCCCGCAGGCGCTGGATCGCCTCCACCAACTCCCCTTCGTGATTGGTCTGCGTCCAGCTGCATTCGACACCGAGCGCGCGAGCCCGTTCGCGGGTTGCGGCCTCGATCTCCTGAAGCGTCGCCCGCCCGTACAGCTCCGGCTCTCGCTCCCCCAGCAAATTCAAGTTGGGCCCGTTCAGCACCGCGATCTGCATCAGGACTTGAGGCCCTTGAGCCAATCCTGAAACTGGTCGAGATCCCCGTCTTCCTCGAGCGGCGGCCTGGCGCGCGAACCCGACGCGTGCGCTCCCGAGCTGGAGGCGGCCGGCGAGCTACCCGCGTTCGGCGCCCCGCCCGTGTTGAAAAATTCGTCAAACGAAAAACCGCCCGGTGCCGGCGGCACGGCTGGAGCCGCTGCCGGTGGAGTCGCGGTCTCCGGCCGCGCCCCCACGGCGGCGCGACTAAGCGATGCCGAAGCATCATCGCCAAACACGTCATTGAGCGAGAGATCGTAGGGCGCCGCGCGCGTGGGCTCGCCCGGTGGGTCGGGATCGGGCGTGGCGGCGGCGAAGGCCTCACCGAGCGGCGATGCGTCGGGCGGG
>Ga0193727_1000655_pt1 | contig 13676 bp, 9 predicted proteins | sample H2c2metaG_FD_143051 | JGI IMG/M metagenome (GOLD analysis project Ga0193727, IMG submission 143051) | Soil microbial communities from a riparian zone of the East river system, Colorado, United States - H2c2 | ecosystem: Environmental > Terrestrial > Soil > Riparian zone | place: USA: East River...
GCTGACTGCGTAGATCTCGCGGACATCGTTGCGTGGCGGGCTGATCGCGAAGTATTCGGCGACAGCGCGGTCGCGCGCCCGTTGTTCCAGCCCGACGATATATTTTTCGCGGCCGGGCTGGCGCGCGCCGAGCAGCAGCAGGCGGCAATCCAGTCCGCGTGCGCGCAGGCCGGCGAGCAGTTCGATCGCGTCGGCGTGGCCTTTCAGGCGCGTGCCGCGTCCCGGCAATGTCAGCAGCACGCCGTCGCGCAGTTGCGAAAATTCCTCGAAGAACGCGGCGCGCCAGGCGTCATCCGGCTGGAAGCCAAACGGAAAATCGGCCGGATCGACGCCGCGCGGAATGACCGTGAGGCGCGCCGGATCGACCTGCGGATAGTGGCGCAGCACATGGTCGCGCACTGTGTTGGAAACGCAGATCACGCGCTCGCCGCGGGTCATGATGGCGCTGTAGAAGCCGGGCGAGTTGAGTCCGTGCACGGTCGTGACAAAATGCGGCCGCACTCCGCGCATGGCGGACAGTGCGAGCCGCGTCAGCCAGGCCGGCAGGCGCGAGCGCGCGTGCACGATGTCCGGCCGCAGCGTCGCGAACAGCCGTGCAAGCGTCCATACGTGGCGCAATGTGGCCAGTGACTTGCGGCCGATGTCCAGCGTGATGTGCTCGCTGCCTTCGGATTGCAGGCGCTCGACCAGCCGGCCGCCTGCGGAAACCACGATCGAGCGATGTCCGGCCAGGACCAGCGCGTGGCCGACCTCGAGCGTCGCGCGTTCGACGCCGCCGGCATGCAATGCCGGCAGCAGCTGGATCACCGTAAGCCGACGTCCCTGCACGAGAACGCGTCCGTTCAGTCCGCCAGGGTGTACATCGCCCCGCAGTAAGGACATTTGGCGCTGCCGCTGGCTTCGATCGGCAGATAGACCTTCGGGTGCGAGTTCCACAGCGACATGCCCGGCATCGGGCACGACAACGGCAGATCGGAGCGGCCGACCGTGTAGCGATTCTCGGCATTCGCCAGAACCGTCTTCTGTGCGGCAGGGTCGTGGCGCGTGGCGGAAGTTTCTGACATGACAATCTGTCCGGATGCTTGGATCAGGAGGGATGCGCAGTATAGACGCAAGCAATTAGCAAGCCACGGCCGGCACGGCCGGCCGATCGGCCGATGCCGCGCGAATTGCGGCGCGCACCGGGTCGCGACTTCGGTATGATCATCAATGGATTTCAACAAGCTCATCGCTCGCGTCAAGAACATCCTGCTGACACCGAAGACCGAATGGCCGGTGATCGCGGCCGAACCGGACTCGGTCGCCGGACTGTACAAGAATTACATCCTGATCCTCGCCGCAATCCCGGCCGTGATCGCGTTCCTGCGCTACAGCGTTTTCGGCATCTCGCTTCCGATCGTCGGCGGCACGTACAAGCTCGGCGTCGGCGCCGGTATCACGCAGATGATCGTCACGTATGTGGTCGGCCTGGGCATGGCCTACCTGATGATGCTGATCATCGATGCGCTTGCGCCGAGTTTCGGCGGCCAGAAAAACCAGACCCAGGCGCTCAAGTCGATCGCCTACGCCTACACGGCGAGCTGGATTGCATCGATCCTGACGCTGATCGGCGGCTTGGGCTTCCTGGTTCTGCTGGTGGCCGGCGGTTACGGCATCTATCTGCTGTACCTGGGACTGCCGCACACGATGAAATGCCCGCAAGACAAAGCCGGTGGCTACGCGGCGGTCGCCATCATCCTGGCAATCGTGCTCAGCGTAGTGCTCGGTTTCGTCATGGCCAGCGTGACCGGTCTGAACGCGATGATGGGTGGCGCCTACAGCGGCGGCGTCCATTCGAGCAGCTACACACCGGACAAGAACAGCGCCCTCGGTGCGCTCGCGGCAATCGGCCAGAAAGCGGCCGAAGCCGGCAAGAAGATGGACGACGCGCAGAAAAGCGGCGACGCGACGGCGCAGGGCAAGGCCGCCGGCGAAGCCGCAGGGCAGATCCTCGGCGCGGTGCTCGGCGGCGGCGACTCGGTCGAGGCGCTCGCGCCCGATGCGTTGAAGCCGTTCGTCCCCGACACACTCGGCGGCATGCCGCGCACCAGCCTCGAGGTCGAGCGCAACGCGCCGATCGGCATCCAGGTATCCAACGCCAAGGCAAGCTATCGCAATCCGCAGGGCGGCGCCGAGCTGCGCCTGGAAATCACCGATACCGGCGGTGCCAAGGGCGTGATGGCTCTGGCCGGATTTGCCGGCATGGAGCAGGACAAGCAAACCGACCACGGTTACGAGAAGACCTATCACCAGGACGGCCGCATGGTTCACGAGGAGTGGGACAACGGCGGCAGCGGCGAATTTACCGTGATCCTCGGCGACCGCTTCGTCGTCCAGGTGCACGGCTCGGGCGTGCCGAACATCGAGGCGGTCAAGGCCGCCGTCGGCGCGTTGAACCTGGCCGGGCTCGAAGCGCTGAAGAGTCAAGGCGTGAAGAAGGGCTGAGCAGTTCGGGAATCGGGTTTCGGGTTCAGGTTTCGGAATCGGGAATCAGTCCAATCGAAGGCCCGGTGCAGTGCGCCGGGCCTTTTTCTTTGCGTTCGGTTTACCGATGACCGTCTCCGCGCTACTTCGCCAGGTGCGAGTCCAGCGTGATATGCACCTTGATCTCGTCAGAGACGGCCGGCACCAGCTTGCCAACGCCGAAATCGGAACGATTGAATGTGGCGTCGGCATCGAAGCCGGCCGACGGGCTCTTGCTCATCGGATTGTCGCCGATCTTGTTGACCTTGCCGTTCAGCACGACCGGCTTGGTCACGCCGTGAACCGTCAGGTCGCCGCTGATCTTCAGGCCGTCGCCGCCGGCCTTTTCGATTTTGGTGCTCTTGAACGTGATCTCCGGATATTTCGCCGCGTCGAAGAAACCCGGCGCCTTGAGGTCGTCGTCGAGCTTCGCAACGCCGCTATGCAGCCCTTCGAGCGGAAGCGTCACCGCAATCGACGATTTGGTCAGATCGGCTGTGTCGAGCTGGAAGTCTCCGCTGATCTTTTCCAGCGTCGCGCTCGGACTGGAAAACCCCAGATGATTCCAGGTGAACGTCACGTGGGTGTGGTTCTGGTCGATGTCGTATTTCTGCGCGGCGACGGCCGGCAGGCTGGCTGCAAGCAGCAATGAGAAAGCGATGCGTCGAATCATGAGTCCGGCTCCGTGCGTTGATGGATGGCGTGCGTGGATGGATCGAACAGCCGTTGCGGCATTTGCGCGTGGCGGCCGCGCAAACGATCGGGTCCGTTGCCATGCACCCGATGCCGCGTGAATGGGATTTACCCACCCGACCCAAATGAATATTGGGCGGCAAGACGACCGGACAAGCGCCGCGAAGCATTCATCCGTGCAACGCAGCGTTACGCCAGGCTTTACAATGGCGCCGTGAATGCGCGCTCCGATCATCCTGCCGCCGACGCCTCAGCGCCCGTCTGGCTGGTCAGCGATGGCCGCGCCGGCAACGAGCGGCAAGTCCGCGCGCTGGCCGATGCAATGCAGCTCGAAGCGCGCAGCATTCATGTCCGCTCGCGCGCACCATGGCGCTGGTTTGCGCCACGTTTGACCGCAGCGGCGCACTGGTCGTTCCCCGACAGCCTGCGGCGCGAATTGCACGCACCGTGGCCGGCGCTCGCCATCGGCTGCGGACGTCAGTCCGCGCTGCTCACACGCAGCCTGCGCGAGCGCAGCGGCGGCGCCACGTTCGTCCTGCAGATCCTCGACCCGCGCATCGCGCCGTCACATTTCGACCTGGTCGTTGCGCCGCGACACGACGCGCTGACCGCAGCCAACGTCATCCAGACGCTGGGTGCGTTGAACCCGATCGACGATGCCTGGCTCGCCCGCGCCGCGAATCTGTTTCCGGCACTCGCGCAGCTGCCGCAGCCACGCATCGTGCTGCTCGTCGGCGGCCCGCGCCGCGGCCTGAGGCTGGACGACGCGTGGCTCGATGCGCTGATCGCGCGCGTCGATGGCTGGCGCCAGCGTGACGGCGGCAGCGTGCTGGTGACAACGTCGCGGCGCACGCCGGCGGCATGGCGCGAGCGGCTGCGCGGCGCGTTCCGCAACGGCTGCACCTGCTTCTGGGGCGGTGCCGAGGACGGCGCGAATCCGTACGCCACGTATCTGGCCGTCGCCGACCGCCTGGTCGTCACGCCCGACTCGGTCAACATGCTCAGCGAAGCGTGCGCCGTCGGCGTGCCGGTGGTCACGCAACTGCCGCCCGGCGCGCCGCACAAGCTGGCCGCGTTCCACGCCGAGCTGCGCGACCAGGGCTGGCTGCACGGCGCCGATGTGGATTTTTCCACTTTGCGGCAACCGCCGCCGCTGCGCGAGATCGCCGCGGTGGCGAGCAAGATCTGGCACGTGATCGAGGCGACCCGACCGGATGTCGGCGCACGCCTGCAGCAACGAGGGCTGAGGGCTGACGGCGGAAGTTCGTCGCCAGGCGACGAGGGCTGAGGGCTGAAGATCAAGAGCGTCGCCGCGAGCCGGCTTTTCAGCGCTCAGCCCTCGGCCCTCAGCCCTCAGCCCTCACCCAAAAACCAACCCGGCGCCGGCAACCACAGACAACACCGCAGCCGTATGCCGCGCCAACGCCGCATCGCGCGCCACCAGCCGCGGTCGCGCGTCGAGCGTGCACGCCAGTGAACGGGCGAGCAGTTCGGCATGCGCGGCAGCAAGGTCCTGCGCCTGCTGCGCCGTGACGATCGCTGCCGCAGCGGCCGCCCCGATCAGCGCCCCCGTATTGCCGCTGTCGAGCAGCAACCGATGCGTGTGCGCGTTCATCAATACCAGGGCCTGCAGCAGGAACTCGATATCGAGCAGTGCGCCGGCGCCCTGCTTCAGGTCGAGCAATGCGCTGCTCGACCGGTCGCGCTCGGCGCGCCAGCGCGCACGCATCGAGCTGACCTGTTCGCGCACCAGCGCCGCGTCGCGCGGCTGGGCCAGCACGCCGGCGCGGCGCTCCGCAAAGCGCGCTGACGTCGCCGCATCGCCCGCGACGGCACGAGCGCGCACGAGCGCCTGCTGCTCCCAGACCCAGGCGCGTTCACGCTGGTATTCGGCGAATGCCTCGAGGCTGACTACGAGCAGGCCCTTGCCGCCGTCCGGACGCAGGCGCACATCGACGTCGTACAGGCGGCCGGCGCGCGACTGCATTGTCAGCCAGTGCACGACGCGTTGCGCAAGCCGGGCGACGTAGCGCACGCCCTCGAGCGGCCGTGCGCCGTCGCTTTCGCCGCGCACCGCCACCTCGTCGTAGACGAACACCAGGTCGAGGTCGGAAGCAAACCCCAGCTCCGCGCCGCCGAGGCTGCCGTAACCGATCACCGCCAGGCTGCTGCCCTCCGCCAGGCGGCCATGGCGCAGGGCCACGTCGCGCTCGGCCAGAACGAACGTACGCGCAACGATCGCGTCGGCTACATCGCTCAACGCACGCGCCGTCGCCGCCGCGTCGGCATGGCGGTTGCTGGCCAGGCCGATGCGGAAGCTTGCACTCTGCTTTTCCTCCTGCAGCACCTCGACTTCCGCCTCGGCATCGGCACCACCGATATGCGCCAGACGGCGATCGAGATCGGCATCGAGCTCGGCGCGGCTCGGCGCGATCGCTTCGATGCGCGCATCGAACAGGTCATCGAGCAGCAGCGGGTGCGCGATCAAACGTTCGGCGAGAAGCGAACTTCCGGCAAACAGAGCGACCAGGCTGGCGCGCGCTGACGCCTGCTCTTCGAGCAGCGCCAGATACGCCGAGCGCCGCAACACGCTGTGCACGAGCCGGATCAAGCGCTCCAGACACACGTCCGGCGCCGCACTTTCGGCGGCCTCCTCGATCAGCAACGGCAGCAGGCGCTCGAAGCATCCGCGCGCCCGCACTTCCAGCGTGCGCAGCGTCGGGCTGGCAAGCAGCGAGGCCAGCTGCGCGTGCAGTGCCTCGGCATCGGCGAAGCCGCAAGGGGCCAGTTCGGCTGCCTGCGCTTCGCGCGCGAGCATGCGCCGCCAGTACGAGGCAACCGCCGCGTTGCGTTCGGCAAGCGGTGCCTCGTTGCGCGCCGGGGCGATCAGCGCGGTGAATTCGTCGGCAACGTTGTTGCGTGCCACCAGCAGCGCGATTTCGAGTCCTGGCCAGTCGCGATAGCCCAGGCCGGCGGCCAGGCGCGCGCGCGTGAACGCGTCGTCCGGCAGTTCGTGGGTCTGCTCGTCGCGCAGCATCTGCACGCGGTTTTCCAGATGACGCAGCAGGATGTAGGCCGCGCGCAGGCGCTTCGCACTGGCGGCACCGAGGGCGCCGATGCGCTCGCACGCGGCCAACGCAGGCAGCAGGCCACGCTCGCGCAAGCCCGGTTCGCGACCGCCGCGAATCAGCTGCAACAGTTGCACGATGAACTCGATCTCGCGGATGCCGCCCGGCCCGAGCTTCAGGTGCTGCGCCAGGTCCTTGCGTGCGACTTCGCCGTCGATCAGCGCCTTCATTTCGCGCAGTCCGGCGAATGCGGTGTAGTCCAGATAGCGACGGTATACAAATGGACGCAGCGTCTCGGTCAGGCGCTTGCCGGCGGCGATGTCACCGGCGACCGGGCGCGCCTTGATCCACGCGTAGCGCTCCCAGTCGCGGCCTTCGCGCTGGTAATACTGTTCCATCGCGGCGAAGCTCATCGCGACGCGGCCGGCGCTGCCGAACGGACGCAAACGCAGGTCGACACGGAACACATAGCCGTCGACCGTGATCTCGGCGAGCAGCTTGACCAGCTGCTGCGCGACCCGCGCGAAAAAGGCCTCGTTCGCCAGCGGCCGCTCGCCGTCGGTCTGGCCGTTTTCGGCGAAGGCGAGCACCAGATCGATGTCGGAGGAAAAATTCAGTTCGGCTCCGCCGAGCTTGCCGAAGGCGAGCACGACCAGATGCTGGGGCTGGCCCGTTGCGTCGCGCGGCACGCCGTGGCGCGCACCAAGATTGCGTTCGGCAAAGCGCAACGCAAGATCCAGACACGCCTCGGCCAGCGCGCTGGAACCGGCCAGTGTCTGTTCGACCGAGTCCAGGCCGTTCACGTCGCGCCAGATCAGGCGCAGCGCCTCGCGCCGGCGGAAGCGGCGCAGCTCGCGCATCGCAGCGGCTTCGTCGAGTTCGTCGGGCCACGCCGGCCGGCGCGCATCGGCCGCGCGCGGATCGCCCATCAACTCGACCAGCTGACGGCCCAGCAGGGCCGGCTCGCGGCGAAAACTCTCGTAGGCGAAATCACTGGCGAGCAACACACGCTGCAGATGCTCGGCGACGCCGGCGTCGTCATAGAGCGCAACGCCCGCTTCGCGGCAGCGCGCGATCAGATGCGTGTAGCGGTCGTCGGTGAACTCGGCAACAGTCGGCGGCGCGTCCATGGCGCATTTAACGACGAAACGCTGCGATCAAGAAACCCCGCTGCCGCGAAGCGCTGCGTCGTGCTGCCCGGAAATCGGCGAAGAACCAAAAAAGAACCCCGCTTGCGCGGGGTTCGGATGCTTCTTGCGGGCGCTGGATAGCGGCATCAGTGCGCCTGCTTCTGACCGGCAAATCCAGGCGCGCCCTTGGCGTGCGGCTTCGACGTTGCAATCGCGGCAACCGCGTCGCCCGGCGAGGCGAATGCAATCAGGCGGCCGACGATCGCGTCGACCTTCGGCGAACCCAAACCGGTGGTCGCATCCCAACGCGTCAGCGCGGGATAACCGTCGACCTCGACCTCGTTGTTCGTACTGTCGATCTCGAGCACTGAATTGTCGCCGCTGGTGATGTCGTGGAACGACGCGCTGTAGTTCGGCGGTGTCTGGCCGATCTGGTAGAACGCCGAATTCAGATAACCCAGGCGACGGCCTGCTGCCTGATCGGCAATCGCAACAATCGCGGCCCACTGCGGCGAACCGGCGCTGGTACCGCCGAACGTGTAGAAGCCGGTCTGGCTCGGCACGCTCGGGAAGCGGGTCCAGTAGGTCAGCACACCATGTGCAATTGCGGCGTTGTAAGCCACGTCCGGAACTCCACGACCCTTGCCCTTCACCAGGCTCTTCTGGAACGCTGGAGCGTCGAAAACGACGCTGACGCCGCCTCCGGTGGCTTCACTGCTGATCAGATCGCAGGCGGTGTCTGCGCATTCCAGTTCGTTCCAGGCAATTTCGCCCTGATAGGTGCCGAAGGCAGGATTCTGTGTCGGATCGCAGCCCAGTGCCGAGAGGCAATAATCTGCCGCATGAAGCTCTGTGCCGCCGACGGCGGAAACGAGCGGGTCGGTCGCCGGATGCGACGCAGCCAGCGTCCAGGACTGTCCGTCGCAGGTCTGCTGCGAAGCGCCCTGGTCTCCCGTCGACGCGAACAGCGTCATGCCTTTCTGCGTTGCATGCGTGAAGGCGCTGTGCCACGCGTTCACGGTGTCCTGGTCGAGGCAACTCTCGTTCTCGCCGAAGCTCATCGAGATCACATCGCCGAGATTATTGTCGATCGCATAGTTCAGCGCGCTCAGGATGTCGCTGTCGGCGCTGGTCTTGGCCAGCACGAGGGCGATCTGCGCGCCCGGAGCGATCGCATGCGCCCACTGTACGTCCAGCGTGATTTCGCCGGCCCAGCCGTTCATGTTGCTGCTGAACTGGTTGTACGGAACCTGTCCGTCCGGAGCAATCTGGGTCAGGTTCAACTGCGGGATGCCGTAGAACGTCGATTGCATCGCCACGTCGTTGACGATCGTCGGGCTCTGGTAGGCATCGATGATGACGATCGTACGACCGGTGCCGTCGTAACCGGCATTGATCAGATTGTCCGTACCGTAGGCATGGCGTATCTGGTACGGGTCGTAGCAAACATCGCCCGGTATAAGCCCGACCTGGCACGTGAACAGGCCATAATCCGGCGCAACAATACCGGCCGGCACGGCCTTCGGGCCGATCGTCAATTGCGGCGAGACGGTATGCGGTGCAGCTGTCGCGTTGAGCGCCAGCGCGGCAAGCGCGGCGAATCCTGCACACGACGAAATTCGTGCAATGTTGCGAACACTCATGTAAATCACCCCTTGAAGGTAATTGGATGCGACGGAGGGAACGGACGCTCGCGCGGCTCGGCTAACACAGCCGGACTGACGGATTCCGTGACGCGGAGCATAACGGCCGCCGCCAACAGGCCAACGAACGACTAACGGTCTTTACATATTTTTGCGTATTTTCGAGACAGACGGGGCAAAAAAAGGCCCACCGCGATTGCTCGCGGCGGGCCGCCCTCCCCACAGATCTTTGTTTCCTTCAGCGGCATACTTTTAAGCGATTCGGCAGCGATTGCCACGTCGCGGCGCAACAAAATCCAGCCTGAACGCCCCAAAAAGCGCAACTGGATACAATCGATCCAACCGAGGTTAGCGATGGATCCTGCACCGCCCACGCCGCCAGAGACCCCTACGGCGGCGCAATCCGCCGACGCGCTGTTCGACGCGGTCTATACGCGGCTCAAGGCCATGGCCGGCCGCCAGTTGGCGCAGGCCCCCTCGCCGGCGTCTCTGGACACAACCGCGCTGGTGCACGAGCTGTACTTGCGCGTCAGCGCGAACCGCGAGCTGGCCTTCGAGCACCCGGCTCAGTTCTTCGCCTATGCCGCGCGCGCGATGCGCCACCTGCTGCGCGACCGCGCGCGCGACCGACTGCGCCAGCGCGCCGGCGGTGGCTGGGTGCGCATGACCCTGACCGGCAGCGATCCGATCGCGATCACCAGCGCCGAGCAGGCCCTGGCGCTGGATGAAGCGCTGGAGCGCCTGGCGCAATCCGACGCGCGCGCCGCCCAGGTCGTCGAGCTGCGCTATTTCGCCGGACTGTCGCTCGAACAGGTCGCCGAAACGCTCGGTTTGACCCGACGCACGATCGATCGCGACTGGCGCTTTGCCCGCGCATTCCTGCACGACCAGCTCGGTTAGGAAGCACTCTGATCTGGCCTGCGCCGACCGGCTACAATCGGCGCACAGGAGCCAAGCCGATGACGGCTACGCCGGACGCGCCCAAGAACCCCGCCGCGCAATCGACCGAGACGTTGTTCGTGGAAGTCTATGCGCGCTTGAAGGCGATGGCGGCGCGGCAGATCGCAAGGACGCCACGCGGTTCGACGCTCGAAACCACGGCGCTGGTGCACGAGCTTTACCTGCGCATGTCCGAGAGCCGCGAGTTGCTGTTCGGGCACCGCGCACAATTCTTCGCCTACGCAGCACGCGCGATGCGCCATCTGCTGGCCGATCGCGCGCGCGATCGGCTGCGCCAGCGCGCCGGCGGCGACTGGCAGCGCGTCACCCTGACCGGATCGAATCAACAGCTGGCGGTCGACAGTGCCGAGCAGGCGCTGGCGCTCGACGCTGCCCTGGACCGCCTCGAACAGACCGACGCGCGCGCGTCACAGGTGCTGGAACTGCATTACTTCGCCGGTCTCACGGCCGAACAGATCGCCGAAACGCTCGAGATGGCGCGCAGCACGGTCGACCGCGACTGGCGCTTCGCACGCGCGTTTCTCAAGGCGGAGATCGGCCAATGACATCGACAACAGCAATGACACATTGCGCCACCGAACGGCGTTATTCACGTTGAGCGTTCTGCCACAGGGGCCTTCGATGCATTCTTCTGCATCGCTACGCGAGTTGTTCGAGTCCGCCGTCGAGCTGGCCGCGGACGCGCGCGCAAGCTTTCTCGACAACCATTGCGCGACAGGCGCGTTGCGTGCGCAGGTCGAACGCCTGCTGGCCGCCGACGCCGAAGGCGATCGACTGTTCGCCGGCGGTGCGCCTGCCGCCGCGGCGGCGATCGGCGATCCCGATGTTGCCGTGGCCATGCCGCCCGGAAGCCGCATCGGCCCGTTCGAACTGGTCGCGGTGCTCGGCGAAGGCGGCTCTTCGACCGTCTTTCGCGCGCGCCGCGAAGCGGCCGGCCTGTACCAGGAGGTCGCGCTCAAGGTGCTGCGGCGCGGCCTGTATTCGCCCGATGCGCAACGCCAATTCAAGCGCGAACGCCAGGCGCTCGCGCAGTTGCGCCATCCCGGGATCGCGCGCCTGATCGAAGGCGGCGTCACGGACGATGGCACGGCCTACATCGCACTCGATCTGGTCGAAGGCAAACCGCTGGTCGAGTACGCGCGCATACACCGGCTCGATCTGCACGCACGGCTCACACTGTTCCTGCAGGTGTGCCGCGCGGTCGAAGCGGCCCACCGCGCCTTGATCGTCCATCGCGACCTGAAACCCTCGAACGTGCTGGTGACCGACGACGCCCAGGTCAAGCTGCTCGACTTCGGCATCGCCAAGCTGCTCGACAACGAAGATGAAACGCGCACCGAAGCGGCCGCGTTCACTCCGGCGTACGCGGCGCCGGAGCAGCGCACCGGTGGCCTGATCACGACCGCGACCGATGTGTACGCGCTCGGCATCCTGCTCGGCGAACTTGTCACCGGGCAGCGCCTGTCCCACTCCGGGCGCACGCCGTCGTCGCATATCACCGGCGAAGAAGCCGTCGGCGTCCTGCCCGCGGCACCGATGATCACGCGGCGGGCGGTGCGCGGCGATCTCGACAACATCGTGCTGAAAGCGATCGAAGCCGAACCTGAGCGACGCTACGCCTCCGCCGGCGCGTTGGCCGACGACGTCGCGCGCATGCTCGAAGGCCGCCCGGTTGCCGCGCATCCGCCGTCGCGCCTGTACCGGATGACGAAGTTCGTGCAACGCCATCGTGGCGCCATCGCGGCGACTGTCGTCAGCCTGCTGGCGCTGCTTGGCGCATTCGGCGTTGCCGTCTGGGAGGCAAAAGTTGCGCGCGAAGCCGAGCGCGGCGCCGTACGCGACGCCGCGCGGGCAAACGCCACCAGGGATTTCCTGATCCGCGTGTTCCGCGCCAGCGATCCGCGCATCGCCCAGGACAAGCCGCGCGGCCAGATCACCGCCAAGGAATTGCTCGACCTCAACGCGCCGCACATTTCCCGGGAATTCGCCGGCGACCCGGACACGCAGATCGAACTGCTCGGCGTCGCCGCATCGATCTATCGCGAACTCGATGATCCGGCACGGTACGAGGACTTGCATCGGCAACAGACGCAGCTTGCGCGCAACGTCTACGGCGAGACACATCCGGCAATCATCGCCGGCTTGCTCGAAGACGTAGACCATGCAAACGATCGCAACGATTATGCGCGCGCAAACGATCTGCTCAAACAGTCCGATGGCCTGATAACGCGTGCCGGCCGCAACGACTCGGTGCTGCGCGCGCGCTGGTATGTACTGCGCAGCATCACGCCGGTGCCGAATGACGAACCTGCCGAAGACGGCGGCGACCACGCGCTCGAAAAAGCGGTGAGTCTTTACGCGAAACACGCGCCGGCGGACGCAGGCTACGTCAAAGCGCTGACGACGTTGGGTTTCCACGCACTCGCCCAGGATCCCGCGCTGGCCGAGCCCTACTTCCTGCGCGCGATCGCCGTGACGCAGAAGAGCGGCAGCCGCAACGATGCCTTGCTGCAGCAGTTCGCCTATCCCGGCCTCGGCCAGGCGCGCGAGAGCCGCGGCGATTACGTCGGCGCGCTGGACGCGTATGCCCAGGCCGCCGAACTGGCGCGCAGGACCTATGGCGAAACCCACAGCAGCACCTGGGTTCCGGCGGCCGAGTACGCGTGGCGCCTGCACCGCAACGGCGAGCGAGTCGAGGCGCTCAAATTGTTCGAGCATCTGCTGCAGACCATGCCGGCCGACTGGAGCCGCGATTCCTATGCCGAGTATGCGCGTGAGTTCTATGCCGACCGGCTCGCTGCCGAAGGACGCGCCGCCGAAGCGATTCCGCTGCTCGAAGCGGCGCAGAAGTTCTATCTCGCGCACCCGAGCGTTCCGTATGAACTGCGCCGCAATCGCCTGATTCTCGGCGATGCCTACGACCGCGCCGGGCGCAGCGAGGACGCACGCGCACAGATCAAGGCCTCACTCGACGAACGCATTGCCAGGGATCCGCCGACGCACCGCACCGTGCTCAGCGCGCGCGAACGCTGGGGCCGCTTCCTGCTCGAGCACGGCGACGCCGCCGGCGCCGAAGCGGAATTTCGCGAAGTGCTGGCAACGGCGCAGGACCGGACCCTCGAAGCGATCGCGCTGGCGCATGCCGGCATGGCACGGCTGGCGCTGGCTCGCGGCGACGCTCGACAGGCCATCGCTGCCAACCGCCACGCGATGGAGATTTTCGATCGCGTCACCGGCGTGCGCGACATGCGCAGCCAGCCGTATCTGTGGCTCGTCCAGGCGCAGGCACAGCGCGCCTCGGGCGACGGTGGCGACGCACGCGAATGGGCGCAACGCGCGCTCGACGCCAGCCGCCACTACGATGATCCGGCAGCACCTTCGATCCATGACGCCGAAGCCGCCTTGCAGGCTGCGACGAAGCCCTGACCGCTTCGCCGCGGCGTCCGCTGCGGCATTGAAGCAATCCATAGCCATTCGGCGTTGACCGATACAGCCGACCTCTTCGGCAATACCAGGGGACGCGATGATGCTCACCTTCTTGCGCCAGTTGCCTGCTGCGACAGCTTGCTTCGATCACGCAACATCATGGCGCCGACCGTCGATGCTTCGCATCGTGGCGCTGTTTGGCCTGATTCTTTACGCCAGTGGCGCGCACGCTTTCTGCGACGGCTTCCACCCGG
>Ga0193727_1000656_pt1 | contig 13663 bp, 15 predicted proteins | sample H2c2metaG_FD_143051 | JGI IMG/M metagenome (GOLD analysis project Ga0193727, IMG submission 143051) | Soil microbial communities from a riparian zone of the East river system, Colorado, United States - H2c2 | ecosystem: Environmental > Terrestrial > Soil > Riparian zone | place: USA: East River...
GCTGTCGCGCTTGCGCGCCAGGGCCATGTCGTGACGATGTTCCCGGAGGGCACGCGCCAGCGAAAAGGGCTTGTGAAACGGCACCAGCCGAAATCACATACCGGCGCGGCGCGGATCGCGCTCGAAGCGGGCGTGCCGCTCGTGCCGGCTGCGATCTCGGGAACCGACCGGCTCTCTCGGCTCGGTCCGCTGCGCGTGCGCTACGGGAAGCCCATTCCTCTGGATGACCTCGCGGACCTGGACCAGTCGGAGGCGGCGCGCGAGGCGACCAACCGGCTGATGGCGGAGATCAACCGGCTGAGAGAAGACCTGTGAGCCGACCGCTGCTCGTCGTCGACGGCGACTCGCTCGCGCATCGCGCCTACCACGCGCTGCCGAAGACGATGCGCCGCGCCGAGGGGAAGCCGAGCAATGCGCTCGTCGGCTTTTCGAACTTCCTCATGCGCCTGTGGCAGGCCGAAGAGCCTCGCGCGGTCGTCGTCGGCTGGGACACGCTCACGGTGCCGACGTACAGGCACGAGCTGTTCGACGGCTACCAGGGTGGTCGCGAGTTCGACGATGAGCTCCTCGAGCAGCTCGATCTCCTGCCCGAGCTCGTGCGCTCGTTCGGGTTCGCCGCTGCGAAGGGCGACGGGTACGAGGCCGACGATTTCCTCGCGGCTGCCGTGAAACACGAAGAGGAACGGGGCGGCGCGGCGGTCGTGGTCACGTCGGATCGAGACTCGTTCCAGCTCGCAAGCGAGCACACGACGATCCTTCAGCCGACGCGCGGCGTCAGCGAGCTCGCACGAGTCGGTCCGGCGGAGGTGCGTGAGCGCTACAGCGTCGACCCGGCGCAAGTTCCCGATTTCATCGCTCTCCGCGGCGATCCGTCGGACAAGATTCCGGGCGCGCGTGGCGTCGGCCCGAAGACCGCCGCGAATCTGCTGGCGCAGTACGGGACGCTCGAGGCGATGCTCGAGGACGGCCGGTTCGAGGCGCAGGCGGAGGAACTACGGCTGTATCGGCGAATGGCGACTCTGGACGCCTCCGCCCCCCTACCTCCCCTAGACGATCAGACCCCTAACTGGACGGGGGCGTCCTCCTTCGTAAGGCAGCTGGGAATGAACGCGCAGGCCGACAGGATCGCCGCGCTGGCTGCGTAGGATCGAGCGAGTGGACGAATGGCTCAGTCGAGCGCGCGACGCGATCGCAACGGAGGACGTCGATCGCGCGCTGCTAGAGCTGTCCGAAGAAGACGCCGACACGCTCCTCGACCTCGCGCGCATCGCCGCGCACGTGAGTGGAGAACGAACGAATGCGCCGCTCCTCTGCTACCTGATCGGGCGTGCGCAGGGAGGTCGCCCGCTCGACGAGTTCGCGGAAGCCGTCCGCCGATCGACGTCCTGACGCATCCGGCGCTTGCGCGCCTGCATCCGACGTTCGGCCATCCCGAGTCGCCGGAGCGGCTGGCGTCTTTGCTCGACGCGTTCCCGGCCTGGACCGAAGGGAGGCCTGCGACGGTGGACGAGGTGCTTCGGTGTCACACGCGTGAACATGTAGAGCGCGTGCTCGCGATCGACGGCATGGGTTGGCTCGACGCCGACACGATTGTCAGCGAGACGACACCGACCGCCGCGTTGCTCGCGGCCGGAACTTCGATCGAAGCGGCGCGCACAGGCGGCTTCGCGCTCGTCCGTCCGCCCGGACATCACGCGCTCAGCACTCGCGCAATGGGCTTCTGTGTCTTCAACAACATCGCGATGGCGGCGCGGGCCGCGCAAGCCGACGGCGACCGCGTCGCGATCGTCGACTACGACGTGCATCACGGCAACGGAACGCAGGAGATCTTCTGGGAAGACGACACGGTCCTGTTCGTGTCGCTTCACCAGTGGCCGTTCTACCCGGGCAGTGGTGGCCCCGACGAGCAGGGCGAGACGACCGTGAACATTCCGCTCGACGCAGGCTCGGGCGATGCGGAGTACCTGCACGCGTTCGCTGAGATCGTCACGCCGGCCGTCGAACGCTTCGCGCCCGATCTGGTGCTCGTGTCGGCGGGCTTCGACGCCCACGAAGCGGACCCGCTCGCTCAGATGCGGGTGACTAGGCAAGGGTTCCGCGAGCTGAGCAAGCGCTCGGCGGCCCTTGCTCCGAGGTTCGCGGCCGTGCTCGAGGGCGGCTACAACGTCGCGACTCTGCCCGGGCTCGTCGAGGCGGCGCTCGAAGGCTTCTCCTCAGGAAACACGACGACCGGCTGAAAGCCGGCCGCCGAAGCCACAGTCGTATTCGTTCGCCACTTCGCTCCAGCCAGGAGCTCCATCAAAACCTGCTCGGAGTATCGGCACTCCCCCGCGGCCGGGCATCGCCCGGGCCTGGGGAAGGGAGTCACCCAAAATGGGTGAGTCAGCCTCGAGCGGTCGACAGGGCTTCCAGCGCCTCCCGGCGGGACGAGACTCCCAGCTTCCGCAGCAGGCTCTTCACGTGCGAGCGCACGGTGTGCTCGGAGATATAGAGCCGCTTCGCGATCTCGTCCGTGGCGAGATGCTCGTCAAGGAGCAGGAGCACTTCGAGCTCACGCGCAGAGAGCGCGGCGGCAATCGAGTTGGGCACCCCACCGCCCCGTCCGCCGCCGGCACGCACCTGCTCGAGGAGACGTCGGGCCACCGGTCCAGAGAGCGCAGCCTCCCCCTGTGCCACACCGCGCAGGAATTCGACGATCCGCTCGGGAGGCTCGCTCTTCAACAGATAGCCCGCAGCGCCGGCGCGGATCGCGCCGAGCAGGTTCTCCTCCGTCCCGGAGGCCGTGAGGACCACGACCTCGCAGTCGGGGGCCGCCTCGCGCAGTCGGGGCAAGGCGCTCAGTCCGTCGAGACCCGGCATCGAGAGGTCGAGCAGGATCAGATCCGGCCGGAGCTCGCCGGCGCAGACGATCGCCTCCTCCCCGTCACTGGCCTCCCCCACCACGTCGAACCCGTGCTGGCTCAAGAGGCCCGACAATGCGGACCTGGTCAGAGGGTGGTCGTCGACGAGGAGGATTCGCTCAGCCATCACGGTTACAACGCTTATCGGCGGACGAGGTTCTGCCGAAAGAGTGAACGTGAGGCAAGACGGCAGAGACGATTTCCAGGCCTGGCTCTGGGGAGAGATCCTCCTTTTCGGCCTGCTCGGCTCCTCGTTGGCGCTCTTCGTCACGAACCACGAGCTCCAGACGAAGATCTCCCTGCCGCAGCTCGGGCTCGTGCTGAGCACGGTCATGGCCTTTGCAGCGGCGATCATCGCGCTGCTCGCAGGGATCCGCTTCGCCGTCGAGGGTCGCCGCCTCGATCTCTTCCTCTGCACGGGCTTCCTGATCTCTGCGGCTTCGAGCACCATTTTTGTGATCGCGCCGCTCGTCGCCGGCCATGCGCCCCATCGAGCCGAAGCCTGGTCGGCCGTCGTCGGGCGCTTGCTCGCGTGGAGCCTCATTGCCGTCGCGCCGTTCGTGCCCGGCCGATCAGGTCCCCGCGCGCTCGCCAACACCGTGTCGGCCGCGTGCCTCGCGCTCGCGCTCGCGTGGTTCGCGCTGCGCTCGTCGGTCGACGTACTGCCGGCCATCGGCACGCACAACGACACACCGGGACTTCTCACCGGCTCGCTTGCCGCGCAGGCACTCCTGAACCTGCTCGCCGTCGTCGGCTTCGGCAAGCGCTTCTACGAACGTCGCGAGGACCTCGACCGCTGGCTCGCCCTCGCCTCCACGCTCATGCTTTTCGCTTCGCTCCACTACGTCTTCACGCCCGTGCTCGCCGCCGGGTCGGTCTCGCGCGGCGACGCGTTGCGGCTGCTCGCCTACGGCCTGCTCCTCGCGGGCGCCTGGCGGGCAATCAGCTTCGCGGAGTTCGGGCGCGCCGTCGCAGAGGAACGCGCCCGGGTCGCACGAGAGATTCACGACGGTCTCGCGCAGTACCTCTTTGCGGTCTCGACGCACGCGACGATGCTGCAGCAGGGCGCACCGCAACAGGAAACACTCGCCAAGCTGAAGGAGGCGGCCGATGCAGCGCAGCAGGAAGCGCGCTTCGCGATCCTCGCCCTCTCCACGGCCGCCGGCAGCGCACCGTTCGACGCCGCCCTCACGCGCTACATCGAGTTCCTGACGGCCGACGGCCAGCTCGAAGTGGATCTCGAGATCGATCCCGACGTTCGGCTCGCACCTGACGAGCAGATCGAGGTTTTCCGAATCGTCCAGGAAGGATTGGCGAACGTTCGCAAGCACGCGAACGCCACGCGAGCCGAGGTCAGAATCGGAACCCGGTTCTACGAGCGCTTCGTGTCGATCCGCGACAACGGCGAAGGCTTCGACGGCGATTCCGCCGCGGCCGGGCAGGGCCTCAAGAACATTCGTGCCCGCGCAAAAACGATCGAGGGTGGCTTCACGCTGACGTCGAGACCGGGACGCGGTACAGCGCTCGAAGTCGTTCTCCGCACCTAGCGCATACGCTCTAGCGCGTGCACGATCCCGTCAGTTTGTGCGCCGAAGCGGTGGCCGGCTGGCACAGCGCCTGGCTGACGTCACTCGGTCTTCGGTCCGAGTCCGCCGCCGACGCGTGGCGCGCGGTGGACGCGGCGCCGGTCATCTATTTCGGTGGCATCACTCTCCAGCGCGAAGCGACTGAAGAAGCAGTTCTGGATGCACCGGCGAGCATCTGCGATCCGTGGCAGACGCTGAGCCTCGAGCGTGCGGGGCTCCGAGTGTGGCGCCGCGAGCCGTGGCTCATGCGCGCGGCCGCGCCGTTCCCTTCGCCTGAAGACCCCGACGAGCTCGAGCTCGTGCGAGTGTCGACCGCCGCCGAGGTCGAAGAGTTGGAAGCGGTGAGCGTGCGCGGCTTCGGGAACGAGGAGGCGACGATCGAGCCCGGCACGTGGCATCCACCGGCGATCCTCGACGACCCGCGCATGGTGCTCTGGCTTGCGCGGGTCGACGGCAGGCCGGTCGGCGCCGCAATGAGCTACCGCACCGAGAGTGCCGTCGGCGTCTTCGGGGTGAACACGATCGCCTCCGCTCGGCGCCGCGGTTACGGCGGCGCACTGACACGGGCAGCTGTCCTACTCGAGACGGGGTTGCCCGCCGTCCTCGCATCAAGCGCCGAGGGCAGAAGCCTGTACGAGTCGCTCGGCTTCGAAGAGGTCGGCCAACTGGCGATCTGGGCCCGGCCCCATGGAGTTACTTAGTTACGGAAACGAGCCGCTCTTCCTCAGAGCCGCCCTTGACCATGATCGTCCTGACGTTCCCGACGCCACGCACGTAGTACTTGTGCTCGACCACACCCTTCTCGAGCGGCGTCCATTCGCTCGTTACGAGGGCATGGGCGAAGGTTCTGTAGGGCACTGTGACTGAGGCTTTCGTTGCGATCACCCTCGCCATGTCTTCCGCGTGACCGGCGTAGTACTCCTGCCGGTAAGCCTTGCCAATAGCCGGAGCCGCCTTCATGACGATGCCGGCCTTTGCACCGTCAACTCCGGTTTCCCAGGAGCCGTCGCTGCGGACCCACCTGCCTTTCACGTAGTCGGAGGAGTTCTCACCGAGATACCAGACATTGCCGCGCTTGTCCTGCGCGTACCAATCGAAGGTTTTCTCCTCGGACTTGCCCCCGACGAACACCTGGTCGAGCACGACCGTCGCGCGGATGCCGGCGATCAGCTTCGTCTTGTGCGTGATCGAGACGCTGACGGTCATGGGTTTGCCGTCCTGCTGTCCGCGATAGCGGAACGTCGTGCCCGGTTCGAGGGGGAAGAATTTGTTGTCGATGCGGCTGACGAAAGCCGCCGGAGCCGGAAGAGCCGGAATTGGGATCGCCCGTTTGGCGCTTGGTGACGACGCGCCGGGCGAGGCCGCCACGACGAGCGTGACGGCGACCGTCGCGAGGACGCCAACTGCAACTCCGATGCGTTTGGTCATCGCCGGGACATTAGGAGGCGCACTTGAGACCTGGATGAGAGCGACTCGGACGCATCTCACCCGACTCTCATGGAATGCCGGGTCCCGTAACCCGGCGATCACCGCCCGGCGTCTTGACGAACACCTGCCAGTTGTAGAGGCCGAAGAATCGCGCGCGGTCGGCGCCGATGCGTCGCGCATACCGGAGCACTGCGTCGACGTACGAGCTCGACGGGTTGTAGTGGTGAAGCGCAAGCCGCAGATCTCGTGGTGCGCCCGATGCGCGCAAGTAGTTCGCCGCGCCGAGGATCGCGTCGCGCGCGTCGTGCACGTTTCCGCCGAGCCCATAGCGGCGCCACGTCGCCGGCATGAACTGCATCGGCCCCTGAGCGCCTGCGGCACTCGAGCTGCGCAGCTTTCCGAACTTCGTCTCGACGAAGTTGACCGCCGCGAGGACGTTCCAGGGAACGCTGAACCTGCGCTCCGCATTGCGGTAGTCGTCGAGCAACTCGGCAGCCGGCCGCGCGGGACCGACCTTGATCGCGCGTGCGCGAATCGGTGGCGTCAGGCGGTACAGCTCACGGTGTGCCGTCAGGAAGTCGGTTGCGGCTCGCCGGAGCTCGTTCGGCAGTCGGTTGAGCGTCGCGCGCGACAATCGCCTGTTGCCTGCGAGGAGCCGATAGATCCGCTGCTCGTACAGGGCGAGGAGCACGACGTCCGTGGGTGCAGCGCTCAACTTAGGGCGCCAGTGGTTGATCGCCTCGGTCAGGTCGTTCGTCGTCGTCTCGAGTGCGAGCGCGAGAGCGGCGGGCTCGCGCGGGACCGGAGCGTCCGGCGACGGGGCGGCGGCGGCAGTTGCGCAAGAGCAAAGTGCAGCGGCAAGTAGAGAAGCCCGCGCGATGCGCGGGCTTCTCGTTAGCAGGCCCGTAAGCCGGATTCTGTTTACGGTGACCATCCCTCTGTGCAGCAACCCGGTCCCTCGGCGGGCCGCCTGATGGCGGGACCTGTTTGCCTTGCACCGGACGGGGTTTGGCTAGCCGCCGTGTCGCCACGACGCTGGTGGGCTCTTACCCCACCTTTTCACCCTTACCTTCAGCGTCTCCGGAGAATCGCTGCCGGCGGTCTCCTTTCTGTGCCACTTTCCGTCGGCTTTCGCCGCCTGGGTCGCCCCAGCGTCCTGCCCTACGGTGTCCGGACTTTCCTCGAGCCGCGAGGCCCGCGGTCACCCGGCCTGCGTGTCGAATTGTAGCTCGGCTTTCTCGTCCTCGATACCGGCGCGCAGGCATGCGTCGCACTCGGGGCAGGTGATCATTCCGCCGGCGTGCAGCACGAACTCGCCGCAGACGAGGCACTCGAGGCTCGCGCCTCGGAGCAGCGCCTGCAGTTCCTGTTCGAGCGTCCGGTGAAGGGGAGCAACCGAGGTCACAGCGAGCGAAACACTCCCGTGACGCGGCCGAGGATCTGCACGTGTGCCGGGTAGATCGGCTCGAGGGCGTCGTTCTCCGGCTGCAGCCGGACCCGGCCCGACTCGCGGAAGAATCGCTTGACGGTCGCCTCGTCGGCCGACTCGTCGTCACCGGCGAGGGCGACGACGATCTCGCCGTTACGGGCGTCCTGTGCCCGCTGCACGACGACGATGTCCCCGTCGAGGATGCCGGCGTTGATCATGGAGTCGCCCTTGACGCGCAGGAGGAAGTCTCCGTGCAGCGTCTCGGGAACCGCGAGGTGGTCTTCGATGTCCTGCTCTGCGAGCAGCGGCCCGCCGGCCGCTATTTGACCGAGCAGGGGCAGCTTGTCGAGCGTCGCGGCGGGCGCCTCGCGGCGCTCGCGGCCGACGAGCTCGACGGCCCGCGGCTTCGTCGGGTCCCGCTTGAGCAGCCCTGCGCGCTCGAGGTTGGCCAGGTGGGCATGCACCGTCGAGGGCGAGGCCAGCCCGACCGCCTCGCCGATCTCCCGCACGGTGGGCGGGTAGCCATGCGCGTCGACGTAATCGACAAGGAAGTCCCAGATCTCCTGCTGTCGTCCCGTCAGCATCTCCGCCTCCAAGGGTGGGGGTCTCGGTCGAACGTGTGTTCGCCATCAGAGTAAAGACTCCTGCGGACGGTGTCAATCGAAGTCCGGCCGCGCTTCGCGCAGCCATGATGACTTCGATTGATCAGCTCAAGCCGGCGTGAGCGAGCCGGGGCAAAGCCCCGACTCGCGGCGAAAGGACACACCGCTTCCGGAACGTGGACGCGGAGGCCGAGTCTTCGTGCTGGCCCGACCTCCGTCGATCATGCGCTGGAGAGGACTTGAACCTCCACGGCCTTTTAAGGCCACTAGGCCCTCAACCTAGCGCGTCTACCAATTCCGCCACCAGCGCCCGAGGGACAGCCAGTGTAGCGGCAGCTTTCGCGACGATTCGCCGCAGGGGCGGGCTTTGCCCGGCCCTGCCGACGCCGCTCTCCGATAGCCCACGGCGCGGAATCATCATGAGAGCGCAGCGGGCGGATTCCGCGCCGTTTCCTAGCGCGTCTACCAATTCCGCCACCAGCGCTCGAGGGAACGGAAGTGTAGCGGTGGCCTCACAAGAGGACTGATTCAAATCCTCAAGGTCCGACTAAAGTCCTCCGCCGATGCGTGATCTTTGTGCAGCCGCGGTCGATGCGGCGACCGGGGCTGGGGCCGAGTACGCCGACGCACGCGTGGTCGCCAAGCGCAACCAGTTCGTCGCGACGAAGAGCGGAAGAGTCGAGCGGCTCGCGGACTCGGAGAGCGAGGGGATCGGCGTCCGCGTCCTCGTGAACGGCGCGTGGGGCTTCGCGTGCGACCGGCGACTCTCCAGCGAAGGCGCTCGCGAGGCGGCGCTTCGGGCCTGCACCTTCGCGCGCGCCGCCGCCGGTCGGCATTCGAGACAGCTCGCGCCTGTCGCGCCCGCGAGCGCGACGCACCGCACAGCCGTCGAGCGCGACCCATTCGAGGTCTCGCTGGACGAGAAGGTCGCGCAATGCCTCGCGGCGGACGAAGGGATGGCCGGGCCGGACATCGTCGTTCGCCAGGCGATGGTGCGGGCACAAAGAGAGCACAAGCTCCTCCTCACCTCCGAGGGCACCGAGGTCGAGCAGGAGCTGATCGAGTGCGGCGCCGGGATCGAATGCGCGGCCGCACGCGACGGCGTTTTCCAGATGCGCAGCTACCCGAGCGCGCATGTCGGCTCGAGCTGTCAGATGGGCTGGGAGTACGTCGACGGGCTCGACCTCAGCGGCGAAGCACCGCGTATCGCAGAGCAGGCCGCCGCCCTCGTGCGGGCAGACGTGTGCCCGAGCGGCGTGATGACGGTCGTCCTCGACGGCGACCAGGTTGCCCTGCAGGTGCACGAGTCGGTCGGCCATCCGACCGAGCTCGACCGCGTGTACGGCAGCGAGGCCTCGTACGCCGGAACGAGCTTCCTCAAGGCCAATGACCTCGGCTCGATGCAATACGGCTCGGGTCTGATGAACATCACCGCCGATCCGACGACTGTCGGCGGGCTCGGCAGCTTCGCGTTCGACGACGAGGGCGTTCCTGCCGAACGAACGGCTGTCGTCGAGGGCGGCCTGCTCACCGGCTTCCTCACTTCACGGGAGACGGCGGCGCGGATCGGCGCCGGAAACGGCGGCTCGATGCGCGCGGACGGCTGGAACCGCATGCCGCTCGTTCGCATGACGAACCTTCACCTCGAGCCCGGCAGCGGAACGCTCGACGACCTACTCGCCGACGTCAGCGACGGCGTGTACATGGAGACGAACCGCAGCTGGTCGATCGACGACAAGCGGCTCAACTTCCAGTTCGGCACTCAGATCGCGTGGCAGATCAAGGGCGGCAAGCTCGGACGCATGCTGCGAGACGCGACGTACACGGGAATCACGCCGAAGTTCTGGGGCACGCTCGACGCGGTCGCCGGACGTGACTCGTGGCGCCTGTACGGCTTGACGAACTGCGGGAAGGGACAGCCTGGCCAAAGCGCGCACGTCTCGCACGGCGCGGCGCCGGCACGATTCCGGGACGTCCAAGTCGGAGTTCGTTCTTGAAGGCGATCGATGTGGCGAACGCTGCGCTCGAGGTCGTCGATGGAGAAGCGGAAGCCGTTGCGCACGTCGAGCACTCCGGCCTCGCGCGGTTCGCCGGCTCGGAGGTGCACCAGCCGACGCTGATCGAGAACGCGATGGTCACGGTCCGTGTGGTGCAGGACACTCGCGTCGGCGTCGCGACAACGAACAAGATCAACGCGGACGGGCTCGCCGAGGTCACCGAACGCGCCCGCGCCGCTGCTCGGAGCGCACCGCCCGACGACGGCTTTCCGGGCCTGACGCCGCCCGCGGACCCGCCGAAGGTCGAAGGGTTCGACGAGGACACAGCGCGGCTCGGCCCCGAGGAACAGGCCAAGCTGGCGGATGCCGCAATCGAGGCAGGCGGCGACGTTCCGGTCTACGGCTTCTTCACGAGTGCGATGTCGGAGCTCGCCGTCGCCTCGTCCACCGGACTGTCCGTCCAGCAACGCATGACCGACGCTACGGCGCTCGTCGTCGCTGCCGACGAAAACGGGTCCGGCTACGCCGAACAGACCGCCTGGCGCGCAGGCGCGATCGATCCCGCACTCGTCGCACGGGAGGCCGCGGAGAAAGCACGACGAACCAGAGGCGGAGGGGAGATCGAGCCCGGCGTGTACCGCGCCGTCCTCGAGCCGTACGCGTTCGCCGATCTCCTCGACTACTTCTCGCACGACTCGTTCGGTGCACTCGGGCTGCTCGAGGAGCGCAGCTACTTCGCGGGGCGCCTCGGCGAGAAGGTCTTCGACGAGAAGATCTCGATCACCGACGACGCGCTCGATCCACGGGGACTGCCGAAAGCATTCGACTTCGAAGGGACGCCGAAGCAGCGTGTGGAGCTTGTCGAGCACGGCGTCGCCCGCGGAGTCGTCTGGGACCGCACGACGGCAGCACAGTCGAAGAACGGCGCGCAGTCCACCGGCCACGCACCTCCCGCAGAGCTGCGCGACTGGGGCCCGTTGCCCTCCGCGCTCTCCGTGTCGCCCGGGGAGGCCGAATCGGTGGAGGAGCTCGCCGAGCTCGTCGGCGACGGTCTCTACATCACGCGTCTGCACTATCTCGGGGTCGTTCATCCGCGCGAGGGCGTGATCACCGGCATGACGCGCGACGGGACCTTCCGCATTCGCGACGGCAAGATCGCGGAGCCGCTCGTCAATTTGCGCTTCACGGTTGCCGTCCCCGATTTTCTCCGCGACGTGCTCGGGCTCACGAGCAGGGCCGCGCTCGTCAACTCGCAGAACTTTTACGGCGAGCGTTACCCCTACGGCGTGCTGACGCCGGCGATCGCCTCGGAGCGCTTTGCGGTCACCGGGATCGGCTCGAAGCCAGGGATTTGACCACCGAGTAGTCGACGTTCCCGAGGACATCCTCTCGCCAGCCTTCCAGGCGGGGCGAGACGAGGCGCGCATCGACGACCCAGGCGATCGGGATGGCCGAGGCGCGGCGGTGCATCTGGTCGTCGAGGCCTTGCAACTCGGGCCGCTGGCTTGTCGCGCTCAGCGCGCCTAGGAGCAGGTGGCGCGAACCAAGTTCGTACCGCAGCACGAGCTCGGCCGGAATCGCCTCTTCCTGCGGATAGGCGGCGAGTGTCCGCTGGATGCCCGCATTCGGCTTGGCCTCCGGTCCGCTGCGCAGGAAGATGGGACCGAGGCCGAGATCGCGCCACTGTGCGTACAGAAGCCTTGCTCCTTCTCGGAGCGCCGGGTCCGGCGGCACGAAGAACCAGAGCGGGAGCTTGCGAAGCGACGGGATCGCATCCACAGCGCGGCGGAAGTCCGCAGGCCGAGCCTGTTCGCTGCTGAGGAATCCGTAAGCGGACGAGCCCTCGAGCTCGGGGATCAACTGCTCGTAGTCCCGGCGGTTCGCGGTCTCCCAGTAGACGCGGCGGAGGCGCTCGCTCCAGCCGGCGATGTCAGCGTGGTCGATGGCAAGCAACGTTCGTACCCGTACGCTTGCACGAAGCTGCGAGTCGGCCCTCGCGGCGACGATGTCACCGACCGCGACCGGAGCCTCATCGAGCTCGCCCCGTTCGAACTTCCGCATCGCGGCGAGCGCAGGCAGCCGCTGAACCTGCAGCGTCAGTCCCTCTCCGCGCAGAACGACGAGGCGCTTCGAGCCACTCACGAACCTGAACGGGCCTGGTACGAATCGCGGCGCCGCGCCGACGACCGTCAGTGCGTACGGAAAGCGGCGCCAGGGATATGCGAGCCGTACGTCCAGTCTCGAGGCCGACTGTGCCGAGACCGCAGCGTGGGCGAATAGCCAGCGTGCGGGCGCGCCGTCGAGGTGCTGGACCCGTCGCAGGGCGGCGGCGATCGCCGGAGCCGAACGGCAGGTGAACGTCCAGCGTCGGAAGTCGTCCGATGCTGTCCACGCGGTGCAGAGACCCGGCACGACCGCGCCGGTAGACGGGTCAGTCCGAAGCGGCGTCGAGTAGAGAGCCCGCGCCAACGTCAACTCGTCGCGTCCAGCAGCAAGCGCCGGATCGAGCGGCCAGTGAAAGTCGCTTAGCGCGATCCGCACGACGTTCGGCGGCCCTACCGCACGCAGCGCTGAGGAAGAAGGCACCGCCTGATCGGAACCGCAGCCGGCCGCGACGAGCGCCACAGCCGCGCAGAAAGCCGCTACTTCAGGGCGTGGAAGAGGGCGATGCAGTTCGCTACGAAGATGATCGCGACGACGACCGTGAGCCGCGTCAGGTTGCGCTCGACGATGTGCGTGCCTCCCTGCGATGCCGGCGTGAAGCCCATCCCGCCGAGCCCGGCGTCCCTCCCCGAGTGCAGGAGAATCAGCCCGCAGAGGGCGATGCAAAGCAGGACCTGGAGAACGGCGAGCGCCTGAAGCATGGCGCGGCCAGGGTATCAGCGGGGAACGACTTCCAAGATCGCATCGATCAGCTCCGCCGCGATGCGGTCCTTCGTGACGTAGCCGGCGGCGCCGGCCTCGCGCGCCTGGTCGACGTCGGTGCGCGCGTTCGAGCCGGTCAGCATCAGGATGCACGCCTGCGGCTTCTGCTTTCGGATCTGCTTCGTCGCGTGGAGGCCGTCCATGATCGGCATCGCGATGTCCATCAGGATCACGTCAGGGTCGACGTTCAGCGCCAGCTGGACCGCCTCCGCACCGTCTGCGGCGTGCCCGATGACCTCGAGCCGGTCGTCGGTAGCGAGAATGGCTTCGAGCGCTTGCCCGAACAGCCGGTGGTCGTCGGCGATGAGCACGCGGATCCTGTCCGGAACGTTGACGGCGGCCTCCATGACGGTCCACCGAAATGTGACCGGTTACGACCGATTTGTGAAGGGGACCTGACCGGAATCGGCTGATTAGAATCGGCGCTGATGCGGCCGCCCGGCGAAGAGCCCGCGCTCCACCGGTCTCCCGCCTCCTCGTGAGCGCGGACGCCGCGCGCGCAAAGATCCAGAAGCTCCTGGTCACGGGCGACAACCGGCTCAAGCAAGGGGTCGATCCAGCCAAGGCGAGGCAGAGCTACGAGCAGGCCCTCGAGGCTGCGCGGGAAGCGGGGCTCGAGGATGCGATCCGGCCGCTCGTCGAGATCAGGCTCGCGGACCTCGAGCGGCTCGCTCGAGAATCGCCTCCACCTTCTCCGCCTGACGCCTGACGTCGTGCTCCTCGGCGGCGGCTCGCGCTGCCGGGTTCGGACAAGGGAACGCGGCCGCGGTCCGAAGCGCCTCGAGCAGAGCATCCT
>Ga0193727_1000657_pt1 | contig 13660 bp, 11 predicted proteins | sample H2c2metaG_FD_143051 | JGI IMG/M metagenome (GOLD analysis project Ga0193727, IMG submission 143051) | Soil microbial communities from a riparian zone of the East river system, Colorado, United States - H2c2 | ecosystem: Environmental > Terrestrial > Soil > Riparian zone | place: USA: East River...
GGCCCCGAGCCTCTGGTGGCCGCGCTCACCGTCCACTGGGAGCGCAACGGGCCGCAGCTGGAGCAGGTGCTCGACGCGGCATTGCACCTGCCGGGCGTTCCCGAACCGCAGCCCGTACCACGAGGGATATGAGCGAGCCCGCGATCAAGTCCGAGGCGCACCGCGCCGGTATCCGACCCGACAAGGACACGTTCCTCGCCGAGGAAAACCCGTTCGAAGCGATGATGGAGCGATTCGACCACGCCGCCAAGATTCTCGCCCTCGATCCCGGCCTCTACAAAGTCCTCCGCCATCCCGAGAAGCAGATCATCGTGGCCGTTCCCGTGCTGCGCGACAGCGGCGAGCTGGACGTGTACACCGGCTACCGGGTCCTCTACAACACGTCGCGCGGTCCGGCCAAGGGCGGCATCCGGTTCGACCTCAATGTGACGCTGGAAGAAGTGAAGGCGCTGGCCGCCTGGATGACCTGGAAGTGCGCGGTCGTCAACATCCCCTTTGGCGGGTCGAAGGGCGGGGTGGTGTGCGATCCGGCGTCCATGTCGATCGGCGAGCTCGAACGAGTAACCCGCCGCTACACGGCGAGCATCATCGAGACTCTGGGGCCCGACTCGGACGTGCCGGCGCCGGACGTGAACACGAACGAGCGCGTGATGGCGTGGATCATGGACACGTATTCCATGCACCATCGCCATACGGTCACCGCGGTCGTGACGGGCAAGCCGATCGCCATGGGCGGCTCGCTCGGCCGGCGGGAAGCGACGGGCCGCGGGTGTATGATCGCGACCCGCGAAGCCCTGGCCCGCACCGGCCGCTCGCTCAAAGGCGCGCGCGTGGCGGTACAGGGGTTCGGGAACGTTGGCTCCGTCGCGGCCGACCTGATGGCGAAAGAAGGCGCGCTGATCGTCGGCATATCGGACAAGACGGGCGGCATCCACAACCCCAAGGGTGTCGACATCCCGGACTTGATGGAATGGCTGCGTCAACATCGTCAGGTTGCGGGGTATGGCAACGGCGATCCGGTGACCAATGAGGAGCTGCTCACGCTCGACTGCGATGTCCTGGTCCCGGCTGCCACGGAAAACGTGATCACGCGCAAGAATGCATCGCGCATCAAGGCCAAGATCGTCTGCGAAGGTGCAAACGGTCCCACCACATCCGCGGCCGACGACATCCTCGAGAAGCAGGGCGTGTTTGTGATCCCCGATATTCTCGCGAATGCCGGTGGTGTCACGGTGAGCTACTTCGAATGGGTGCAGGACCGCGGCGGATACTTCTGGGACGAAGCGACGGTGAACCAGCGCCTCGAGAGCATCATGACGCGATCGTTCGCGGAGGTGATGGCCATGGCCGACAAGCACAAGGTGAGCAACCGGATCGCCTGCTACATGCTCGCGGTGGACCGTGTGGCAGCGGTGCACAGGCTCCGCGGCATATATGCGTAATGCGCTACCGCATCGTCGCGGTGGGGCGCGTGAAGGACGAGGGCGTCCGGTCGGCGTGTGACGAATATCTGAAGCGGTTGCGGCACTATGCGAAGGTCGAAGAGCTGGAGGTGAGGGACGAGGCGCGAATCCTCGGGTCCATTCCCGACGACTCCCGCCTCGTCGCGCTTTCGCGGACGGGGGAAGCGTGGACGTCGCGAACCCTGGCGGAGCGCACCGCGCGCTGGGAGCTGGAAGGGCGCGACGTGGAGTTCGCGATCGGAGGGGCTGAGGCATTGCCCCGTGCCGTGTTGGACCGCTCGGACTCCACCTGGAGCCTGTCGTCTCTGACGCTGCCCCATGAGCTGGCCCGGCTGGTCGTGCTCGAGCAGCTGTACCGCGCCCACACGATTCGGAGAGGCGAGCCGTATCATCGGGGCCCGTGAGTTCGCCGATACAAGGGACGAGGGAGGGGGGACGGGGGACGGGTGATGCCGCGCATTGTAGCGACTCCTATCGCACCGCTCGTGCTACCCGAGCGGCGCGTGAAGGCGCGCGCCGTCGCGCCGGACGTGATTGCCGCCGCCCTGCCGGGACCCGGGCGAGAGCGCCTCACCGGGGGCGCAGTTCTCGCCGTCACGACAGGCCAGCAGCCGGGCCTCTTCACGGGTCCCCTCTACACCATCTACAAGGCACTCTCGGCGATCGCGCTCGCGCGCCGGCTCGAGGTGACGTGGGGTGCGCCCGTGGTCCCCGTGTTCTGGGTGGCAGGAGACGACCACGACTTCTCCGAGGCGAATCACGCGTGGTTCCTCGACGCCCAGGGGGACCCGGCTGAGATCCGGCTGCGCGAGCGGCCCACCGAGGCCCCACTGCTTTCCCTGGCGCGCGAACCGTGCGGCGAGGAAATCCGCACGGCGCTCGCTCAGCTGCGCGCTGGGACCCCCGAAACCGAATTCAAGGGAGCGGTGCTCGCCTGGCTCGAGACGAGTTACCGGCCGGAGGTCACACTCGCCGATGCGTTCGCGGACGCGTTGCAGGCATTGCTGGGCGATCGCGGCCTGGTGGTGTTGCGGGCGCACGATCGCAGCATCAAGCGGGCCGCCGCGCCCCACGTGCTGCGAGGCCTGTCGGTGACGCTCCCCGACGGGTACACCCCGGTGCTGGTTGAGGCGAGCCTGGGCCGCGACCGGCTGCGCGTCGAGGGCGACGGCTTCGTCACGCGGCGCAGCGCAGAGCGGTTTACGCGGGCCATGCTCGAGCAGATCGCGCGCGATGAACCCGAACGTCTCTCGCCCAATGTGCTGCTGCGGCCTGCAGTGGAAGCGGCGCTGCTGCCGACCGTAGCCTACGCCGGCGGGCCGGCGGAAATTGGCTACCTGCCTGCGGCAGCGCCGTTGTACGAAGTCGTGGGCGCCGGCATCGAGCGCCAGGCCCCGGTGCCCCGCTGGTCCGGGGTCATGGTGGAGGGGCGGGTGGACAAGCTGTTGGCGCGTCACGGCCTCGGGCTTGAGGACTTCGCGACGCCTCCCGGTGCCCTCGAGGCACGATTGGTACGCGAGGCATTGCCCCCCGCCGTGGTGGTGCGGTTCGAGGAACTGCGCCAGGCGCTCGAGGAGCGGTATGCGCGCGTTGCGGAAGCAGTAGAGGGCGTCGATCCTACGCTGGCGCGCTCCGTCCAGTCGGCGCGCAACAGCGCGCTCGGTGGGGTGCAGGAGATCGAGAAGAAGCTGCTCGGCAGCCTGAAACGCGAGAATGAAGGGTTGGTGCGGCAGGTCGTGCGTGCGCGGGCGGCGGTGTATCCGCGCGGCGAACCGCAGGAGCGCATGCTCACACTGGCGACGTTTCTGATCCGGTACGGGCCAGGTCTGCTCAAGGAGTTGGAGCAGGAGGTGGCGCGGTGGGCCGACCTTCCGTAGAATCCCTTCCATGTGGCTGCTCGCAGTCATTCTTCTTGTGGCGTTGATGATCCCGATCGCGGCAATTCTGGCGGATTCGCCTCTCGGACGTTCCATCGCCCGCCGGCTGGAGGGCCGCGCCGAGGCCGGAGACGGATCCGTGCCTTTGCTGGAGCGGCGGATCGCGGTGCTGGAAACCGAGCTTGACGATCTCTCGCGCTCAGTCGTCGGCCTGCGGGACGAGCTTCAGTTCATGCAGCGCCTGCTGGAAGACCCCAAGAAGAAACAATCCTGATAGTGGCGGACGGCGCGCCGGGCGGAGCTCCGCAAGGGGGAGGGGGAGGCCGTCACGCTGCGCAGGTCGCCGCAGGCATCTTCATTACTCGCGTCCTGGGGTACGGGCGGGAGCGGGTGTTCGCGTATTACTTCGGCAATACCAGCGTGGGCGCCGATGCCTTTCGCGCGGCATTGCGGATCCCCAACGCGATTCGCAATCTGCTCGGGGAAGGAACCCTCTCCGCCTCGTTCATCCCCGTGTACGCCGCCCTCAACCAGCGTCCCGATAAGCAGGCGGCCCGGGCGCTCGCGGGTGCGGTCCTGGGGCTGTTGCTCGTGGCGACCGGAGTGCTCGCCGCGCTCGGGATCGCGTTCGCGCCCGCCATCACCACGCTGATCGCGAAAGGGTTCGACGCGCCCCGGCGGGAGCTGACCGTGACCCTGGTCCGGATCCTGTTCCCCATGACCGGCCTGATGGTTGTCTCGGCGTGGTGCCTGGGCATTCTCAATACCCACCGCAGATTCTTTCTCCCGTACGCCGCACCGGCAGTATGGAACATCGCCGGGATCATCGCGATGGTGGCGGCTGGAACGTGGTTCGCGAACCGGACCCTGCCAATCGATTTGCAGCTGCACCGCCTTTCGCTCGCGCTGGCGTGGGGCACGGTGGCGGGCGCCCTGCTCCAGATCGGGATGCAGCTGCCCACCTGCTGGCGATTGCTGCATGGCATCGTGCTGCGTGTCAGCCTCGCCCCGGAGGGCGTAACAGGCGTTCTCACGGCCTGGCTGCCCCTCGTGCTGGGCGCTGGCGTGGCACAGCTCTCGGGGTTCGTAGACACCATTCTGGGCTCGTTTACAGGGGCGGGGGGCGTCTCCGCGCTCGGCTACGCCCAGCTCGTTCAGGTGCTCCCAGTGAGCTTGTTCGGCGTGTCCGTGGCTGCGGTCTCGTTGCCGGATCTGTCACGCGACGCCGCCACGGCGATGCCAAACGATCTGCTGCGGGCCCGCATCGCGACCGCGTTCCGGCGCATCACCTTTTTCGTGCTGCCATCGGCATTCGCGTTCGTGGCGCTGGGGCCGGTCATTGTGGGAGCGCTGTTTCAGACCGGCCGGTTCGACGCGGACGACACGGCGCTGGTCGGTGGCGTTCTGGCGGCCTACGGCGTGGGTTTGGTGGGACAGGCGACGGTGAAATTGTTCGCCTCCGGATTCTACGCGCTGCGCGACACGCGAACCCCCGTCAAGATCGCAACCCTCTCGCTCCTCGTCTCCACGCTGCTCGCCGTCGTGTTGATGCGAAAGTACGGACCCGCCGGAATCGCGTTCGGCTCGTCCCTGGGTTCCACTCTGAACGTGGTGTTACACCTGCGGGACCTGGATCGGCGCATCGGCACGATTCTCGGATCCAGCGAATGGCGGGCGGCGGGCGTGAGCGTGGGCGCGGCGGCCGCGGCGGCGGCGGCAGGCGTGGCGGCCACACATGTTCTGGCCGCTGCCGGGCCAATTGCTCTGGCCCTTCTCGGCCTGGGTATTTTTGCGGTGACCTATCTCGCCCTGGCCCTGGCCCTGAGGCACCCCGACGCCGCGCGCTTGTGGAAACTCGTGACCTGATCGCCCGTAAGCTCGAAGCACTGCCCGACAAGCCCGGCGTGTACCTGTGGAAGAACGCCGCAGGCGAGATCATCTACGTCGGAAAGGCCAAGAACCTGCGCGCGCGGGTGCCCAGCTACCTCGGCCCCGACGCCGGCGCCACGCCCGAGCAGGCCGCCCTGGTGCGCCAGATTGCCGACGTGGAGACGATCGTGGTACCGAGCGAGCCCCAGGCTCTGCTGCTCGAGAACAACCTCATTAAGGAGCACAAACCCCGGTTCAACATCCGCCTCACGGACGACAAGAGCTATCCCCACATCGCCGTGACCATGGGGGAGCCATTCCCTCGCGTGCTGGTCGTGCGACGGGTCACCATCCCCGCGGCGCGCTACTTCGGCCCCTACACCGACGTCGCGACGCTGCGACAGACACTCAAGATCATCCGCCGCATCTTCACCGTCCGTTCCTGCACCTGGAACCTGCCGGACGATGCGCCGGACCGGCCGTGTCTCGACTATCACATTGACCGCTGTCGGGCGCCGTGCGTGGGATATCAGACCCGGGAGGAGTACGGCCGCATGGTCGACGACGTGCTGCTCTTTCTCGATGGGAAGACTGTGGACGTGCGGTCGCGATTGCGTGACCGGATGCAGTTGGCGTCCCGGAATCTCGATTTCGAGCGGGCGGCGCAGCTGCGGGACGCCTTGAAATGGGTGGACCAGCTGGAAGAGCCCCAGACGGTGGAAGTCGTCGGTGGTGGCCACGCCGATGCCATCGGGTTCGCGCGCGACGGGGATGACGCCTGCGGCGTGATCCTCCGCATCCGTGACGGCCGCCTGATCGCGCGAGAGCATCGTTTCCTGGAGAACGTCGAGCACGAGGGCGACGGCGCCACCTTGAGCGCGTTCCTCGTGCGATTCTACCTACCGCTCGACCAGCGCGCCGACCGCGTGCTGGTGCCGTTTGCGCCCGATGATCTGGACTCGCTCCAGGCGCTGGCGAGTGAGGTCACCTGGCACGTGCCGCAGCGCGGGACCGGGGCCAAGCTCGTCGAGCTGGCGGACCAGAACGCGCGGCACCTGCTCGAGAGCCTGATGATCGAAAGTTTCGATATTGAGGAGCGCGCTGCCGACCCCGTGTACGCGCTCGGGCGGGACCTGGGACTCACCGTGGTGCCACGCTCGTTTGTGTGCATCGACATCTCGACCAACCAGGGGCGCGACACGGTGGGGTCGCTGGTCTGGTTTGAGGCCGGCCGTCCCAAGAAATCCGAGTACCGGCGCTTCAAGATCAAAGCCGCAGCGCAGCAGGACGATTTTGCCGCGATTCATGAGGTGGTCACCCGGTATCTCACCCGGCGGCGGAACGAGAACAAGCCGATCCCCGACCTCATCGTCATTGACGGGGGGAAGGGGCAGCTCAGCGCGGCGCTCGACGCGGCGCGGCTGCTGGGGCTCGAGAACATTCCGATGGCCAGTCTGGCGAAACGGGAGGAGGAGATCTTCCTCCCGGGTCAGAGCGAGGGACTCAAGCTGTCGCGGCGCAGCCCGTCTCTGAAGCTCGTGCAGCGCGCCCGGGACGAAGCGCATCGGTTTGCCATCAGCTTCAGTCGCAAGCGCCGCAGCGAGCGGACGATCACCTCCGAGTTGCTCTCGATTCCCGGCATCGGCCCCAACCGGCGCCGCGCCTTGCTCGAGCACTTCGGATCTCTGGCCGGCGTGAAGATGGCCACGCCGGCGGAAATCGCGGCGGTGCCCGGGTTCTCCGTCACTCTCGCCGAGCGGATTTTGGACCGGTTACGCGGCACCGCGGCGCGGTGACCCGCCACTGGTCGCTCGAATGCCCGGCGTGCGGGCAGGTCCGCCAGCCAGACGGGTTCCCGGGCGTATGCGATTCGTGCGGTCAACCCTACCTGGTGCGCTACGGCGCGACCCCGTCACCAGATACCAAGTCGCAACTGCGCGAGCGCCCCTGGACCATGTGGCGCTACCGCGAGTGGCTGCCAGTCGAGTCCGACGAGGCTCCAGTCACGCTCGGGGAAGGGGCGACCCCATTGCTCCAGGCGGCGCGCATCGGCGAGCGGTATGGCTTCCACGACCTGTGGGTGAAGGATGAGGGCAAGAATCCCACCGGTTCGTTCAAGGCCCGAGGTCTCTCGGCCGCCGTGACACGGGCGGTTGGCGCGGGCGCCCGCCGATTTGTGGTTCCGACAGCGGGTAACGCTGGGGTCGCTCTCGCGGCCTACGCCGCGTGTGCCGGAGCCACGGCGCGGGTCTATGCCCCAACCGGCACCGCCCACGATCCTTTCGCAGATTCGAAGTTTTGGGGCGGAGCTCATGCTGGTGGATGGCCACATCGGCGACTGCGGCCGCGCGGCCCGCGCGTATGCCGCCGAATCGGGCGCGGTGGATGTCTCGACGCTGCGCGAGCCGTATCGTATCGAAGGCAAGAAGACCCTCGGACTCGAGCTTGCCGAGCAGCTGGGGTGGACACTGCCCGACGCGATCGTGTATCCGACGGGGGGCGGCACAGGCCTGATCGGCATGTGGAAGGCGTTCAAGGATCTCCTGTCCGGCGGCTGGGTCCAAGGCCCGTTGCCCCGCATGTACGCCGTGCAGTCGGACGGTTGCGCGCCCGTGGTGCAGGCCTTCGAGCAGGGCTCATCGTCCTGCACTCCATGGCCCGAGCCTCGCACGGTCGCCGCAGGACTGCGCGTCCCCGCTCCGCTCGGGGATCGACTGATGCTTGCGGCGTTGCGTGAAAGCCACGGCGGCGCGGTGGCTGTATCGGATGCTCAGCTGATCGCGTGCGCGCGCGGGCTGCAGACAGCCGAAGGGATCGACGCCGCCCCCGAAGGGGGAGCCACCCTGGCCGGTGCAGTTGCCCTGCAGCAACGCGGTGTTGTGACGGGTGGGGAACGGGTGGTGCTGCTGAACACCGGCGCCGGGTGGCTGTACCGGGGCTAAACCTTTAATATTAGGCCACTTCTGCCAATGCGCATCGCAATCCTCGACCCCGCGGCCGGCATCAGCGGCGACATGACCCTTGGGGCGCTGCTGTCACTGGGATTGCCGGTGGCGTGGCTGGAGCAGCTTCCCGGCCGCTTGGGGTTGCCGGGGGTGGGCGTGACCATCCGGGACGTGCGCCGGGCGAGCCTGGGGTGCCGGCAGGTCGAATTCACGATTCCCGAACAGCCCCATGGGCGCCATGTTGGAGCGCTGGTGGCACTGGTCGAGAAGGCCCCGCTCTCCGATTGGGTGAAAGAGCGCGCCATCCGCGCGTTTCGCCTGCTGGGTGAGGCAGAGGGTCGCGTCCATGGAGTGGCGCCTGAGAAGGTGCACCTGCACGAGGTGGGGGCCGTGGACGCCGTGCTCGACATTGTGGGGGCGATCGAGGGGTTCGAGCAACTCGGTGTGGACGCGGTGTACAACTGGCCGGTGGCGATCGGCCACGGGTGGGTCCAGGCCGAGCATGGCCGGCTGCCGGTGCCGGCCCCCGCCACCGCCATCCTCCTCGAGGGCATGGAGATTGCCAGCGGGGGTCCCGTAGAGGGCGAGGCCACCACACCGACTGGTGCGACGCTGCTGCGGGTGTTGTCGTCCGGAAGGCCCCCCGGGCAGTGGCGGATGGTGAGCAGCGGATGGGGAGCCGGACACCGCGACCCCACCCACTACCCAAACGCACTGCGGATTCTCATCGCGGAGCAAGCGGCCGAAGCCGGGCGCGTGACGCTGCTCGCTACCGACATGGACGACATGAGCCCTGAATACGTCGAGCCGCTGCGGCAGGCGCTCATCGCGGCGGGCGCGCTCGACGTGCAGACGTGGCCGGTGCAGATGAAGAAAGGGCGTTCGGGGTTTCGTTTGGAAGCGGTCGCGCCGGAGGAGCTGGCTGACCAGGTCGCGGCGGCGTTGTTTCGCCACAGTACCACGGCAGGGGTGCGCCGCTGGACGGCGGAACGGGCGACGCTGCCGCGCCGTCAGGTGACGGTGCAGCTTTCGCCCGAGGTGGCAGTGCGGGTCAAAGTGTTGGAGCAACCCGACGGGATCCGCGTCAAACCCGAGTACGACGATGTGCTGGCCGCCGCCCGGGCGCTGGGAAGACCTGCGATCGAAGTCGCGCGCGCGGCGCAGCGGGATGCGGAGTTGCTCGTCGCCAAGACCAAGGAGTGAGCGTGAGCCGAGGCATGCAACGGATGTGCCGGGTGCTGGGGGTGGCAGGCTCGATGTGCGCGTCGCAAGGGCGCGCGCAGGGCACTTGGGTCGGTGCCAAGTGCGACATCAAACCTGGGCACTTCCTCGTGAACAGCGGCGTGCTGTACCTGAAGAGTGCGGTCGAAACCAAGTTCCCGGATCACAGGGAGAAGGACCTCCGCGACGCGGTCCGCGTGCTGGGACAGGCCGTGGGGAGCGGAGCGCAAGACAAGAATCCGGCAGCCTGGTACTACCTCGGACGCTACTACGTCGAGGTGAAGGACCTTGCCGGCGCCGACTCCGCGTTTGCCAGAGCGGTGACCCTCGCGCCGGGATGCGCGCAGGACGTCACCGCGTGGCGCCGCCAGCTGTGGGTGCCGGTCGTGAATGCCGGGATCGCCGCATGGCAGGCCGGCAACACCGACTCCGCGATGGTGAGTTTCCGGCGCGCCAACCAGATCTACACCGCGGAGCCGACGGCCTTCGCGTACGTTGCCACGCTGTTCTCGACCGCGAACCAGACCGACTCGGCGGCCAAGTACTTCAAGCTGGCCGTGGCTGCGGCGCAGGACCCCAAGTTCGCGAAAGACAAGAAAGACGCGACGTTCAACCTGGCGCGCGTGTACCACGGTGCCCAACGTTGGGACGAGGCCGTACAGGTGTACAAGGACTATCTCGCGGCCTATCCAGGCGACGTACAGGCGACCGGAGGCCTCGCGTCGGTATATGCGGCCACCGGGAAACGGGACGAGGCGATGGCGCTCTACAAGGACCTGCTGCAGCACGCGGACCTGGCGGATGCCGCCGATCTGTTCCGCGCGGGCCAGCAGATCCTGAACGGCCTCACCTCACCGGACACGGCGGCGAAGGGTGGCCAGTGTCGCGCGGAGACCCGGAGCGCCAACCGCGCCCTCACGGTGCGCCAGATCGCTGCCCACTGCGACTCCACAACACGGGCGGCGTTGCGCAACTTCGAAGCCTCGGTGCAGGGACAGTACCGCATGGTCGGACAGGTGTACAACGCCGGGCTTGCGAAGAGTCCATACGATCGCGACGCCTTGTTTACGCTGGCGGGTGTAGCGGAACTGATGGGGGACACCGCGCAGGCGTTGACCGTCGCAGGCCGCCTCTACGCGGTGGACCCGCTGAACCGCAGCACGCTGCGCATGGTGGCTCAGGCCTGGCAGGTGAAGGGAAAGTCCGACTCTACGCTGCACTACCTGCAGATCGCCGACACGATTTCCGTCGAGGTGACAGTAGGGAGCTTCATCCCGGACGAGCACGGCGCCACACTCAGCGGAATCTTGACCAACGTGCGCGCAAAGGCCAATCCGGCGCTCGCGCTGACAGTCGAGTTTCTCGGCGTCAAGGGCGACGTTGTGGCGACCGAGACGCTCAATGTGACGCCGATCGCCCCGGGGGCGAACCAGCCGTTCGAGCTGAAGGCGAAGGGGACTGGGATCGCCGCGTGGAGATATAGACGGGCGTAGTACCGCGTCGAGCGGGCAGTGGCTATGTTGAGGAGAGTAATCTCGCGGGCGTAATTCAGGGGTAGAATGCCAGCTTCCCAAGCTGGACGTCGCCGGTTCGAATCCGGTCGCCCGCTCTCGCAGACGGTTCGCATGCCCAGACCTCCACGGACCGCCGGTCCGTTTGTCCTCGAAGTCATCTTGAAGCGCGACGTCGCGCCACCGCCGGACGTCTACCCCTTCTCACTGCCGGTCGTACGGGCGCTCGATCGGCTCACGCTCCATCCCAGAGTCACGTTCCTCCTCGGCGAGAACGGCGCGGGCAAGTCCACATTGCTCGAAGGGATTGCCGTCGCGGCAGGTCTCAACCCCGAGGGAGGGTCGCGAAACCTGCGGTTTCAGACCCGTGCGTCGCACTCCTCCCTGTCGGAGTACCTGCGTCTGGTGCGGGGCCCGGTCCGGCCGTCCGACAGCTTCTTCGTGCGATCCGAGACACTGTACACGCTGGCGACCGCGCTCGAGGACCCGTCCCTCGGGGGCGTCCTGCAGCATTACGGCGACACCTCGTTGCACGAGCGCTCCCGCGGTGAGGCCCTCATGGCCCTGGTGACCAACCGCCTGGGCGGCGGGTTCTACCTCTTCGACGAGCCCGAGGCGGGGCTCTCTCCGACCCGCCAGCTCGCCTTCGTTGCCGCCATGCACCAGTTGGTCCGCCGCGGGTCGCAGCTCGTGCTCGCCACGCATTCCCCCATCATTCTCGCCTACCCGGATGCACTCATCTACGAGTTGACCGCCGGGCAGATCGTCGAGCGTGCGTACGAAGCGACCGACCACTACCGGGTCACGGCCGATTTCTTCACACACCGGGGCCCGATGCTCAAGGAACTCCTCAGGGATGACTGACCCGCGCCGTGAGGCGCTAGACTTACAGACCTCCTAAGGCGATATTCCCGACTCGGAAGTATCAGCCGGCGTTGAAGTTGCGGCGCACGGCTTCACAAACTCCTTGAACTCCTAGGCGGCCGGTAGTGATTCGTGTGCAGGCGGTGGCGCCGGACTCTCTCGGCGCTGCGTTGAAACTCTCCCCCGGAACTGAGCTGCTCGCGGTAGACGGCCGCGCCCTCGAGGACTTCCTCGATTGGGAGTTCCTCACGGCCGACGAGCACTTCATCTTGCACGTGAAGTCCCCGGCCGGCGAAGAGATCGAGTACGATATCGAGCGTCCGGAGGGGATGCCGATGGGCGTGACCCTCGAGCCACCGCGCATCCGGCGCTGCGCCAACCACTGCGATTTTTGCTTCGTGGACGGCAACCCCAAGGCGATGCGGGCGCCCCTCTACATCCGCGACGACGACTACCGGTTGTCGTTTCGCTACGGCAATTTCGCTACCCTCACGAATCTCAAGCCCTGGGACGTGGAACGCATCGTGGAATACCGCTTGTCGCCGTTGTACGTCTCGGTGCACGCCACTGATCCGACGGTCCGCCGCTGGCTGCTGCGGAACCCCGACGCGCCCGAGATCGTCCCCCAGCTGCGCGCATTCGGCGAGCGCGGGATCAAGTTCCACGCGCAGGTAGTGCTCGTGCCGGGGGTGAATGACGGGACGGAGCTGGGGCGATCCCTTGGCGACCTGTACGCGCTCAGGGAAACGATCCTGTCGGTGTCGGTTGTGCCGGTGGCGCTGACCGAGTTCAGCAAGCACCATCTGGTGCGCCAGCCGACGGCGGACGACTGCCGCGCGGCGCTCGGCAGGGTAGGGGACTTTGCCGCGCGAGCCCAGGTGGAGCGCGGGTTCCCATGGTGCTACGGCGCCGACGATCTGTACCTGCAGGCCGGCGAGCCGCTTCCACCCGCGGCATGGTACGGCGATTTCGAGCAGCGGGAAAACGGGGTGGGGGCGGTGCGCTACCTGCAGACGCGCATCGCCGCCGCGGCGGGCGGATTGCGCGATCTCGCGGGCAAGCGGATCGGCATTGTGACCGGAGCCGCCATGGCGCCCCTCATGCCTCAGGTGCTCGAGCCACTGGCCGCTGCCACGGGAGCCCGCTTCGAAGTCCTGTCACTCGAGAACTCGCTGTTCGGCGCCTCGGTGACGACGGCGGGGCTGCTCCCGGGGGCTGCTTTCCGCCGCGCGTTGCAGCATCGCGCCGACCTCGATCTGGCTCTGCTGCCGGCCGAGGCGGTGAACGACGATCTCCTGTTCATGGACGATCTTCGCGCGGATGACCTCGCGGCGGCGCTGCCGATGCCGATTCGCCTGTCGTACGATTTTGTGGATGCTCTCACGGAAGGCGGAATGGGGAATTCGGAATGCGGAGTTGACGATTCCGAACTTCGCACTCCGCACTCCGCATTCGGGGAGGGGGCATGAGCGGCAACGGCGCCCCCACGGTGGCCATCATCGGCCGCCCGAACGTGGGGAAATCCACCCTGTTCAACCGGTTGATCGGCGGCCGCGTGGCCATCGTGGACGCCCAGCCGGGTGTTACGCGGGACCGCAATTTCGCCGCCGCTGAGTGGAACGCGCGCCGGTTTTGGCTCGTCGACACGGGCGGTCTTGTCCCCGGAGCGGAAGACGCGTTGAACCGGGCGGTTCGCGCCCAGGTTGAGCTGGCGATCGCGGAGAGCGACGTCCTGTTGTTCATGGTAGATGTGGACGCAGGGGTGCACCCTGCCGACCTCGAGATCGCCGAGACGGTGCGGAAGGCGGGGCGTCCGTTCCTGCTCGTAGCGAACAAGGCGGACCACCTCCCGGTGGACACGCGGCATCTGGCCTTTTACGAGCTGGGCCTGGGCGATCCGTTCCCGGTCT
>Ga0193727_1000658_pt1 | contig 13657 bp, 13 predicted proteins | sample H2c2metaG_FD_143051 | JGI IMG/M metagenome (GOLD analysis project Ga0193727, IMG submission 143051) | Soil microbial communities from a riparian zone of the East river system, Colorado, United States - H2c2 | ecosystem: Environmental > Terrestrial > Soil > Riparian zone | place: USA: East River...
AATCAGAAGCAGGCGAGTGTTTCGATATCGACGGGGAAGACGCTTCAGTCGCTCGGGCTGAATGGCGGGATATGGATGGACGCAGATTCCACTAACAATCGGTGGGCGCAGAAATAGCCGGCAACGGCGACAGAAGGGATCCGCCGAAAAACTGCAAACTGAACGGGATCCGAGATCTTAGAGGCGCAGATCCCAGTATTTAGTCACTGCGCGTCGACCTCACTGGCGCGCAACCGGCCCATACAAGTTGCAGGGGCCGCAGGCCGTCTAGTGAGGTCGTAGCGCAGTGCCTAAGAACTCAGATCTGCGCTTCTCAGATCTCGGATCGCATTCTTTTCGCAGTTCTAGCTGAGTTCGGAACGCGATGAGCCCTTTCTCAGGCTCCACAGCCCGTGCACCGCGAGGATGCCGGCCAAGCTCGAGCTCAAGCCGAGCACGATGAGCGTCCACACCCAGAAAAGGACTCCGCTGGAATTGGCGATCCTGCCGCCGACGATTCCTTTCCCCGTCATGTGGAGGATGAGGACGCCCAACCCGAAGATCCCTCCGACAAGCATGACGATGTACCCCGATCGCCGCTCGCGGAGTACCAGAGTTCCGTAAAGCCAGACGAGGAGGATGAGAATCCCACCGAGGCCTGCAACTCCTCCTGTCTCCCAGCCGTTTGCGATTTCGTACGCCCAGTGAAATGTGAAGAGAAAGATCGAGATCAGAGACGCAGCGACTAATGTGACGTTGTGTTTCATTGAAAGTTTTCCTCTTTGATGCGGGAAGCGGGGAGGCGGGAGCGGGACTTCGTGTTCAACTGCTCGCGGTGCGTCTTTTCGTCGCTGCCGGTCGCGCGCGCGCTGCTCGCTCCGACTCGAACTGGAGAATGTCGCCGGGCTGGCACGAGAGCGCGTCGCATATCGCATTGAGCGTCGAGAAGCGAATCGCGCGCGCCTTGCCCGTCTTGAGGATCGAGAGGTTGGCCAGCGTCAGTCCGATCCGATCGGCGAGCTCGGTCAGCGTCATGCGCCGCTCGTAGAGTACATCGTCGAGCTTGACGGCGATCGCCATGTCACACCGTCCCTGCGAGGTCGTCGCGCATGAACGCGCCTTCCGCGAACACGCGCGCCAGTAGGAACGTGAGGAGTACGGCAAGCCAGCCGTTGATCGAAAAGCCCGCATTGATATGCACTGGATGTTCCGGAGTCGAAATGCTCCTGACGATCGCGCCGACGACGAGACTGAGAAGCTGCATCGCGAGCAGCACCCACGCGATCTGCTGCAAATGGACCGCGTTCGCGCCGACAAACGGATCGCCGGCGCGGACCGTCTCAACGATCGCGAGCAACCGTTTGAGGATGGCGTAGTTCAGCGGGATCAGGACGAGGCCGATCACCGCGATCGTGCGCAAGGCCATGACCACCCGATCCGCCTCAGGCGAAGGAGAAAGATTGAGCGATGTCATGATCCATTGCCTGGTGGGCATGGCCACCAGCAGAACGAGGATCGCGGCGCCACCAAGCCAGTTCACGACGATGAGGATCCGCAGCACGACGTACGCGATCGGCAGCGCGGCGGATGACGATGCAGGACCTGACATGCTTCTCCTTGCCTTGTGGTATCGACTATCGATAACGTGGTTATCGATTAGCGGCAAGGGGAATATTGAAAGGCGATAAGCACCCTGAGGACTGGTGTAACTGAGCGGGATCCGATATCTGACAAACTGCGAAAAGAACGGGATCCGAGATCTCAGAGGCACAGATCCCAGGCATTAGTCACTGCGCGTCGACCTCACTGGCGCGCAACCAGCCACTACAAGTTGCAGGGGCCGCAGGCCGTCTAGTGAGGTCGTAGCGCAGTGCCTAACAACTCAGATCTATGCTTCTCAGATCTCGGATCGCATTCTTTTGCAGTTTAGCTAGCTGCGCACCGACACATCGACGGTGTACCCGTCCTTCGCGAGCAGCATTTGCAGAAGTGACACCGCGCTCTCGTTGGCGTGCGTGATCAGCGCGAGCTGATTGCCGGCCGCCATCAGCTGCGTTCTCGCCTGGCGCTGGATGGCATCCCGGTCCTCGCGCGTGAATGGATTCCAGAGGCCGCCGCGCTCGTCGTAGGTCTGCATGTCGCGAATCTCGACCGCGATCAGCTTCGCGGGAGGGATGCGAATCGTGATCTTCCGTCGCTCGTGATCGATGATCACATCGGGGTTGTCGCGCAGATCGATCCCCGCGAGGAGGCGCCCCGTGACTACGACGAGCGAGCGCTTGGTCGAGCCGTACCACGTATTCTCATAGACGATGACGTCGCGAACCGTCGCTTCGCTCGAGACGAGCTTCGCCACGGCCTTGATCTGATCGACGACGACATCGTGGGTGATAGTCGTCTCGTTGCGTCCGAACAGCGCGCCAGGCACGAGTCGGGTGGCAAAGTAGGCAAATCCGATCAGAATCAGGAGCGCGACACCGACGAGGGCCGATCCAAAACCGAGGATCCGGCGTGGCTCCTTCCTGGGCAGCGGGTTCTCTTCAGATGAGGTTGCCATATCGTAACAGACGATTAGACGGGCTCGGGGGAAGCAAAAGACAACACAAAAGACAACTGAAGACTACCTGCCAGGGGCTGTGAGCGGGCCGGCTTGTGGCTGCGAGCTAATCCGGAAGGAATTCCAGGTATTACGGAACGCATCTCGATGCGTTTCCAGTTCAGCTCGTAGCCACGTGCCGGCCCGCCCACGGCTCCCGGCAGGTAGTCTTCAGTTGCAGTTCAGTTGTTGTTCTGGTGGCCGATCGAAACCAGCCTTAAGTTGGTCGAATCATCTGTTCGCCGCCCCAAGACCTCTGAGAGCCATATGAGATTCTCCGTCATCACTCGGACTACGATTCTCGGCGCAGTCGCCAGCGCCATCGTGTTCGCCGCGCCCGCCACGACCACTGCGCAGAGTACCAAGGTCCCACCGATCATCGACCGCGAGCTGTTCTTCGGCAACCCCGAGATCTCGGGCGCGCAGATCTCGCCCGACGGACGCTACATCTCCTTCCTCAAGCCGTACAAGGATACGCGCAACGTCTGGGTCAAGCGCGTCGCCGACCCGTACACGTCGGCCAAGCTCATAACCAACGACACCAAGCGCCCGGTCACCCAGTATTTCTGGAGCCGCGACGGGAAGTACATCCTGTTCGTTCAGGACCAGCTCGGCGACGAGAACTTCAACGTCTACGCCGTCGATCCCGCTGCTCCAGTCGCGGCAGGCTCGGACGTTCCGACCGCGCGGAATCTCACCGCTGCCAAGGGCATTCGCGCGGCTATCTACTCAGTGCCCAAGAATGATCCCGACATTATGTACATCGGGCTCAACGATCGCGACAAGGCGTGGCACGATCTCTATCGCGTTCGCATCTCGACCGGCGAGCGCACGCTCATGAAGCAGAACACCGAGCGTATCGCGGGATGGGTCTTCGACAACACGGGCGCGCTTCGCCTCGCGACGCGCTCCACCGACGCAGGCGACACCGAGATCCTGCGCGTCGATCCGACCGGCTTTACGCAGGTCTACTCCTGCAACGTCTTCGAGACGTGCGGCCCCGATCGCTTCAACAAGGACAACACCAAGGTCTACATGGAGACGAACAAGGGCGCCCCTGATCTCACGCGCCTCATACTCTTCGATCCCGCGACAAAGACCGAGCAGCTCGTGGAGTCGGATCCGCTCAATCGCGTCGACTTCGGCAACGCCATTTTCTCTGACGTCTCGGACGAGCTGGTCGGGACATCGTACGACGACGAGCGCACGCGCACGTACTGGAAGGACACGAACTGGGAGTCGGCCTACAACGACATCAAGAAGCAGCTGCCGGGCAAGGAGATCACTCTCGCCTCCCACACCAACGACGAAAACACGTGGATGATTGTCGCCTCGAGCGACAGGGAGCCCGGCGAGCGATATCTGTGGGAGGCCGGAGAACCCGCCAAGCTCACCTTCCAGTATCGCGCCTTCGAGAAGCTCCCGCGCGAAGCGCTCGCACCGCAGACGGCGATCCATTACACGTCCACCGACGGCCTTGTTATTCCGGCCTACCTCACGCTGCCGGTCGGCGTGGCGCCAAAAAATCTTCCGCTCGTCGTCTTCCCGCACGGGGGTCCGTGGGGGCGCGACAGCTGGGGCTATAGCTCGATCGCGCAGTTCCTCGCCAACCGGGGCTACGCCGTGCTTCAGCCCAACTTCAGAAGCTCGACGGGTTACGGCAAGAAATTCCTGAACGCCGGCAACAATGAATGGGGTCAGAAGATGCAGGACGACCTCACCAACGGCGTGAAGTATCTCGTGTCGCAGGGCACCGTCGATCCGAAGCGCGTCGGAATCATGGGCGGGTCCTATGGAGGGTACGCGACCCTTGCCGGACTTGCGTTCACGCCGGACGTGTACGCAGCCGGCGTATCTATAGTAGGGCCGTCGAATCTCATCACGCTGCTCAATTCCATTCCGCCGTCCTGGGAATCGATCCGGACGATTTTCAACGAGCGGATGGGAAACCCGAAAACGCCCGCGGGTCTCGCGCAGCTACAGAGACAGTCGCCGCTCAATTCCGCCGCGAAGATCAAGGCGCCCCTCATGGTCATTCAGGGCGCCAACGATCCGCGCGTGAACAGAGCCGAGAGCGAGCAGATCGTCATCGCTCTGCGTGATCGTGGGTTCCCCGTCGAGTACATCCTCGCGCCCGACGAGGGGCATGGCTTCGCGCGACCCATCAACAATCTCGTTCTGTTTACGTCCGCCGAAAAATTCCTCGCGAAGCATTTGGGTGGGCGGTACCAGGCGAGCATGACTCCGGCGATCACTGCCCGCATGGCCGTGCTGACCGTCGATCCAAAGACGGTGGTGCTGGCGAAGAAAGTTGAAGTTGCTTCGGCAGGCCCCAAGCCGACGGCGGGGCTCAAGACCGGCGTCGCGACGTACAAGGGGAGCTTGTCGGTGCAGGGCCAGGTGATTCCGATGGACCTCACGCGAACCGTGAAGGATACGGCGGGCTCGTGGCTCGTGACCGAATCAACGGTGATGCCGATGATGAGCGCCAACGATGAAGCAACGATCGACAAAGGAACGCTGACGCTGCGTAAGCGCGTGGTTCATCAGGGACCTGCGACCGTCGAGGTCGCGTTCGCCGACAACAAGGCGGCGGGCAAGATGACGATGAACGGGCAGGAGCGGCCGATCGCCGCGGATCTTGGCGGCGCTCTGTTCGCGGATGGTCCTGGTGCCAGCGATGTGGTCGCGGCGCTGCCGCTCGCCGAGGGGTACGCGACGACCTACCGCAACTTCGATCTGATGGGTCAGAAGGTAAAGTTGCGGCAGCTCAAAGTTGCGGGCAGTGAGAAGGTGACAGTGCCCGCGGGCGCGTTTGATGCCTGGAAGGTGGAGATTACGCCGGCGGACGGTGGCTCGGGCGAGAGCACTACGCTGTGGGTGGACAAGGCCTCTCGCCGCGTTGTGAAAATCTCGAGCGTTCTTCCAGAGATGAACGGCGCCATTGCCACCGCGGAGCTTATCAAGTAATGAACCCATAGGCCATGATTGAGGAGTGAATATGTCAAAAGTTGCGCAATCACTTGAAGTGAGTTGTTCGCCCGAAAGTTTGATGGAGTACATCATCGACATCACGAACCATCCGGCGTTCATTGGACCGTTGAAGTCCGTCACCAACATCAAGGGTGACGTCAAGAAACCCGGAACGAGCTGGGATTGGTTGTACAGCCTCGCGGGCGTCGAGCTTTCGGGAAAGGCCGAGACCGTGCGCTTCGTGCCGGGGAAGGAGTTCGTTTACAAGACGACCAGCGGCGCCAAGAGCACGTTCACCTATCGCGCGGATCCCGTCGGCAAGAAAACGAAACTGAGTCTCAACGTCGAGTACGAGGTACCAACCAACGCACTCGGCAAGATGAAAGCGTCGGTGTTCGAAAAACTCAATGACGCCGAGGGGAAGCGGGTCGTCGAGAATCTGAAAGTAGTGCTCGAAGGGTAGTGCGGCCGGTCCTGCCGTGGATCGCTGGCTACGTCGCGATCCTCCTCGGGTGGGCGACCATAGTTCTACGACGGTCCGAACCAACGCTCTGGAAGGGGCGCTCGCTCGTCGCGCTCAATCTTGCGTTCGTTGCGATCTCCATCGCCCCGGCAATTCTCGAGACGCGGAACGTCGCTCTTGGCATGGACGAAGCCTTCCCGGTGCTTGTGCCGCCAGGAATCATCGCCTTTGATTTGATTCTCCTCCTGGTCGCGGTCGTGCTGGGAAGAACGTGGCTGCTCCTCGGCGTCTCCCATGCCGATACCAACAGGGTTCTGGAGAGGTGCTTCAAGCAGACCCGCGCGCCGTCGACAGTCCGCAAAGGCGGATACACAGTCCAGTGTGGCAATGCCGAAATGACGGTGACCATTGAGCCTTTCTCGATGACGCTAATGGGTGTTCGATTAGTGGGTGTTCGATTCACCGGCGCGAGGAGATCGAAAAAAGCCGCACTCGTCCGCAAGCTGTTCGGGAAGCAGTATCACGGCTCGTTTCCTACGCCGCGGTTCCGCGCCTGACGGCCATGGGTACGAAAGCTCCCAGCGACCAGCCGGAAGCTACCAGCCCCCTGCATTGGGATTGTTGGATGCCACTGCGACCGTCGAAACACTCCAGGCATCCATTACGGATGAGCCCCAAAACCCCCTGCTGCAATTGTTTACGTACATCTACGTAACGCGACGTATCCCGCTTGTAAATGCGGCTGGGTAGACTCGTAATCATGAATCAACGATCAACGGCTGGAATTCATTCGATAGCGGAGTACCTGCCGCCGCGCGTCGCCACGGTGGCCGAGCTGCACCAGCGGGGATTGCTGCGCGGATCCCCCGAGACGCTCAAATCGTTCGGGTTCGATACCGTGCACCTCGCCGGCGAAGAATCGAACATCGACATGGCGATCGCGTCCGCAGAAAAGGTGCTGGAAGAGAGCGACATCGACCGCGACGAGATTGGAATGATCCTCTACGCGGCCGCGCTCAACTCCAGCTCGACACTCTGGGATGGCAACGGCGGGTCTCCCCACGGTTCAGTACTTCAACTGGACAGCGTACCCGACCTCTTCAAGTATCCGGCGTCGGTCCTTCAGACCGAGCTCGATCTCCCCAACGCATCCGTGGTCGGCATCAACCAGCTAGGCTGCGCATCGATTTTCGCGGCATTGAGGATGGCAAAGGCTCTAATAGTTGCAGAAGATGATTTGCGGGCTGTGCTCTGCGTGAGCGCGGACAAGTTTCCCGCGGGGCGCCATCGCGATCTCGCGTACAACCTGGTGTCCGACGGCGCGTGCGCCACGATCGTACGTCGCGGCGACTCCAGAAACAGGATCGTCGAGTGCACCCAGATCACGAAAGGCGCGCTCTGGGACAGCGAAGCAATCGAGAACGAGATCATCGCGGCGTATTTTCCAACGGCGACAGCACTCGTCGAGCGAACCCTCGCCAGGGCGGGGCTCGAGATGGACGACATCTCTCTCGTCATTCCACACAACGTTTCTCTCCGCAGCTGGGAGATACTCGGCCGGTTGATCGGCTGCCCGCCGGAGCGCATCTACACCGAAAACATTTCCCGTGTGGGGCATACCATAGCCTCGGACAATCTTCTCAATCTGCGCCGGGCGACCGAGGCCGGGTGGATCGAGAAAGGAGACTACCTGCTGCTCTTCACCTTCGGGTACGGCTCGAACTGGGCCTGCATGGTTGTCCAGCACTGAGATGAAAGACCAATCGATTTTCCTGACGGGCGCGACCGGCGCGGTTGGCGGCGATCTGCTGCGCCAGCTCGCGATTCGCAAAGGTCTGCACATCAACGTCCTCGTTCGCCGCAACGATCGCGATCCGCACGAGCGCGTGCAAGCGATCCTCGGCGATCTCGACGTCGTCGCGAAGGTCAACGTTCTCGAAGGCGACATCAGCGTCGCCTCCTCGCTCGGGCTCGCCACCGGTGCTCTCGCCAGGCTCCGGCGCGAGACGACACACATCATTCACGCCGCGGGCTCGACGTCATTTACGCTCCCGCTGTCGGTGGCTCGCGCCGCCAATCTTTCCGGCAGCCGCAACGTGCTGTCGTTTGCGCGCGGCTGTGCCGCGCTCGAGTGCGCCGCATTCCTGAGCACGGTCTATGTCAGCGGGAAGCGGCGAGGAGTCTTTGGCGAAACCGACTATGGCGACGGTGGACACGGATTCGTCAACAGCTACGAGCAATCGAAAGCGGAGATGGAAGAGGTCATTCGCAATGCGATGGGAGAGCTTCCGCTCGTTCTCATTCGGCTCAGCACCGTCGTCGGCGATTCGACCACGGGCAGAGTCAGCGGCTTCAACACGATCCACCACGCGATCAGGCTGCTCTACAACGGATTGGCGCCGATGATTCCTGGTGATCCCGAGGAGCCGGTGGACATCGTCAGCTCCGATTTCGTCGCGGCGGGCGTGCTCCGACTCGTGGAGCACGCGCCGAGGCCGGGCGTGTTTCACCTGGCCGCCGGGCGGGAGTCGTCCAGCAGTCTGGAAGAGCTCATTGGTGAAACGGTATCGTCGCTGTCTCGGTTCCGTCCGGCGTGGAGGAAGCGCGCCGTAGAGAAGCCGCTGATTGTCGATCTCGAGACGTACGAGCTGTTCGTTCGCTCGGTGGAAGAGGCCGGCAACGAGGTACTCAAGGGTGCCACGCGCTCGATCCGCTCCTTTGCCTATCAGCTCGCCCATCCCAAAGTCTTCGAGACCAAACAGGCTGCGACGTCGTTGGCGGAGTTCGGAATCTCGCCGCAGCGAACAAGCGAGTTTTATCCGCGAGTGGTGAAGTACTGCCTGGAAAGCAATTGGGGGATGCGCACGTGATGCCCGCGATTGAGCTGGAGCAGCGTCTCCTGGCGTTCACGCGGGACAAGCTCGCCGCACGCGAGGTCGCGGACGCGATCACGGTCGATACGCGGCTGTTCGAGGACCGCGTGATCGATTCGCTCAAGGTACTGGAGCTGATCGCGTTCCTCCAGTCGGCGCTGAGGAGGAAGATTCCGGATGCGCAGATCGTGCTGGCGAACTTCAGAACGATTGCAACGATCGCGCGCGTCTTTGCCGGCAACGGTCCCGTAGCGACGACCCGCGGGACACGCACCGTTCGCTCGTCTCGTCGAACTGGTACGATTGGTACGATCGGCCCGAGCGGAACTACTCGCGTAACTCGGGCCGCATCACCGCGCGCCGGAGCGAGTGCCGCCGTCGCCGCGTTATTGGCGCGTCGCGAGTTGGAGCTCACCCCGGACGGCGGGCTCCTTATGCGCGGGCCAGCGGCTTCGCTGCGTGACTATTTCGACGCCACAGTGTGCGGATGGGCGCTCGAGCTGGGTGCAACCGAGGAGACTTTCCCGGCAGAGATCCCGCTCGCCACTCTTGGTCGCGCCGGTTTCACGACTGCGTTCCCTCAGAAACTCGTGTGGACTGGGAAGCCAGGTGATGAAACAGCCCGGCCGCCAGCCGTCTGCTACCATCACTATCCATGCGTCTCGGACGCCACGCTTGAAGACGGCGGATCGATCGTGACAGCGATCGGCCGCTGCTACAGGAATGAATTCGACGCCGACTCTACTCATCCGACAGAACGCCTGGGAAGCTTTACCATGCGGGAGATAGTTGCCGTCGGCGACACGGGCCTGGTCGAGAGGCTGCGCACCGAGTTGATGAACAGGGTTTCTCTCTGGATGAAAGAGCTCGAACTGGACGGACAGATTGTGATTGCGAACGATCCTTTCTTTACCACGGAAGCGCGGGGCCGGATGCTGATGCAGCAGATGCTTCCACTCAAATACGAGCTGCGGCTGCGGGTCGATACAGACGGGAGAAGCGTAGCTGCTGCGTCATTCAACAATCACGAACAGCATTTCGGCAGAGCGTTCTCGATTCTTTTGCCATCAGGAGATTTCGCCCACAGCGGATGCGTCGCGTTTGGTTGGGAGCGATGGGTCATCGCGTTCGTGGGTCAACATGGGGCCGACGAGAGTAGTTGGCCCGACATCGTGAGGTACCGAAATGTCACAGTCAATGCTTGACCAGACTCTACAGCTGCCGAATCGCACTCGGCGCTCTGAATCGATACCGCGGCGCCTGGTCGCGGAGGGGAAGTACCATCTCCTCCCCGTGTACGCGCTTCTCACGACCAGCGATCTCGCGCGTGAAGGAATCCGGAACTCGGGAAGCTTCCGCTTCGCCGACCACATCTACCGAAACGAGCCGAGCGGGCGGTTCGGCGTGGGACGGGTGCTGGATAGCGTGCTGCTGAAGTTGAGAGGAGCGCGATCGATGCGCAGCCGATTCTTTCATTCGCGGCGCGAGGTGCTTCGCTCGATTCGGGAGATCGGACTTTCGGATGGGATGAACCTGCGGTTCGGGCAGGCGACAGCTGCCCACGAGGGGATGGCGCGCTTGCGTCAGGCATCCACAGAACTGAAGCAGGGCGCTGATAGCCTTGCAGCAGCTACGCTGGGGGCCCTTCTGGCGGAGTCTGGGGATTCGCATCCGGGCATTTGGGACGCGGAGAACAGCGCCGATCAAATCACCGTCGTTTCGGTGCCGTGTGGGATTGCACGGGATCTTCTGGAAGTTGCCGAGACGTTGGAGTTGGCTGAGCCTTCGCTTTGGGAGCGCGTCGGGTTCGTGGGTATCGATCTCGATCCGGAGGCGCTCGAGTTGTCGCGTGAGCTTGCTGGGGGGCAATTGGGCTTCGAGTTTCGGTGCGCCGATGCGCTCGAACCCGGGTCGATTCCAGTTGGCGTGGACGTCATCGTCTCGCTCGGCTTCGGCGAATTCCTGTCCGACGACGTGCTGCTCGGTTTCTATCGTCGGTGCCGAGCCTCACTCAATGACGGCGGCCAGTTCATTACTTCGGCCATGAGTCGCGACAGGCTCTCGGACTACCTCGCTCGCGAGTTGGCCGAGCTTCACACTCATTACCGCTCGAGGGAGCAGCTGATCGAGCTGCTGGAATCGGCAGGATTTGGGAGAGTTCGGACGACCCGAGACAAGGTCGGACTACAGACACTTGCCGTCGCGGAGAGAGTAGCGTGATCTACGAAGAACATCTCCGCGCGGCGGAGTCCGCTGCCTGGTCGATCGCGACGATTCCATGGTCGAAGATCGATCGCAACATCGCGCTGGGCGAGCTCGAGATTCTCGCGCAATTGCGCGATGCTGCCTTGATCGAGGGGTATCTGCCGACTTTTGCGCCGCGGCTGATGCTGCTGCTCTGGGACGACGTCGATGCAACCGCGATTCTGAGTCTCGAGCTGTACGAGGGTCTCAAGCACTACACCGCGCTCAGGGGTTACCTCGATTCTGTTGGAGTGGAAGCGACGCGAGTGTCCGAGCAGTCGCTCGTCGCGGCGCGGGAGAGAACCGGCGGAATTACTTATCGCCGCGACAAGATCATCACGTACCTCACGCACTTCATGTGCTCCGAGCTTTTTGCCGCTCACTTCTTTCGGCGGCTGGCCGAGCGTACGCGGGAACCGGTTCTCGCGGAGCTGCTTGACTACATGAGCAGAGACGAGCTTCGGCATAGCGCGGGTGCAGGTGCGCTGCTGAAGAAAAGAATCGCCGCGAACCCCGGAGTTGCCGACGAGATTCTCGCCGCCGCGGAGAATTTCCGGCACTACGGAAGTGATGTCGTCGACATTCCGCTCGCCGAGGAGAACGACTTCGAGGCGATCATGGCGATGAACAGGAAGATCAGACAGCTCTGCGGCCTCGCGCCCACGGAACATCTAAAGGAGGAACTCGCCAATGGTTGACGTAATGGCTGGCACCGTGCTTCATCGAATCCCGGCATCGAACGGACACTACGGTCCTGGAGCAAGTCAGTCCGCTGGTGACGCGCACCCGACGGAGCTCCAGATCACGGAGAACGAGCTGTGGCTGCTCAGCTACTATCGGGAATGCGAGCTGGCGGGCGCGCTGCTCATGGGTCGGCTCGCGCGTGAGACCGATGACGACGACCTGCGCGTGCGTCTCACCGAGCACTGCGCGGAAGAGGCGCGTCACGCGTGGGCGTGGACGGAAACGATTCTGAAGGTCGGCGGAACTCCGCGGCGCGTGAGCGAGACGTACCAATCGCGCTACCACGCCGCGGTCGGGAATCCGTCCAATCTCCTCGAGGTGCTGGCACTGACGCAGATCTTCGAGCGGCGCGTCGTGCGGCACTTCAAGGCGCACCTCCGCTGGCCGGGGACTCATCCCGAGGTTGCGAAGACGCTGCAGCAGCTCGTCGACGACGAAGTGGGCCACATCCGGTGGGTGAAGGATCGCCTCGACGACTATGCCGCGGTCAACGGTGAGACGGTCGTGAAGGAGATGCTGGACCGGTTTCAGCGGGTCGACGAACAGGTGTATAGCGAGCTCGGGCAGTACGCCGATTGCGTGGAGAAGCTCGTCGGGCCAAAACGCGGCTCGTCCGACTCGATCGGCGAGCGACTGCGCCGCGTGGCCGCGGATTCTCTCGGCCGCGAGCCGTCGGAGATCCGCCTCGATGCGTCACTCGTCGAGATGGGAGTGGATTCGCTCGATCTCGTCGTCTTCATGATGGCGGTCGAGGACGAATTCGAGGTCGAATTCACGCGCGAGGATCAGAAAAAGATGCGGACCCTGGGCGATGTCGCGGCGAACATCGCCAAGTCGGAGGTCGGGGGCTGATCCGAGGCGCATCGAATACCAAAGCAGGGGGCTGTTAGCTAACAACGCTGGATCGCTGGGGGCTTTCATACTGGCGTACGTGGAAGGAGGGGTTGGTGCCGTCCTCGTTTCGACACAGGACGCCGGGTTTTCACGTACAGGTGTCTAATAAAGAGGCGTGCACCAGGGACGCAGACGGAATAGCTTCCCAGCGATCAGCTGCGAGGCTATCAGCCCCCTGCTTCAGTTTTGTGGACGTCCGACGCCAGCCCAACCAAATCCCTCTAGCCCCGCAACCGCCACCATGAACGTTACTTGGAAGGATACCTGGAAGGTCCTCTGCCTTTCCGCGATGCTTACGGCCTGCACTCCATCAGCAACGACCGTGAATCCACCAGCCAAGACCGATTTCCTCCAGGCCAATCTCGATCCGTCAACGAACCCCGGCCAGGATTTCTTCCAGTACGCGAACGGCGGCTGGCTGAAGCGGAATCCGATCCCCAACACGGAATCGGCGTGGGGTATTGGCAACGTCGTGCGCGAGCAGCTGTATCTCAATCTTCGCAGCATCAACGAGCAGTCGGCGGCAGCTTCCGCGACGCCCGGGAGCGACCAACAGAAGATCGGGGATTTCTGGGCGACCGCGATGGACACCGTCAAAGCAGAACGGCTCGGGATTCACCCGCTCGACGGCGAGCTGGCGAAGATCGACGCCATCAAGAATGCGAATGACGCGCTCGACGTCGCGTTTGCGCAGAACCCGATTCAGGTGGGGCCGTTCTTCAGCTTTTACGTCTATCAGGACGAGAAGAAGAGCGACATGATGTCGGTGCATCTGTCGCAGGGAGGACTGGGGCTTCCCGATCGCGACTTCTACGTCAATCCGGACACCGGCGTCGCGCACATCCGCGAAGAGTACGTCGCGCACATGGCGCGCACTCTCAAGATGCTTGG
>Ga0193727_1000659_pt1 | contig 13642 bp, 9 predicted proteins | sample H2c2metaG_FD_143051 | JGI IMG/M metagenome (GOLD analysis project Ga0193727, IMG submission 143051) | Soil microbial communities from a riparian zone of the East river system, Colorado, United States - H2c2 | ecosystem: Environmental > Terrestrial > Soil > Riparian zone | place: USA: East River...
GAACGATTCCGGCGGCGCCGGAGCACTTTCAACCGCCATTGATTATTTGCGGTTCGGACAGATGCTAATGAATGGTGGCGAGCTCGACGGCGTGCGCGTGTTGAGCCGCTCCACCATCAAATTGATGACCTCAGACCATCTCGGCACGCGCATCGCAGCACCATTCCAGCCGGGTGAGCTTCTGCTGGGAACGCCGGGCTATACATTCGGCCTTGGCTTTGCAGTGCGCCAAAGCGACGGGATTGCTGGCGTTTCCGGCTCCGCGGGCGAGTTCATGTGGGCTGGTTACGCCGGCACTTTTTTCTGGGTAGATCCCAAGGAAGAGATCGTCGGTGTATACATGACACAAGCGCCGAGCCCGATACGCGCGTATTACCGCAAGATGTTCAAGTCGCTCGTCTATCAGGCACTCGTGGACTGAAGTCATCACCCTGCCCGCCGTCGCATTCCGAAATGCGAGGCAGCGGCTTCTCGCTGCCTCGCTATTCAATATTCGAACGGACGCGAGCCCGGCTTTGGCCCTGGCCGTGATGGGTCGGGTATCCCTGCGATCACGTCGTGCGCCTTCAGCTTTAGACCCAACTGAGACATTGTCGGATCGTTTAGAGCCAGTAGCTTTCGATGGTGACGAGGGGCTTCTGCGACGTCAGCGTTCCGCGGCCGCCAACGAGAAGGAGCACCGACAGTGCAGCGGGTGCTGTGGGGATTTGGCGTCGGCGAGAGTGTTGGGGAAATTGGGCCGACGCTGGCGATCGGGTCGCTTTAGCTCGAATCTTGGGCGCGCGTGCTGGCGCGAACGAGCGGATCGCACGCCAGTGTTGCTGATCGGCGCAAGCGGGTGTGCCACCAGGCGAGAGCCGGCCAAAATGACGCGCTTCGGTGCGGTGCTGGATCAGCGATGACAGCATCATGAGGTGTTGATCCTGATCGCGGCCGGCGCGGGCGTGGGTCGGTGCTTTGGCTCGCTGCAGCGCGCGAAAGTCTTGATGATGATCATACGGCTGCCGCAGCACGGGCATGGACGCGGCAGCGCGCAGGGTTGCTCGAGCGCGGCTTCGGGCATCTCGGGTTCTTTTGGGCGCGCCGTCAGGGCGAGCAGCTGGCGCGCGTGCGCAATGTTTCCGGGTCGGTTGCCGTTGGCGAGCAGCCCATAGTGTCGGATGCGATGGAAACCCTTCGGCAGCACGTGGATCAGGAAGCGCCGAATGAACTCGTCGGTCGCCAGCGTCATCGTCTTGTAGCGGGCGGGCCCCTCGATCCGATAGTCCTTGTACCTGAAGGTGACGCCGTTCTCGTCGGCGGACAGCAGCCGGCGATTGGAGATCGCGATGCGGTGGGTGTAGCGCGACAGATCGCGCAACACCTGCCGGGGCCCGGCGAACGGCTCCTTGGCGTAGACCACCCAATTGATCCTGCGCAGTGGCACCAGATAGGCCTTGAGTCCTGGGCTACTGCAGAAAGGTTCAAGCTGGGCTCCTTCGTGAGCCTGCTAAGGGCATCCTGGAGTCGAAAGCACCGGATAACCTCCTAGCCGCACGGTGAATATGACAGCAAACCGTCAAGCTCATAACCTGAAGGTCACAGGTTCAAATCCTATCCCCGCTTTGAACCTACCTGGCGACCGGACTCGAATGTTCTAGGATTCTGATCAAGCCAAAATCCGCAGTCAGCAACAGCGAACGGCCCCGAAGTTCCAGAAGACATCGCGCGAGCGGGCTCGTGCGAGAAACTGCTGCGATCCCCGCAGATTCTGCGCCAGCGAATGTGAGCACGGTGCTGCGGCCGAGACCGCGGCTTCCGCCGGTGGCGATTGCGATCTTAGTCTTTGAAATGCTGGTGTTTTCGGTGGTCATCTTGCGCTCCTTGCGTTGACTTCGGCCGCACGAGGGGTGAAGCGTGATGTCATGGAGGGGATGGACGTCCCGCCCGTCGTACCGGACGGCAATGCCGCCACGGAGTCTTTGTCGCGGACCTCGATGGTCCGTTGGCCGACTGCGTCCTTCGTGTCGTCACGGTGGCGGCCACCAAAATCGGATTGTTCGACAGCTGCTTCAGCTAATGAACAGCGTCCCGCTGCAAGCCGTCCGGCCTCAAATACTTGCGCTCACCGGCGTCATGCTTGATCGGCACTGAAATCGTCGAGGAAATCTCGCCATAGGCCGACAGCTGCTTGATCACATCTGAATTCAGCCAGCCTTGCAGTGCGACCTCGGTGGCCCAATGAGTGATCAGCAGATAGCGAACCGGCGCGAGCACGGGGAATTCCTGAACTGGTCCGACGAACTGATAAGGCTGCTTCTCGAACTCTCCTGTCAAGGTTTCGAACTTGAGCGGCTTGTGCCGGTGCAGCGAGGGGCCGACGATCTCGTCCAGGATCCTGTCGATCGAAGCGGTTTCGAGGGGATCCCGTCTCGCGATCGCCAACTCGCACAGCAGGGGACCGGTGAGAGCCTCGTTGTCCGCTGGTAGCCGCCACTTCCGAAGATAGACCGACGCAAACCAGCGCGAATGGGCGGCTTCCTGCGCTGGTTTGTGCTTCGCGTCGGACTGCCACTTGTCCATGAGTTGGGGCGTCGCCCACTTTCCAGAGAAGTAGAGCCACAGCGAGCGGTGGATCGGACCCCCGATCACGGCGACGAAGCCGGGGGATGCCGCGGCGATCGGTCCCATGCGTTCCTGGTGACGCCAGAACTCTTCCTGTAGTTCCTTGGCTTCGTGCAACGTGAACGCCGCTTCCATGGTCGTGAGGGTCTGAGGAATTCGATCCTGAGAAGACATATTCGTTCCTTCTGGAAACCTCCCGTCCGGAGGATCGCAGAACTTTGAGCCTGTGAACGCGGCGTGCTATCCCAAAACCGCAGCGTTATCCGTTTTGCGAAATGACTTTTTGGACTCGCGGGCATTCGCCCCGTGCGGGTCAGGCCGTGCTGCCACGGCATCGCCGGAGCGTCTGGCTTGGCGATTCACTGAACGTCTGGTGGTAATAGCTGCTGAACCGCGCCAAATGCGCAAAGCCGCACGACATCGCGACCGACGTGACGGACGTGGACGGGGTAGGGTTGAGGAGTGCCTCCCGCGCGGCTTTCAGCCTGATCTGCCGATGGGCCTGGGTCGGCGTCATGTTGCGCGCCTCGCGGAAACCGAACTCGAGACTGCGCAAGCTGACACGCAAGGCCTTCGCCACTTCGCTGACCGTGATCGATGCTCCGCTCGTCCGCATTAAGTGTTCGGCCTCCCGGACTAGACGGGGGTCGGCCGCGGACGACTCCTTCTTCAGGAGGTCGGAGAAATTATGCGGATGCGCTTCTAGAACCAGCGTGCCGAGAAACTCCTCGAAGTGCTTCCACGCGTGTGAGGCGAGAGCAAGCTCCGGGCTATCGCAATCGCGGATCATCTGGAGCGCTCGCCGCCAAGCCGCTTCCAGTTCCCTGCTGAAGGGCGCGAGTCGAAACCGTAGCGGCACATCAAGCGGCCTGTTGATAATGCGCGCGCAAAGCCCCTCGACAAAATCCTTGTCCAGCCTCATGGAGCTTTGCCAGAACTGACGGCTGAAGGTGAGCTGGCTGGACACGTTGGGTGATAACGGCAACGTCCGCCCTTTGCCCCACTGGACCGAGTGCCTTCCCTGCGTTGCTTCAGCGTCGCCATCGACGCAAGTCATGAATAACAACAGGTTCTCGAACGTACCGGCGTCTATCTTTACAGGAGCGGAATAGCGCAGGGTGACGACCTGCTGGCGTGAAGCCCCCGATGCCGCCAGCGCAGCATCGATGCCCCGGTTGCTCCCGAGCACTTTGACATCGTGCGGGCAGTAGACGCTACTAACCGCTGCAATTGCTTCCTGCAAATCCGTGGTCACCAGCCGCATCGTGTGTCTCCGACGAAACCAAGGTGATATGCGATGGCTTCGAGAAGCAGATCCAGAGGAAAGCTTAACCCATGAAGGGCGTACCGAAAAGGGTGATCGAGATGACCAGGATCCACTCGCGGGATAAAAATCGGTCATCACGCGATTCACGCCGTTTTCCAGATCGTCGCCAACGATGAACATCGGCGCGACGTCAAATCCACCCTTTATCAGCGGGAGGATAAAGCCCAGCTTCGTTGATCCTATTGCATTTCATCAGAGATTGAGCAGGTTCGTTGCATTTCGACGCGGTCGTTTTTAGTGCGAAACTGCGCGGTGCGCGCCTCGTCGTTGGGCTTGACGAACTCCGATCATATTACCTGAAAGAGCGATAGACGCGGACGCGGAATACTGTGCGACTCGTGCGCCAAGCGGCAGCTTCTTACTCGCGCGGCCCGTCAGCCGACCACGACTGTCCTCCGGTGAATGGCCCGTTTCTGGCGCAAAGCGGTCGTTCGTCAGGCTCGCACCTGAAGGTGATAGGTTCAAATCCTATCCCCGATTTGAACCTATCCATCGATGGCGCCGTGCAACTGGTCTCTTCGACCGCCGATTTCATCATGGCGCGCGACGCGCGTCGGAGGCGATCTAAGCCGCCAACTCGGCGCCTGCGTTGTCCGAGTCTTGATGAGACTGCGATGGGCCTCGCTTTTTATCGTTCACCAAACATCGAGATCGCGCCTCAATATTGTTGGCGCGCCATTCAGAACAAAAACACGAACTCGTATGTAATTGATATTACAAGATAAGTAGCTAAGCTCGATTGTCAGGCGGCTGCTGACGGAGCGTTGTAACGCGTGCTCGATGCCTCATAACCCGGAGAGCGCTTGCTCATTCGCGGCTCCCTGGGCCCAACCGGACCTTTCGCGCGACGCCCCTTGCGAAATCGCGGCGGCCCATCTAAATGTATATCCCAGTTGGATATACACGGAGATAAGGAGATGACAACTTCCACGATATTCACGAGCAATCGCAGCCAAGCCGTCCGGTTGCCGAAGGCCGTTGCCTTCCCAGCGGGAGTACATCAGGTGGATATTTTGAAGATTGGCCGCAGCCGCTTGATCGTACCGCAGGGCAAACGGTGGGACGACTTGTTTCAGAAGGGTCCGCGCGCAAGTGACGACTTCATGGTCGTGCGTGAGCAGCCGCGGGCCGAGGAGCGCGAGCCGTTCTGATGCTCACCTACATGCTCGATACCAATATCTGCATCTATGTGATGAAGAATTATCCGCCGAATCTGCTGGAAAAATTCAACGCACTTGCCGACCAACTCTGCATCTCCAGCATCACGCTTGGCGAGTTGCACTATGGTGCGGAGAAATCAGCTCGCCGCGCCGATAATCTGACCGCGATCGAGCATTTTGTGGCGCGCCTCGATGTCTTGGCGTTCGAGGCTAAAGCTGCTGCGCACTACGGGCAGGTTCGGGCGGAACTGGAGCGCGCGGGAGCTCCCTGCGGCCCGCACGACATGCAGATTGGCGGTCACGCCCGCAGCGAGGGGCTGATCGTCGTGACCAATAATATGCGCGAGTTCAGCCGCATGCCGGGAATCAGAGCCGAGAACTGGGTCTGACCGAAGCGAAAGTGCATCTCTGCCGCGCACAATTCCAGAAACAGTGGACGGAATCCAATTTGGCTGCAACGAGCTGGCAAATACATTAACTTTCTGTGCGAACCAGCAACCTATAATGGGAAGTCTTCGGGACGAAGCCGATGCGAGTCGTCAGCGATTCAGCCGAGCTGTTCAGGCATGTGAGTGCCGAGAAAGCGGCGTTCTATCGTTGCATCATGGATGTCTTCGCCGCGGCCAAGCGACAATATCGCCTGCAACTCCGCCCCGACGAGGTGCTTGCCGAAGCCCGCTGGCCTGACGCTCCGCCCCGCATCGAAGACGTCAGCACAGCACTCACCCAGCTTGCAGCCTGGGGCAACCTTGAATCTCAGCCCGATACTGCGCGGGTTTCCAGCCTGAGCGATTTCTACCGCGCACGCTTTCTTTATCGGCTCTCGCAGGGCGGTGAAGCGGTTGAGGCGGCGCTCGCCCTGTTCGTGCAGACCCTGCAGCGCCGCGCCGAACTGCAAACCGTGGCGCTCGAAGACATCGCCAGCCGGCTGCAGGCGCTGCGGACGCTGGCCGATGCCCCCGAAGCCGACGTGGCCAAGATCCACGAGACGCTGCGCGACCTGGTGCGGGTGTTCGAGAGCCTGGCCGAAAATGCCCAGGCCTTCATGGCCGGCGTTGCCCGCAGCATCGAGCTGCAGCAGGCCGAGGCGGATGCGGTGGCTAGCTACAAGCGCCGGCTGATCGACTATCTCGAGCGTTTCGTGGGCGATTTGGTGCGGCGCTCCGACACCATCGCCAGTCTGATCGTCGTCCTGGAACCGAAGATTGACGCCCTGCTGCAGCAGGTCGCCGCGCGCGAAGCGCGCGATGCCGCCCCCGGCGATGCGCAGGATCACGCCGACGCCCAGACGCTGTACTGGACTGCCTGGCGCGAACGCTGGACCGGTCTGCGCGGTTGGTTTTTCCGCAATGGCCACGAGCCCTCCCAAGCCGAACTGTTGCGGGCGCGGGCCCGGTCGGCGATCCCGCAATTGCTGGGCGCGATCGCCGCGCTCAACGAGCGCCGCAGCGGCCGCAGCGACCGCTCCGCGGATTTCCGGGTGCTCGGCGGCTGGTTTGCGGGCTGTGCCGACGATGGCGAGGCGCACCGGCTGGCGCGCGCCGCCTTCGCACTCAATCCGGCACGGCATTTTTCGCTCAATACCGATGCCGACGCCGACCTGCCGGCCTCGACGCGATGGGCCGACGCGCCGCCGCTGACGATCCATCCGCGGCTGCGCGAATATGGCGAGGCCGCGCCGCGCGGCGCGCTGGCACGGGTGCGCGATCGCGCCGAAGCCCGCGCGCGGCTGGCGCTGGAACTCGCCGAGGAGTCGCTGCAGATCGAGGCGGCGCGGCAGCGCCTCGCCACCGGCCAGCCGACCCGGCTGTCGGATCTCGGCGAGCTCGACGTCCATGCCTTCAGTCTGTTGCTGGGATTGCTCGGTGAGGTGCTGACCGAGCAGCCCGGGCCGGACAGCAGCGCGCAACGGCAGACCGGCGACGGCTTGCTGCATATCAGCCTGACGCCGCTGGCCGCCGACAGCCACGCCACGATCCGGACGCCGCATGGCGTATTCGCCGGGCGCGACCATCTGGTCACCATTACTCCGACGCGAGACACCAGATGACGGCCACTGTCGGCAGCAGCAGGGACAGCCGCAGCATCGGCCAGCAGCAGCGCCGGTTCCAGAACGAAGAATTTCGCAGCGCGGTGCGGGCTTTGCTGATGAAGCCGCTGATCAGCCCGGACCACGAGGATTTTCCCGCGATCCGCCGCCAGGCCGATGCGCTGCGCGACTTCTTTGCGCGCGAAACCGGCTGGCCACTGCAGATCGAACAAGAAGGTGCCCGGCTTTATAAGCGGCCCGCAGACCTCGCCAGCACGATGCGCGGCCTGCCGCAGTATGATCGCCGCCGTTACGTACTGCTGTGCCTGGCCTGCGCTGTGCTGGAGCGCGCCGAGCCGCAGATCACCTTGCGCCTGCTGGGTGAGCGACTTTTGCATTTTGCCGCCGAACCGTCGCTGGCAGCTGCCGGCTTCGGCTTCACGCTCGGCGCTGTCCACGAGCGGCGCGAACTGGTGGCGGTGTGCCGCACCCTGCTCGACCTCGACGTGCTGCAGCGGGTCGCCGGCGACGAAGACGCCTTTGTGAATGCCGGAGGCGATCAGGCCGATGCGCTGTACGACGTGCAGCGCCGCGCCCTCGCCGGTATGCTGGCTGCGGTGCGGGGGCCGTCGACGTTCCGGCTGGAAGATGCGCCGGTCACGCTCGAGCAGCGGCTGCATGCCCTGGTCGACGAACATGTGGCTGACAGCGACGAGGGCCGACGCACTGCGCTGCGCCGCCAGCTGGCACGCCGGCTGCTCGACGATCCTGTGGTCTATATCGACAGCCTGGATGCGGAGGCCCGGGCCTATTTCATCAACCAGCGCGGCGTGATGGCCGCCCGGCTGTGCGACGCCACCGGGCTGATCGCCGAGCAACGCGCCGAAGGCCTGGCTCTGGCCGACGAGGCCGGTGCACTGACCGATGTGGCGATGCCCGCCGAAGGCACCGATGCCCACGCCACGCTACTGGTCGCCGAATTCCTGGCCACCGCCGAGCGGCGACGGCGGGAGATCCCGGGCGACGCGCGGCTGTTCGCCGCGATCATCCGCGGGCAGGACGTGATCGATTTCCTGCGCGATAGCAAGAACAGCTATGGCAAATACTGGCGCAAATCGGCCCGTGAACCCGGCGCCGAACGCGAACTAGCCGAGATAGCGCTTGAGCGACTGGAAAAGCTGCAATTGATCGTGCGCGATGCCGACACCATCCACCCGCGCCCGGCGCTCGCCCGCTTCGCGCTCGGCGCGGCCGAAATCAGTGAAACCCGGGGTCGGCCGCGCGCCGCCGCCGATCTGCGGTTCGGTCCGATATGAACGAGCGCCCGGCTGAATTCGCCGCACTGTCCGAGCGACCCGCGTTGCCGATTCCGACCCGGCAGCGCTGGCAGCCGCTGCGGCTCGGACTGGTGGAGCTATTCCATTACGATAGCGAGGAATTCTGGTTCCGCGACGGCCACCTGTTGCTGCGTGGAAACAACGGCACCGGCAAGTCCAAAGTGCTGTCGCTGACCCTGCCGTTCCTGCTCGATGCCCAGCTCAAGTCCTCGCGCGTCGAGCCCGACGGCGACAGCGGCAAGAGGATGTCCTGGAACCTGCTGATGAGCAGCTACGACCGCCGCATCGGCTATGCCTGGATCGAGTTCGGCCGCCTCGCCGACGACGGCACGCCGCGTTACATTACACTCGGCGCCGGGCTTTCCGCGGTCGCGGCGCGTCCGCAGGTCGACAGCTGGTTCTTCGTGCTGGAAGATGCCAGCGGCGCACGCATCAACCAGGATCTCTGGTTGACCAGCGACCAGCGCGTGGTGCTGACCAGGGAACGGTTGCGCGACGCGCTGCAGGGCCGCGGCCAGCTGTTCGAGACTGCCGCGAGCTACCGCCGCGCCGTGGATGAGCGATTGTATCATCTCGGCACCCGGCGCTACGACGCCCTGATAGATACGCTGATCCAGCTGCGGCAGCCGCAATTGTCAAAGAAACCCGACGAGAGCGCGCTGTCGGATGCGCTCACCGAAGCTCTGCCGCCGCTGGCCCCTGCATTACTCGGCGACGTCGCCGAGGCGCTTGGCCAGCTCGAGGAAGATCGCCGCCAACTCGAGGAATACCAGGCGCTGGCCCGGGCCGTCGAGCGCTTCGATCAGCGCTACCGCGTGTATGCCGGCACCCAGAGCCGGCGGCAGGCCCGCGCGCTACGCCAGGCCCAGAGCGAGTTCGACAGCGCCAGCCGGGTGCGCGGCGAAGCCCAGGCCCGGCTAGAAACCGCCACGATCGCAGAAGCCGGCGCCGAGCAGGCCCACGACGCGGCTGAGCTGGCGCTGACCCGTGAGCGCACTCGGCTCGACACCCTGCGTGAAGACCCGACGATGCAGGACGCCAATCGGCTGGACGCCGCCGCGAAAGACGCCACGGCGCGGCAACGTGCGCGCGAGGCCGCCACCACCGCGGTCGACCAGGCGCGGCGGCGACTGCGACGCAGCACCGAGGAGACCGAACACGCGGCGCAGCGCATGGCGCAAGCCGAACGTCACATGACCGGCCTGCGTCGCGACTGCGCCACCCACGCCGAAGCCGCAGGCCTGACCGTCTCGCATAGCGAGAGCCCGCTGGCGATTCTCGATGCCGCCGATCTCGCGGCGTTGGCGCCACTGGCTTTCGACCAGGCCTGCGCCGGGCTTCGCAGCCTGGTGCTCGGTCGGCGCGAACAGATCGCGGTGTTGCGGCAGCGCCACGCCGAGCTGGCGGCGGCCGAATCCCGGCAGCAGCAATGCCGGCAGGCCCGCGACCAACGACAGGATGCCGTCGAGGCGGCGGCGCAACGCCGCGAGCAGACCGATACGGAGGTCGAGCAGCAGGGCCGCCAACTGATCGAGGCCTGGGAGCGTCACTTCGGCAGCATCCAGCAGCTGCACGTCAGCCCCGACGACAGTGTCGCAGCGCTTGCGGCGCTGGCCGACTGGGTGCTCGGGCTGGATGGCGACAATCCGGCGCGACATTGCCTGCAGGCGGCGCAGCAGCAGGCCAGCCTGCGTCTGGCGCAACGGCGCGTCTCGCTCGACGGGCAGCGTCAGACCCTGCAGGCCGAGCGCGACGCCCTCGACGACGAACGCCACCGTCTCGAAGCGGGCATCGATACCGCGCCGCCATTGCCCGCGACACGTGACGCCGCCGCAAGAACCGCGCGCGCGGGTGCGCCGCTCTGGCAGTTGGTGGATTTTCGCGACACCGTTACCGCTGCGCAGCGCGCCGGCCTCGAAGCCGCGCTCGAAGCGGCCGGCCTGCTCGATGCGTGGATGTCGCCCGACGGCCGGCTGCAGGCCGGCGACGGAGGTGTGCTGTTGCACGACATCCAGGTCCTGCAGCGGCAGCCGCATCCGCAATCGCTGGCCGCATGGTTGCACCCCGATGTGCCGGCCGATGGCACGGTGCCGGCCGCGCTGATCGAGCAGGTGCTGGCGGGCATCGCCTGCGCCGACGACGATCCCGCCGACAGCGAAGCCTGGGTCGCCCCCGACGGCCGCTTTCGCCTCGCCGCGCTGGCCGGCGCCTGGGCCAAACCCGCGGCGGCCCATATCGGCTATGCCGCCCGCGCCGCGGCCCGTGCGCGGCGGCTAGCCGAGATCGCCGAGCGCCTGACGCAACTCGCCGACGACCTCGAAGTCGTGCGGGCGATGGCCGCGCAACTTGCCCTTGATCAGGATCTGGCCGCCGAGGAATGGCGGCTGGCGCCGGCCGACGAGGCTTTACGCAACGCCCATCTCGCCGCCGCCGCCAGCGCCCGCGAAGTCCAGACTGCTCGCCAGCTCTTGGCCGAGGCCGACCGTCAGCACCAGGAGGCCGACCAAGCGCTGCAGACGGTGCGGCAACGACTGGCCGCCGATGCCGCCGATCTGCGGCTGCCCGCGTCAGCAGCGGAATTGCCGGCAGTCGAGACAGCGCTCAACCAGTATCACGATGCCCAGCTCGGCCTCGCGCAGGCGATCCGCGAGGTTCGTGTCGCACTGCCCGATCTGCAGCGGCATCGCAGCCGCGAGAGCGAAGCCCGCGACGAACTGGTCAGGCAGGACGAACAGCTGGCGATGGCCCGTATCGAGGCGGAAGAGGCCGCGGTCCGGCACCAGGTGTTGCGCGATGCGGTCGGGGCCAAGGTCGAGGAACTGCACCGGCAACTGGCCGAGGCCGGCGCCGCCGTGCTTGCCAGCGATGAGGCCTTGAAACTGACGCGCAGGACGCTGGCTGCCGCCGGCGAAGCCCGCGCGATCGCCGGTGAGCAAGCCACGACAGCTAACGCGGCGTTCCAGCATCGCAGCGACGCGCGCAGCGAAGCGGTAGCGCGATTCCAGCGCTTCGCGGCTACCGGCCTGCTGTCAGCCGCGTTGCCGCAGACCGAACTGCCCGATCCGGACAGCCCCTGGACCATCGACCCCGCGCTGACCCTGGCGCGCCGCACCGAACAGGCATTGTCCGAGCTCAAGGACGACGACGACGCCTGGACCCGGGTGCAACGGCAGATAGGCGAGGACCTCACCGAGCTGCAGCGCGCGCTCAGCGCGCTTGGCCACCAGGCCCAGGCTGAGCAGAGCGACTGGGGCCTGGTGGCCCACATCATCTATCAGAATCGGCCCGAGCGCCCAGATCGCCTCGCCGCGCGGCTGGCCCAGGAGATCGCCCAGCGTGGCGAATTGCTCACCGCGAAAGAGCGCGCGGTGCTGGAGAATCACCTGCAGGCCGAAATCGCCGCCGAGGTGCAGCGGCTGCTGCAGGCGGCCGATACTCAGCGCGATGCCGTCAACCGCGAACTCTACGCCCGCCCGACCTCCACCGGGGTCCGCTATCGTCTGCTGTGGCAGCCGCTGGCCGAAGAGGAAGGCGCGCCGGTTGGCCTCGAAGCGGCGCGCAAGCGCCTGCTCAACACCAATGCGGATCTGTGGTCGGCGGAGGACCGCGCGGTGGTCGGCGCCATGCTGCAGCAGCGAATCGCCGCCGAGCGCGAGCGCGCCGATGCGGGCGCCGGCAGGGATGGCGGTGGCAGCCTCATCGAGCAGCTCGCCCGCGCGCTGGACTATCGGCGCTGGCATCGCTTCCGGGTCGAGCGCTGGCAGGACGGTCATTGGCGTAAGCTGTCCGGCCCGGCCTCCAGCGGTGAACGCGCGCTCGGCCTCACCGTGCCGCTGTTCGCCGCGGTCGCCAGCTTCTACAGCCACGGGAGTTCCTCCCTGGCGCCGCGGCTGATGCTGCTCGATGAAGCCTTCGCCGGCATCGACGATACCGCACGGGCGCATTGCATGGGTTTGATCCGCGAGTTCGATCTCGACTTCGTCATCACCAGCGAACGTGAATGGGCCTGCTACGCCGAACTGCCCGGCGTCGCCATCTGCCAGCTGCAGCGGCGTGAAGGCATCGACGCGGTGTTCGTGTCGCGCTGGAGCTGGGACGGCCGCGCCAAGATCCGCCAGGATGATCCCGACCGCAGATTTGCGCCGTCATGAGTTCCTCGGCCGACTCACGTCTGCAACGCCTGCTTGGCGGCGACCATTTCGCCGTGCTGCGCAGGCGCCTGCGTCGGCGCTTCGAACGCGCCCCGCTCGATGCCGTGGTTGACACCTTTCGTATCGGCAAGCTCACCAGAGAGGAACATGCCGCATTGGCTTCGCTGCTCGGCCGTCCGCTGCGTTACGCCAATTCCTTGCAAGTCGATGTTCGCCTCGTCGATGCTGCGTTCCGGAACGCCGGCATCGCCACGTCGCTGCGCGACGCACTCGTGCAGCTCGATGGCCCCATTACGAATCTAGCCACGACGCGCCTCACGCTACAGGCGCTGTGGTCGGACGTGCTGAGCGCCTGCGCCAATCGTGAACTGATTGAATTGCTGCAGGCTCCGGCGGGCATCGGGCTGCTCAAGCGTCTTTCCAGGCAGAGCCCGCCGGCGGCGCTGCAGCTCTGTCATCGCGTCGAAGCGGTGTTGCAACGCCTGCCGGCGAGCGGCATCACGCGTTCGCAATTGGCCGCCGAGGTGCTGGGCGACGCGCACGCGCTCGACAGCGGCCAGCCGACGGCGACCTTGGTGCTGGCTGCCTGGCGTCAGGTGATCGCCGGGACCGACGCCAACCATGATTGCGTCGATATCGAGCCCACGGAAGGCAGCGAGATGGGACTGGACAACGGCGCGGAACGCGACCGCGACGTCTGGGCCAAGGCCGGCGTGCTCGTCAATGAATTGGCGCGCCCGGCGCTCTTTCTGAACCTGCCCATGCGCGATGCGGAACGCCGCGATCCATCGCCGGGAGAGCCTGTTTACGCATCGCTGCGGTCGCTGTTGCGTTCGCCGCCGCAGTGGGATGTAGCGAATCGCAAGGTCTATGTCTGTGAGAATCCCAACATGGTTGCGATCGCCGCCGATCGCTGGGGCCCCGATTGCGCGCCGCTGGTCTGCACCGACGGCATGCCCGCCGCGGCGCAGCGATGCCTGCTGTCGCAACTGGCAAAAGCACGTGCGCAGCTTTGCTATCATGGTGATTTCGAT
>Ga0193727_1000660_pt1 | contig 13640 bp, 8 predicted proteins | sample H2c2metaG_FD_143051 | JGI IMG/M metagenome (GOLD analysis project Ga0193727, IMG submission 143051) | Soil microbial communities from a riparian zone of the East river system, Colorado, United States - H2c2 | ecosystem: Environmental > Terrestrial > Soil > Riparian zone | place: USA: East River...
ACAGAGACGATGACCAAGAAATCACTACTCGCATTCGCAACGTGCGCGCTTTCCCTGGTTGCCGGCACCGAGGCCGGCGCGCAGGCTCAGGACACGGCCCGGCTCGGAACGGTGGTGGTTTCGGCCTCCAAGGTTCCGAGGCCAGCCGGCACTCTGTCACAGGCGGTGACTGTTCTTTCCGGCGACGATCTCCGCGCGCGCGGAGTGTCACGCGTTTCGGATGCGCTTCGCGAAGTGCCCGGCGCCATGCTCGTCCAGAGCGGCTCGTACGGTGCACTGACGTCGCTCTTCCTGCGCGGCGGCGAGAGCCGCTACACGAAGGTGCTCATCGACGGAGTGCCGGTGAACGCCCCCGGCGGCTTCTTCGATTTCAGCCACCTCACCACTGACAACATCGATCGCATCGAGATCGTCCGCGGACCGGCGAGCGTTCTCTACGGTGCGGACGCCGTGACCGGCATCGTCCAGATCTTTACGCGAAGAGGCTCGGATCAGGGGCGCGCGTCCTTGGGCGCGCGAGGCGGCACGTACCACTCGCTCGACTTCGACGGAGACGCAGTGGGCTCGACCCCGTTGGGAGGATTCTCGATCGGCGGGGCGCACCACTCGACCGACGGCATCATTCCCTTCAACAACCAGTACCGCAACGGGACACTCAGTACCGCGCTGTCGCTCGCTCAGGGTCCGGCCGGCGACGCCAGAATCGCCGCCCGGTACACGACCGCCGAATTCCACTATCCCACCGACTTTACCGGGCAGCCGGTCGACAGCAATTCCTATCGCGTTCAGCATCGCATGACGGTCGGTCTGGATGCGGGTCGCAACATTACGCCGAACGTTCAAGCGCGTTTCCTTGCCGGCAACAACGACGTTTGGGACCTCACGGAGGATATTGCGGTTCCATTCGGAGGAACAACGCCGCAACATTCAGTATCCCAATCCCGCGGCTACCGCAGGAACGCCGAGGCCCGACTGGCTTTCTCCCTGCCTTCAAGCTCCACGGTTACCATTGGTGGAACGTACGAGAAAGAGCACGAGAACAGCTCCAATGCCTCCGGCGACGTCGGCGCACCAACGAGCGAGACGGATTCTTTCGACGCATCGCGCCACAACATCGCGTACTACTCCGAGCTGCTCGGCAACCTCGCGAATCGCTTTTCCTACACAGTTGCCGGTCGCGTCGACGACAATTCCGACTATCGCCGCTTCGCCACGTATCGACTCGGCCTGAATGCGGCCGTCGTTCCAGCGCTGAGAATTCGTGCTTCGCTCAGCACCGCGTTCAATGCACCCGCGTTCAACCAGCTCCGCCCGACTCTCTTTACCGTTGGAAGCCCCAATCTGCGTCCGGAGAAAAGCAGGTCAGCCGAGATCGGGCTCATAACGAATGTCCGTCCGGATCTCTTCCAACTCAGCGCGAGCTACTTCAATCAACGGTTCTCCGATCTGATCCAGTTCGTGAACGGCGGACCTCCGGATTTCCTCGGCAGCTTTGCCAACCTCACGGGCGCAACCTCGAACGGATATGAGGCTGAGCTGCAGGTCACTCCGGCGACGAACTGGCGCGGAACCGCGAGCTACACGGTGGTCAATCCGCGCGTTACGGAGGTGGATCCAGCATTTGAGGGAACCGATCAGCCTGGCGACGAGCTGATTCGCCGGCCGACGCACTCCGGAAGCCTCGTCGTATCGTACTCGCGTCCGTGGGGAATGAGCCTCGGCACTGCCGTGAGCTACGTCGGGAAACGACCGGACACAGACTTTTCCCAATTCCCGTCGCCGCGAGTGACGCTGGCCGCCTACACCAAGGTGGATCTGTCGGCCGAGTATCCGCTCACCGGTCTCAAGCGCGCAGGCCTCACCCTAAACGCGCGGGTCGAGAACGTGTTCGACAAGCGCTACGAGGACGTTCTCAACTTTGCCTCTCCGCGACGGACTTTTCTCATTGGAGGGAGAGCGACCACGCTCTTTTAATCTGGAGAAGCGGAGCTGCAGCGCTCTCTTGGCGCGCTGTCAGCTCCAACCCGGGTGTTACATTCTGTCCATGCCGCTCCTCGCAACGGAGGCGATCGTCCTCCATGCCTTCGACTACCTCGAGAGCTCGCGCATCATCCGCCTGCTAACGAGAGAGGCGGGCGTGCAATCCGCGCTGGCGAGGGGAGCGCGGAAATCCCGCGGCCGTTACGGCACGGCGCTGGATCTGTTTGCCGAGGGTTCGGCGCAGCTCTACGTCAAACCGAATCGTGAGCTCCACAACCTCACCAGCTTCGAGATCTCGCGCACGCGCGGTGAGCTGGCGGAAGACATCGGCCGCTTCACGGCCGCATCGGCGATCGCCGAGCTTGCTCTGCGATTTGCCGGAGAGGCGGACAATCCCGAGTTGTACGATACGGTGGCTGACGTGCTCGATCGGATCGCTCGCTCCGCGCCGGAGCGCACGATCGACGACGGCCTCGCGGGATGCTGGCGCATCGTGTCGGTGCTCGGCTTCACCCCGGAGCTTTCGAGCTGCGCACTGTGTCACACCCCGCTCCGCGACGCCGATGACACGACGTTCTCGCATGCGTCGGGAGGGATCGTCTGTCCCGCGTGCAGCAAACTTGCTCCCGGGGGGCGCAGAATTCCTTCACCGGCCCGAGCCGCGATCCGAGGCTGGCTGGAAGGCGATGACTCCGTACGTCTAACCGACGCGGAAGCCCGCTCGCACCAGCGACTCCTGCGGGAATTCCTGGGAGCGCATCTCGCGGACGACCGGCCGCTTCGGGCGTTCGCCGTGTGGGAGCACGAGCGCTGGAGCGCTGCGTGATAATCGGCACCGCGGGCCACATCGATCATGGCAAGACTGCGCTCGTGAAAGCCCTGACCGGCGTCGATGCGGACCGCCTGCCCGAAGAAAAACGCCGGGGAATCACGATCGACCTCGGCTTCGCACCGTTGGCGCTGGAAGGTATTGGAATCGTCGGAGTGGTCGATGTTCCGGGCCACGAAGACTTCGTGCGCAGCATGCTGGTTGGCGCGAGCGGGATCGATCTCGGACTTCTCGTCGTCGCGGCCGACGAGGGAGTTATGCCGCAGACGCGCGAGCATCTGTTGATCCTGGAGCTGCTCGGAATTCCCCAGGTCATGGTCGCGGTCACGAAATGCGATCTCGTCGACGACGAGTGGCTCGGGCTTGTGCGAAGCGATGTTCTCGCCCTGTTCGACGGATCTCCGCTGCCGACTCCGCGGATCGCAAGCTGCTCGAGTCGAACGCTTGTCGGGCTGGACGAGCTTCGCGCCGTCCTGACCGAGCAGCTCTTAAAAACAAATCCGCGGCGAAGCAATGATTTGTTCCGCATGCCGGTTGATCGCGCATTCACGATCAAAGGAACGGGCACTGTCGTGACGGGTACGGTATGGAGTGGAGAGCTGACAGCGGATGCAAGTGTTGTTGTGCTTCCTTCCGGCAAGTTGGCGAGAGCGAGAAAAATCGAGCAGCACGGAAAGTCAGCAGACGCTGCCCGGGCGGGAAGTCGCGCTGCCGTCGCGTTGGCGGGACTCGATGTCAGCGACGTATCGCGCGGGTCTGTCCTGGTCGCCGAGGATCATTGGCGGCCGACTTCGCTCTTCGAAGCGGTGGTCACGCTCGAGCCGAAAATGGGGGCAACACTGACGCCTCGCACTCGCCTCCGTCTTCACGCTGGAGCTTCGGAAGTGGGCGCGCGGTTGGTATCGGCCGTCGGAACGATTCCTGGCGGGGCTGCTCTCATGCGAGTCACGACCGATGCGCAGCTCGTTGTTCGGGGCGGCGACCGGTTCGTACTTCGACTTCCAGCACCACTTCGGACGATAGGAGGAGGTATAGTGATCGACCCGTACGCTCGTCGCCGTCCGTTGCCGCGTCCGTCGCGTAAGCAGCTCGATGTTCTGTCCTCGAGTCCCGCTGTTCGACTCGGTTACGTGCTGGACGCTGTGTCAGCGCGGGGACTTCCCACGCAGGACATTCCGGTGCAGGTCGGTTGCGCTCCGGCTGAGGTGCAAACACTCATCGGCGGGAGCGGCGCGGTGAGCGGTCCGCACAACCTTTTCGCGCCCTCTGCTGTCGAATCAGTTATGGCAAGCGTGAGACGAATAGTCGCGGAGTACGAGATTAATTCTCCTTTGTCCTTCGGCATCCCGGCACGGACGCTGAGGGAGAATCTTCGCGTTGACGAAGAATTGGCCGACATCTCGATTCGCGAGATGGAGCGAGCAGGGGAGATGGAGTCTCAAGGCCCCTTCGTTCGCAAAATGGGCTGGGTGCCGTCGCCCACAGACCGGGATACGGAAGTCAGTAACCATCTGGTGCATGATATTTGCGCAGGGAGCCGGGAGCCGCCGGGCGTCGGAGAGCTGGTCTCACGCTACGGCAGCTCGGTTCCTGGGTTGCTCCGATTTCTGGAGCGGCAGGGGCGAATCGTCCAGGTGGAGACGGATCGCTACTACGACCGCAGTACGCTGGACGCGATGATTGCGCGGCTCACCGAGAAGCTCGTACCGGGGCAGGTCTATGTGCCTGCCCAGCTTCGAGATGTGCTAGGCTTTTCGAGAAAGTACCTGATCCCCTTTCTGGAGTACTGCGATCGAAATGGCATTACGGAACGACGCGGGGAAGGCCGGATTCTGCGCCAGACAGGCGGAATTCTTCTTGACACTTCTCGATCTCATCCGTAATTTCGCGCCAGAAGAACAAATGTCCACCTTTGTAGGAGTTAGCGTCTAGAGACCCTCTTTCGTCAGCATTTGGAGACAACATGAAGCACCTGTGGCGGGCGCTGTTGATGGTGCTCGTGCTCGGCGCGTTCATGCCAAGTCGTTCGGCGGCCCAGGGGACTTCAACCCAAACCGGCGGAGGACAAGGCGCCGGGTTGCAGCTGGGACAGAATTTTCCGAACCCAGTCAATCAGGACACACGGATTCCGTTCACCATCGGGGATGCACCGGTATGCACGGACGCCGGACGTCAGCACCGCGTGAGTCTGCGGATCTATAACCTGTTGGCGCAGCAGGTAGCTGTGCCGGTTCTGCAGGGCGGTGTGGGGAATGTCGCCGGCGGCGAGCCGCTGGAGAATATGCTGTTGACTTGCGGCCAGTATCAGGCGTACTGGGACGCGAAGTACTCGCAAACCGGAGAAGATGTGGCATCGGGGATCTACCTCTTTCGACTAGAGGTTGATGGCAAGCCCCTCGTCAAGAAAATGATCGTCAGAAAGTAGACCTCGGTCTGACTTATTGAGACGCGTCCTGGCAGAACCGGGGCGCGTCTCTTTTCTTTGTAGTCCGAAGTGTGCCAAGTTGGCGGGTGTTGTGCGGCACCCGCGTTGCATCGCTGAGTGTCTCCCGGCGTTCTCCCACCAAGGCAGACAATGATCAATCCAGACCGGCTCACTGTCAAAGCCACAGAAGCCCTAAACGAAGCGGTAGACCTCGCGCGGCGCGCGGGGAATCCGCTCGTTTACGATCTGCACCTTTTGCTTGCGCTACTCACCCAGGACGAGGGAATCGTCGTCCCCATCCTGCAGAAGCTCGGCGTCGGAGTCACCCAGCTGCGCGAAACGGTAGGGCGCGAGATGGCGCGCTACCCGAAGCAGTCGAATGCGCAGCCGACGCTCTCGCGCGAGATCAACCAGGTATTCGACAAGGCGGAAGCGGACGCGAAGAAGCTAGGGGACGAGTTCGTTTCGACCGAGCATTTCCTGTTGGCGCTCTCCGACGTGAAGGGAACTGAGAGCCGGAATCTGCTCAACGGCGTCGGGGCCACACACGACGCGCTGCTCGAGGAGAACCAGTACCAGGCGCTGCAGCGCTACACTCGTGATCTCACCGACGCAGCTCGCAAGGGGAAGCTCGATCCTGTCATCGGCCGCGACGAGGAGATCCGGCGTGTCATTCAGGTGCTCTCGCGCCGAACCAAGAACAATCCGGTTCTCATCGGCGAGCCGGGCGTGGGCAAAACCGCAATCGCGGAAGGGCTCGCTCAGCGCATCGTAAACGGCGACGTGCCCGAGAGCCTCAAGAACAAGCGGTTCCTGTCGCTCGATCTTGGCGCGTTGATCGCCGGCGCGAAGTTTCGCGGGGAATTCGAGGAACGGCTCAAGGCAGTGCTGAAGGAAGTCACCGAGGGGGAAGGGCAATTCATTATGTTCATCGATGAAATACACAACCTCGTCGGCGCCGGCAAAGCCGAGGGCTCGATGGACGCCGGCAACATGCTGAAGCCCATGCTGGCGCGCGGCGAGCTTCGCGTCGTGGGAGCTACGACCCTCGACGAATATCGGAAGAACATCGAGAAGGACGCCGCGCTCGAGCGTCGCTTCCAGCCGGTATACGTCGGAGAGCCGTCGGTTGAAAGCACGATCGCGATTCTGCGCGGGCTGAAGGAGAGGTACGAATCGCACCATGGCGTTCGCATCACTGACGCCGCCATCGTCGCCGCCGCGACGCTCTCCAATCGCTATATCGGCGACCGGTTCCTCCCGGACAAGGCTATCGACCTGATCGACGAAGCTGCATCACGCATGCGCATCGAGATCGACTCGATGCCGCAGGAGATCGACGAGGTCGAGCGGCGCATCACGCAGCTCGAAATCGAGCGGCAGGCCCTGCAGAAAGAGAAGGACAAGGATTCGCGCGAGCGGCTCAAGGCGCTGGAGCGCGAGCTGGCGGAGCTGCGCGAAAAATCCGCGGCAATGAAGGCTCAATGGCAGCAGGAGAAGGACACACTCGGCGCGGTCGGCAAATTCGGCCAGCAGCTCGAGCAGGCGCGCATCGAAGCGGAGCGGGCAACCAGGGCCGGCGATCTGCAGAAGGCGGCCGAGATCACCTATGGACAGATCCCTCAGCTCGAAAGGCAGATGAAGGAAGCCGAGCAGAAGCTCGCCAGCAAACAGACTGGCGGCGCTCGTTTCCTCAAGGAAGAAGTCACCGCCGAGGATATCGCTGAGATCGTCTCTCGCTGGACGGGAATTCCGGTGACGAGGATGATGGAGGGCGAGCGCGAACGTTTGACGAAGCTGGAGAAAGAGCTCGCCAGGCGGGTCATCGGTCAGGACGAGGCCGTCGGCGCCGTAGCCAATGCGGTTCGCCGCTCGCGCGCGGGGCTTCAGGATCCCAACCGCCCCATCGGGTCATTCATATTCCTCGGCCCGACGGGCGTGGGGAAGACCGAGACGGCGCGCGCGCTGGCGGAGTTTCTGTTCGACAATGAGCAGGCGATGGTTCGCATCGACATGTCCGAGTACATGGAGAAGCACGCCGTCGCTCGGCTCATCGGAGCGCCCCCGGGCTACATCGGATTCGAGGAGGGCGGCCAGCTCACCGAGGCGATCCGGCGGCGTCCGTACTCTGTCGTCCTGTTCGACGAGATCGAGAAGGCACATCCAGATGTCTTCAACATTCTCCTCCAGATCCTGGACGACGGTCGCCTCACAGACTCGCAGGGGCGCACAGTCGATTTCCGGAACACCGTCATCATCATGACGTCGAACATCGGGAGCACCTACATCCTCGAGCACACCGGCGACGACCGCGCGGTGGTCGAGGCGCAGGTGACGAACGCTCTGAGGCAGCACTTCCGTCCCGAGTTTCTCAACCGTGTCGATGACATCATCATCTTCCGCCCGCTCGGCAAACCGGAGATCGAGCACATCATCGACCTTCAGCTTGCGAAGCTCGAGAAGCTTCTCGCCGACAGAAAACTCACCTTCGAGCTCACGCCGCCAGCACGGGAGATCCTTGCGACCGAAGGCTACGATCCTGCGTTTGGGGCGCGTCCTCTGAAACGTGCGATTCAGCGGCTCCTCCAGAACCCGCTCGCGCTCGCCGTGCTCGAGGGGCAGTTCAACGAGGGCGATCACATCATTGTCGATCGCGATCCGAAGGGAGATCTGACCTTCAGAAAGCCGAAAGAGCCAGCGCTTGCGGGCAGATAAAGGCATCACCAGCGCAACGTTGGGGTCCGGCGCCGGCTCGCTGGCCGCGGACGAGCAGTACATCCGCAATGCTCTCGATGTCGCGCGTGAAGCAGTGAAGCGAAACGAGGTCCCCATCGGGGCCGTGATTGTTCGTGACGGAGCCATCGTAGCCGCCGCGAGCAATCGAACCGTTCGTGATCAGGATCCGACCGCTCACGCGGAGCTGCTCGCGATACGCGAGGCGTCATCCAGGCTGGAGCGCTGGCGACTGGACGACTGCACGCTCTACGTGACGCTGGAGCCGTGCGCGATGTGCGCTGGAGCTATCGTTCTTGCCCGTTTGAAGAGAGTTGTTTTTGGAGCCTGGGACGACAAGGCGGGAATGGCCGGATCAGTCGAAGATCTGCTGCGCCATCCGCGACTCAATCACAGGCCGGAAGTAAAAGCAGGAGTCCTGGCGACGGAATGCGCGACGCTTCTGGAGGAGTTTTTCAGGCGTCAAAGAGTTGAAGAAGGTTCGGCCCGCCGGTAAGTTGCGAGGCTGCAGGACACGTCCTGGATGCGGTACTCCACGGGATCCTCGCCGGTGATGATATTGGGGGCATAGAGACAAGCCCCACTCTCGCTTCCGTTCCTGCCTGACTTGCAGTGCACTACTGCTGACTGCGGCCCTTTATTTCGAGATATGCATCTTCGGGCTGGCGAGAACACCGATTACGAAGCCCAAGAGCCGCATGTCATTCATTGAGTTCAAAGGCAAGGAATTCGTTTTTGACCATCATCTTTCTTTGTCATATCGCCCCCTTGTATCGGTGAAAGGAAATCCATCACGGATGGCGATCTCGATGAGAATCTGATCGTTCACTCGCCAGTCGTGAAAGAACGATACCTCTGAAATGATATGAAATCGACCCTGCGGTGATACGAAAACGACATTTCGCACCGGTGTGGCTGAACTTATTCTTACTTATCCGCACGGGTCCGCCAGGAGAGTGAACACCTCGCTGTCTTAGGGCTGTGTTAGCGGCACTGCGTGCTCGTTCTATTTCGTGCCTTGGTCATTCGTCGAGCAATCGGTGCAAACTCAGTTGGGTAGCGGCACTCTGAGTCCTGTCACAAATCAATAAGGCTAATCGATGATTAGGACTAGAACGCCTATTCGGATAGTTGCCACGCTGGTCTCCGTGGGGTTGGGTAGCGGGGCTTGTGCTAGGAATTACGTTGAACGAGAGCTTCGCACTGTAGTCATTCGATCCGCTGCTGACAGTGTCCGCCTTCGACGTACAGCCGAGATGACGTCGTTTGCGGTCGATGTGATTATACGCAACCGTGGAAGCAGACCGATTATAGTTGGCGGATGTGGGCCCGAGGCGCAGCGCGAAATTAACGGACAATGGCAGACAGTATGGAGCCCCGTCTGTGTTTCGGAGCAGGCCAGTTTGATCGCTCCCGGCGATTCTTTAACAGGTGCGCTGACGATCGCCGGGTTCACCAAACCGGGAATTGAACCTCCCTTAGATCCAAGAATGACGGCTGGCACATATAGGTTGCGATTTGGCGTTAGCGACCCGTCTTCGCCTGGGAACAAACCTATTTCGGGGACGCGTGTTGCAAATGCGTACCCTGTGTCTGGGAAAAGTCTAGGGTTCGCCGCTTCACAACCATTCACCGTCTACGGACCTTAGTCGCGCTTCCGATCAGCTGTCCCATCGATTCGACCCTGCGATCAGAAGATTGGGGCCGCTTCTCGGCACGCTCCAACAGGTCTAGGCGAGTCACCCAACAACTGCCAGACTGAATCGGTGACGAAAGAGCTCCTGAATGTGTCGCGTTCAATCGCGTATAGCCCAGAGGAAGCACAATCAGGAGCCAGGTAACTTCCACCATCCTCGTTTGAGCCGCGCGCAAAAATCCAAGTGCCGGCTTCATTTTTTGTGGTATGCGGACGATTCAGACACTCTCCGGAGACAATAGACGGCCGTGCCGAGACAGCTGTCCCGCGCATCGGCGGCGGATGAACAGTATATGCGTCAGAGAGTTGAAGAAGGTTCGGCCCCCCGGTAAGTTGCGAGGCTGCAGGACAGGTGGCCGAGTGGTTGAAGGCACCGGTCTCGAAAACCGGCATACCGGTGAACCCGGTATCGAGAGTTCGAATCTCTCCCTGTCCGTTTAGTATCACTCCGAATCGTGCGCGGGGCCGTATTGTCCGCAGTTCGCAGTTGCGCGATGTGTAGGGACGGGTGGCCGAGTGGTTTAAGGCGCACGCCTGGAAAGTGTGTGTACGTTAATAGCGTACCGTGGGTTCGAATCCCACCCCGTCCGTTGGTATGTAAGGGCTAGGCCCCATGGGAAATCACCTGGCGGACCAACAGGTGAATCCCAACCATTCCGGAACGTCGATGAAGCACAACGTCACGCTGATCGTCACGTCATTGCTCTCGCTTCTCCTGACGATCGTACATCTCTCGCAGGACGTCATCCTCCAGGCGGAGGGACATGTCAAATACCCGATTCCCGTCGTGGTGTTTGCCCTTTGGCTGTATGCGACCCTCATGCTCTCCGATCGGATCTGGGGCTACATCATCATGCTCCTCGGCGGGCTGATCGGGGCAGGCATGATCGTTGTCCACGCGAAGGCAGGCGGCGTAGTCGGGAAGTCCGAGGGCTTGTTCTTTGTCTGGACGCTGTTTGCGCTCAGTACAACGGGATGGTTCACGGTGATCCTGGCTGCCCGCGGGATCTGGATGACGGTTCGCTCCCGTCGCGCAACACCGCCAGTCCGGTGAGGTGGGGAAGTCCTCGAGTCTAGAGGACTCTCCAGACGAGGTGACAGGCGCGCTCGTATACCCGCTCGCGCATTCCGCGTTTCCGGAACTCGGCAAGGTCGATCTCCTCCGAGTAGTTGAGATCGTCGATGAACAGCTTCTCCATCCGCGTTGCAACGTCATCGTCGAGGATCACCAGATTCGATTCGTCGTTGAACGACATCGAGCGGTTGTCGGCGTTCATGCTTCCGACCGACGACCAGAGGCCGTCAACCGCGATTGTTTTGGCGTGCATCATCACCGGCTGGTACTCGTAGATTCTGACGCCCGCCGACAGCATGCCCTCATATCGCGCGCGGCCGGCGTACCAGGTGCTCTTCACATCCGTGTTCTTGCTGACGGTAAGGACTCGCACGTCGACGCCACGCTTCGCCGCGGCGCACAGCAGGTTCCGGATCGAAGCGTCGGGCACGAAGTAGGAGTTGCTGAGATACAACCGCTTCCTCGCGCCCGTGATCATCAAGAGGAACAATCGCTCGGCTGATGTGCTGCCGATGGTGGGCGACGCGTGTAGAAGGCCGGCGAGAACGGGCGCGTTCTCGTCCTCCTTGCCCTTCGTCTCGGGAAAGAGCAGTGGTCCGGTGAGGAGATGGCCGGTGGTTTCCGCCCAGCAGACTGTAAAGGTTGCCTGAAGCTGGCGCACTGCCGGTCCGACAAACCTCACGTTGGTGTCGCGCCAATGATCGGGTGAACGCCCGTCGCCGTACCATTTGTCATCGATTCCAAAGCCGCCGGTGTAGCCGGTAACTCCATCGATCACGACCACGCGAATATGGGCCCGATGCTGCGTCTTCTGCATCGATCGAAGATTGAACGGGCGGAACCTCCCTACCCGTACACCGGCCGCCTTGAGCGGGTCGAAGAAATCTTTCTTGAGGCTCGTTCCGAACGAATCGTAGAGGAAGTAAACCTCGACCCCCGCCTTGGCCCGTTCTATCAGGATCTCCTGGAAAGTGTCTGCCATCTTGCCCTTGTTGCAGTAGTACAACTGCATCGTGATCGATGACTTGGCGGCGCGAAGCTCGGCAAAGAGACGCGAATAGGTCTCATCGCCGTTCATGAAAATCTCCACGTCATGGGCGGGTCGGAGGCGCGTGCGGGTCAGAAGCTCCATCGCCTCGCGGAAAAACGGATCTCCAGCGGCTACCGAGTCACCCCCTTTCTCGTCTGCCAACACGTGATGCACCGGCGTTCCTCGCACGACATCGAGCACTCCGATGAGGAGAAGCACGACGAGGGTGACTCCGAGGAGCGTGAATCCGGCGTAGATGAGAATATTCATTTAGGCGTCCGCATTTGTCCCGGGATCAGCAGTGCAGTGAGCCGGGCGGTCTGCTCCGGCTCTTTCGGGCGAAGGGGGGCAACTGCCGTGCCCCGTCCGGTCGAGGAATTCCGGGAGGATGTGTAGCGCGGGTTCGAATCCCACCCCGTCCGTTGAACAAAAAGCCCGTCGATCTGTGAGATCGACGGGCTTCGTGTTTGTGTGCTGCGCGGCTAGAACTTGAAGACGAAGTCCACGTATGGAATCCCGATGCCGCCGCCGCCGGCTGACGAGTTGACGAGCGCGAGGTCGGTCGTGAGCTTTTCGCCCAGGAAGCGGACACCGAAGGAGTAGATGATGGGGTTGTTGTCGATCGGAAGCAGGTAGTTCTCCGACACGAGCGCGATGCGGCGCGACACGCGCGCTTCGCCCCCCAACATCGCGAGCGGTTTGCTCTGGATTTCGCCGCCGGCGAAGCCCCAACCCAGACCAACTGTCGCACTGGCGTCACCATCCCCGAATGTGCCGACGCCGTAGCCGATGCCGCCGGTGCCTCCCCGCGTCCCCGCGAGCAGAAATCCGGTACTCACGTGGACTTTTTCCGAGAGACTCACGCCCACCTTGGGTGTGAAGTAATAGATCTGATTGTCGAACTCGCCGGGAATGAGCGATACGCCGCCGCCGATGCTCACGTTGTCGGTGACGCCGTAGGCGAAGCCCGGGAAAATGAGCATATAATCGGAGAAGTATCCCTCTCCCTTTTTGAGCATTTGCCCGGTTGGGGCGAAGAAGAGGCGAGTCGAGTTGGGATTGGGGAACCAGTACTCGCCGTCGTGCATGCTTTCAGAGTCGGCCTCCGATATCTCGCGAATGTCCTTGATGGCGACGGACACGCGCCCGATGCCCATCTGGAAGTCGACGCTGTCGCTACCGGCGGACACGATGCGCCCGATGAGCGACGAGCCGTCGCGCATGGTGATGACCTGGATTCTTGTGGAGTCCACGACGCGGAGCCGGTCGCGGGCGGGACCGGCGTCCTGGGCGCGGAGAGGGGCGAATGCAGTGAACGTGGCGAGCAGTACGAAGGCGAAAGCCAGGTAAGCGCTGGTCGGTTTCATCGTCCCGGGGGTTGGAGGGGAGTGCTCCGGAGACGTTACCGGTGAAAGATCGGCCTCGGCATACGTCATGTGTCGTAGGAGGCTTCGAGTCGACCTCTGGCGCTTCGTCACCGGCGCATCCCCCTAGCAGGGCGAAGAGCTTATCCCGCCTCTACTTAGCCAGATAGGAGCGCTAAACCATTTTGGCGTGGTCGGCCCCCCCGAAGTCGAGCGCGTCTGACAGGCCCGCCACCCCGGCAGACAGTGCGAAAAAAAGCGTGACGGCACTCGGCTGATTGCAGTCATATGAGCAATGGACAAGCTTCTCGAATCCGCCAAAAGAGCCCAGTGGATAAAGCACATGGCAAAGGTCGTCGCCGTGGCTGCGTCTTCCGGGGCCGCACTCGTTTCGATTTTCACCGCGCTGATCTCCTACGGAGTCATCGGTCAGGCCGAATCACACCAGTCCATCGGTAACATGGGCGCGGCTTGGGTCGGTCTCCGGCCGGCGCTTGATACAGCAACG